>Ga0335077_10002020_pt1 | contig 24215 bp, 23 predicted proteins | sample Lox_Sample_31_FD_207151 | JGI IMG/M metagenome (GOLD analysis project Ga0335077, IMG submission 207151) | Soil microbial communities from Loxahatchee National Wildlife Refuge, Florida, United States - Lox_Sample_3.1 | ecosystem: Environmental > Terrestrial > Soil > Wetlands | place: USA... | reverse complement strand
CTGCTCACGCTCGTCTTCATCCACGGCTGGCTGACGAGCGTCCTCGGCTTCGAGAAGGTGCCGATCATCGACGCGTGGGTGCCGCTCTTCCTCTTCTCGGTGCTGTTCGCGCTCTCGATGGACTACCAGGTGTTCCTGATGAGCCGGATCCGCGAACGCTACGACGCGTCGGGCTCGACCCGCGACGCCGTGGCGTGGGGCGTCGCCTCGACCGCGCGGATCATCACCGGCGCCGCGCTGATCATCGTCGCGGTCTTCTCCGGCTTCGCGAGCGGGCAGCTCGTGATGTTCCAGCAGATGGGGTTCGGCGTCGCCGTCGCGCTCCTGCTCGACGCGACGCTGATCCGCTCGGTCGTCCTGCCGAGCATGATGAGCCTGCTCGGCGAGCGCGCCTGGTACCTGCCGGGCTGGCTCGAGTGGCTGCCGCACCTCGACGTCGAGCGGCACCCGCCGGCGCCGGCGCTCGAGGGCTGAGGGATCAGGCTTCCGCGTCGCGCCACAGCCTGGCGCGGCCGCGGTCGGCGCCCCGCAGGAGCAGGCCGCCGGCGAGGAGGAGCAGCAGCTCGACGCCCGTGATCGCGAGCCGGTTGAGCGCGACCGCGCCGAGCGCCTGTCCGGGCTTCGCAACCGTGAGCAGGAGCCCGTACATCGTCGCCTCCCGCGGGCCGAGCCCGGACGGCGCGAAGATCGCGAGCACCGCGACGATCGCGCCGACCGCAGCCGTCCCGCCGAGGAAGACGATCGACCCCGTCTCGGGTCGCGCCCCGACCGAGCGGACGAGCAGCCAGAGGGCGAAGCCGCCGAGCAGCCACGTCCCCGCGTAGAAGACGAGCAGGAGGGTCATCGTGCGGGCGCGCAGGTTCGGCAGCTCGCGCCGGTAGCCGAGGCGGCGCAGCACGCGGGCGGCGAGCGGCCGAAAGACCCTGGGCTGCACGAGCACCGCGACGACGGCGCCGAACACGAGCACCGGCGCGAGCGGCGCATTCACCTCGTCCACGAACGCGAGACCGACGACGAAGACGATCACGCCCGCGACCGCCGAGATCCCTGCCTCGAGCAGGATCGAGGAGGTGACGAGCGCAGCGTCGGTCACACCGGCGCGGCGCGCCGCGACGACGCGGGCCGCAGGCGTCCAGACGCCGCCGGGAACATACTTGGCGACCATCGAGAGCATCTCCGCCCGCAGCGCCGCGGGATACGAGATCTGGATGCCCCAGTCGGCGAGGATCCACATCCAGCCGAGAACGAAGACGAGGTAGTAGGCGACGAGCGCGGCGCAGCCGAGGCCGAAGAGGACGAGGTTCGCGTTCGCGAGGTCGTCCGCGGCCGCATGGATCTCGCCGCGCACGATCCACGCCATGGCGGCGATGAACGCGAGGAGCACCGCGATCTGGAGCAGGATGAGCAGGCGATGGTGCGCCTCGGCGAAGCGGCGGAACGATGCGAGGCGGCTCATGCATCGAGTCTAAGGACGGCGGCCCCGCGCACCGAGCCTGCGCGCAGCCGCGCGAGCGCCTCGTTCGCCTGCTCGAGCGGGTACGTCTCCACCTCCGTCCGCACCGGCACCTGCGGCGCGAGCACGAGGAACTCCTCCGCGTCGCGCCGCGTCAGGTTCGCGACGGAACGGATCACGCGCTCGTGCCAGAGCAGCTCGTACGGGAGCTGGGGGATGTCGCTCATGTGGATCCCCGCGCACACGACGACGCCGCCGCGGGCGAGCGCGCGCAGCGCCGAGGGGACGAGCTCCCCGACCGGCGCGAAGACGATCGCGGCGTCGAGCTCCTCCGGCGCCGGCTCGTCGGAGGGGCCCGCCCACTCGCAGCCGAGCTCGCGTGCGAAGGCGGCGGCCGCGTCGTCGCCGCGGCGCACGAACCCGAACAGGCGCCGGCCCTGGTGGCGCGCGACCTGCGCGACGATGTGCGCCGCCGCGCCGAAGCCGTAGAGGCCGAGCCGCTCGGCGTCGCCGGCGAGGCGGAGCGAGCGGTAGCCGATCAGCCCGGCGCAGAGGAGCGGCGCCGCCTCGACGTCCGGGTAGCCGTCCGGGAGCGGGAAGCAGAAGCGCTCGTCGGCCACGATCCACTCCGCGTAGCCGCCGTCGAGGTCGTAGCCGGTGAAGCGCGCGCGCTCGCAGAGGTTCTCGCGGCCGGACGTGCAGAAGCGGCACTCGCTGCACGTCCAGCCGAGCCAGGGAACGCCGAGGCGGCGGCCGTCCTCCGTCACGCCGACGACCTGATGCCCGGGAACGAGCGGGAGCTTCGGATGCGGCAGCTCGCCGTCGACGACGTGGAGGTCGGTGCGGCAGACGCCGCAGGCCCGGACGCGGAGGAGCAGCTGGCCGGCGGCCGGCTCCGGCCTCGCCGGCTCCTCGAGCCGCAGCGGCTCGCCCTGCCGGTGGAGCACCATCGCGCGCATCACTAGATTCTCTCCCGTGGAGTCGACACTCCCGTACGGGTGGTACACCGATCCCGAGATCCTGCGCCGCGAGCAGGAGCGGATCTTCCGCTCGGCGTGGCAGTACGTCGGCCACACGGGCGAGCTCGAGACGCCCGGCTACTTTGCCGCGCGGGCCGGCCGCACGCCGGTCGTCGTCACCCGCGCACGCGACGGCGTCCTTCGCGCGTTCCTCAACGTCTGCCGCCACCGCGGTCACGAGGTCGCAGCCGGCGCCGGCCGCAGAGAGACCCTCCAGTGCCCGTACCACGCGTGGACGTACGGGCTCGACGGCTGCCTCCGCGCGGCGCCGCGCAGCGAGGAGGAGCCGCACTTCCCGCAGGACGAGCTCGGACTCGTCCCGCTCGCGGTCGGCACGTGGGGGCCGTTCCTCTTCGTCAACGCGGGGCGCGAGCCGGAGCCGCTCGCCGACGCGCTCGGCTCCCTGCCGGCGCAGGTCGCCGAGCTCGGCCTCGACGTCGACGCGCTCGTCCACCACTCGCGCTGGGAGACGGAGGTCGAGGCGAACTGGAAGATCGTCTGCGAGAACTTCCTCGAGTGCTACCACTGCCAGGTCGCGCACCCCGGCTTCTCGCAGGCGATCGACGTGTCGGTCGAGGCGTACGCGCTCGGCGCCGACGGCCGGCTCGCGACGCAGCACGGGCCGGTCCGCGAGGGCGGCGGCGCCGGGCTCGACCTCACGGGTGCGCTGCCGCGGAGCCAGTTCCACTTCCTCTGGCCGAACCTGACGGTGAACATCCTCCCCGGCCACCCGAACATGTCGATCGGGCCGGTCGTGCCGCGGACGCCCGAGCGGACGCACCGCTTCCTCGACTACTTCTTCGGCCCCGGCGTCGAGCAGGCGTGGATCGACGACCTGCTGGCCTTCGACGACCAGGTCGGCCGGGAGGATCGCGCGCTCGTCGAGGGCGTCCAGCGCGGGCTGGGGGCCGGCGTGCTCGAGCGCGGCGTGCTGATGGGCCGAAGCGAACGCTTGATCGGCCACTTCCAGGCGCTCACGGCGGCGGCGCTCGCCGACGAGTTCTAGAGGACCTTCGAGAGGAACGAGCGGGTCCGCTCGTGCTGCGGGTTGACGAGCACCTCGCGCGGGTCGCCGCTCTCGATCACGACGCCGTCGTCCATGAAGACGGCGATGTCGCCGACCTCGCGCGCGAAGCCCATCTCGTGCGTGACGACGACCATCGTCATCCCCTCGTTCGCGAGCCTGCGCATCGCGTCGAGCACCTCCCCGACGAGCTCCGGGTCGAGGGCGGACGTCGGCTCGTCGAACAGCATCAGCTTCGGGTGCATCGCGAGCGCGCGGGCGATCGCGACGCGCTGCTGCTGGCCGCCGGAGAGCCGGGACGGATACTCGTCGTACTTGTCCGAGAGGCCGACGCTGTCGAGCAACCGCTTGCCCTCGCTCACCGCGTCGTCCTTCGCCACCTTCTTCACGCGGACCGGCGCCTCGATCACGTTCTCGAGCGCGGTCATGTGCCCGAAGAGGTTGAAGCGCTGGAAGACCATGCCGATCTCCGTCCGCTTCCGCGCCACCTCGCGGTCGGGCAGCTCGTGGAGCTTGTCGGCGACCTGCCGGTAGCCGACGAGCTCGCCGTCGACCCAGAGCCGGCCGCCGTTGATCTTCTCGAGGTGGTTGATGCAGCGGATGAACGTCGTCTTGCCGGAGCCGGACGGGCCGAGGATGCACATCACCTGGCCGAGCTGCACCTCCAGGTTGATGCCCTTCAGCACCTCGAGCCGCCCGAAGCGCTTGCGCACGCCCTCCGCTTTCACCATCGCGGTCATCGGCGCAGGAGCGGGAGGTCGGTGAGGTTCTGCCACCACGTCTGGATGGCACCCGCCTGCTGCCCGCGCGCGCTGCGCGCGTAGTGGCGCTCGAGGTAGTACTGGCCGATCGAGAGGACGGTCGTGACGATCAGATACCAGAGGCTCGCCACGACCAGGAGAGGGATGATCTCGTAGTTGGCCGCGTAGATGATCTGGGTCGCGTAGAGGAGGTCCGTCACGGCGATCACGCTCACGAGGGACGTCGTCTTGAGCATCCCGATCGTCTCGTTGCCGGTCGGCGGGATGATCACGCGCATGGCCTGCGGCAGCACGATCCGTCGCATCGTCAGAAGCCGGGTCATCCCGAGCGACTGCGCCGCCTCGGTCTGCCCCTCGTCGACGGAGATGATCCCGGCGCGCACGATCTCGGACATGTAGGCGGCCTCGTTGAAGCCGAGCGCGAACATGCCGGCGACGAAGCCGGTGATGAAGGCGACGCTCACATGCCCGACCTCCGGCCCGAGCGGGATCCCGATGGCGAAGTGCGGGTAGACGGCGCTGATGTAGTCCCAGAAGATGATCTGCACCAGCACCGGCGTCCCGCGAAAGAACCAGATGTAGAGCCAGCTCGCACCTGCGACGAGCGGGTTCGGCGAGAGGCGCATCACGGCGAGCATCACTCCGCCCACGATCCCGATGGCCATCGCCGACGCCGTGAGCTCGAGGGTCGTCACGAGGCCGTCGAGAATGGTCGGCCAGGTGAAGTAGTGGCCGACGATCGACCACTCCCACCGTTTGTTCGTCGCCATCGATACGGCCACCGCGTACCCGAGGAACGCGATGACGACGGCCGCAGCCCACCGGCCGGGGTGGCGGACGGGGACGGCCCGGATATCGTCGGGCGGGACCGCGGACACGGCCCCGCCCTCCGTCATGTCAGCTGGTGGCGCCGTTGATCTTCGGGTTCGAGATGGCGCCGCTCTGGACGCCCCACTTGTGGAGGATCTTCTCGTACGTGCCGTGCTTCATCAGGTACTTGACGGCGGCGAGGACCGGCTTCGCCATCCCGTCGTGCTTCGGGAGCGCGATCCCGTACGGCGCCGTGCCGTACGACTTGCCGGCGAGCTTGAACTGGCCGTTCGACTGCTTGACGATGTACGCGGCGACCGGGGAGTCCGCCATGCCCACCTGAGCGTGGCCGCTCGAGATGTCGAGGTTCGCCTCGTTCTGGTTGGGGAAGGCGTGAACGGTCATCCCGGGCTTACCCTCCTTCTTGCACTTCGCCTTCTGCGCGTTCGCGTCCGTCTGCTCGGTGGTGCCGTTCTCGACGGCGACGGTCTTGCCGCAGAGCGAGGCGAGACCCGTGATCTTCGGGCCGCCGCTCGCCTTCACGTAGAAGGACGTGCCGGCGGAGAAGTAGGTGACGAAGTCGACCACCTTCTGACGGGCCTTCGTGTCGGTGAAGGCCGACATGCCGATGTCGTACTTCCCCGACTGGAGACCCGGGATGATTCCGTCGAAGCTCGCGTTCTCGAAGTCGAACTTGACCCCGAGGACGCTGCCGATCGCGTGCCCGAGGTCGGCGTCGACGCCGATCACCGTGTGGCCGTCCTTGGCGATCAGCTCCATCGGCGCATAGGTCGCATCGGAGGCGACGGTGAGCTTCCCTTTCGCGCGGATCGCGGCCGGCACCTCCTTGGCGATCTTCGGAACCTTCTTCGACTGCTTGTGCGCTGCCGCGCCCGAGGCGCCGGCGAAGCCGCCTGCGACGAGTGCGAGCGCGGCGGCGGCGAGAAGCAGCCGCGCGATACGGCGGGACATGACTACCTCCTCGATCACGACCGGTGACCTGCGTGCCGCTGCCTGCGGCTGACCATCCCTACGAGTTTGACGCATATTCGCGCCTCCGGTTTGCGGACTAGTACGGCTCTTCGGAGCGCGATATGGTCTCGGTTCTTCCGGCGTCGCAACCATAGGAGGGCTATTCGTGAAGCGTCTTCTCCCGCTGCTGGCGGTGGCAGCGCTCATCGTCGCTCCCGCGGCGTGGTCGGCGCACCGCTCAGCGCCGACCATGCACCCGGGCAAGCTGGTCGTCGGCCTCAACCCGCCGGCCGTCGGCTTCCAGGTCGGCACGCTGCGCGGCAACAGCGTCATCCATCCGAGCGGGCTCGAGGTCAGCCTCGCGACGGACATCGCGAAGCAGCTGGGCATCAAGCCGTCGCACATCACCTGGATCAACGTGCCGTGGACGACCCTCTTCCGTCCGGGCAACAAGCCGTTCGACCTCGCGTTCGAGGAGGCGACGATCACGACCGCGCGCGCGCGGGTGGTCGACTTCTCCTCCTCCTACATGACGGCGAACCAGGGCGTCCTGCTGGCCAAGGGCGCGACGGCTCCGAAGAACCTCGCGCAGCTCAAGAACATGTCGCTCTGCGCGCAGGCCGACACCACGGGCCTCGCCTATCTCCAGTCGCAGATGCACATCCCGCTCTCGAAGATCCACGTCTACAACGCGACGGCCGCGGCATTCTCGGCGCTCGCCGTCGGGCGCTGCCAGGCGTTCGTGATGGACGTCCCGATCGTCCTCGCGCAGAAGAAGTCCAAGCCGAGCGCGTACGGCGCCCTCGCGGGCCAGATCGTCACGAACGAGCACTACGGCGCGGTGCTGCCGAAGGGCTCGAAGCTGACGAAGGACGTCTCGAAGGCGATCAACACGCTCAACAAGAACGGGACGATCGGGAAGCTCGAGGCGAAGTGGTTCAACTACGACTTCTCGAAGATCAAGGTCCTCAAGTAGCGACATAAGCGCGTGCACGCATTTCTCCGCGCGTTCACCGACCCGTTCTACTTCCGGCAATCCCTGCCGGACGTGTGGTCGGGCTTCCTGATCAACGTCCACATGATGGTCGTTGCGGAGGCGCTCGTGCTCGTGCTCGCGCTGCTCATCGCGATCGTGCGCGGTCTGCCGGGCCGCGGGGCGAAACCGCTCCGCGGCCTGGCGATCGTCTACACGGACTTCTTCCGCGGCACGCCGCTCACGATCGTCGCGTACATGTGCATCCTCGGCCTGCCCAGCGCGGTCGGCTTCCTGAAGAACACGTCGAGCACTGAGCTCGGCATCATCGCCCTGACGGTCGTCTACACGGCCTACGTGACCGAGGTCTACCGCGCAGGCATCGAGTCGGTGCACGGGAGCCAGCGGATGGCCGCCCGGTCGCTCGGCCTCAGCTACTTCCAGGCGCTCCGCTACGTCGTCCTGCCGCAGGCGATCAGGCGCGTCATCCCCCCGCTGCTCAACGACTTCATCGGCCTGCAGAAGGACACGGCGATCATCGGCGCGATCGGCGTCACCGAGGCGGCGGCGCAGGGAAACAACTTCGCCGGCGACTTCTACAACTACACCGGCTTCTTCGTCGCGGCCGTCTTCTTCGTCTACCTGACGATCCCGCTCGCCCGCTTCACCGACCACATCATCCGCGAGCGCGAGCTGCGCGAGCGCGCCGCCGGCGTATGAGCACGAACGGCAACGGCAGCTTCGTCTCCGTCGAGAAGCTCACGAAGCGCTTCGGCGATCTCGAGGTGCTCCGGCACGTCGACCTCGACGTGCCCGAGCACAACGTCGTCTGCCTCATCGGCGCGTCGGGCTCCGGCAAGTCGACGCTGCTCCGCTGCCTCAACCTGCTCGAGAAGGTCGACGAGGGGACGATCCACGTCGACGGCCAGTCGCTGACCGACGGGAAGGTCGACGTGAATGCCCTGCGCCGGAAGATCGGGATCGTCTTCCAGGCGTACAACCTCTTCCCGCACATGACGGTGCTGCAGAACGTCACCCTCGCGCCGCGCAAGGCGCTCGGGACCTCGCGTCACCAGGCCGAGGCGCACGCGCGGCTGCTGCTGCAGCGGATCGGCCTCGAGGACAAGGCGCACGAGTTCCCCGACCGGCTCTCCGGCGGTCAGCAGCAGCGCGTCGCGATCGTCCGCGCGCTCGCGATGGGGCCGAAGCTGATGCTCCTCGACGAGATCACGTCGGCGCTCGACCCGCAGCTGGTCGCCGAGGTGCTCAACCTCGTCCGCGAGCTCGCCGAGAGCGGGATGACGATGATCCTCGCCACCCACGAGATGCAGTTCGCGCGCGAGGTGGCCGACATGGTGTGCTTCCTCGACGGCGGCGTCATCTGCGAGCAGGGCCCGCCGGAGCAGATCTTCACCGACCCGCGCGAGCCACGCACACGGGAGTTCCTCGCCCGCATCCTCGAAGCGGGGCGCATGTGAGGTCGCTGCCGCGGATCCGAACGAAGGCGCCGCTCGCCATCGCCGGCCTGGTCGGCGTGCCGCTCTACTTCGCGGCGCTGATGGCCTCCTCGCTCGCGCTCGACAAGCCGCGGATCGTCGGGCACGAGGAGTTCCCGTCAACCGCCGGCCTCGAGGCGAAGATCTGGCTCGCGGCGCTGGTCGCCCCCGGCATCCTCCTCGCAGCCGGGCTCGTCGGCATGTTCGTCGGGCGGCTCGGCGTCTACATCTCGGCGGTCGTGGGCATCGTCGCTTGCCTGCTCCTGCCCGGGATCTCCCAGCCCTGGGTCGCGCGCCACACCGCGCGCTTTCCGCTCGGCGTCGACTTCGTGAAGGACAACGACCCGTCCAACATCGTCACTCGCGGCGCCTGGGAGAAATCCGCGCAGGCGACGATCGTCAGCATCACGCACTGGACGCTCGGCGTCTGCATCGGCGTCGTGGTCGTCGGCGTCCTGCTCGAGGTGCGCCGCCGCCGTGGGGGAGTTGTCGCGGAGTTTCCACCGGTCGCGATCACGGGCGAGCCCGAGGCCTCGCCCGTCGTCGAGCTCGATCTCGCAGACTCCGATCTGGCCCGGGGCGGGCGCCCGGGCCGCTGGCGCTCGCGCTGACCAGCGCCTCATCGGAATCCGGTTCACGCCCTGTACACACCGCGCGCGACTGCGTTAGGGTTCGACGGGGGCTCGGGTAAGGGGGTGGTGGATGGCAGGCGTCGTCTTCGACGGGATCACGAAGGTCTACGCGGACGGCACGAAGGCCGTGGACGCGCTCAGCCTCGACGTCGCCGAGGGCGAGTTCATGGTGCTCGTCGGGCCGTCGGGCTGCGGCAAGACGACCGCGCTCCGGATGGTCGCCGGGCTCGAGGACATCTCGGGCGGCGTCCTCCGCATCGGCGACCGCATCGTCAACCACGTCCCCGCGCGTGACCGCGACATCGCGATGGTCTTCCAGAGCTACGCGCTCTACCCGCACCTCTCGGTCTACGACAACATCGCCTTCGGCCTCAGGGTCAAGAAGATGTCGAAGGCGGAGATCGACCGCCGGGTGCAGGAGGCGGCGCGCATCCTCGGCCTCGACCCGTTCCTCAAGCGCAAGCCGCGCGCCCTCTCCGGCGGGCAGCGCCAGCGCGTCGCCATGGGCCGCGCGATCGTCCGCGAGCCGGCCGCGTTCCTCATGGACGAGCCGCTCTCGAACCTCGATGCGAAGCTGCGGGTGCAGATGCGCGCCGAGGTGAGCCGGCTGCAGCGCGATCTCGGCACGACGACGATCTACGTCACGCACGACCAGGTCGAGGCGATGACGATGGGAGACCGCGTCGCCGTCATGCGCAAGGGCGAGCTCCTGCAGGTCGCCGACCCGCAGACGCTGTACGACCGCCCGGTCAACCTCTTCGTCGGCGGCTTCATCGGCTCGCCCGCGATGAACATGGTCGAGGCGACGATCATCAGCGACAACGGAGGTCTGGCGGCCGACATCGGCAAGCAGCGGCTCGCGCTCGACGAGGCGACGCTCGACGCGCATCCCGCGCTCCGCGGCTACGAGAACAAGCCCGTCATCCTCGGGATCCGGCCCGAGGACCTCGAGGACGCATCCCTTGTCCCCTCGACCCCGCCCGACCGGCGCCTGCGCGGCGTTACCGAGCTGCGGGAGGCGCTCGGCTCGGAGCTGATGGTGCACTTCACCGTCGAAGGGACGCGGCCGGCGCTGACCGAGGACGTGAAGGAGCTCGCGCGCGACGCGGGCGAGGCGAAGGAGCCCGAGACGAGCGACGGGCACGCCCTCCTCGTCGGCCGCTTCGGCGCGCGCGCCCACGTCGAGGAAGGGAAGCCGCTCGAGGCTGCGGTCGACACGCGCTCCCTGCACTTCTTCGACGCGGAGACGAGCGAGGGAATCTACGACACGGAAGCGATAGAGAAAGGAGTGCCAGCGTGAGAGGGATCATGAAGCGGCGAGCCGGCTATGGGGTCGTCGTCGCGGTAGCCGCAGTGCTCGCGCTCACAGCGGCGGGCTGCGGCGGTGCTGCGAAGAGCGGCGTCGCCGGGGCGCAGAAGACGATCGTCGTCCACAAGAACGTCAAGGGCAGCGTCAGCTTCTTCGGCGTCTGGACCGGAACCGAGCAGACGATCTTCGGGAAGGTGATCGCCGGCTTCAACAAGCAGTACCCGAATGTCAAGGTCAAGTACTTCCCCGAGGGCGACAACCTCAACACGGTGCTCGCGACGCGGATCACGGCCGGCAACCCGCCGGACGTCGCCGACATCGCACAGCCGGGCTACGTGAAGCAGCTGGCCCAGCAGCACCATCTGAAGCCGATCACGTACGCGAAGAGCACGATCTCGAAGTACTTCGCGCCGCAGTGGCTCAAGCTCGGCTCGGTCGGCAACAAGCTCTACGCGCTCGTCTACAAGGCGTCGAACAAGTCGACCCTCTGGTACAGCGTGCCGGACTTCAAGACTGCCGGCATCAAGGCGCCGACGACGTGGTCGCAGCTGATCAAGGACGCGAACACGCTGAAGGCTTCGGGCACACCGGCCTGGTCGCTCTGCGGCTCGTCGGGGTGGACCCTCACCGACCTGTTCGAGAACATCTATCTCCGGCTGTACGGGCCGGCGAAGTACGACGCGCTGACCGCCCACAAGATCAAGTGGACGGACTCGTCCGTGACGAAGGCGCTGACGTACATGAAGCAGATCATCGGCGACCCGTCGAACATCTACGGCGGGACGAGCGGCGCGCTGCAGACCGCCTACCCGACGTGCGTCGACTACGTGTATTCGAACCCGTCGAAGGCGGCGATGATCCCGGAGGCGGACTTCGTCTCGAGCGAGATCCTGCAGAACACGAAGGCGAAGCCGGGCACCGGCTTCAACGTCGTGCCGTTCCCGGCGATCACGAAGGGCCCCGACTCGACCGCGGTCGAGATCGCGGGCGACCTGCTCGTCACCTTCCGCGACACGCCGGCGATCGAGGCGTTCATCAAGTACCTCGCTACGCCGCAGGCCGCGGAGATCTGGGTGAAGAAGGGCGGCTTCGGCACGGGCAACAAGGGCGTCCCGGCGAAGGACTATCCGGACGCGATCACGCGGGCGACCGAGGCTCCGATCGGCACCGCGAAGGCGGTCGTGTTCGACATGTCCGACGAGCAGCCGGCGGCCTTCGGCTCGACGACGGGCCAGGGCGAGTGGGGGCTCTTCCAGAAGCTCCTGCAGGACCCGAGCAACATCAAGGGCATCGAGCAGCAGCTCGAGGCGGCCGCGGAGGCGGCGTACAAGAAGTAACGCCTTGAGCAACCTTGGCATCACGGCGGAGCCGCCGGTAGCGGCGGCTCCGCCGCCCCCCGAGGGCGGCGAGCGGAAGTACCTGACCGGAGGGCTCTTCCTCCTGCCGGCGCTCGTCCTGCTCTCGGTCTGGCTGCTCTATCCGACCGTCTACACGATCATCCGCAGCTTCTTCGGCCCGAGCGGCTACCTCGGCTCGTGGGTCGGGATCGACAACTACAAGACGCTGTTCACGACCTCGGCGCTCGTAACGGCGATCAAGAACAACGCGATCTGGGTCGCCGTCGTCCCGGCCTTCGTGACGGCGATCGGGCTCATCTTCGCCGTCCTCACCGAGCGCGTCCGCTGGGCGGTCGCGTTCAAGACGGTCGTCTTCCTGCCGATGGCGATCTCCGCCTTCGCCACCGGCGTCACGTGGCGGATCATGTACCAGCAGGATCCGGGCATGGGCGCGATCAACGCCCTCGGCCGCGTCGTGTCGGACGCCGTCTCGACGCCGGGCGTCCTGCCGAGCGCCCTCCCGTCGACCTCGGCCCTGCAGCCGCACGGCGGCGGGCTCATCCTCAAGACTCCGCTCCACCCCGGGGGCGTCGCGCTGCTCGGACTGACCGGCATCGCGCCCGACGCCATGCCGAAGGGCTCGGTGCAGGCGGTGCGGCCCTCCGCGAAGCCGGGCCAGATCGAGGGCGTCGTCTGGCGCGACTTCAAGCCGGGCGGCGGCAAGCCCGGCGTCGTCGAGCAGGGCGAGATCGGCATCCCGGGGGTGACGGTCGAGCTCCACGACTCGACCGGGAAGGTCGTCCAGTCGACGACGACCGCGGCGGACGGAGACTTCGACTTCAAGAACGTGGCAGCCGGCTCCTACCAGGCCGGGATCGGCGCCCAGACCTTCGCGAAGCCGTTCGGCGGCTACTCGTGGCTCGGGCCGAGCCTGATCACGCCGGCGCTGCTCATCGCCTACATCTGGATCTGGGCCGGCTTCGCGATGGTCGTGATCGGCGCCGGGCTCGCGGCGATGCCGCGCGATGTGCTCGAGGCGGCGCGGACGGACGGCGCCAGCGAGTGGCAGGTCTTCCGGCGCGTCACCGTACCGCTGCTCGCGCCGGTCCTCAGCGTCGTCTTCATCACGATGATCATCAACGTCCTCAAGGTGTTCGACATCGTGATCGCGCTCGCGCCCGACTCGAGCCAGGCGAACGCGAACGTGCTCGCGCTCGCGATGTGGCGCACGGCGTTCACCGCCTTCGACTTCGGCACCGGGGCGGCGATCGCCGTCTTCATCTTCCTGCTCGTGATCCCGGTGCTCGCGCTCAACATCCGGCGCTTCCGGAGGGAGGTCTAGTGACCGCCGCCGCAGCCACGACCGAGGTCGTCCACATCCCCGACCCCGCCGACGCGCTCAGCGCCCGGCTCGTGCGCGCGCTCGCGAAGACGCCGCTGCAGATCCTCCTCATGGCGGTCGGGCTGCTCTGGCTCGTCCCGACGATCGGCCTCTTCATCACGTCGATCATGCCGGCGACGGCGCTCACCAACGAGGGCTGGTGGAAGGTCTTCGCCCACCCGAGCATCGCGACGTTCGCCAACTACAGCGCCCTCTTCCACAACGGCGGCCTCACCGGCGCGCTGAAGACGACCGCCTACATCGCGGTCGGCAACACGGTGCTCGTCGTCGTCGTCGGCGCGCTCGCCGGCTATGCGTTCGCCTGGCTCGACTTCCCCGGACGCGACTGGATCTTCCTCGGCGTGATCGCCCTGCTCGTCGTTCCGCTGCAGATGGCCCTGATCCCGATGTTCAAGTTCTACGATCTGACGGGGCTCTCGGGGACGGTGCTGAGCATCATCCTCTTCCACGCCGCGTTCGGGCTTCCGTTCGCCATCTTCCTGCTGCGCAACTTCTTCGTCGGGATCCCGAAGGACATCCTCGAGTCGGCGCGCATCGACGGCGCGAAGGAGGGCTGGATCTTCCTGCGCCTGATTCTGCCGCTCGGCCTGCCCGCGATCGCATCGCTCGCGATCTTCCAGTTCCTCTGGACGTGGAACGACCTGATCGTCTCGCTCACCTTCGGCGTGCAGCCGATCACGGTCTGGATCTTCGGCCAGCTGCGGGAGTTCGCCTCGAGCATCGACATCATCGCGCCGGCCTCGTTCATCTCGCTCGTCGTCCCGCTCGCGGTGTTCTTCGCCTTCCAGCGCTACTTCGTCCAGGGGCTGCTCGCCGGCTCGGTGAAGTAATGCCTCGGGTCGCGATCGTCGGCTCCGGCCTGGCGGGCTTCACCGCGTACCAGACGCTGCGCCGCGCCTTCGCGCCCGGCGAGATCGCGGTCTTCGGGACGGAAGCGGACCCGGTGGCGACCTGGCGCGTGCGGGCAGCGGCGATCCGACAGCGCGAGATGCGCTCGGAGAGCAACGGGCACACGGCCGCGGCGACCTTCCCAGGGCTCGCGTTCCGCGCCGCGCGGCGCCGGCGCTCGGCGCGGCCGCTCGTCGAGACCTTCGCCGACCGCTTCCATCCCACCGTCGAGGAGTTCCTCGACCACGTCGAGGCCGCGCGCGAGCGGAGCCGCTGGGACGAGAGCCTCGTCGCCCGGCGGGTCGAGCGGGTGCGCGCGGTCGACGGCGGCTTCGAGGTCGACGGCGACGTCTTTCCCCACGTGCTGCTCGCGCCCGGACATCCGGGCCTGAACCGCCCGGACGAGCTTCGCGACGACCCGCGTGCCGTCCACGCCTACGAGCCGCACGACTACGCGTCGTCGGTCACGGTCGTCGGAGCCGGCCTGGCCGCGGCGACCGAGTGGCTGAACGCGCTCGCCGCCGGGGCCGAGGTCGTCTCCGTGCGCCGGCGCGAGCCCGCGCGCCAGGCTCTGACCGTGCCGCGGCCGATGCTCTCGAAGCGCGGCCTCGCGTCGTTCCACAGGCTGCCGGCGCGCGAGCGGGCGGAGCGGATCCGGAGCCTGCTCACGCCGTCGTTTCCGCTCGGCCGGGCCTGGGACGAGCCGCTCGAGCGGGCCGCCCGCGAGGGCCGCTTCCGCGTCGAGCCGGCGCCGAACGGGAGCGTGCAGGTGATCTGCGCGACCGGCTTCCTGCACGGCTTCCGCCACGACCCGCTGCTCGCGCGGCTCGTCGCGGAGCACGAGCTCGAGACCGCGGACCGCTTCATCGTCCTCGGGCCTGACTCGACCGTCCCGGCGCTGACCGACGAGACCCGGACGCTCGCGCTCGCCGGCGTCCCGGCGCAGTGGGCGTTCCCCGGCGCCGACTCGCTCTCCGGTGCCCGCTACGCCGCGCACGGGTTCCTGCGAAGGATCCAGGCATGTCGTACACGCTGAGAGGACGCGTCGACTCGCGGATCGCGGCGCTCCTGCCGCTCCTGCTCGGGTGCTGCGTGGCCGGCGGGACGCTGCACGAGTGGTGGCCGGTGGAGCTCTGCACGCTCATGGCGGCGATCGGGATCGCCCTCGACCTCCAACTCTGGCGCCTGCTCGCGTATCAGCCCGCGTGGGCCGCGCTTCCCCTCGGCGCCGTCGAGCTCGCCGCGGTGATGGCGGTCGTCCTCGGCTTCGGCCTGCACGTCCCGCTCGTGCCGGCACTCGCGCTCTTCGGCGCGGGCTGGCTCGTCTCGCTCCTGCTCGCCCAGGCGGGGCTGCCGCTGCTGCGACTCGGCTACGCGGAGGACGGCGGAGAGCTGGGACGCGTCGGGCTCGTCGCCGCCGGCTCGGTCGCGCTCGTGCTCACCGGCGCCGTGGCCACCTACGTCGTCCGCCTCCCGCCGGTCGTCACCCTGAGCGCCGGCGTCCACCAGGGGCCGCTCGTGATCAGGCGGCGCGAGATCCTGCAGGGAGCCTCGGGCGCGGTCGTCCGCGGCGGCATCGTCGTCGCGCACGACGACGTCGAGGTCCGCAACCTCACCGTCATCGGCGGCACGAACGGCATCACGGTCGACGGCGTCCACGGCACGGTGCTCGACGGCGTCACCGTGCAGGGCGCGAAGCTCGACGGCATCCACGTCCGCAGCGGCGGCGTGATCATCCGCAACTGCACCGTCGACATGCTCGGCAACCGGCTCGGCCAGGGCATCGACATCTCGTTCAACATGGACATGGGGATGAGCATGGTCGAGGGCTGCACGATCGTCGGCGGCCAGGAGGGCATCACGACCCACTCGTCCGGGACGGACATCATGGGCAACACCATCAGCCACACGACCGGCCAGGCGATCGACGTCGACGAGATGTCGATGGGGATGGCCTCGCACAACACTGTCCGCGACGCGCTCGGCATCGGCCTCTACTGCAACGACCGCTCGATGTGCATGTTCGACCACAACACCGTCGTCGGAACGCGGTCGGACAGCGCCTCCGGCATCCGCTCGCGGCGCGGCTACGCCGTCCTCGCGAGCTTCGAGTCAGAGGCGGACCTCTGGCGGAACCGGCTCGTCGGCAACCCGTTCGCAGTGGGGACGAACACCAACTCGGAGCTGAAGTGGATCTCGCAGCCCGGCTGGTGACGCAAATCCCTCAACCGGGTTAACGATTTTTGTTAACCTGGTTGACGGAATGCCAGGACAGGCGACACAAGGGAGTGTGGACGCGATGGCCGTAGCCGACGGCCTCCGCCCGACCCTCCTCCGCCTCGGGCGCGAGCTCCGCCGCGAGAAGATCGCCGGCGTCTCGCCCCAGCAGGTCGGGCTGCTCGTCTCGATCAAGTACGCGCCCGGCATGACCGTCGGCGCGCTCGCGGCCGACGAGCGGGTCTCGACCGCCGCGATGTCGAAGCGGATCTCGCGCCTCGAGCGCGACGGCCTCGTCGAGCGCACGCCGAGCGAGAAGGATCGCCGCTGCGTCGGCCTCACGCTGACCGACGAGGGCCAGCGCGTCCTCCGCCGCGTCCGCTCGCGCCGCACCGCCTGGCTCGCCACCCGCCTCGACGCGCTCTCCCCCGCCGACCGCGCCGCGCTCGCCGCGGCGGTCGAGCCGCTCACGCGGCTGCTCCCCGAGGAGGAGGGCCGGTGACCGCGGCGCTCGCGAGGCTCGAGTCGCGCACGTTCGCGGCTCTCCGCTACTACAACTACCGTCTCTTCTTCGGCGGTCAGCTGACCTCGCAGGTCGGTTCGTGGATGCAGCGGATCGCGCTCGGCTGGTTCATCTACCAGCTGACGCACTCGCCGTTCGACGTCGGCGTGATGGCGTTCGCGCAGTTCTTCCCGTTCATGGCGCTGGGCCTCTTCGGCGGCGTCATCACCGACCGGCTCGACGCGCGGCGGCTCGTGATCGCGACGCAGACGGCCCAGCTCGTCTCCGCCGCCGTCCTCACGTGGATCGTCCTCGCCGGGATGGCGGAGCCGTGGATGCTCTACACGATCGCCGCCGTCAACGGGACGATCCTCGTCCTCGACGTGCCCTCGCGCCAGCAGCTCACCTACCGGATGGTCGGCCGCGACGTGCTGCCGAACGCGATCGCGCTCAACTCGACGCTGTTCAACGCGTCGCGGATCTTCGGGCCGGCGGTCGCAGGGATGGTCTACGGCTTCACGGGCGCCGGCGTCTGCTTCCTGATCAACACGATCAGCTTCCTCGCCGTGCTGATCAGCCTGTTCGCGATGCGGACGAGCGAGTTCTTCCCGCTCGAGAAGTTCGAGCGGCCGCCGATCCTGCAGGGGACGCGCGAAGGGCTCGCGTACGTTCGGACGCAGCCGCGGATGCTCGTGCTGATCGGGCTGACGCTGATGCTCAGCACGTTCTGCCTCAACTTCAACGTCGTGCTGCCGGTGCTGGCGGCGAAGACGCTCCACAGCGATTCGCTCGTGTTCGGCCTGCTCTCGGCCGTCTTCGGCGCCGGGGCGCTCGTCGGCTCGCTCGCCGCCGCGTCGCTCGGCCGCGCGTCGCTCAAGGTGATGCTCGGCGGCGCGTTCGTGTTCACGGTCGGCGAGCTCGTGCTCGCGCCGCTCCGCTCGCCGCTCGGCGCCGGGCTCCTGCTCTTCCTCGCCGGCGCCGGCTTCACCGCCTGGTCGGCGAACTCGAACGCGATCGTGCAGCTCGCCGCGCCCGACCGGTTGCGCGGACGCATCATCGGCCTCTACTTCTACGCGTTCAACGGGACGGGCGCGGTGGCGGGGATCTTCGCCGGCTGGCTCTGCGCCGTCGGCGGCACGGAGCTCGCGCTTGCGGTCGGCGGCCTCGCGGGCCTGCTCGCGACGCTCGCCACGGCCGGGCGCCTCGGCTACGCCGTCCGGATCGGCGCGCGGAGACGCGCCGACGAGCCGCAGCACGCCTAAGATCGGCGCATCGACGTCGAGCGCGCCACGGACGACGCCTTCGCCGGCCTGCCGGACTATCCGTTCGCGCCGCACTGGCTCGATGTCGACGGGCTCCGGATGCACTACGTCGACGAGGGCTCGGGCGCGCCCGTCCTGCTCCTGCACGGTGAGCCCACGTGGTCGTTCCTCTGGCGCCACGCCGTCCCTCGCGCCGCCGCGGCCGGGCGGCGGGCGATCGCACCCGACCTGATCGGCTTCGGGCGCTCCGACAAGCCGACCGACGCCGGCTGGTACACGTACGACCGCCACGTCGCCGCGGTGACGCGGCTCGTGGAGGAGCTCGACCTGCGCGACCTGGCGCTCGTCGTTCACGACTGGGGTGGACTGATCGGGCTGCGTCTCGCCGTCGAGAACCCGGAGCGCGTCGAGCGGCTCGTCATCCTCGACACCGGCGTCTGGTCGGGGCGCGCGCCGAGCGAGACGTGGCTGCGCTTCCGCGACGCGCTCCGCCACGTGGGCGGCGGCCTCGACGTGGGTCGCCTCGTCGCGGGCGGGACGAGCCGCGGCCTCGCCGACGACGTCCGTGCGGCGTACGACGCTCCCTTTCCCACGCCCGAGTCGAAGGCGGGAGCGCTCGCGTTTCCGGAGCTCGTCCCGGTCGAGCCCGGGCATCCAACCGCAGCCGCCCTCGACCGCGTCCGGGACGCGCTGACCCGCTGGGACAGGCCGGCGCACGTGATCTGGGGCGCCGAGGACGCGGTGCTGCCGCCGGCCGTCGCCGAGCGATTCGTCTCGCTCATCCCCGGCGCGACCGGACCCGAGCTCGTTGCGGGCGCCGGGCACTTCCTGCAGGAGGACGCGCCCGGCGAGGTGGCCGCGGCGGTCGCCCGCGCGCTATCGTCCCGCGAAAGCGCCGACGGAGACGAGTAGCGGGATCCGCCGGAGCCGAGAGAGCCGCCGGCAGCTGTGAAGGCGGTCTCCGGCCCCCGCGAACGACACTCCCGAGCTGCGGGAAGAACGGTTTCGGCCCAGTAGACCCCGCCGGCCGGCCCCCGTCACCGGGCCCAGTCGAGGCCGCCGGCGAGGCGGCGAAGTGCGGTGGCACCGCGGGAGCGCCTCCCGCCCGCACCTCCAGGCGAGTGAGCGAAGGAGGTGTGAGTCGTGCAACGCACCTACGTCGAGGAGCTGGGCGAGCGGGCAGGCGAGCGCGTCCGCGTCGCGGGCTGGCTCCACCACCAGCGACAATTGAGCAAGCTCACGTTCCTGCTCCTGCGCGACCGGAGCGGGATCGTGCAGGTCGTCGTCGACCGACCGGCGACGGTCGCCGAGCTCGCGGAGCTGCAGAGCGAGAGCGTGCTCGAGGTCGAAGGGCTCGCGGTCGCCGCGCCGCAGGCGCCGGGAGGAGTCGAGCTGCACGAGGCCGAGCTGCGGCTGATCGCGCCGGCCGCCGCGCCGCCGCCGGTCGACCTGCGCCTGGCGGTGCCGAAGGAGCAGCTGCCGACGCGGCTCGACCATGCTCCGGTCGCGCTCCGCCATCCGCGCGCGCGGGCGACGTTCGAGCTCGCGGCCGCGTCGGTCGCCGGCTTCCGCGCGACGCTCGACCGGCTCGGCTTCGTCGAGATCCAGACGCCGAAGGTCGTCGGCTCGGCGACCGAGAGCGGCGCGAACGTCTTCCGGCTCGACTGGTTCGGCCGGCCGGCGTTCCTCGCGCAGAGCCCGCAGTTCTACAAGCAGACGATGGTCGGCGTGTTCGAGCGCGTGTACGAGGTTGGGCCGGTCTTCCGGGCCGAGCCGCACGACACGCCGCGCCACCTCGCCGAGTACGTCTCGCTCGACGCCGAGCTCGGGTTCGTCTCCGACCACTTCGACGTGATGGCCGTGCTGCGCGAGGTCGTCGCCGGGATGGTCGAGGGGATGCGCGAACGGGCGCCGCGGGCGCTCGAGCAGCTCGGTGTAGAGCTGCCGGAGGTGCCGGCGGAGATCCCGTGGGTGCACTTCTCCGAGACCGGCGTCGACGACGTCGACCTCGCGCCGGCCGACGAGCGGCGCCTCGGCGAGGAGTACGGCGAGTTCGTCTTCGTCACCGGCTACCCGATGGCGAAGCGGCCGTTCTATACGCATCCCGAGCCGGGCCGGCCGGAGTACTCGAACAGCTTCGACCTCATCTTCCGCGGGCTCGAGCTCGTCACCGGCGGCCAGCGACTCCATCGCTACGAGGACTACGTCGCGGCGCTCGGCGGCCGTACCGAGGGCTACGAGGGCTACCTCGAGACGTTCCGCCACGGGATGCCGCCCCACGGCGGCTTCGCGATCGGCCTCGAGCGCTGGCTGGCGCGACTGCTCGAAGTGCCGAACATCCGCGAGACGACGCTCTTCCCGCGCGATCTGACTAGGCTCGCGCCATGACGACGCGCGATTGGGCCGGCGCCGTCTGGGGAAGGAGCAGACGATGCTGACGATGACCGACCGGGCGGCGACCGTGATCGAGGACCTCCTCCACGAGTCGCAGGCGGGCCCCGACGGCGGCGTCCGCATCAGCGGAACGGCCGACCCGGGCGGCGACGCATCCCTCGAGTTCGCGCTGACGGAGGCGCCGATCGAAGGGGACGAGGTCGTGCGCGAGCGCGGCGCGGTGCTCTATCTCGACGAGGTGGCGGCGACGGTGCTCGACGACAAGCAGCTCGACGTCGAGGCCCACGGGGACCACTTCCACTTCTCGCTCGAAGAGCAGGACGAAGCTAGCTGACGATCCAGGTCTCGCCGGAGTGGAGAAGCTCCGCGAGGTCGCCGGCGCCGCGCGTCTCCTCCGCGACGCGCAGCTGCTCGGCCATCAGGTCGTCGTAGACCGGCCGCTCGATGTTGCGGAAGACGCCGACGGGCGTGCCGCCGTGCGTCGCCTGCGTCACGCGCGACAGGGCGAACGCCAGCGACGGCTCGGCGTGCGTCGCGTCGTGCACGAGGACGCCGTCCTCGCCCGAGCCACAGGCCTCGATCGTCCCGTCCGGCAGCTGCCGCAGCGCCTTCTCGCCCTCGGCGCCCCAGGTGATCGGCTCGCCCTGCCGCAGCACGATCCGGTTCACGCCCTCCTTGTCGTCGCGCACGTAGTCGAACGCGTCGTCGTTGAAGATCGGGCAGTTCTGGAAGATCTCGACGAACGCGCTGCCGCGATGCTCGGCCGCCGCGCGCAGCACCTCGGTCATGCCCTTCTTGTCGGTGTCGATCGCGCGCCCGACGAACGTCGCCTCGGCGCCGATCCCGAGCGAGATCGGGTTGAACGGCCAGTCGAGCGAGCCCATCGGCGTCGACTTCGTGACCTTTCCGAGCTCGGAGGTCGGCGAGTACTGTCCCTTCGTCAGCCCGTAGATCCGGTTGTTGAAGAGGAGGATCTTGAAGTTGAGGTTGCGGCGGAGCGCGTGGATCAGGTGGTTGCCGCCGATCGAGAGCGCGTCGCCGTCGCCGCTCACGACCCAGACCGACAGATCCGGCCGCGTCGTCGCGAGCCCGGTCGCGATCGCAGGCGCGCGCCCGTGGATCGAGTGCAGCCCGTACGTGTTCATGTAGTAGGGGAAGCGCGCGGCGCAGCCGATCCCGCTGATGAAGACGGTGTTCTCGCGCTCGATCCCGAGCTCGGGCATGAACGACTGGAGCGCGGCGAGGATCGCGTAGTCGCCGCAGCCCGGGCACCAGCGCACCTCCTGGTCGGTGCGGAAGTCCTTCGCGGTGAGGTGGCCGTTGCCGTTCTCCGTCATGCGAGCGCCTCGATCGCCTCCGCCACCTCGGCCGCCCGCAGCGGCAGCCCGCGGATCCGGTTGTAGCCGACCGCGTCGACGAGGAACTGCGAGCGGACGAGCTGCAGCAGCTGGCCCATGTTCATCTCCGGGACGAGCACCCTCTCGTAGCGGCGCACGACCTCGCCCGTGTTGCGCGGGAACGGGTTCAGGTAGCGCAGGTGCGCGTGCGCGACCGGCTTGCCGGCGGCGCGGGCGCGGCGGACGCCGGCCGCGATCGGCCCGTACGTCCCGCCCCAGCCGAGCACGAGCACCTTCGCGTCGCCGTCGGGGTCGTCGACCTCGAGCTCGGGGATGCCGCTCGCGATCCCCGCCACCTTCTGCGCCCGCAGCCGCGTCATCAGGTCGTGGTTGTCCGGGTCGTACGAGATGTTCCCCGTCCGGTCGGCCTTCTCGATCCCGCCGATCCGGTGCTCGAGCCCCGGCGTCCCCGGGACGGCCCACGGCCGCGCGAGCGTCTCGGGGTCACGCAGGTACGGCAGGAACTCGTCGCCCGCGTTCGGCTCCGTCGCGAACGTCGGCGTCAGGTCGGGCAGCTCGTCGAGGCTCGGCAGCAGCCACGGCTCGGAGCCGTTCGCGAGGTACGCGTCGGAGAGGAGATAGACGGGCGTCCGGTACTCGAGCGCGATCCGCACCGCCTCGATCGCGGCAGCGAAGCAGTCCGAGGGCGAGCGCGCGGCGACGACCGGCACCGGCGACTCGCCGTTCCGGCCGTACATCACCATCAACAGGTCGCCCTGCTCCGGTTTCGTCGGCATCCCCGTCGAGGGACCGGCGCGCTGGATGTCGCAGATCACGAGCGGCAGCTCGAGCATGATCGCGAGCCCGACCGTCTCGGCCTTGAGGACGACGCCAGGGCCGGCCGACGTCGTGACGCCGAGCGCGCCGCCGAAGCTCGCGCCCACGGCCGCGCCCGCGGCCGCGATCTCGTCCTCCGCCTGGAACGTGCGGACGCCGAAGTGCTTGTAGCCCGCGAGCTCCTCGAGGATCGAGCTCGCCGGCGTGATCGGGTACGCGCCGAGGAAGAGCGGCAGCCCCGAGAGCCGCGAGGCGGCGACGAGCCCGAGCGAGAGCGCCTGGTTGCCGGTGATGTTCCGGTAGGTGCCGGGCTCGAGCTTTGCCGGCTTGATCTCGTACGTGACGGCGAACGACTCCGTCGTCTCGCCGAACGCATAGCCCGCCTGCAGCGCCTTCAGGTTCGCCTCGTAGATCTCCGGCCGCTTCGCCGCGAACTTCGACTCGAGGAACCCGGCCGTCGGATCGATCGAGCGCCCGTACAGCCACGACATCAGCCCGAGCGCGAACATGTTCTTCGAGCGCTCGGCCTCGCGCGGGGTCACGCCCTCGACCTCCTTCAGCGCGCCGACCGTGAGCGTCGTGAGCGGCACGGCGTGCAGCTGGTACTCGTCGAGCGAGCCGTCCTCGAGCGGGCTCTGCGCGTACCCGGCCTTCTGGAGGTTCCGGTCGGTGAACGCGTCGCCGTCGACGATCAGCGTCCCGCCCTTCGGCAGGTCGGCGATGTTCGTCTTCAGGGCAGCCGGGTTCATCGCGACGAGGACGTTCGGCGCGTCGCCCGGCGTGAGGATGTCGTGGTCGGCGAAGTGGAGCTGGAAGCCCGAGACCCCCGGCAGCGAGCCGGCGGGCGCCCGGATCTCGGCGGGGAAGTCGGGCAGCGTCGAGATGTCGTTCCCGAGCAGCGCCGCCTCGGACGTGAATTGCGAGCCGGTGAGCTGCATCCCGTCGCCGGAGTCACCCGCGAAGCGGACGATGACCTGGTGCAGCTGCTCCACCGGCTTGCTGCTCACATGGTCAGGTATAGCACCGTGCTTCACTGTGCAGGTGCCCGACGAGCCGGTCGTCGAAGTTCAGGGTTTGAAGAAGCGCTACGGCTCGCTCGAGGCCGTGGCCGGAATCGACCTCGAGGTGCGCCGCGGCGAGATCTTCGCCTTCCTCGGCCCGAACGGCGCCGGCAAGACGACGACCGTCGAGATCCTCGAGGGCTTTCGGCGGCGCAGCGAGGGCGAGGTGACCGTGCTCGGCGTCGATCCGTCGCGCGGCGACACCGAGTGGCGCAACCGTGTCGGCGCCGTCCTGCAGGAGTCGAACCCCGAGCCCGGCCTGACGGTGCGCGAATGCCTCGAGCTCTACGCCGGCTACTACGAGCGGCCGCGCGGCATCGACGAGACCATCGCGCTCACCGGGCTCGAGGAGAAGGCCGACACGCTGGCGCCCCAGCTCTCCGGCGGCCAGCGGCGCCGGCTCGACGTCGCGCTCGCCCTGATCGGCGACCCGGAGCTCATCTTCCTCGACGAGCCGACGACGGGCTTCGACCCCTCCGCGCGGCGCACCGCCTGGCACGTGATCGACGGGTTGCGCGCGCTCGGCAAG
>Ga0335077_10002019_pt1 | contig 24233 bp, 22 predicted proteins | sample Lox_Sample_31_FD_207151 | JGI IMG/M metagenome (GOLD analysis project Ga0335077, IMG submission 207151) | Soil microbial communities from Loxahatchee National Wildlife Refuge, Florida, United States - Lox_Sample_3.1 | ecosystem: Environmental > Terrestrial > Soil > Wetlands | place: USA... | reverse complement strand
AGATCGGTAAACCTCTGTTTCACCAGGGTCCCCAGCGAGAATACAATCCCGTAAAACGATGCCAGGACACAGATGGTGGCCAAAGTGTAGGCATAGCCCCGGCGGAAAATGATGTCGACGTCCATCAGCCTGTAGCGCACAATGGCATAGGCCAGGGTGAGCGGGAGCAAAACCAGCGAGAGCACCGACATCTTCTGCCAGGCACCCGGGACTACGCCGAGGGCGTAGGGGACGATGTACAACAAGGCGACCGGGAGGATGCCGCACAAGGTGCCGTTCCGGAGCCATTTGAGCTGCTGGCGGACGATGGGGTCCTCGGTTCTCCGGTATTCCAGGCTTAAAGCCACCCCACCGGCGAGGTAGGGCACCGTCCAGAACACCGTCCAAATCCGGTCGAGCAGCCAGCGGACTTCGAGCAGGGGCATGGCGACGTGGATCGCCCCTGAGGCAACCCCGAGGAGACAGAGAAATAGAAGTGAGGCCGGAACGTACAGCAGGACCCGGCGGACGCGCGGCTGGAACCACGGCCTGGGCTCGGGGAAGATCAGGCAAAAGTGCAGGAAAATGGTGGGCGCCGCGAGTCCGGCCGCGAAGTTCCCGAAGTAGATGATCCAATCGAAACTGTTGAGCTTGCCAGTGTAGTGAAAGCTCAGAAAGATGAACGAAGCCAGGCACAGGATGAAAAAGTGCTGGGCCTTCTGCGCGCTGCCCCGGCGGAAATAGACAAACAGGCCGATCACCAGGTACGTGAATCCGACCAGGTATTGATAGAGGACCGCGCGATCGAGCGGCACCTCGCTGACGATAACCTTGGGAATGACAACCTCGACGCCGCCCCGCGACACACGATAGTCCGCTGTTCCCCAAGCCATCAATCCAGTCAGGATCTTGGTGACGTCAATCGCCGCCGAGACGGGCTCCCCATCGATGCTGATCAGGTGATCCCCGGCCTGAATTCCTTTGGTCGCCGCCACGCTGTGGGCTGGAACGTAGAGAGCTTCTACACCGCCGGCCCGATCCACCCAAATTACGCCGTCATCATGCAACCGGAAATGGTACTGTTCATCAATGTTGATTACGGCAGCGACGCCTGCGGCAAGCGTCAGTATGGTGAGGATTGCGGTTGATAGTTGGAACTTCAGTTCCTGAAACATGTTGGCCGCCGGGCGCCGCACAAGCGAGACAATTATACGGGGGTGTGCGGAGCACGTTTAATGCCGTGAAGTATTCTTAATCCAGTATTCATACTATCCTTTTTTTCTATCACTTACAAGGTTGGCTGCGGCCTTCCTCCGGTTTTTGGGAGAATCCCACTATGCGGAAGTGTATCCGGCCGACCCAGCCGCTGTTTCAGGAAATCGAAGGACGGGCGGGTTCCACAACAGAAGAGATTGGAGCGCTATCATCCAAATGGTACGCGCATTAGTACCTCTGAGCCTATCAGGAACACTCCTTGGATGCTGTACACTATAGGGACATCGGTATGTTTCACGCGCCGGAGGCGTTGTCTCACGGCGCTGATTCCGAAACTACAGACCCGGGTGCGGGTCCGATAGCAATCGCAGAGGAATATGATGAGAACGGCGATCTTGTCCGCACTTCTGGCGATTATCCCCACGTGGTTACACGCAGGAGACGATCCCCAATCTGCATCGCAGGCAACGCAGGCGGCGGCCCAGCAGCCGACAGAAAGGGCACAAGCGTCTGCCCAATCGGCAAAGGGCGCCCCATCCGCGCCCGCCGGTGCGCCCGCGGAGTCGCCCGGCAAGCCGGCGGCCGATACCGATCCGATCAAAATGGCGGCGCCGCCGGAAGGCACCAAGCCGGGCGCGGCCCTGACTCCCTTCGAGAAGAGTTATGTGATCGGGCCCGAAGATCAGTTGTATATCAACGTGTGGGGCAATCCGCAGCTCACCGGCACTTTCATCGTGGCTCCCGACGGCAGAATCTCATTCCCGCTGATCAATGAACTGATGGCAGCCGGGCTGACCAGAGACCAGATGCAAAACGAGATTGTCCGCCGCCTGAAAGATGGAGGGTTTCTCCGCGACCCGACCGTTACCGTGAATGTAACGGGCTTTAACAGCAAGAAATACTCGATTCAGGGAGAGGTGAACAAGCCCGGGACCTCCCCGTTAGTGGTGCCGACCACGGTGCTCGAAGCGCTGGTGAACGCCGGCGGCTTCCGCGATTTTGCCAACAAGAGCAATATCGTCGTTTTACGGGGCGACAAGAGATTCAAGTTCAATTACAACGAAGTCATAAAAGGCAAACACCGCGAGCAGAATATTCTGCTCGAGCCGGGCGACCTGATCATTGTCAAGTGAGCGGACCCGCCCTGGTGCTTGTCGCTTTTCAAGAACAAGGATTGAAGGACACCGAGTTATGGGTACAGCGCAGAATTATGTGAGCGTTTCGCGGCGGCCGCTGGATGTCGAAGACTACATCGATATGGCCCGCCGCTACCGCTCCTGGATCGTGGCACCGATGTTTCTGGGGCTGGTAGTCGCGGTAGTCGCGGGCTTCCTCCAGCCCGATATCTTCGTCTCGTACGCGACCATGAGAATTACGCCGCAACAGGTCCCCGAGAAACTGGTTACCAGCGTGATGAGTAACTTTCAACTGGCCGAGCGGGTAAACCAGCTACAGACCCAGATTCTGAGCCGCCAGACCCTCATCGATATCATCAACAAGCCTTCGCTCGATTTGTACAAGAAGGAACTGCGGAAGCTCCCCATGGAAGACGTGGTGCAGACCATGAAGACCCGCGACATCCGCATCACGCCAATCGCCGCCACGGGCGACCGCCGCCTGACCTCCGCCTTCCAGATCAGTTTCCGCTACACCGACAAATACAAGGCCTCCGCCGTGGTGAGGGAGTTGGTCCGGCAATTCGAAGACAACACGGTCACGGCGCTGCGTTCCGGCGCCACCGTAACCGACAACTTCCTGAATGATGAAAAGCAAAAGGCCAAAGATCGGATGGACAAGCTCGGCAAGGCGATCACCAAGTTCGAGATGGATAACCAGGGACGCCTGCCACAACAGGCCGGACAGAATACTCAGGAATTACTTACCGTCCAGATGCAGATTCTGAACCTCAACTCCCAGATCAACCGGGATGGGCAGGATAAGCTGACGATAAACACCCAACTGGAAAACCTCCGCAACCAGCAAAGCTATTTCGAAGCCAATATGGAGCAGGTCATCCCGGGAACCTTGGCCCAAACCATATCCGTCAATAACGAAAAACTCATCAACCTCAGCAAAGACATCTCCAATTACAAATCCAACCTGGCTGCGCTCAAGAAGACCTATGGCGATAATTATCCCGATATCGCCCGCCTGCAGGCGCAGATCGACTCCCTGGAAGCCGACCGGGCCGCTCTGGAAAAGGAGGAGAGTGCCCACCAGGTCGTCACGGTCCCGGGCACGGCGGCCCGCACGGTTGTCAATCCGCAAATGGAAAAGCAGCTGCTCGATCTGAAGTCGCAGCAGAGACAGCTGCAGGCTAATCTGGCAACCAAGACGATGGAAATCGAAGACTTGACCAAGACCAAGGCGGACCTGGAAAAGCAAGAGGCGAAGTACCGCAGGTTACTCGAAGAAGCTCCTCTCAACGAACAGACCTATGTCCAGTTAAAGAGCGACTTTCAGCTCGCCAAGGCTGACTATGAGGAGTTCGAGAAGAAGCAGCAGCAGTCGGCAACTTCTCAAAATCTCGAAGATCACAAGGCGGGTGAAAATCTCGAGGTGCTGGATCCGGCCAATGTTCCCGATAAGGCGGTGGATCCCGATCGCCTGAAGTGGGCCGGGATTGGCTTGTTCGGCGGCCTCGGATTCGGGATCCTGCTCGCGGCGGCCAAGGAAGTCAAAGACACCAGCCTGAAGAATCTGAAAGACGTGCGGGCATATACCAACCTGCCCGTTCTGAGCAGCATTCCGCTTTTGGAAAACGCCCTGCTGGTGCGCAGAAAGCGCCGCCTGGTCTGGCTCGCATGGTCCAGCGCCGTCATCGTGGGCGTAGCCCTGATGGCGGGGTCCATGTATTACTACATGGTATCGACGTCGTAAGGGATCGGGACGGAAGGAAGTGGAGACAAAATGAGCAGAGTACACGATGCGTTGCGGCGGGCGGAGAATGGCGGGGCGCCGCCGCTGGAAACGCCGCCCGTGACTACATTGCCGCCGGAGCCGCCACGGGCCAACCCCGAGTTCCTGCGAGTGAACTCGCCGGCCGCATTGCCGCCGGTGCGGCTGAACATTCACCCCGGGATGCTGGCGGATGCCACGCTGGTGGAGTTTCAACCGGCACCCGAATCGCACCTCCTGGATCTCAACAACTCGCACGACACCCCCGCGGAGGAGTTTCGTACCCTGCGCACCCGGCTGAACCATCTGCAGACTTTGCAGCCCCTCCACACGGTCCTGGTCACGAGCCCCTCGCCCGCGGAAGGCAAGACCTTCACGGCGGTGAACCTGGCGCTGGCTCAGGCGCACCTCTCGGAGAGTTCCGTCCTTCTGGCCGATTTCGATTTGCGGCGGCCTATCATTCACAGCCTTTTCCAGGTGGAGCGGTCCCCTGGGCTTTCGGACTTCCTGACAGGCCAGTGCTCTTTCCCGCAGGCGCTGCGGCGGATTGAGGGCCGCAACCTGTACCTCCTGCCGGCCGGCTCGCCGGTAAAGAATCCGCTCGAGCTTCTCAATATGCGGCAGTCCAAGGTCCTGTTCGAGGAACTTCCACGCGTCTTCAACTGGGCCATCTTCGACACCCCGCCGCTGCTGTTTTCGGCCGATGCGAATCTGCTGGCTACCTTGGCCGACGGTACCGTTCTGGTGGTCAAAATCGGCAGCACCACATTCGACAACGTCTCCCGCGCGATGCAATCGCTGTGCGAGAACAACGTGCTCGGAATCGTGGCTAACGGCGCCCGCGCCTCGGAGTTGTACAACAAGTACACTTACTACTACTCGAAGGCCGAGTAGAGCAACCTTCAGTCACAGGCGTTTGCAGAAATTTCGTGCGGCCTTACTCCCTTTGCGAGCAACGCATTAGCCCGGGCGCGCCGACTGGACGGCCGCGGACTTCGGGAGTCGCCGTGCGATGGTGGGAATCGGGATCCGACAGTCTGTCGGAAGCCTGTCACGAAGAATCAACGAATTAGAATCGGGTTTCCGACATTTTGTCGGAAAACGCAGAGAGGTACGCATGGACGAGATGACAATTGTAGGCGAGCCTGTGCCGGCCGAGGCCGCGATGCCCTACATCGAACTGGGGAAATGGATGGGACGGAGGGACGCATTCGGCCAGATGGCGGGGCGCTGCTCGGCCGCCGAGATCGAAAGCCTTCGTCAGATCCACGATGGCAAACTGTATCAGAGGCTGAACTGCACGTGGGACGAATTCTGCGCGCAACACTTGAAGGTCAGCTCGAAAACGGTGGAACGTGAACTGGCCAATCTGCGCCGCTTCGGCCCGCTGTTTTTCACCCTGCGGCAACTGGCGCGGATCAGCCCCCGCGAATATGCCACGATTGCCGATTGTATCGACGAACAAGGCGTTCGCTGGAACGGCAGCACGATCGCACTCGATCCGGAGAACAGCGCGGAGGTGGCCGGAGCGGTGAAGGCTCTGCTGGAAGAGCACGGGCCTGGCGAGAGGGTCGCGCCCCGGGCCACATTCAATGCCGCCATGGCGCGTTTCCGCGCCGCCTCGGGAGCATTGTGTGCTTTCCAGAACGAACTGGATGACGATCAAGCATACGCAATGGGCCTGGAACTGGAGAAACTGCTCTCGACTGCTGCCGCGTGGGGCGTGCAACTCCATGGCCCCCGGAGGCCGTGAACGATGTGGCGCCTATACCCACCGGACGACGTGGCGTGGGCACTCCTGCCTGTACCCATGGGCCCCCGCCGGCCCACAGAACTCCATGAAAACCCGCCGGTTCTTCGGGCCGCGATGTGGCGCAGGCACTCCTGCCTGCCGCGCCGAGACTCATCTCGGCGCCTGTTGGTCAGCCATCCAGTTCAATGCCGGCGAAGGGGTTTTCGAGGCTGCCGCGCCGAGACTCATCTCGGCGCTTGTCGGCCCGCACGGTGCAACTGCCCGCGAAAGGTTTTCGAGGCTGCCGCGTCCCGACTCATCTGGACGCTTGTCGGGCGTCTACTGTGCCAGTGGCGACCCAGAAGCGTCCACAAGGGTGGTAGGGGCCCAATTACTTGGCGCGGCTGCTGACTGCGGCCCCGATCAGGGCCAGATCGTGTGACGTTGGGACGATCTCGAAGTAGGTCCCTTGCAGCGGACTCATTTTGACCATGTCCTGCAGGTAGCGGTTGAGCAGGTTGATCTCCACGAAATCGGTGTTCGGGCCGGCCAGGTAGAAGCGCCCCGGACCCTCCATATGGACATGGGTCGCGGTGGCCGCCGCCAGGGCGCGGTGCCAGCGATGCACGAAATTGTCGGCGCGGCTGTCGCCCTGGCGTGCCAAAGCGAAGACCTCTTCAGGCTCCATGTCGAGAAAGCGCAGGCGCATGGCGCGGTTGCCCATGATGCCTTCCAGGTGGCCTACGCCGCCGCATCCGCAGTAATGCTCCTTGGGGTCGAGGGTCACCACCATGTGGCCGCCTTCGCCCACACTGTCATTGCGCGGATATCGCCCGAACCCCACGCCGTCGCCCAAATACCAGACGCGGATCAGCTTCTCGAGCATGCCCTGGGTGGCCCCGATGCCGGCCGCCAGCGCGTCGGCATCGTTGAGGATGGTCACCGGCGCATCGATTCCGGCCGACTTGAGCGCGGTAGTCAGGCTCTCGCGGATGTTCGTTCCCTTGAGTTGCGCCAGGTTGGGGGAGTCGTCGCAGACCCCATTGCGGACAATTCCGGGAATCCCGGCGCCCACGGAGTCGATGGGCTCGCCCCTGTGGAGGAATTCCACCTCCTTGAGAATCTCCTCCACCATCCCTTCCCAGGGAATCGACTTCAGATCGATCTCCCCCTGGCCTGGTTCGGGAAACATGCGCACGGATCCCAGCTTGGTGCCGTCTACCATCCCCACCCAGATGTAGCGTGTTGCTAATATCCCGATGCTGCGCCCCATTTTGAAGCCTCCCTAAAACCGCATCAGCTTGTTTACACCATTGAATGCCGCTTGTTTGTAACATTCAGCCAGAGTGGGATAGTTGAACACTGTCTCCACGAAGTAATCCACCTTGCCCTTCAGGCCCATCACCGCCTGGCCGATGTGCAACAGCTCCGAGGCCCCTTCCCCAATGATGTGGACTCCCAGAATCTCGCGGGTTTCCCGATGGAAGATGATCTTGAGGCGGCCGGTCGTATCGCCGCGGATCTGGCCGCGCGCCGTCTCGCGATAGTACGACACCCCGACCTCGTACGGTACATCCGCCTCGGTCAACTGTTCCTCGGTCTGGCCGGTGAAGGAGATTTCGGGAATGGTGTAGATGCCGTAAGGATAGGTCGCCGGATTGGATTGGATTTTCACGCCGCAGGCGTTGGCCGCGGCAATCCGGCCCTGCTCCATGGAAACCGAAGCCAGACTCGGAAATCCGATGACGTCGCCTACGGCATAGATGTTCGGCACCTTGGTGTGGTAATCGGCATCCACCGAAATCCGGCCACGGTTATCGGCCTCCAGCCCGGCGGCCGGCAGGTTCAGCTCATCCACGTTGCCCTGCCGGCCAACCGCGTACAGCAGAGCGTCGCCCACCACCTTCTTTTTGCTCTCCAGGTTCGCCACCACGCCGCCGTCAGCGGTCTCTTCGACACTCGCGACACCTTCATTCAAACGCATGGTGACCCGGTGATCGCGCAGATGGTAGGAAAGCGCTTCGATGATCTCCGCATCGGCAAACTCCAGCAGGCGCGGCCGCTTCTCCACCAGGATCACGCGCACTCCCAGGATCGCAAACATGCACGCGTATTCGACGCCGATCACGCCGCCGCCCACCACGATCAGAGTTCTGGGGATGTTCGGCATGCAGAGAATCTGGTCGCTGTTCATAATCGTGCGGCCATTGATCGGCACGAGTTTCGAGGATGCCGGCTTGGTGCCGGTAGCGACGATGATAATCGGAGCTTCGAAATCCGCCTGCCCACTGGTGTTCTGCACGCGGACATGCGTGGCGTCCAGGAAACTGGCCTGGCCAATGATCACGTCCACGCCGTTGCGCGCCAACTGGGCCTGGGTCACATCGGCTTCCGTCTTGATCACCTGGTTGACCCGGAAACCCAGGTCGGCCATGCTGATCTTTTCCTTGACGCGATAATTCATGCCGTAGATTCCCTGGAACTGGAATCCAGAGAGGTGCAATACCGCCTCACGCATGGTCTTGGAGGGAATGGTGCCGGTGTTGATGCAGGCGCCGCCGACGATCTCGCGCTGCTCCACTACGGCCACGCGGCGGCCGCACTTCGAGCCCTGGATGGCAGCGCGCTGGCCCGCGGGGCCAGAGCCGATAACGATGAGATCGTAGTTACGCATAGTATAGGATAGCCCGATACTCCCGGGCCGCCCGTCATTCCCCCTTCAATTAACCCCGGCAATCCGGCGGAAACATGCGTTCCCGCAATGCGGAACCCCGGCAGGCACAATTGCCTGCGATATTCGATCAATTTCCGCCGAATTACCGGAAAACCTTTATTTAAGAATTGAACCGATTTTCGATTTCTTCCCAGTTAACCACATTCCACCACGCCGTGATATAGTCCGGCCTCCGATTCTGGTACCTCAGATAATACGCGTGCTCCCAGACATCCAGGCCCATCACGGGGGATTTGCCCTCCATCACCGGGCTGTCCTGATTCGCGGTTGAGTAGATATCGATCTTACCACCAGATCTCACCAGCCACGCCCATCCGGAGCCAAAGCGGGTGGCGGCGGCTTGATTGAATTTCTCTTTGAAGGCATCGAAGCCGCCGAAGGTGCCGGTTATGGCTTGTGCGACATTCCCGACAGGCGCCCCGCCGCCCCCCGCCTTCATGATTTTCCAGAACATCGAATGGTTGATGTGGCCGCCGCCGTTGTTTCTCACCGCGGTGCGGATATTGTCGGGAACGATCGCGCAGTTATTCGCGAGCAGTTCCTCGATGGTCTTGCCGGCCAGATCCGGCGCCGATTCCAAAGCCTTGTTGAGGTTGGTGACGTATGCGTTGTGGTGTTTTCCGTGATGAATCTCCATCGTCATCTTGTCGATGGAAGCCTCCAGCGCATCGGAGGCGTAAGGCAGCGGCGGTAGTGTGAATGGCATATCGATTCTCCTTTTCTCCTCGTTGGCGGCGGGCACGCCCGCCCTCGTCGGGACAGGGCACGCCCTATCCCTGCAAACGCGTTCGCTCGAATGCATCGGCGAGCCGGAACATGGTCGTCTCGTCGAAATGCCGGGCCAGGATTTGCATCCCGACTGGTAACCCGGCAGCCGTGGCCCCGCACGGAACGCTCATGCACGGAATGCCGGCCAGGCTGCCGGTGATGGTGTAGATGTCCGATAGGTACATGGCGATCGGGTCATCGACCTTCTCTCCCAGCTTAAACGCAGGGAACGGCGATACGGGCGCCACAATCGCGTCCACTTCTTGAAACGCGTTCGCAAAATCACGCGCGATCAGGGTTCGGACCTTCTGGGCCTTGACGTAGTAGGCGTCGTAATAGCCGTGGCTGAGCACGTAGGTCCCCAACATGATGCGGCGCTTGCATTCCGCGCCGAAGCCCTCGCCGCGGGTGTTCCGATACAGATCCGCGAGTGTCTCCGCGGAGGAGCGAGCCGTGTACCGCACGCCGTCGAAGCGCGCCAGGTTCGAGCTGGCCTCCGCGGTGGAGAGGATGTAGTAGCACGCGATGGCGTATTCCGTGGCCGGGAGGCTGATTTCGCGCACTTCGCAACCCAGCCGGCGGAACTCTTCGACACCTCGCGCGATCAGGTCGCCGGTTTCACTGGTCAAGTCCTTTAGATACTCGCGGGGCAGCCCGAGCTTCAGGCCTTTTACGTTTCCATCGAGAAATGATGGATAGTTTGGCACGGGCGCGGAGGCGGACGTGGAGTCGCACGGATCGTGGCCCGCGATCGCGGCCAACAGAGTGGCGGCATCCTTCACGGTCCGGGTCAGCGGCCCAATGTGATCGAGCGAACTGGCGTGCGCGGTCAGTCCGTAGCGCGATACCCGGCCATAGGTCGGGCAGACTCCCACCACGCCGCAGAACGAAGCAGGCTGGCGAATCGAGCCGCCGGTATCGGAGCCCAGCGCCGCGACGGCGGTACCCTGCGCGACGGCTGCGGCCGACCCTCCGCTCGTTCCACCAGGCACGCGCGTGGGATCCACGGGATTGCGCACCGGACCGAAGGCCGAGTTTTCGTTCGACGAGCCCATGGCGAACTCGTCGCAATTCGTCTTTCCGATGATCACCCCGCCCGCCTGCTCGAGACGCACGACGGCGGTGGCGTTGTAGGGAGGAATGTAGTTGGCCAGAAGCCGCGAGCCGCAGGTGGTCTTGAGTTCCTTGGTAACGATAACGTCCTTGACCGCCATCGGCACGCCGGCAAGAGGACCGGGATCTTCCCCGCGCGCGAGCTGCTCATCGATGCGGCGCGCGGCGGACAATGCGCGCTCCGGCGCCAAATGCAGGTACGCGTTGGTGCGCGGATTCTCCGCCTCGGCGAATTTCAGCGCTTCGCCAGCCAGCTCGACGGCGCTCATTTGCCGTGATAGCAGGGACCCCCGTACGGAATCGATGGTCACCGCTCGATCACCTTCGGAACTTTGAAATAGCCCGCTCCGGCCTGCGGCGCGTTGCGAAGGGCCGCTTCGTTGCCGAGCGGCGGCACCACGGTGTCGGTCCGCAGCGCGGCGGTCTCCTCGGCCTCGAACAGGACTTGCGCCATGGGCTCGATGCCGGTGGTATCGATTTCGTTGAGACGATCCATGTGCTCGAGGATGCCGTCCAGATCGGCCCGGAATTTAGCGACTTCGGCGTCGGTGAGGTTCAGGTTGGCCAGGCCGGCAACGTACCGGACCTCCTTTTCGGTAATCTTCACGCGAGTGCCTTCGAACGGGATGCCCGGTAGATGCCGCGGAGGACAGGGTCGGTGATGGTGTCCGCTTCGTCGAACGGTGCGGGAACGGGTACGTTGGCGCGCTGCGCATCGCGGCGGCGCGGGACGATGCGGAATTCGAGATCGTCCACCAGGCCGGGCCCCAGGCTCCTCTCCAGATTCAGCAGGATGTGCGGCGTCAGCGCAAACAGTTGCCGTTGCCAGACGTTATCCTCGACTTCGACCACGAGTCGAGTGCGAACCATACGTGCCGCACGAGTGTGCGTGGCGATTTTCCGGCCGACGGCCTCCGGCCAGGCGGCGCAGGCGATCTCCTCGGCAGTGAACGTGTCGCGGGGCAGTCCCAGAGTGCGGATGAGCTTGCTGGCGCGTTCCATGTGGGTGGACTCGATGATTGTATCACGTGCCGGGAGGAACGCCGATTGGAGATGTGGCGCAGGCATTGCCTGTACCCACGGGCCCGGCCGGCCCACGGAAATTCATGAAGACCCACCGATCCTCGGGGCGCGATGTGGCGCGGACACTCGGAATCGCTCCTCCACCGTTAATATACCTTGACAAGTATATGCCCGTTGCAGTATATCAAAGGAGTGGCATCCGTTATCGACATCGCCGCGGACCCGAGTCGCCGCGCGATACCGAAACCGCGAATGTGGCAAGGGAGAAACCAAATGAAAATCAAAGTCATGAGCGTATACGTGGACGACCAGGACAAGGCCTTGCGCTTCTATACCGAGGTGCTGGGATTCAAGAAGAAGACCGACTTCAGCCAGGGGCCGTATCGCTGGCTGACGGTGGCCTCGCCCGAGGAGCCCACCGGCACCGAACTGCAGTTGGCCCTGAACAACAATCCCGCCGCCAAAGCGTATCAGCAGGCGATCTTTCAACAGGGCCAGCCCGCCGCCATGTTCTTCACCGACGACATCAAGGGCGACTACGAGCGGATCAAGGCGGGCGGCGCCGAGTTCACGATGCCGCCCACCGCCGTCACCGGCTCGACCATTGCGATGCTGAACGACACCTGCGGCAACCTCATTCAACTCACCCAACTGGCAAGCTATTGAAAACCCGCAACTCGCCGCGTCCTGCGGTCCAACAGTCCGGAAAGGAGATCGAAAGACAAATGCCTCAACCACGCTCAGTCCTGAATACCGTCCTTTGGATCTTTCAATGGGTCTGGGGCGTCTTCTTCAGCATCACGGGGTTCGGTAAGGTCCTCTGGTACAAGCCGGCTCTCTGGAGCCAGGCGCTCCATGAAGTGCCTTGGTTTTCCGCGGTCCCGCTGGACCTGCTCATCTTCATCGGGGCTTGCGAGTTTCTTGGAGGCGTCGGCCTGCTCCTGCCCTCGCTGACCGGAGTCAAACCGAGGCTCACGCCCCTGGCTGCTTGCGGCCTGACGCTCGTCATGATCCTCGCGGCTGTATTTCACATGGTGCGGGGCGAGTACAGTTTTGTGGCCGTCAATCTGGTGTTGGGAGGGGTCGCCGCGTTCATCGCGTATGGACGGTTGTTGGTGACGCCCATCCCGCCCATGTCGATCAGCACCTTCCGGGTAATCCAAGGGCTGGCGGTTCTTGGCGCGCTCGCCCTCGTGAGTTTTGCGCCGGCCTGGTACCGGTTGACCCACACTCTCTAACCGAATCTCCAGGCAGCTTCCCGCGCCGCTCGAGGTGACGCATCGACGCGGCGCGGAACCTTCACGTCTTGTATCGCTCCATGGTCCGCGGATTGAACCCCCAGTGAAACTCCAGTTCATAACCCATCGATTTGGCCAGGCCGTCAAGATCCGGGAACAGCGTCGCATAGGTGATGTTCATCCGGTATAACTCCCGCATCCCCACTTCCCGAACGGCGTTCGTCAGCACGATCTTCGCCAGGATGTTTTCCTGATCCAGGTCGCTCAGCATCTCCTCGATCGGCACGTCCAAAACACCCGGCACGGCGAACGTCCCCGACTGTGCAATCAGCCGCCGGTTCATCGTGTGGGGCTCGCCCATCCAGATAAAGTGGTGATTCCCCTTCAGGAAATACCGCACGAAATTCCGCTTTACCCGCGGATCCATGCGCACCGGCTTGGGCGCGCGGCTGCTGTCGATCCGCGCGGGATTCATCGCCCACACCACGCAGTCCGCCAGCGTCCGCTCCAGCGCGAAAAACGCCGCCACGTACGGCGACCACGTGAAATCGATCAGGCGCGTCGGGGCTCCGTGGTGCTGCATCAACGCCAGCCACTGGAAATCGTCATCCGTGTCCGGCGGCTTGTCCAGGAACTGGTGGGCCTTCCGCTTGAAGATCCTCAGGATGCGGGCTTCCTGGTCGGGCCATGCCTGCGGCGACACCCCGAAATTCTGCAGATAGCGCGAAAGCGAGCTGTATAGCGGCCAGCGCTCGTCGCGTTCGCCGCGAAACGCCCAGTGCGAATACGGTGGATTGGTGACCAGCCTGAGAAACGCCTCCCAGGAAGCCAGCCGGAAGACGCGGTACGAGTGCTTGGCCCGCTTGCGAACCGCCATCGATTCAGTATGCGCTACGAGAACCGGAACATCGCCTGGTCGATCGGAACCCCGCGAACTTCGATCCTCTTGAGGTCCGTCGTTCCCACCCGGTGGCCTTCGGCCAGCAGCAGCGTGTTGTCGCAGGTCTGAAAGGGCGCCGTTCCCCGCGTTGAACGCGGATTGTAGCCCATCACCGCCGCGGAAACGGCATCCGTGCAAACCGGGTTCAACCCCGCGATCAGCACTCCCGGCTTCACGATCCGCACGCCCCGAATCCACGGCCCTTCGCCGCCCGCGATCGATTCCACGCCATCGATGATCGCCAGGTGGATGGGGCGAGCTGCGACCACATCCGCCACAATGTGCGGCACCCGATATCCCGGATCGTGATTGACTCCGAAATGCAACTCCTGCGGCGCCGACTTGGACGGCTGGCGCTTGCCCTGGTGCCCCACCGTCAGGCGTCCGTTGGTGGGGTTCTCGTTGGGCTCGTTCTCCCCGGCGCTGTCGCCGTAAATCGACGCCGGGATGGTTCCAAAGCAGTTCTTCAACGAAAGCGTGATCCCGCACGTGTCGTGGTTCTTCAGCTTGGCCATGCTCACGAACACGTCCGTTTCCTCGTACGAGTGGTTCAAGTCGTACGCCGCATACATGTAAGGGTTCTCCGGCACCTTCAGGCGCGAATAGCTCTTGCCCTTGCCCAGCGCATTGGTGTTTTCGAACTCCACGCCGTTGGCTGCCGCGAGCAGCGTGCGCACGTTCCACCCCGAATCCAGCATCACGTCTTCGAGCGGTCCCGACGTCGCCCAGGCGCTCTCCACGAAGCGGATGCGCCGCGCCCCGGCCTTACCCATCAGGTACGCGGTGGCGCCAATCAGCTTCGGATGCGTGTAGTGAGTCAGCGCGGGCGCCAGTCCCTGTACCCGCTCGCCCGGGCTCCCGGTCATGTTGATTTTTACGGTCACCGTCTTGTTGCGCACCAGGCGTTCCAGGCCGCCCAGTTGATCGAACATGGTTGCCAGTTTCGCCTGCACGTCCTCGTCGTAGGAGGCGCATTTGGCGATGGAAACGGGCGCCGCGGGGGCCTCGGGGTCCGCGGCGTTGAGCAGCGGCGCCGCCGCAATCATCGCAAGCCATTCTCTGCGAGTCATGTGATTACTCCAGTCGTGTCACCAAAGTCTGATGGTAGCGCAGACCGATACTTTGTCGATGTCCACCCCGCCACCGTCTTCCGTGGGATAAACTTCGAGCGGCTTCTCCGCCCCTTCGGGCGATGTCAGGACCGCGTGCTTGTAGTCGCCGATGAAATGCACGGCCACATTCTCCACCGCGTAATCCGAATAATTCACCAGGTGCAGGACAGCGGCTTTGCCATCCCTGGAAATCAGCAGGTTCGACAGCATCGAGGAGACGTTGAACAGCCGCACCCCGAGATTCCGCCGGCCGACCATCGAGTTGATGTCCCGCCACATGTCGTTGAGGCGCTCGAGTTCGGCCTTCTCCAGGGTGATCTTGCCGGGCGTGGGGTCTTTCCATCCGGGAGGTCCGCTCAGCAGCGTACCGCCGGAGCGGGCGAACCCGCGCAAAATGTCCCGTTGTTCCGGGGTGAGCGATGCCGGATCTACGTTGACCGCCATCGTGGCGCCCTTGAGCGCCTCAGGCGTGAGATGCTGCTGCGGCACGGGACGCACCGGGGTATGCTTCACGGCGATCATGTCGAGGATTCCGCCCGAGAGCAAGCCGCCGTTGGCGGGGTCCTGCACCACCGCCAGTTGTCCGTATTCCTGCATGTGGCGCCACTCGGGATGCTGTTCGAAGTAGCGAAGCAGCACACCCATGCGCCGCCAGTCGCTCAGGGCGTCGGCCTCGCGCCGGTGTAGTCGCGCCGCAAAGTCGCTGTCGAAGGCCACCACCCAACGCGCGCCGGAAATTGCGGCGTCGCCGATGGCTTGCAGGTATCGCGCGCCCGTGACGACCGTCTTGGCCGGAGGCTCATTCCCGATCCATACCTCCGCGTCGCCCCAGGCGCGTACCGCGCGGATGAAGCCGGTGTTGGTATCGATCCAGACGGAACCGGTCGGTCCCGCTGCTCTGCCTTTGTCGTCCAGCGGCGAGATGCCCGGCCACACTCCCTGGTAGGTGCCCAGAATGGGCGCGGCGGAGCCGAGTGCGATGTGGTTCCGGGCGGTCAACTCGATGATAGGCGCCGCGCCGGCCGCAGTCCGGACGCCTGCCACTACGTCATCCGGGAAATCGCCTTCCAGTACGATGCCGCTGACCTTGGATGCCAGCGCCCGCCGCGCGGCGGCCACCGCGTCGCCGCCTGGTCTGATCACCGCCAGGGTCACGAGCCCCTGGTTGCCGGCCGCGGCGACCAGTTCGGCCGGATAATTCTGAAGCAGCAGGCAGTTGATCGGGCTGCCGGCCAGCAATTCCAGCGACGGGGCATCCGCCCATGGCCATCGCACCGGCACCCAGTCCGCGGGCTGAGGCGCGGAAGCGCCCGGGAGGGGCACGCAAACCAGGAGCATGGCCCACCGGATCGCTGGCATCCACATAGATACTACTGTACGACATGCGTAACTTCCCCGCTCCCGGGATCGAAAAACATGTGGGCCGTCGCCGCTTTAAGCTTAGATGTGGACCCGGATGCCGGCCTGGAAACGCTCATGGAAGGCTATCAGCGAGGCGACTCGGATGCGGCCGCGCGGCTGATCGGGCGCGTCAGCCCTATGCTGCACCGGTATCTCATGGTCCACCTGGCCAGCCGCCGGTTTGCCGGCGATCTGCTGCAGGAGACCTGGCTGCGGATCCACCAGGCGCGCCACACCTATCGCCCGGGCGAGCCGGTGTTGCCCTGGCTCTTCGCCATCGCGCGGCACGTTCGCGTGGACCACTACCGGAAGCAGCGGCGGGTCGAGGACCGCGAGCAGCAGGTAGAGGTATTGCCCGAACGCCCGCAACCCATCCCGTCGGACGGCGCCCCGGATTTTCAGGCGATCCTGGAGAAACTTCCGGAGAGCCAACGCGAAGTGGTCTTTCTGTTGAAAGGCGCCGGTATGTCGCTCGAAGAGGTGGCGCGGGCCACATCGTCCAGCGTGGGGGCCGTCAAGCAGAAGGCCCACCGCGCCTATGAGAGGCTGCGGGAATTGTTGGAGGGCTTCACCCGGACGAAGTATCGGAACGCGCCATGACGAATCCGGAATTAGAGCATGTCCTCGAATGGGCGGCAAAGGCTCCTCATGCGGTGGATGTGGAAGTCCTCGAAAGGATAACTCGCCAGGTATCGGGGTCCCTTCGGCCCGTCCGCATTCTGCCGTCGGAGGCCACGATTCGCTTGGTGTTGTTTCTCATTCTCGTCCTGGTTTCGATCGGAGGAGCTACATGCCTGGGCTTCGGAATTGATCTTTGGAAACCCGCCAGCCCGATCTTGTGGGTGGTGGCCGTGCTTGGTCCTCAGACAGCCACACTCACCGCCGCCGCGATGGTGCCGGGGAGCAGGAAGCGTTTCGAGCCTCACGTCATGCTGTTAAGCTGCACCGCCGCATTTGCGGCGTTGTTCGCGGTCTTCACTCGCGATTACCGGCTCGATCACTTCTTCTCCGAAGGGATCGTCTGCCTTGGGCTGGGGGCGCTTTTTGCTGCCGCGGCCGGATTCCTGATTTGGCTTGTGCTCCGGCGCGGATGCGTGCTCGATCCGCCCGCCGCGGGGATATCCGCGGGAACCCTGGCCGGGCTCGCCGGTTTTGCCTTCCTGGAATTGCACTGTCCGATTCAGAAGGCGGCGCACCTGATGGTCTGGCACACCGCCGTAATCGCTCTGAGCGGGCTGGCGGGATTCCGGATCGGACGCTTCGCTCAGGACTTGGGAACGAAGCGCAGAGCGGCGGAATTCATGCAGTAGCGCAGGCCGGTCGGCTCGGGGCCGTCCTCGAATACGTGTCCCAGGTGGGCATCGCACTTGCTGCAGACGACTTCCGTGCGCCGCATGAAGAGGCTCGTATCGCTCTCGGTGGTGACGTTCTCTTCCGCGGCGGGCGCCCAAAAACTCGGCCAGCCGGTGCCCGAGTCGAACTTCTCCTCCGAGCGGAACAGGGTGGTGCCGCAGCAGACGCACTGGTACGTTCCGGCCTCGTGATTGTTCCAGTACCGGCCGGTGAATGCGCGCTCCGTGCCCTTCTTCCGCGTCACCGCGAACTCTTCCGGCGACAGCTCTTTTTGCCATTCGGCGTCCGACTTCACGACTTTATTCACTTCGACAGTCTCCCTCTTGTTTCCATTATCCGAGAAGACCACGATTCTCACGGCAGACCCGGTGCCGTTCTTCCGCGGATCCGGAAGGGGCCGCTCCTTGCGATTCGAAACTGCCACCATGCCGGCAAAGGCAAATGGCATGAAGAGAAACGCCCGCCGCGGCACGCCATGCGATTTCAATTGCGAGAACATCCCCATCCTCCATTCTGTCACCTCTCGCTCACACCTGCTATCGCGACGATGTGGCGCGGGCACTCGTGCCGGGCACTCGTGGCTGCCGCGTCCCCACCCCTGGGGACGCTTTTGCCGCTTCCTGCAAGGCCCTCTTACGCCAGCCCCGACCGCACCAGCAGAGCCCGCGGATCGGGCTCTCTTCCCATGAAGCTGCGGTACAACTCGGCCGGGTCCTCGCTGTCGCCGCGGGACAGAATCCGGTCGCGGAATTCGCCGCCCACCTTCCGGCTGAAGATGCCGTCCTCCCGGAACCGCGTAAAGGCGTCCGCATCCAGCACCTCAGCCCATTTGTACGAGTAGTATCCCGCGCCGTATCCCACCGGACTCGCGAAGAGATGCGTGAAAGCCGCAATCATGGCGTGCTCCGCGGGCAGCGGCGCGGGCGTGAATTCCGCCAGCAGCCGCCGCGTATACTCCACCAGATCGCCGTCCGTGGCCGGAGAGTATCGAACATGCAGCAGCAGATCGACGAAGCCAAAGCCTAACTGCCGCATCTGCGCGTTGGCGGCGCGGAAGGTGCGGGCCCGCTTCATCTTCTGGAACAAGTCTTCCGGAATCGGCGCCCCGGTCTCCCAATGGCGGGCGAACAGGTCCAGCGCCTCGCGTTCCCAGCACCAGTTCTCCATGATCTGCGAAGGCAGCTCCACAAAATCCCAGGCCACGCTGGTGCCCGCCAGGCTGCGGATGGCCACGCGGCTCAGAAGATGGTGCAGCAGGTGTCCGAATTCGTGGAAGATAGTCTCCACTTCGCGATGAGTCAGCAAAGCAGGCCTGCCATCGATCGGCGGCGTCAGGTTCCCGCAAATCACGCCGAGGTGAGGCCGGAAGCCGCCGTGCGATGGGCCGCCCGTGATCAGCGCATCCATCCACGCGCCTCCGCGCTTGTTTTCCCGGGGATACCAGTCGGCGTAGAATCCCCCCAGGAACGTGCCGTCCTCGTCGCGAATGCTGTAGTAGCGCACCTGCGGATCCCAGCCAGGCACACCCGCCTCCTCCACCGCCCTGATTCCGTAGAGCCTCTGCACCAGGCCGAACAGCCCCTCCGTGACGCGCTCCAGCGGAAAGTAGGGCCGCAGCGCCTCTTCGTCGAAGTCGTAGAGTGCCGCCCGCTGCTTCTCCGCGTAGTACGCCACGTCCCAACCCTCGATTTCCGGAGCGCCAGGTCCTTCCAGCCCGCGGCGAAACTCGTACAACTCGCGATTCTCTTCGCGGAACCGGCCCCCGGTCTTGCGCTTCAGATCCTCCAGAAACGCCATCGCGTGAGCGCCGCTGTGAGCCATGCGGTCTTCGAGCACCAGGTCCGCGAAATCCTGGAAGCCCAACAACCGCGCCTTTTCCCGGCGCAGCTCGAGAATGCGGTTGAGCAGCGGCCGATTGTCGTGCTCGCCGCCCGCCGCCCGCACGCTGTAGGCGAAGTACATCTGCCGGCGAATCTCGCGATTGTCCAGATACGTCATCACCGCGATGTAATCGGGCGCCTGCAAGGTGAACCGCCAGCCCTCGCGATTCTTGCGCGCGGCGCTCTGTCGCGCCGAAGCGACTGCCGTCGGCGGCAGCCCCGCCAGGTCCGCCTCCTTCGTGAGCACCAGCTCGTAAGCATTGGTGGCATCCAGAACGTTCTCCGAAAACTTGGTCGTGGTGCGCGCCAGTTCGACGTCGATCTCCTCCAGCTTCTGCTTGCCCGCCGGATCCAGGTCCGCGCCGTGCCGGCGAAACGAATCGATGGTCTTGTCGAGGTACCGCTTGCGTTCGCCAGCCAGCTCCGCCGCTTCCGCAGTCCGCGAAAATGCCTGGATCGAGCTCCACAACCCCTGGTGCAAGGGAATGCCCGAGTAGAACGCGCTGACCTCGGGCTGCACCGCGTTGTAAGCCGCCCGCAATTCGGGACAGGTGGCCACCGACTCCAGGTGGCGTACCACCCCCATTGCGTAGTCGAGCGGTTCGGTCAGCTCGTCCAGCGCCACCATCGTGTTGTCGAAGGTCCGCTCGCCCGGGTCGGCGGCGATGGCATCGACTCGCGCCCGGGCTTCCCGCAGCAGTTCGGCCGCCGCCGGCTCCACATCGGCCGCCCGGATGCGGTCGAACGGAATTTGAAACCGCATCCTCAGCAGTGGGTTCTGATCACTTACGCTGGACATTCCTTCCAGCGTATCAGGTCAGGGCTTCGGCCCGACCGGACGGAATATAATGGGTTGGAACCGCATCCGCAAAAGGACCCCATGTCGCGAGAACTGCTCATCCAGTGTCCCGACGGCCAGATGAAAACTGTTCCCCTCACCGGCGAGCGCCTCTCGGTCGGCCGATCGAGCGCCGCCGAGCTCTGCTTTCCGGAAGATGCCGGCCTGTCGCGCCAGCACTTTGCCTTCGAATCGCAGGCCGACAACTGGACCGTCCAAGACCTCGGGAGTAAGAACGGCACCTTCGTCAATAACATCCCCCTCAAGGCCCGGCTCGTCTTGAAACCCGGCGATCGCATTACCGCCGGCCATCTGGTAATCGTATACTCGCCGGAAGGCCAGAATCCCAATGCCGGCGTTGTGGTCTTCGATGGCGCCGACACCACCACCCCCGCCACCTCCACAACCGTCATCACCAGCCTCGAAGGAGCTCTTTCCAGCCAAACCATGGCCATCGAGCGCGGCGGCCCCAAATCCACCGCGCCCATGCAGGCGCTGCTTCGAGCCGGCCAGGAACTCTCCGAAAATCGCCCTCTCTCCGAGCTGTTCCAGGTGATTCTCGACCTCGCGATCCAGGCCGTCAATGCCCAGCGCGGCGTACTTCTCCTCCTCGAAAACGACGTGCTGCTGGCCCGCGCGCACAAGGGCGACGGCTTCCGCATCAGCACCGCCGTCCGCGACCGCGTCATCAAAGACAAGACATCCATTCTGGTGCGCGACGCCCAACTCGACGAAGCCTTCAAAAGCCGCATGAGCATTGTCGAGCAGAAGGTCCACACCATGATGGCCGTGCCCCTCCAGACGAAGGACCGCATCATCGGCATCATCTACGTGGATTCGCCCTTCATCCTCCGCGAATTCACCAAGAACGACCTCGATCTGCTCACCGTGATGGCCAACGTCGCCGGCATCAAGATTGAAAATGCCCGCCTGGCCGAAGTCGAGGAGGCCGAGCGCATCATGAAGCGCGACCTCAGCCAGGCTGCCGACATCCAGCGCGGCATGTTGCCCGTCCAGGCTCCCCGCATGCCCAACGTGGACCTCGCCGGCTTCAACGCGGCCTGCCGCACCGTCGGAGGCGACTACTACGACTTCTTCCCCTACCCCGACGGGCGCGTCGCCCTCGCCCTCGGCGATGTGTCCGGCAAAGGGATGCCCGCCTCACTGATGATGATGGCGCTCCAGGCGCGCGTACAAGTTCTCGCCGAGGATCCATCCGACCTCGCGGCCTTCATGTCGCGCCTCAACAAGGGTACCTGCGCCAAGTGCCCCAGCAATCGCTTCATCACCTTTTTCTTTTGCGTTCTGAATACCAACACCGGAGAGCTGAGGTTCGCCAACGCGGGGCACAATCCGCCGATTCTCGTGCGCGCTTCCGGAGAGGCCACCATGCTCGAAGGCGGCGGCCCGGTGCTGGGCATCGTGCCCTTTGCCCCTTACCGCGAAGAATCCGTGCAACTCGAACGCGGCGACATGCTGGTGCTTTACAGCGACGGTGTCACCGAAGCCAACAACCCGAACTTCGACGAGTACGGAGAGGAGCGCTTCATCGATGTGCTGGTGCGTAACCGGCACGAACCCTCAGCCGCGATCGTGGAGGCGGTCACCCGGTCGCTCACCGAATTTACCGCGGGCGCTCCTCAAGCCGACGACATCACACTCTCGGTGGCAAAGAGATTGTAATCACTTTTTCTTTACACGCGCGCCTTCGAGTCAATCGGGCGCGCGGTTGTCAAGCAGCGGCATGCGGCCTAGCGCCCGACGGAAGCCTCTTGCGGTTCCGACTTCACAGGCTTCGAAGTCATTTTCGGCTCCGGACGAATGATGTCGATGCTGCCTTTGAAGTAAGCTCCGTCGTCAATGCTGATGCCCGCTGTCTTGATGTCCCCCACCAGGCTGCCTTGCTCGCGGATCGCGATCTTCTCGACGACATTCACATTGCCCTGCACCTTGCCGAAGACAATCACCTCGCGCGCCTTGATGTTGGCGCGCACTTTTCCATTGGCTCCCACCGTGAGAATGCTGTGGGACTCCACCGAACCTTCTACTTCCCCATCGATGAGGAGCTCTTCGTTCGTGCGGATGTCACCCTTAATATGCATGGACGCGCCGATCGCGGCCGGCTGGTGTCCGGGCGGCGTTGGTTCCCTGTAGGGCGCAGGCCCCGCGGCAGGCGAGGGGCTCGGATAGCTGACGGCGGACGGACTGCGGGTTGGTTCTGACTGTGGTCTCGGGGCTGGGCCCTCATCATTGCGTTTATTCCACAAGTGCGTACTCCTCGGGTATGAAATTTGCGAAAACGTCGTCTCACTGCACACTGAGGGCCAAGACCAACGCCATTTGTTTACAGAACACTTCTGCTCCGCAATGTATTTTCTGCCTGGAGCCGCCGGGCAGCTTTTACGTATTCCATTTTTCACTCTTTGCCTCTACTATGGAGGGTAGACCGCGCCACCAACAAATCTGGCTTGCAGAATTTCGCCTATGACTCATACATGGGAATACATGGAAGGTGTGTCTCTGGCCGGTATCTACGGCCTGGAGCAGTGGTTGGGGAGTGACCCGTCGGGCGCGTTCTTCCTGACGTCGTTCGGACCGGATCGCGAGCGGGCGGTCGTGAAGATGGTGCTCGACGATCCCTCCGAATCGGAAGCGCAGCTTGCGTTGTGGAGGCGAACCGCCCGGCTCCATCATCCCGGGTTGTTGGGGCTGTTGGATTGCGGACGCGCCGACCTCGGGGGGGAACGGTTTCTCTTCGCCGTCTTCGAAGCGCCCGACGACAGCCTCGCCGAGGCCGTCCGCAACGGTCCTTTTAGCGAAGAAGAAGCGCGCGACGTTCTCGCCGCGGCCGCCGGCGCACTCCAGTTTCTTCATGAGCATGGTTGGGCCCACGCGTCGATCGATGCCGAGCACGTGGTCGCGGTCGGCGACCGCATCAAGCTCGCCAGCGACACGCTGCGCGATGGTGACCCCGCGGCGCAGGCCGCCGACGTCTGGGCTCTGGGGGCGCTCACCTACGAGTTGCTGACCTCCTGGCGGATCGCGCCCGGGCAGTATGCGGACCTATCCGGAATTCCGGATCCTCTTCGCACAATCATCGGCCACGCCATTGAGCCGGACGCCGATCGCCGCTTTACCGCTGCCCAACTGTCTGCGGCCGTGTCCGGAGGCATGGCGGCTCCCGCCCCCGAGGAAATCGCCTCTCCACTTCGTGAGCAGGAGCCCGCCTTAAACCAGGAAACGCTTGCACCGGAATTCGAACCAACCGCCGAGCCCCTACCCGCGACCGGCCTCGCGCCCGCTCCGCCGCTGGAGAGTGCTGTCCGGCCGCCGGCCATCGTGGTCCACGAACCGTTCTCCGTGATCGGCTCCGGGGAATCGGCTCCCGAGCCGCAACGCCCGGCGGAATCGCCATTGGCGCGCTATGTGCCGCTGGCGGCGGCCGCCGCGGTGCTGTTGCTGGCAGTACTCTTCGTGGTCGCGCAACACGGCACTCCCCCGCCTCCAGCCGTTGCGATCGTGCCGCCGCCCGTTCAGGAGCCCGTCAAACCCATCCTTCCTGTGAAGGCGGCTCCGGCAAAGCCCGCTGCACCGGCCGCCCCGGCTTCCCCCCAAACCTGGCGCGTCATTGCCTTTACGTATTCGCGCTATCAGGATGCCGAGAAGAAGGTGCAGTCCATCAATAGCAGGCTCTCCGGCATTCACGCGGAGGTCTTTCGAGTCGGTTCGTCTTATCTGGTTTCACTCGGAGCCCACCTGACGCGCGACGCTGCCGCGGCCCTGCGCCGCACCGCCATCGGCAAAGGATTGCCGCGCGACACCTTCATCCAGAATTACTCGAATTGATCTGCGATGTGGCGCGGGCACTCCTGCCAAGGCACTCCTGCCTGTACCCATGGGCCCCCGCCGACCCACAGAACTCCATGAAAACCCTTGCGCCATCGACGTGGCGCAGGCCCTCCGGCCTGCCGCGTCCCGACTCTTCGGGACGCTTTTGGCCGCCTCCCGC
>Ga0335077_10002018_pt1 | contig 24236 bp, 24 predicted proteins | sample Lox_Sample_31_FD_207151 | JGI IMG/M metagenome (GOLD analysis project Ga0335077, IMG submission 207151) | Soil microbial communities from Loxahatchee National Wildlife Refuge, Florida, United States - Lox_Sample_3.1 | ecosystem: Environmental > Terrestrial > Soil > Wetlands | place: USA... | reverse complement strand
ACTTCCGCCCGTACTTATCGAAGCTCGCCTGTGCTGCCAGAGTCTGCTGTCGCACTCGTGTTTTCCCTCCGACTTACACAGTATCCGCTCAGCCTGTGGATCGGCGAGTATTTCAGAGGTTCCCTAGACAGTCTCCTCCAGGCCACATAGAGGTGTCGCGAAGACGACCCCGGGCTTAGGACTTCCTGGCGCTGTGTGGATCGCCGTAGCAGCGGTCCGTTGGCATTCATTGCAGCTCAGGGTTATAGTGCTTTGACATCTCACTTGGCGCTGAGTAATCAAGGAGCAAACATGCTGAACGGTCGCTTGCAGGTCGCCGCATTGCTCACTTGGGTCGCGGCAGCAGGCCTTGGTTTACACGCGCAGGCCTCTGGCCAAAGCACACAAACTGTAGCGATACATGCAGCGCGCCTGATTGATGGCAAAAGCGACACCATCGTCAAAGATGCCGTCGTGCTAGTCACAGGGGAAAAAATTGCCGCAGTCGGTTCCGGGCTGGTCATTCCCACGAATGCAAGAGTCATTGATTTGGGAGACGCCACTCTCCTTCCCGGCTTGATTGATGCTCACACGCATTTACTGTCGGAAATGGATGGATCAAACCTATCGTTGCAAGACGTCGAGATGTTGCGGATTGTCGCGACAGAGAGCACCGCAGAGCGCGCATTGCTCGGGGCGAAGTTGGGGAGAGAAGACCTGGAAGCGGGAATCACGACGGTACGGGACGTTGGGAACTCCGGGCTGAACGGAGACGTCGCGCTGCGGCGCGCCATTGAGCGCGGCTGGGTGCTGGGCCCACGCATGGTGACCTCGACCCGGGCGCTGGCTGCACAAGGAGGACAGTTCGGCATACTCACTCCCGCGGCTCAACAGTTGATCGAAGAAGAGTACGTGACGGTTCGCGGGCCTGAAAGCGCCCGTCAGGCAGTTCGTCAAGCTCTGTATGACGGAGCGCGTTGTATCAAGGTCATTGTCAATGGCTCACCCGCTAACGTGACCCTCGATGAGATGAAGGCCATCGTGGACGAAGCCCATTCCGCAGGGGTGAAAGTGGCGGCGCACGCCATCGGCGACAAGTCCACCCGGATCGCGGCGCACGCCGGAGCCGATTCCATAGAACACGCCTATGTCGTTCCAGACGACGTACTAAAAATGATGGTCGAGAAACATATTTTCCTGGTACCGACGGATGGGACACTCAAAACGTTTGTGGACATGAGTTTCGGCACGCGCCAACCGACCGACAGCGAACGCGCTGAGCGCGAAAAAGAATACGCGCCTTACGTCCAGCATGAACAAGACCGCCTGAAGCGGGCGATAAAGATGGGTGTGCCCATTGCGGCTGGTTCAGACATGTACTTGTCCATGCCACGGATGACGCGCGGGCAGGCGAGTTTGCTGGTTTACGAAGCCTATGCGGAATCGGGCATGACAGGCATGGAGATCATTCATGCCGCGACGCGCAATGCCGCGGAACTGCTAGGCATGCAGGATCGCATTGGAACCTTGGAGCCGGAGAAACTCGCGGACATCATCGCGGTACCAGGTGATCCCTTGAAGGACATTCGGGCACTCGAACACGCGAAGTTTGTAATGAAGGGCGGAGCGGTCGTCGTGAACAATAACTGACCGCATTCCAATATCCTTTCTGGCCTGCCACACAAAACCGTGAGGCTGGCTAGTGGAAGAGCAGTTCGCAGGGAGGATAGCTTAGGGTGCGGTCGGACTTTTCCACCCAGACCTGGGCGTGTTCGGTGCGGTCGTTCACGATTACGTCCACCAAGACTCCGCTGCTGGGCCCCGGGCAGGTACTGGCGCCGTTCACTTTCACGGTTTTGATGGTTCCCCACTCTCCGCCAGGACCCCAATCACGATAAAACTCGTTGAAGGCATAGTTCGCATGCTGGCCGGGATGTTGCGGCCAATCAGGATCGTGCATCCAGATGCCGTAGGCGGTCCTGAAATCCTGCTTCTGCAGGGCTTCAAAAAAATTTCCCACGATGTGTTCTTCGCGCCAATAGCGGAACCACCATCCGAGACAGACGACAATCACGATTACGGTGATGATCAGTACCAGCCGTTTGCGCTTGCGTGATTCTTTTTCCGGATCAAAGTCTTTCGCGTCCAGGAGCGTCATACCTCTCTAGCATAATGGACACGGCGGGAAAGTTAAAAGTTCCCGCTGGCGGGCGTACAATTTTGCTAAAGCTATTTTCACGGGAGGTCCCCATGCCCGTCTACGATTACATCTGCCTGGATTGTCACAAGCCCTTCGAATCGGTACTGACACTGAACGAACACGATAAACAAAATCCGAAGTGCCCCAATTGCGGCAGTAAGAACGTGGAGCAGGAAGTAGCCGCCTTCTTTGCAGTCACGTCGAAGAAGAGCTAACAAACGACATTCGGGTGAGTCATCCGCAAGCGGAGTCTGCCAGTGGCTGTCTGGCTTCTGCGAGGCTGGGTGAGATTTCTGTGGCTTGTTTCAATCGGCACCCTGCAACCTGAGATCTGCAATCAGGCCGGCTTCCAGCGCAATACTGGTTTTCTCGCGGCGGCCGTTTCATCCAGCCGGGAGACTCGCGTCGAGTAAGGCGCATCGAGCACTGTCTGCGAGTCGTCTTCCACCTCCTGCGCAATCGACTTCATGGCGTCGATGAAGAGGTCCAGCTCTCCCATCGATTCGCTCTCCGTGGGCTCGATCATCAAAGCACCCGGAACGATCAGCGGGAAGGCTGTCGTATACGGGTGGAATCCGTAATCGATCAGCCGCTTCGCGATGTCCATGGTGCGCACACCTTTTTTCGCTTGCAGCTTGTCGCTGAAGACCACCTCGTGCATCGTCGGTGTCGAATAGGGCAGATCGTACGTGCCTTCCAACCCCTTGCGAATGTAGTTGGCGTTAAGCACAGCATCCTCTGTCGTTTGCCGCAGACCGTCAGGGCCGTTGGCCTGGATGTAGGCAAGGGCGCGAACAAACATTCCGAAATTTCCGTAAAAGGCACGAACACGACCGACCGACTGTGGCCGGTTGTAGTCGAACGCCAAAGTACCGTCGTCCTTGGTAAGCACGACTGGCTTGGGCAGGAACGGTTCAAGAATCTTCTTGATTGCGACTGGGCCAGAGCCGGGCCCTCCGCCGCCGTGCGGCGTGGAGAAGGTCTTATGCAGATTGAGGTGCATGACGTCCACGCCGAAATCGCCGGGACGTGCTTTGCCCACCAGCGCGTTCATGTTGGCGCCGTCCATATAGAGCAGGCCGCCCTTGGCGTGGAGTATGTCAGCGATCTTGTGAATGTCTTGCTCGAAGACGCCCAGGGTATTCGGGTTGGTGAGCATCAGAGCGGCGACATCTTCAGTCATCTGTGCCTGGAGTGACGGGATGTCGACCATACCGCGGGAATCGGATTTCAGGTTTTCGACAGCGTAGCCCACCATCGCAGCCGTCGCGGGATTCGTGCCATGAGCCGAGTCGGGGATCAGGATCTTTTTGCGCGCATTGCCTTTGGATTCGTGATACGCGCGGACCATCAGAAGTCCGGTCATTTCCCCGTGAGCACCGGCGGCCGGTTGCAGCGTAATCGCGTCCATGCCGGTGATCTCGATGAGACATTCGCTGAGCGTCTTGATGATGCGCAGAGCACCTTGGGAAATCTTCTCCGGCTGATACGGGTGCCCGTTTGCAATGCCTTCGACCCGGGCTACCGCTTCATTCACACGCGGGTTGTACTTCATCGTGCAGGAGCCGAGAGGGTACATCCCAAGATCGATCGCATAGTTCCATGTGGAGAGCCGTGTGAAGTGGCGGATGATCTCGATCTCGCTCACTTCGGGCATGGCGCCGAGGTCCTTTCGTTCAGCTGAGCCGAGAAGCTTCGCCGTGTCGACTTCGGGGACATCGAGCGGGGGTAGCTTCCAGGCGGCTTTTCCGGGCGAGGACTTTTCGAAAATCAATCCTTCGTTCTGATTGACGTGACGCGTGGCTTTGGGAGTTGGATGCTTCACCGCGCCACCTCCTCAACTTCTTCTTTCGCTGATCGCACCGAGCGCTCGCTTTCAGCGACAAGCCCGGCCGCGGTATCGATCGCGCTCCGGGTCGTCATCTCTGTACAACACCAGAGCGCGGTATTACCAAGTTCGGGATAGAACTTGCGCAGTGGAAGTCCGCCAACAATCCTGTGTCCGAGCAAGCGGCTGTTGACGGCATAAGGATCCTCGCTCGTTTCGACGACGAATTCGTTGAAGCGGGGCGAGTTGGCAAACAGGATCTTGCCATGCTTCCCGAATTGGCTAGTGGCGTAAGCCGTTTTCGCAAGATTCTGCTTCGCCAGCTCCTTTAGCCCAACTTTGCCGTAAACCGCCATGAAGATATTCACCATGAGCGCCACCAGAGCCTGATTCGTGCAGATGTTGGAAGTCGCTTTCTCACGGCGGATGTGCTGCTCGCGCGTGGCGAGAGTGAGTACAAATCCCCGCTTGCCTTGCTTGTCAACCGTCTGGCCCACGAGGCGCCCAGGCATCTGGCGGACATATTTCTCTCGAGTGGCGATGACACCGCAGTACGGGCCGCCGAAGCCGAGTGGAACGCCGAAGGACTGCGCCTCCATGGCGATGATGTCCGCCTGGCGCGGCGGTTCAATGATTCCGAGCGAAACGGCTTCAGTGATGGAGACCACCAGCATCGCACCGTGCTTGTGGGCGACGTCGGCGATAGCTTCGACGTCTTCGATCGTGCCGAAAAAGTTTGGAGACTGGATCAGGACGCAGGCCGTATCCGATGTAATCGACTGCTCAAGTTCCTTCAGATTGATGCGGCCATTGTCGCCGAATCCCGCCGTCGTAAGCGGCATGCCCTGGTGTGTGGCATAAGTCGCCAAGACTTCGCGGTATTCCGGATGCAGATTCCGCGCCACCACGACCGAGCGGCGTCCGGTCAGGCGGACGGCCATCATCACCGCTTCGGCAGCACCCGTGGAACCGTCGTACATGGAGGCATTGGCAACTTCCATGCCGGTGAGTTCGCAGATCATCGTCTGAAACTCAAAGATTGATTGCAGCGTGCCTTGCGAAATCTCTGCCTGATACGGAGTGTAGGCAGTGAGGAATTCGCCTCTGGAAATAAGACTGTCGATGATGACAGGACGATAGTGGAAATATGCTCCGGCCCCGAGAAAGCTGGTATAGCCATCGCCATTTTCTCGGGAACGCTGGCGAAAAAAGTCGACGATCTCGGATTCGGCCATCTGCCGCGGAATACTCAGGTCGCGGCTCAGGCGGTACTCGGCCGGGATCGGGGAAAACAGGTCGTCGACCGAGCACACGCCAATAGCTTTCAGCATGGCCTCGCGGTCAGCAGGAGATTTGGGCAAGTAGCGCATAGGAAGTTATATAGATGTATGAGAACGTACGTTGGATTGTGAGGGCAAAGTGAGTTGAATGTTGGTCAAGGCTGGCCGGGATTTTCGATTGCCGATTTGCGATTGTCGATTGAAACGCGGCGGCCCGGCTTCGACACTCGATCGACATTCGAAAATCGGCATTCGGCATTCTCAGTGCCCTGCCTCTTCGGCGACGAACTTTTCGTAATCTCCAGCTGAGAGAAGACCGTCGAGTTCACTCGGATTCTTGAGCGTAAGTTTGATCATCCAGGAACCGTGCGCGTCTTTATTTACCTTCTCAGGCGACGTGGCCAGCTCGGCGTTGACCTCGGTCACCGTGCCCGAGGCCGGGGCAAACAAGTCGGATACAGCCTTTACCGATTCGACGGTCCCGAAGGTCTTGCCGACCGTAAGTTCGGCGCCTACTTTGGGCGTTTCGACGAAAACAATATCGCCCAGCGATTCCTGCGCGTAGTCGGTGATGCCTACCGTGGCGCTGTTGCCGTTGACCTGGATCCACTCGTGTTCTTTGGTGTACTTGCGATCTGCGGGATAGGGCATAAAGCTTCTAGCTCCTGGCTTCTAGCTGCTCGCTAGACTATGGCATCGTTTTCGTCGTACGCGGGCAAGTTGCCGGCAACAGCCCGTAAGACCGTCGCTACCTTTTTCGCTTGTAGAAGGGCGTTGGAACCACCACCGCTCCCACACCTTGACCTCGGATTTCTACCTTTACTTTCGTGCCCACAGCCGACTGTTCAACGGGCACATACGCCAGCGCGATGTTCTTCTTCAGGAACGGTGCCGGTGAACCGCTCGTTATGTACCCGATCTCACGGCCGGACTCATCCTGCACCTTGTATCCGTCACGCGCTATGCCGCGATCCGCCATTTCCAGCCCTACTAACGCGCGCTTTACGCCCACGCCTTTCGCTCTTTCCAGCGCATCTCGGCCGACGAATTCCGACTTCTCCATCTTGCAGAAGCGGTCGAGCCCGGCTTCCCAGACATTAATCGTATCGGAAATCTCGTGGCCGTAGAGCGGGAGCTTGCCTTCTAGACGCAGCGTGTTGCGCGCTCCGAGTCCGCAGGGGACGACGCTGAATTCCTTGCCCGCCGTGAGGATCTCGTTCCAGACCTGCGCACTCGTTTCTTCATCAGCCGGGATATAGATTTCGAAGCCGTCTTCAGCCGTGTAGCCAGTACGGCCCATCAGGATTTCGGGCAAGCCGCAGAGTCTGCCTTGCGTCACCCAGTAGAACTTAACTTTGCTTAGATCGGCGTCGGTCAACTTTTGAAGAAGATGGACCGCTTTCGGCCCCTGGATGGCGATCTGTGTGAAGTCGTCGGACAAATTCTGGACCGCACAATCAAACTGGCGGGTATTGTCGTTGACCCAGTTGAAGTCCTTGTCCCGCGTCCCGGCGTTGATGACGAGCAGATATTCGTCTTCGCCGAGACGGTGCACGATCACGTCATCAACGAAGGTGCCCTGAGGGTACAGCAGCGCCGAGTACTGCGCCTGTCCGATGGCAAGCTTTGAAGCGTCGTTCATCGAGATATGCTGAACGGCCGCGAGAGCCTGCGGTCCCCCAAGGCGAATGTCACCCATATGACTGACATCGAAGATGCCGACGCCGGTACGGACGGCCATGTGCTCGTGGATGATGCCGCCGCCGGTCGCGGCTGGATATTCGACGGGCATGTCCCAGCCGTTGAATTCCACCATCTTCGCGCCCATCTGGCGATGGACGGCGTTCAGCGCAGTTTTGCGGATGGCGGGCGCTTCAACAGAAGACAAAATCAACCTCAATGAGCGAGCAGTGGCTGGGCTGCCGGATGGTGTGACTGATTACCGTAACACGCGCTTTTTCGGCGGGTCAAACCGGGGAAGGTTCCCCACAGAGGACACAGGGCTTGCCTCATCTTGTGTCCCGATCCAGCCATTTCTCAACATGTACCGGGTGCCACTCTTCCAGAGCTTGCAGCAACTCTGACGGCGTGTTGCGCGCCAGCACCAGGGCGCGATTTTGCGATTTCAGAAACCGCTCCTCGACTGCATGGTCGAGCATTCGAAGCAACGGAGTGTAGTACTCGAGCACGTTCACAACGCCGCAGGGCTTGGCGTGCAGCCCTAGCTGGCTCCAGGTTAGAACTTCGAAGAATTCTTCCAGCGTGCCGAACCCCCCGGGCAGAGCGATGAACGCGTCCGATAGATCGGCCATCAGCGCCTTGCGCTCATGCATGGAGCGGACAATGTGAAGCTTCGTGAGGCGGTTGTGTCCGATCTCCCGAGTCATCAGATGTTCGGGAATCACCCCGATGGCCTCGCCGCCTGCTTTTAGCACAGCGTCGGCTATGCCGCCCATGAGACCGACGTTCCCACCTCCATAGACGAGGCCAACATTGCGCCGGGCCAGTTCGTTGCCGAGTTCCTCGGCGCAGGTGCGATATTCACGCTGCCTGCCTCCACTGGAACCGCAAAACACACACACTCGCTTCATCGTGTCATTCTAAGTCGGAGGGAAGTGGAAAACTGGTCAGGAACTCCAGTCGAATTATGTGGGGAAAGCCGCCTCGGCTCTCCGCGGGGCGAAGCCCTGCTGCCGACGCGGAATTAAGTCAAAAAAGCTAGCGACCGAATTGGACGGTAACGCGTGAACCGGCGGGCACGTGACTTCCGGCTGTCGGGTTTTGCTGGCGAGCGACGCCGCTCCCGACCGCCTCAAGTTCCAGGCCTGCATCTTGCGCAGCCTCGATTGCGCCCCGGAACGTCTTGCCCACGAACGACGGCACTTCAATGCCGCCTTGTTCAACCTCGAGGACTACTGTGCCGCTGATCGGAAGTTTCGTCGGCAGTTCAGACTCCGGCGCCTTGTTTAGCTTCGGCTGCGGGACTGACCCAACTGGCTCATGCATAGCCGCCTGCATCAGGGGCTGTCCGGCAACGGACGTAGGCGTCTGCTCCACACTCGCGGGCTTCGCCGTTTCATTTACCTCGGCGGTTTCCAGCGGTTCGCCCGGGTGGTCAGGAGTATCGTCAGCTAGATCGTTTTCCTTTACTTTGGACTGCGCCAGCAGCAACTGATGTTTCGGCACGAGCGGCAGATCATGCGGCACGTGCAGGTATTCGAGCACCTGCTGCGTGATGCGACGAAACACCGGAGCGGAAACCTCTCCTCCTTGATGGGGGCCAACGGGAGAGTCCAGGATGACCGCCACTACGATTTGCGGGGTGTTTACCGGCGCAAAGCCCGAGAAGGTAGCATTGTACTTAGTCTTCGAGTACGTGCCAGTTGCAGGATCTACCTTCTGACCGGTTCCCGTTTTGCCTCCTGAGGTGTAACCGTCGAGAACAGCCCTGCGGGCCGTGCCTTCGAGAACCACCTTTTCCAGCATGGAGCGCATTTGCGCCGCTGTGTAAGCCGAGATCACGCGCCGCCCTAGGTTGGGATGGAACGCGATGGTTTGCGCGCCTCCCTGAGGCGGTACGGTTCCGGCAACAATGCGTGGCGCGACGTAGACACCATCATTGGCAAATGTTGAGGTTAAAGCTGCAAGCTGCACCGGCGAAACCCCGATTTCCTGTCCAATGGAGATGGCGGCGATCGAAACCTTCGACCAACGACTGGGAGGCTTTGTAAGTCCGCGCGTCTCGCCGGGCAGTTCGATGCCGGTTTGCTGCCCGAGCCCGAAGGCGCGGATGTACTTGTAGTAACGCTCTTCGCCCAGCCGCAGAGCGATCTTGATCGTGCCTACGTTGCTGGACTTCGCCAGCACTCCCCACACCGGAAGTAGCCCGTGCGGCTTGGAGTCGCGGATACGCATGCCGTTGAAGACAATCGCTCCCATCTGGCAGTCGAACACTTCATTCGGATCGGTTACTTTTTCCTCAAGCGCCGCCGAAATCGTTACCATCTTGAACGCCGATCCGGGCTCGTATACATAGCTGACTGCTCGGTTGGTGAGCGTCTCAGGTTTGATCTGCTTGCTGACATTCGGGTTGAATGTCGGGCGATTAGCCAGCGCGAGAATCTCCCCGGTGTGCGGGTTCTCAACAATCACGGTGCCGGCGATTGCTTGTGTGTCGTGAATGGCCTGATCGAGTTCTTTTTCAGCGATGTACTGGATGTTTTTGTCGATAGTCAGGACGACGTTATCTCCAGGGTCAGGCTGCGTCGCAACATCCGAGTACCACTGCTTTCGCGCGTCCACCGAGATGAACATCTTGCCGGACTTCCCCCGGAGTTCTTCGTCGTAGGCGTGTTCGATCCCACTCAGGCCTGTGTCTTCCATCCCCACCGAGCCGAGAACTTGCGCAGCGAGGTCACGCGCGGGATAGAAGCGCTTCGGTTCTTTCTGGAAGTGGATGCCCTGGAGCTGCAATGAAGTGATGCGCTGGATGGTTTCGTCGTCGGCTTTACGCGCAACCCAGCAGAACGTCTTGTGCGCGCGACAGTCGGCCAGGACAACGTTGTAATCGTCACCCGTGATGCGGGTAATGAGGTGGATCGCCGTTGGAAGATCCTTTACCTCGGTAGGGACCGCGAACGCCGAGTCAACCATCACCGACATCGCGAGTTCGCGGCCGGCGCGATCGTAAATTACGCCTCTCTTGGCCGCCAACGGGATGGCGCGTTGCTGCTGGTGCCCGGCTTGCTTGACAAACTTTCCGTAGCTGAAGACCTGCAGGTAGATCAGGCGGCCGCAAATGGCGACACACCAGAAAAGCATCATGGCTCCCAGCAGATAGAGACGAGAATTCTTCGAGAGCTTCGAATCAATGGTCGCCATGGGAAGCTGTCATCCTGAGTGGACTGTGCCGGTGAGCAAAGCGAATCGGCATACGCAGGAATCCCACCGCTTGTGCACTTGCCAGCGTAAGGCAGCCGAGCTTCGCTCGGCGGGCGGACGAAGGCGTCCGCCCCTGCACAAAACCTTTATTGCGCCACCACCACAACCGGTGCGTTGCTGGCCATCACCGGGCCTTGGCCTTCTACGCCGCTTCCCTCCAGGCGAATCACCTGTCCCGGCTGTGGCGGAATCAGCCCCATGCGGCGGGCCAACAGATCGATTCTCTCGGGATCGCGCAGGGAGGCGTCTTCCAGCCGCAGGGCACGGTTCATTTCCGTCAGATTGACAAGCTCGCGCTTGGAGGATTCGATCTGGTATCCATACTCAATGGCCTTGAAGTGCTGCCACGTATAGGTGAAGACCAGCAGAAACAGCAGCGCCATGGCGGTGCAGAACTGCTTCATCTCGCGGGTGCGCCGAGGATCTTCTACCTTGACCAGACGCGAGTTGTCGATAGCCTTGGCGAAGTAGATCTCAGGCGTGCCTGTCCACAGCGAACGCCGCCCCGCCGTTGGAACCGCCCCCCGAATTGTTGCTGCCGCTGCCGCCATTTATGCCGCCCCCTGGTAAACCTGCTTGCCGTCTTCGAATGGGATCTGCATCGTGAAGATTTCGTGCAGTTCCTCTTCTATCTGCTGCTCAGCCAAGTTGTTGACCCGCTCAGCCGTCTTCATCAAATCGCTAATCAGTGTGCCCGTATACATCGTGACTACCTCAAAAATTGGATTCCTACCACGGAACCCGTAAAACCAGCTATCAGCTTCCGCGGATCTGTGTCCGCTTTTAAACTTGATCTCTTAATCCCGGCACTGCCATCACAGCGCGTGCCGGGGCTCCGGCAGGTTTTCCGGAGCTAAACTCTTTCCGCCGCCCGCAATTTCGCGCTGCGGGCTCGCGGGTTGCGATCGCTTTGCTCTTGCGATGCCGTTACCGGCTTTTTCGTCAGGATGCGGTAGTACCTGTCCTGATTACTGCCCTCGCGGAAGGCATCCTTTACGATCCGATCTTCCAGCGAGTGAAAGCTGATGACCACGATCCTTCCACCGGGCTTCAGCAACTGAGGTGCTTCGGCAAGCATCGCTTTCAGATCGTCCAGTTCACGGTTTACGAAGATTCGAAGAGCTTGAAAAGTTCGCGTCGCGGGATGAATCCTTCTTTCCGCCGGATTCATTGGCCGGGCCGCGGCTGATATCACTTCCGCAAGATGTGCGGTGTTGCGTATCGGCCGCGACCGGCAAATGGCTCTGGCGATTCTCCGCGACCTCCTTTCCTCTCCGAATTCGTAAATCACGTCGGCGAGTTGTCGCTCGTCAAGGTGATTTACCACTTGTTCGGCGGTATGCTCGGAGTGCGGATCCATCCGCATGTCGAGCGGTCCTTCCGCCTGAAAACTGAATCCGCGCGCGGCGTCATCAAGCTGTAGGCTGCTGACTCCAATGTCGGCCAGCAAACCGTCGATACTCGCTGCTCGTTGGCCCTTGCCCACCTCGGCGAATGAACGATGCAGCAACGTCACCGTTGGCCAGTCGGGTTGTTCTCCAGCGACCAACGACGAACGACCAACGACGAGCTTCTTACGCGCGATTTCCAGCGCCGCCGGATCCTTATCGAGCCCAATCAAATGTCCCGGTGCGCCGAGGCGTTTTGCGATTTCGTAACTGTGCCCGCCAAGGCCCACCGTGGCGTCGATATAGGTCCCGCCACGCTGCACGTTTAAAAAGTCGATCGCTTCTTTTAAAAGAACAGGAACATGGCTCGCTTCCCTTCCACCACCATGTCCAACCCCCTGAGGGGTGTCTGTTGATCCCTCGCCCACTAGATGCCCAGTTCGTCGAGCGTCTTCTCATCCTCAGGCGTGAATGTTTCGGTTTCGATCTCTTTCTTGAACAGCTCCAGGTTCCTGACCACGAGGTACGTCAGATTCCCCAGAACCGCTACCTCTCCCCTGATTTGTCCCGATTCCCGCAACAGCTGCGGCAGCAGCAATCGTCCCTGCCCGTCCATTTCGACCTGCTGCCCGTAGTAGTTCGTCCGATCCAGAAACTTCTTCTTGGTGGGGTTGAAATTGGAGAGCCCGGCCAACTTCTGCTCGATCCGCTCCCACTCCTCGAAGGGATACACTTGAGCAACCTTCCCATCGAGACTCGTGATGTAAAATTGTTGCCCATATTTCTCGTCGATCACCCGCTTGAACTCGGCGGGGATTTTGAGACGGCCTTTCTCGTCGACCCGGGTTGGATGATTGCCGCGAAACATGGCGCTGGTGGCTCGATCTCAACTCAATTAAGGAGGTAAAAGCGGCGCAAAACTCGGTCAACGTCGGGCGATTCGGGCTGTTTGTCACGCTACTGGGTCGGACTTCCACCGGCTCCTCGATTTCAGCTCCTGACTGCCACGAACGATACCGCACTAGCCACTTTCTACCACTTTCTCCCACATCTTAGCTGTAAGTCGTTTATTGTCAAGCAGAAACTTGCAAGTGTCCGTCCCACTCGTGCACTCACCAAGGAAAACGCCAAGGCTTGTGGTGAATCAAATAAGTGACCACAAGGCATTGGGTTAACGTTCGCGGTTCTTTCGCTATTCTTTCGCTCACATTTTTCTTGACCTCGGCCACTGGCGCGGATCTTGCTGTGGAAGTTGCAGCTTCGGCCCTGGTGACTGCTTCGAGCTCCGACTTCCCGCCGTATACTGGTCGCCCGAATGACTCTCTTGGGGAACGCCCGATACATCCCCTCGTCCGCCGATAAAATGTGGTTATGTGTAGGGACGGAGGCCTTCGTCCGTCCCGAGGGGCGAGGCCCCGAGTTTCGCCGTATGGTGAGATCGTGAGGTCGCGCCTCTCTTCAGAGAGTGGAGGCGGCCCATCTGTTTAACGAAGGGAGTACACACATGAACACACTGATTCGCTTCAACACCTGGGTAAGCAGAAGAAGATTCCTGGGCGGCTTCGCGGCTGCCTCGACGCTAGGTGCCTGCCGGGATTTGCTCCAGGCTCAGGCAACGAACCCGGCGCCGGCTCAGCCGAATGTCCTGGGCCCATTGCCAGGCTACTCACCGCAGATTGGCTCGTTCGTTTCCATGCTGACCTGGATGCGCGAAGCCAACGGCATTTTGAACGCGACGAAGAACCTGAAGCAGGCAGACTTGGACTATCTGTTCGATGCCAATGCCAACACAGTTGGCGCCCTGATGCTGCATCTGGCGGCAACCGAGACCTACTACCAGTTGAATACGTTCGACGGCATGAAGTGGGATTCGTGGTCCGACGAGGTCAAGAAAAAATGGGATGCTGCAATGGATCTGGGTGATGCAGGCCGGAAGACGATCAAGGGACATGATCGCGATTACTACGTAGGCATTTTGCACGACGTGCGGGAAAAAACCCTGGCTGAATTTCGCAAGCGCGACGACGCCTGGCTGCTCGCTGTCGAGAAGGATTGGTTCTGGGGACCCACCAACAATCTCTGCAAGTGGTTCCACGTCTGTGAGCACGAAGCCCATCACACCGGACAAGTTGCGCTCTTAAGGAAGCGAATTCCCGGCGCAAAGACAGCCGCCAGTTGAGGTACAGTGAAGCTCATGTTCAGGGAGCTGCGCCCGCCTTCTTCCGAGTGTCATCCGTGATGTTTCCGCCACTCACAAGGAGTGCTGCGCGGCCTGAGACTGGATTGCCAAGATACGCGGCTGTCGCCGCGGCTCCGGCGGGTTCGGCCAGCACGTTTTCTCGCAAATAAAGATGGTGGATCGCAGCGATCATCTGGTCCTCGCTCACCAGGACAACATCGTCGACCACTTCGCGAATGGCTTCCACATTCGCCGCTTCCGGAGTTCGCGTGGCCAGCCCGTCAGCACAGGTATCACACGTATTGGTGGGAACCGGCTTGCCGGCTCGCCACGATAGAACGTACGACGGCGCCCGCTCCGCTTGCACTCCAATGACTTTGGTTGCAGGAGAAAGCTGCTTGACCGCCGCTCCAACCCCGCGGATCAAAGCGGTGTCGCCCATCGGCACAAAAACGGCGGAGAGGTCTTCGCATTGTTCCAGGATCTCCACGCCAATCGTGCCGGGACCCGCCGGGAGATCCGGATCCGTGGCGTCGTTCAGGAAGTAAACTCCCGGCCGACGTGAATGTTCTCTGGCCTTCTGAAACGCGGCGGCCAGATCGATGCTGCCGTGACAAACGATCCGGGCTCCGAGCTCCTCAATCTTTTTGCGTTTGACCGCATTGGGATCTTCGGGCAGGAAAATCGTGGCTGGCACCCCGAGGGTCCGGGCGGCAAAGGCGGTCGCGGCCCCGTGATTGCCCGTGCTAGACGCCGCAACTTCGTCGATTTTCCCGCGTTGCAGATTTTTGATGAGAGCATACAGCGCTCCCCGCGGCTTGAAAGAACCCGTGGGTAATGCAGTCTCGAGTTTCAAATAAACATCTGCATTCGGCCCACCCAGGCTTGGAGCTCTTACCAACGGAGTCGGAGGAAAATACTGCCTCAGCAATTGTTGCGCTTCACGAATAGGCGACATTTCAGGCAATGCGGACATGAGGATGTGAGTGCAACCTTGGAGTGGGATTCTCCACTTTCACAAGTTAGTCAGAAGCTGCCTCTCAAAAGCTAAGTCCGCGATTGCGAAGTAGAGGCAGTTCTCTGCGCGCGCTCTCCGCGATCTCCGCGGTCTAAGGCTTCAACGGTTGCGGGAATGTTCGCCCGGGAAATCTCGACGGGGACCACCCGGTCCCGACCCCGAAATCTTCCCCTACCATATCTCCCTTCACTCCGCACTTTTCCACAGGCCGACGTCTGCAATATGTGACATCTGCCCTTGCCTTCCACAGCCTCGTGCCCAATTTCAATATTTTACCCGTAAAATATGGAACCACAATGACTCACTTCGAGTTTCGGACTAATCCGCTGATTTAAGAGAGCCTACACCGGGGAGGGTCGGGGAGCTTTACGATGCAAAGCGGTTCACTCGAAATGCCCGGGCAGGAGCAGTCGTGGCAAGCGCATCTGCCTTGGCCTCTTACTTCGCCGGTTCGACAAAAACGGCGGTGCCGTATGCCAGGACTTCGGTGACACCCTGCATGACTTCGGTCGCGTCGTAGCGGGCTCCCACAACGGCGTTGGCCCCGAGCTCGGCCGCGTGCTGCAGCATGAGATCGAATGCTTCCTGCCGAGTTTTCTCGCAGAGATTCGTCAGCAGTGTGATGTTCCCGCCCACCAGCGTTTGAAGTCCAGCCCCGATCGTGCCAAAGATCGAGCGCGATCGCACCACGATTCCCCGGACGACTCCTAGCGTGCGCGTCACTCGAAAGCCATCGAGTTCAAACTGCGTGGTGACCATGTTGTGACTGACCATCCGACCAGCGCTGTATCCACTCGCCATAGGATGAAGGGCCCTCCTTGCTTCGCCGCCACCAAGACCCGGCGGACAGGAAACTATAGCGCGGGCGCGCTAACTGCGCGAGTATTTCGCGAAGTCCATGGCGTTTGAGTCTCAGCGTTTCCATCCTGGACCACCTTCATGTTGGAAATACGAAGCCCAAATGTGACTGCCGAAGGCACTCATTCCAGTTCAGCCGCGATCACACACTCCCGCGCAGAATTGTCCCACTCGATCCGCAGCAGATTCGGTTTGCAGCAGACCTGACAATCTTCGACGTAGGACTGCCGTCGTCCTGCGGATTCGTCCACGCTCGTCGCGTTCCACTCTCCGCATGATGCACACTGGAACCCTGACTCCATGCTGCGGAGAGCTTACCCCAGAAAGCCACGTCCTTGACGACTGTCTGGCGGGCACGACTGAAGTCGTGCCCTTCCCGGTTTTGCTCCAATCGCCCCTATAATGGCGGATCGCATTTCGCTCAAAAGACTGGGGAGGAGTTCATGCTTTCACGAAGAAAGTTCCTGGAAGTTGGTGGCGCGGTATCGGTCATTCCGGCAGCGCGCGCGAGTCTGGCTTTGTCGCGAGGAACTCGTGATAACGGCACTTTGCCGCCTTCGATCGCCACGCTCAAGTCGCGAAAAAGCGAAGCCACTCCAATCACGCGTGACGAACGGCAACAGCGGCAACAACGGGCACGCCAACTGATGAAAGAAAACGGGCTCGGCGCCATCGTCCTGATGACCGGAACTTCTCTGCAATACTTTGCCGGGATTCGCTGGTGGGGCGGCGAGCGGATGTTCGCTCTCGTGCTGCCCGCCAACGGGAACGCGTTCTACGTCTGCCCGGGATTTGAAGAGGGCCGGGCGCGCGAGCAGATCAAGAATGCTCCCGAAGGCGAACATCCCGACATGCGCATCTGGCAGGAAGACGAGAGTCCCTACCAGCGTCTTGCTCAAGGATTGCAGGATCGGGGCATGGCCACCGGCAGTATCGGTATCGAAGAAACAATACGATTCGTGTTTTCTGAAGGCATCTCGAGAACCGCAGCGCAGGCGAAATTTGCGAGCGCGACACCGGTGACGGCCGGTTGCCGAATGATCAAGAGTCCGCGCGAGATCGCGCTCATGCGCCTCGCATCGGAGGTTACCCTCGCTGCTTATGAAGCGGCCTACCGCGCGATCAAAGATGGTATGACGCAGTCTCAAGTGGAGGACCTCGTCCAGAAAGCGCACGAGCAGCTGGGTTTCAGCGGAGGCGCCGATGTGCAGGTCGGGGAGTTTTCTGCGTTCCCGCACGGGTCCGTAACGCAGCAGGTGGTGCATCAGGGAACCATCGTCCTGATGGACGGTGGGTGCACAGTCGAAGGATATGAGTCCGATATCACACGCACGTTCGTTCTCGGCAAAGCTTCCGACAAGATGAAGAGCGTGTTCGAAATCGTGCGCGGTGCGCAATCAGCGGCACTAGCCGCCGCCAGGCCCGGTGCAGAATGTGGCTCCGTGGATGCAGCCGCGCGCAAGATCGTGACGGATGGAGGCTATGGTCCCGACTATAAATACTTCACCCATCGACTCGGCCATGGCCTCGGCATGGACGGGCATGAGTGGCCGTATCTGGTGCGTGGAAATTCGGAGAAACTGCAGGCGAATATCACCACCAGCAACGAACCTGGGATTTACATTCGAGGCGAATTCGGCATTCGCCTGGAAGACGATATGCACATCACCGAGCAGGGAGCGGAGTTATTCACGCCACAGAGTCCGTCGTTGGAGAATCCGTTTGGATGATAAATCGATGATCACAAAGGACACGAAGGAGCACCACCGAATTCCTCGGAAAACATCGTGTCTTTTGTGGTTGAGCCTTTGTGCTGTTCTCGGCGAGCGCCGGACTATGGCTCCGGCACGGGCGGACACCCGGGAAACTCCTGCAGATAGGTGTTTCCGACATAGCCAAGGTAGTCGATGCCAATTTCGCTGGTGAAGAATCCATCTGCCGTGAGCCTGCGCAAGAAGCTGAAGAACTCAACTCCCTGCCCTAAACTCGGATCTTTTTTGAAACTCTTGCGATAGGCAATCAGATCAAGAATTTCTTTTTGTTGCTCTGGCGCACAATCGAGGTACGGCTTTTCGTAGCGGTCGACGCAGGTGTTGTCGAGCCACATCAGGCCGCCACCTAACGTCAGTTGATAGTCCTTGTTCTCGCTAGTAAGCAAATCGATAAATTCGGGAGCGCCAGCTTCAACTGCCCCTTTCGAATCTTCGTCAGCCGGGATAATCGTATTGCAGAGGCTCTGCAAAGTTTTGAACGCATGCGCAGAGAAGAACTTCGGGGAGTACGCATGAGTCTCTGCTGCTGCCTTCTCCGCTTTCACCATGCGGTGCGCGTATTCGGCAGCTTCAAGCGGAATGACGCGCAGGACCGATCCGGCGACGGCAGTTATCGAAAGCGATTTGAGAATGTCACGGCGTGAGATCGTCATCGGCTCAGGCTCCCAGATTTCCTTTCTTCGCCTGATCCAACAGGTAATCGCAGGCGCGCCACGTAAGGGCCATGATGGTCAGGGTCGGATTCTTGTCGGCATTGGTGACAAAGCATGCGCCGTCGGTGACAAACAAATTTTTCACATCGTGCGCCTGGCAGTATCCGTTCAGAGCGGAGGTTGTCGGCTGGTTTCCCATGCGAGCCGTTCCGACTTCGTGGATGATGACGCCGCCGTCCGCGATCCCGTAGGGGTGCGCGACATCGACCTGCGTCGAAGGAATGAAGACGCCGCCTGCGGCTTCCACGATTGCCCGGTACATCTCTTGCATATCCTTCGCCATCTTGAGTTCGTTGTCGCCCCACTTCCAGTGAAAGCGCAGAACTGGGATACCCCACTGATCGACCACGCCGGGATCGATTTCGCAGTAGCAGTTCTCGTTGGGAATCATTTCACCGCGACCGGCAAACCCAATGTATGTGCCGTACTTTTTCCTACACTCCCGTTTCAGCGAAGCGCCGTAGCCTTCGTACTGATCGCAGAGCTCGTCAAAATCGCCGACCCCCGGCATACCGCGTCCACCGCCAAATTCGGTGTGATAGCCGCGCAGAAAATCATTCTTGCGGTCGAATTTCCACCACGGCAGGTACATGTGCATGCCACCCACGCCATCGTGATTGTGCGCGGGCATCCTCTCGAGCTGAGGAAAATATCCGCCAGCATCGCTGCCCACGGTGTCCATGAGGTGACGACCCACGACCCCGGAAGAATTCGCAAGACCATCGGGAAACAAGGTGGATCTGGAATTCAGCAGCAGTCGTGCCGACTCGCACGCACTTGCCGCCACAATGAAGGCGCGCGCATTCACGCGCCGCTCTTCTCTCGTTGCCTTGTCGATGTAGGAAACCGCGGTCACTTTGCCGTCCTTCCCAACTACGAGTTCCCGTGCCATGGCGCCGGTGATCATGGTTAGCCGGCCGGTCTTCTCCGCGGGAGGAATCATCACCTGGCTCGAACTGAAATTCGAAGCCGTCTTGCATCCGCGGCCACATTGCGCGCAGTAGTGGCAAGCTGGACGCCCGTTCAGCGGTTTGGTCAAGATTGCCAGGCGGCTAGGGATGCACAAAATGTTCAGCCTGTCGCAGGACTTCTTGATGATCGTTTCAGTGCAACGTGGTTTCGGCGGTGGGAGAAAGATTCCGTCAGGAGCGCTGGGAATATTTTCCTTTGTCCCAAACACTCCGATGTAAGACTCGACTTTGTCGTAATAAGGCGCGACGTCGTCGTAGCCGATGGGCCAATCGTCACCCATCCCGTCATGCGAGCGCACTTTGAAATCGACCGGGGCCATGCGGAGAGCGATGCGTCCCCAGTGATTAGTGCGGCCTCCGACAATGCGGGAACGAAACCAACGGAACTTCGAGCCTGGAGCGGACACGTAAGGCTCGCCGTCGATCTCCCATGCCCCATTCGGGGCCATGAACTCGTCATTGAGTTCGTGTCGCGCTCGTCCGCCGATATCCGCACCGCGATGGGGCAGGTCGTAAGGCCAAACGTGTTCTTTGTAGTCACGGTCAGGAATGACTGGAGGTCCCGCCTCGAGCAAAGCGACGCTCAGGCCTCCCTCCGTGAGCACTTTGGCAGCCGTACCTCCGGCAGCACCAGAGCCAATGATACAAACATCATATGTTTTGGGCGTGCGTTTAACCTGCATGATCCCCGGTGAAATCTGTCCCCATAAAAGTTGCCGCCGCGGGAGCGGCGGCATTTATGCGTCGTTCGGCCACTAGACCGTTAACTTCGATAGATACTCGTAACTGCTCTTGATGCTCGCGAGCGGCTGCTTGGGATGGTCGTGCTCAACAATATAGTGCTTGATCCCGGCCTGGTCGGCGTGAGCGAAAATGCGCTTCCAGTCGATCACGCCGCTGCCCACTTCAGTTAAGTCGACCGTATCCCCGAAATTCTGCGCGCCCCCGGTCGAAACCTTCGGCATGGTCTTCACGTCCTTGACATGCACGAGCGGGAATCGGCCCGGATACTTCTCGAAGTACTTGACCGGATCAGTACCCGTGGTCTCAATCCAGCACAGATCCATTTCCAGCTTCACCAGGTTGGCATCACAGAGCCGGAGCAGTTCGTCATAAGGCAGCTTCCCATTGGTCGGCAGGAATTCGAACCAGTGGTTGTGATAACCGAATTGCATGCCCGCAGTCTTGGTCTGCTCGCCGGCTTTGTTGAATTTGTCGGCAGCCTGTTTCCAGATGTCGGGAGACTTGCGCAGATCCTCGGGAATCCAGGGGCAGACGATGTATTCCAATCCAATGGCCTTGGAGAACTCAATCACCGACGGGAACTTGTCGTCGAGTTCGTCGTACTGCACGTGGGTGGACGGCGCCTTCAAACCGTTTTTCTGGAGCACAGCGTTGACCTGGTCTGCGGTGCGGCCGAAGTAACCCGCGAACTCAACTTCCTTGTAGCCAATCTGAGCGACCTTGGCGATGGTACCCTCGAAGTCGTCCTTCATCAGGTCACGAACGGTGTAGAGCTGGACTCCAATGTTGTTAATTTTTGGGCCCGCCGCCCAGAGGAATCGACTGGGCAGCAAACTCACGGCTGCGGCGGTGCCGGCAGTTTTCAAGAACGTACGACGATTCATGGTATGGAAACTCATGATGGCGTTTCCTCCAAATGCTCCGTTGGGGCGGAAGTCAAATCCGGAGAAATTATACGCGGGACGCGCAAGGTTTGTAGTTCAGGAAAAACGATTTTGCTCACTTGAGCCCAAAATGGACTGACAGGCCGCGAGAAGGAGGCGAGAGAACGATGCGCCGTCCTCTCGCGCCGCATTACTTGGAAGATGCGACCTGCAGATTATTGTCGACTGAAAAACTCCCCGGCACGCCCTTTGCCCGAATGTTGGCCAAGTCTTTGTCTCCCTGGCTGTCCACGACGCCTTCGAGCGTCACATGGCCATTCTTGACAACAATGCGGATCGGCTTCTGCACTCCCAGCGAATATTTCTCAAGTCCAGGATCACCGTAAATCGCGTGGAAGAGGCGCAAACGCAACTGGTCATCCATGGAAGAAGGAGGCAGCACCTCGATCTGATTGTTGACGCGTTCTACGCCTTCAATGCGCTTCACGGCATTCTCGGCATCAGATTTCAGAACGGGCCTGACGACCTGCCCCACTAACGTCACCGTACTTTCGTCGACTTTGAACGCGATGTAATCGAACACGCCAAAGTACGGTAGCATGAGCAGCTCATGGCGAACCTCGCGAATGATTCGCTCCTGCGACTTGGCGGTTTGCCCCTGTTGATTGTCTTGTGCGGCCGCGCTCAGACAGAAAAGGGCAAGCAGAGTGGCGAGACAAAACAGCGACTTGACTCTCATTTCAACCTCGCTAATGCAGCATTATGTTGATGCGGCTGTGGGGATTTGAGTTGGTCTGAACCCAGCGGGATTGTAATCTCGAAAAGAGGAGAAATGCATCCGTCAAAATGAGCCGATCGCGGTCCCACCCAGGCTCGACTTAGCCGAGCAACCGCTTACGGGCGAGGTTCCAGCGCCAGTCGCAGACCATTCGTCTGATCCAACAGCCGGATATTCGCGCAGCTCTTTAGAATCCAGTCGGCCGCCGCTTCCTTTAGCGCAACAGCTTGCACCGTCGTCGTGAAGGCAACGACCCGAGCTCCTGCCGATTTCCCGGCTCGTACTCCCGCGGGAACATCTTCCAGCACAATGCACTCTTCGGCAGGAAATCCGAGAATCGCAGCGCCTTTGAGATAGGGCTGAGGATGAGGCTTGCCATGCTGAATGTCATTCGACGTAATCAGCTTGCGTGGAAGCGGAAGACCGGCCGCCTGGATGCGAACTTCGGCCAGCGGGCGGGTGCATGAGGTCACGATGGTCCATCGGTCCGACGGAAGGCTGGCCAGCAGATCAAGAGCGCCCGGCAGTGGAATCACGCCCTCCAGGTCTTCGATCTCGCGGCGCTCGACCTCCCGGTTCTCCGCCTCGTGATCGGCGTTCGGCAGATACTCTCGAATCGTGGTAAGGCTGGGGCGGCCGTGAGCTCGAGCGACTACTTCGGCGGGATTGAAGCTGTGCTCAATGGCCCATCGCTTCCACACACGCGCAACGGCCGGTGTCGAGTTGATCAGAACTCCATCCAAGTCGAAAAGAAGTGCAGCGCAGGAAATTTCGTTCATCATGAAATGGCAGCTGATCGGCGATTGCACATGGTCCTGCGATTCTAAACCAGAGCCGGATGAACCCCTTTCCGCTCGCGGGGTTGCTGACAGTCACTTGTAACCTTATCCAGCATCACCTCATCTTTTTTGGATCTAAAATAGGGTTGTCACAGATTACCGGGGAGGCGTACGTAATGCTTTCAAAATGCGCCAATCCCGCCTGCTCCGAGAAGTTCTTGCGTCTGCATCAGGGCAAGATCTTCCATTTGAGTCCAACTCCGGAAGTAGAGGCGGCTACCGGAGGTTTTGCGCCTGCGCTCTACGAGAGATTCTGGTTGTGTGATCGATGTTCGAAGCAAATGACGGTCGTGTGGGGCGGAACTGAAGCCAAGCTGGTTCCGCTGCCGAAGCCCGCCGCACAAAGCTCAATGGTGGCCGAAGACACAGAAGAGAAACCAAGGGCAAGACGCCGCACTGCGTCAGGCGGATTGCAGTGGCGGTAAAGAATACATCACACGGCTATCGAAAAATCTGTATTCGCGAAAAGGCGTCCAAACACGACCGCGTAGGCCGGAGTGGCACAGCGAGGTCGCCGGTCAGGATTGGACGATCTTTTCCAGTGCCGGGCGATTGCGGATGATCAGCGTCGAACCCTTCAGTTGCAGCAGCTGTTTTTTCTTGAATTCGGAGAACAGCCGACTAACAGTCTCCCGCGTTGTACCGATGATCTCCGCAATTTCTTCGTGTGTGAGCGTGAGCTTCACCTGCGTCCCGTTCTCACTGTTGAGAGACTTCGGTGTCCACGATAACAGGAGCTTGGCGAACTTCTCCGATGGCGAGGTTGCCAAGCCGAGTGTGCGGATTTCTTCGTAGGCAGTGTAATAGTTGCGGCTCAACTGCTCAGCAACGCGCAGCGCAACTTCCCCGTGGTCTTTAAGGAACTGCAACAATGATTCGCGGGGAATGAAGTTGGCCTGGCCGGGCTCCATCATCTCGGCGGTAACTTCGTATGGCCGATTGGAGATGACCGAGTTTAGCCCCAGCACATCACCGGCTTCGGACAACTTAGTGATGATGGTCTTGCCTTCGCGTGAGGATGTGGAGAGTTTCGCTTTGCCGGCACAGAGCACGAATACACCGCGGGGCTGTTGCCCTTCGATGAAGAGCATCGCCCCCTTGGGATACACGGCGGTTGATTTGATTTCGTTGAGGCGTTGCCCGGCATGAACCGAGAGATTGCAGAAAACATGCTCTTCACGAACCGGACAAGTAAGGCAATTATCAAGAATATTAAGGCCGTAAGGGGCGCGCATCTCGCTGCACCTCCCATCCGATTAGAGTGCACCGGCGCACTTTTGGGTGTGATCAAGGTCACAAGCCCATGTGATCAGGGATATGCTCTTCATCCACAAGCAGATACAAGCTCTGACCGGATTCGATCGTGGGAAAAAGCAACATCAGTTGAGCGTAATCTCTATCCGTATGAAAAAATAACTGCATCCGTGGAGGAATTCTGTGAGCCAAGGGTCGAGCTCACCAATCACGTCGCCTGTTGGGAAAATTTACACCGCCCCTCCACCTGCACGCGGTGGGCTTGAACCGCTATTCCTGCCAAGATCCGTGGCTGTGATTGGGGCCACAAACCGGCCAGGTACCGTAGGGTTAAGCGTTCTCTTGAATCTGCTGGAGAGCAAATTCCCGCTGAAGATTTATCCCGTCAATCCGAGCCATCCCGAGGTGGCCGGAATTAGAACGCAGAAGCACATTGCTGATATCCCTGACGGAGTTGATCTCGCGCTCGTTGTGACTCCGGCGCAAACAGTTCCGGCGATCCTCGGAGAGTGCATCGACGCTGGTGTCAAATCGGCCGTCGTGATCTCGGCTGGATTTCGCGAGCAGGGCGCGGAGGGCGCACGTCTGGAAGACGAGATTAAGAAGCATC
>Ga0335077_10002013_pt1 | contig 24279 bp, 21 predicted proteins | sample Lox_Sample_31_FD_207151 | JGI IMG/M metagenome (GOLD analysis project Ga0335077, IMG submission 207151) | Soil microbial communities from Loxahatchee National Wildlife Refuge, Florida, United States - Lox_Sample_3.1 | ecosystem: Environmental > Terrestrial > Soil > Wetlands | place: USA... | reverse complement strand
TGTCGTTATTTCCGACATGCGATTGCCCGGCTTGGGCGGGTTGGAGTTGGTGGCCCAGCTTCATGCCGTCAAACCGAAGCAACCCATCATCCTGATGACCGCCCACGGCACGACCGAAACAGCCATCGAAGCGACCAAGTTGGGCGCGTGCGATTACCTGCTCAAACCGTTCGAGGCCGACGAACTGTTTGACCTGGTCGCCTCCGCCGTCGCCAGCAGCCGGCTGATGTCCGAGCCGGTGGCCATGGGGGAAGCCCGCATGAACCGCTCGGCCATCATCGGCCGCAGCCGCGCCATGCAAGCGATCTATAAGGAAATTGGCCGGGTCGCGGCCACGCCGGCCACCGTGTTGATTCGCGGCGCCACCGGCACCGGCAAGGAGCTGATTGCGCGGGCCATTTATCAGCATAGCGACCGTGCGGACAAACCGTTCATTGCCGTCAATTGCGCCGCCATCCCGGATACATTGCTGGAAAGCGAACTGTTCGGCTACGAGCGCGGCGCGTTCACCGGCGCCCAAGGCCGCCGCATCGGCCGCTTCGAGCAGGCGCACAGTGGAACCATCTTTCTCGATGAAATCGGCGACTTGAATGCCAGCACACAAGGCAAGCTGCTGCGCGTGCTTCAGGAACGCTGCATTCAACGGCTCGGCAGCGAAACCAATATTCCGGTGGACGTGCGGGTGCTGGCCGCGACCCATCGAGACCTGGAAACCGCGATCAAGGAAAAGGAATTCCGCGAGGATTTGTACTACCGCCTGAGCGTTGTGACCATCGCCCTGCCGCCGCTGAGCCAGCGCACCGAAGATATTCCGGAATTGGTGAAATATTTCATTCATCGCTATGGAAAGGAACTCGGCCTCGATTCCCCCTCCATCCAGCCGGAAGCCATTTCCTTCCTGCAAAGCCAGCCGTGGCCCGGCAATGTGCGCGAACTGGAAAACGTTGTCCGCCAGACATTGCTGTCGGCGCGGCCCTTCGGCATCGGTTTGGAGCACGCGCAGCGTGTGCTGGCAAAAACCCGCAGGCCGACCGAAACCACCCGGCAAACCCACGCCGCCTACATCACCGAATTGCTCCGCCGCGCGCAGAGCGGCGACATTCAGGACGCCTATTCCCGCTTGATCGCGGATTTGGAACCGGAATTGTACCAACAGGCCATGCAACTGGCACAAGGCAACCAATCCAGAATCGCCCGCTGGCTGGGCGTCAGCCGGATGAAAGTCCGCGAGAAGATTGCCCAGTTTGGATTGGGCCACGGGCGCGAGGAACGGAATAAAGAGCCGCAGTGACAGCACTGATTGGCAGAATTTATTCCATTAATGGCTTCAAACATTCCACCCGCAGACCGGGTGAAGTTGAAATTCACGATGGAAACCTTCATTTAGCTCGATTTTCACAGGAGGCATGGAACTTGCCCCTTGGTAAAACCGGCTGACGAACGGGTGGCCTGTGGAAAGCTGACCAGCCTAAAAGACAGGAACACCCGCCATTGAACGAAATGGAAGAATGCAAATGACGTTAACATGCATGGCAGTGGCGAAGAACGCAGCACCCAGCTTCGCGTAAGCCGGCCCATTCTTCGGCGGCGAGGGGTCCAACCGCGCTTCATGATGCCACCCAAAGCAAAGGAACGAAAACCATGAAAAAAATCATTCCGCTTTTGGCCGTAATGCTTTTGCTGGCCGGGTGTGGAAACAATTCCACCGGGAATCAAACGAACCCCATGAATCCGTCGCCGGGCAAACCGCCGTCGAGCCCGGGTAACACCAACTCGTCCGGCACCAGCCAGGAGTCCGGCAATGTTCTCGCAACCAACTCCAATGAGATGGGTACGAACAGCCCGGCAGCCGCGACCCAAGATCCAAGCTCCTAAGCCTGATCTTGTGAAATTTCCGAGCGCCGGACGAACGCGCGGGCATCGGCATTCGGTATTGGTTTTGACCATCTCATAGTGCCAAGGAGGTGGAGGTGTGGGGAAAATGACCCGCGCCCGTTTTGGGTGGCCTCTCCGGAGGCCACTCAAAAAACCTTGCTCCATGATGCGGGAATTTCGCCACGGCCCCCGGCAGGATTTTTAACGCAGCCCGGATTTTCAGAAAATTCTGCCGGTGAATTTTTTCTCTGTCACAGCTATGCACGTTTCTTGTCCTTGTCGTGGCAATTTTTTTCATCTGCTGCTTGATTCAAAAAAATCGCCGGCCGTCACCTCTCCGCGTTTCAAATATTCGGCCGAGTGGTTCCACCTGTTCCACCAATGATTCGGAATGTGCCATCCATCGGCGGGGCCAAGTTCCAATTGCCTTGGAAATCAACGAGTGACTCTGTTTTCGTGGGAGGCATGGAACTTGCCGATGGTGAAACAGGCGATCGAATGACGGTCTGCTGAACGAATTGGACCGTTGAGACGATGTGCCTGAGTTCGAAATTGATTTAGCTAAAAATGAGAACGTTCGCCAATGAAAGGACCGGAATGAGGAAAACAAGATTAACACTTAACCGAACGATAGCCTTTTCCCGGTAGAAAATCTCCGCAAGGCACCAGGCATCAACCATATATGTGGTGAGCGGCTCGTAACGATAAAGGGCATTCTTTGCGACAAGAAATCAAAAACCGTCAAAACCGCGACGGATCTCAACACAAGGATTGCATTCGTACCAGGAGATTAGGCCCCGGTTACAAACCGCAGCAAAAACAACTGATGCTCGACCAACCGGTCATGGCACTTAGGAGCCATTTGATGGCGAATTGATTGTTTATGAAGTTTTTTTTGAAAATTGGCAGGATTGGACTACTGGCCGGCGCGGTTCTTCTAACAGGAAAACCAATGGTGGCAAGCTCGGCGGTTATCCAATCCCCCGTGATCGGCATCCAAACAGTGACGGCTGGCATAAACAATCCCATCACCTTGCAATGCACCACCAACCTGTCGTCTCCCACCTGGCAGACGCTCGGCGCCTTTTCGGGATCAACCAACCTTTCTTTCACCAACCTGCCCGCGGTTTTTGTCCGGGGCGTTTGCAGCAATCTCACGGCTTCGGTTACTCTCGCATGGCCGGCTAGCGCGGACCCCTCCGTGGTTGGCTACAAACTTTATTATGGCGTAGCGAGCGGCGCTTACACCCAAACGCTTGACGTTGGCCCGGCAACGACGGCAACAATTTCCAATCTGATTGCAGGCACGAGGTATTACTTTGCGGCGACGGCATATAATGCTTCGGGCGTGGAAAGCCCGTTTTCAAATGAAACCACTGGCGCCTTCCAGGTCGGATTCTCACTCAACATCACAGGAATCAGTTCGCTGGGCGGCACAAAATGGTTGACGGTGACACAAACCGTGACAACCACCGCCGCCGTTCCAACTCCGCTGGTCATCACCAAGAACGTGAGCTCCGGCATCACCAACCTCATCACCTTGCAGTTTGCAACCAACCTGTCGTCTCCCACCTGGCAGACGCTCGGCGCTTTTTCAGGGTCAACCAACCTTTCCTTCACCAACCTGCCGGCGGTTTTCATCCGGGGCGTTTGCAGCAATCTCACGACCTCGGCTGTCTTGGCGTGGCAGCCAAGCACTGACCCTACCGTGGCCGGCTACAAGCTTTATTATGGCGTGGCGAGCCATACCTATACCCATGCGATTGATGTTGGCCAGGCAACGACGGCAACCATCTCCAATTTAGCTGTAGGCACGACCTATTACTTCGCGGCAACGGCGTACGATTCCTCAGGCGTGGAAAGTCCGTTTTCGAACGAAGCGAGCGGCGCATTCCAATCCAGTTTTTCTCTCACCATCGGAAGCCCTTGACGCCTAAACCCATGGAACATGAATTTCGATAGCGGTGGCTGGGAGCGGAATTGGATATAAATTCCCGCCAGAAACCGGCAATGTGTTGATGTTGGCGAGTTCGGCAAAGGGACCTAACCAAAAAAGCCGGCTTTCCCTTTTTCAATAAATATAATTCCCGACGCCGGGGCAATTGACAGATTGCTTCAGAGAATGTTTTATGGCGCGCACCGGTGGAATTTTATCCTGACGAATGGCCGGCCTTTTCGAAATCCAAATCGGGTGTTGCTCGCCGCTGTTTCCACGGTTGCGTTCTTTCTTTCGCCGATCAGTCGCGGCGGCGCAACCGGCGGTCTCGTGGCGCCAGTGAAGATGATAAAATGAATTCCAAACCGCTGCCCTCGTTGCTTCCCTGGTTGCGCATTGTGACCGGCAAAAAAGACATTGCCTTTGGTCCGGGCAAGGCGGAATTGCTGGCGTGGGTGGCAAAAACCGGCTCGATCGGCCAGTCGGCCAAACGCATGGGCATGTCCTATATGCGCGCCTGGTTACTCATCCAGACCATGAACACGTGCTTCAAACAACCGGTCATCCGGACAGTGCGGGGCGGCCAGGGTCGCGGCGGCGCGAAATTGACGGTGACGGGTCGGCACGTCCTGGCCCTGTATCAGCACATGGAACAGGCGGCGCTTGGGGCCGTCCAAACCGACTGGCGCACGCTGCAAAAGCTTATGCACGATTGAAACCGCAAATTGATGTCGGGCAAATATGCCGCCGGGTAGGAACAGTGCACCGCTCTGTCTCGATGGTAGGGCCGCGCTGCCGCGTGGCCTCGGACGACCAGCAGGTCGTCCCTACCAAGTAAAACAACTCACTTCCTACGATTCGTTATATTTGACAAAAGATAACGAGCCGTGTTCCATCTCCCGGCCCATGATGGTTTTGAAATTCCATTGACGTCAGATCATGGCTGACCTTTTGCCAGCCGAAATTGCCCTGTTGCTGGCCGCCGTTTTTGCGGTGGCGTTTTTTTATTCGTCCGTCGGCCACGGCGGCGCGACCGGCTATCTCGCCGCGCTCGCGCTGCTCGGCGTTGCGCCCGCGTCCGCGCGCGTGGCGGTTTTGATTGCGAACGTCCTGGTGGCGGGCATTGCGTGGTGGCGGTTCTGGCGCGCGGGACATTTCGATTGGCGCGTGCTGCTGTCGTTTGTAATCGTCTCCGTGCCATGTGCGTGGCTGGGCAGCCGGGTCCACATCAGTCAGCGAACCTACGAAATTGTTCTCGGCGGGGTGCTGGCCGCTGCCGGATTGACTTTGATGTTGCGCTCGCGCTGGCAGACCGATGACGTGGCGCTGTTGAAGTTTTTCCTGCCGCTCGCGCTGCTTATCGGCGCGGTGCTTGGATTCCTCGCCGGGCTGACCGGCATCGGCGGCGGCGTCTTTTTAAGCCCGCTGCTCTATGTGTTCCGCTGGGTGAAACCGAAGACAACCGGCGGCGTTGCGGCGGGTTTCATTGTGCTGAACTCCATCGCCGGACTCGCCGGCACGGGTTGGCAGAAAATCATTCATATTGGCCCGCTGCTCTGGCTGACGGTGCCCGCTGTCCTGGGCGCGCTGCTCGGCACGCACTTCGGCGCGCGGCGCTGGAGTAGTGTCACGTTCAGCCGCGTGCTGGCGGGTGTGTTGATTTTTGCCGGCGGAAAATTATTGATTGAAGCTGGCACAGCCTGAAATTGTCAAACCATGCGCGTGCTATTTTTTGCTCAACTGAAAGACGCGACCGGCTGCGATTCGGCCGAAATTGCGCCGCCTTCGCCGCTGAACGCGGAGCAGCTTTGGGCGGAATTGCTGAAAAAATTTCCGAAACTTGAGGCTTATCGTTCAAGCGTCCGGCTCGCAAAAAATTGCGAATACGCCGCGCCCGAAACGACATTTGCCAACGCCGATGACGTGGCATTGGTTCCACCCGTGTCAGGCGGCTGAAAGTTTTTGCATGGAAATCGAAATCCAATTCACGAACGAGCCGATCGCGGCGAAAATACCTCCGCCACCGTCAATTGGGGCGCACGGCGCGTGGCTGGAATTTCGCGGGGTCGTGCGCGGCAAGGAAAACGGCCAGAACATTTCCGCGCTCGAATACGAAGCCTATCCGGAAATGGCCGAGCGCGAAATCCGGCGCGTCCTCGAATCGCTCTCAGCCAAACGTCCTTGTCTGGCGACAAAAGTCATCCATCGCCTCGGCGTCATCTCCGTCGGTGACACGGTAATTTACGTCGGCGTTGCTTCGGCTCATCGCGGCGAGGCCCTTGAGCTGCTGACCGAATTCATGCACCGGCTCAAGCAGGATGTACCGATTTGGAAACGGCGGGCATTCCCACTCGAAGACGAATCGAAACAAGCCCGCGTGCCCCTCGCCCCATCCCCCTCTCCGCCAAGCGGGGAGAGGGTAGCCGCAAGGCCGGGAGAGGAGAAACCTGCGGTAAAAACCTCATTGATTTCTCTGGATGAAGCCTTGGCCGAAATCCGTTCCCGCTGCCAGCCGTTGCCTGCGGTTCGCATTCCGCTGGCTGAAGCTTTTGGCCGCGTGCTGCGCGAAACGGTCTGTGTAAGGGAAGATTTGCCGCCGTTTGACCGCTCAACCCGCGACGGTTACGCCATCCGCGCCGACGATCCGGCAGAGACGTTCTCCATCGTGGACACGCTTCACGCCGCCGATTGGAAGCCCCGCCAGCTCAAACCCGGCGAAGCCGTCCGCGTGGCCACCGGCGCGGCCTTGCCCTGCGAAAACCTGCGTGTCGTGATGCAGGAAAACGTCGAACACTCTCGCGACCAAATCCGCATCCTGCGCCGTGAGTCGGCGGTGAACATCAGCATCCGCGGCGAGGATTTGCGCGCGGGCAAACCGCTGCTGCACTCGGGCGCGAAACTGGATGCCGGCGCGCTGGCTTTGCTGGCAACGGCAGGCAATGCCAACCCGTTCGTCAGCCCGCGATTGCGTGTCTGCCATTTCACGACCGGCGACGAACTTGTGCCGCCGGACCAGACGCCCAAACCGGGTCAGATCCGCGACAGCAATTCGTATTTGATTCGGGGCTTGCTGCACAATTTTTTGTGCGAGCTTCAGCAGGCGCATGTGCCGGAAAATTTCGAGCTGGCCAAGAGCCAAATCGGCAGTCCGCAATCGGCAATCGGCAATGCAGATGTGTTGCTGGTTTCCGGCGGCGCGAGCGTGGGTGAAAGGGATTTTACGCGCCAGTGGCTGGAATGGCTGGGATTTGAAATTGTCTTTTCGCAAGTCAATGTGCGTCCCGGCCGCCCGCTGATTTTTGGGGTGAACGATCCACGCGTAGCATTCGGGCTGCCGGGCAATCCCCTGTCGCACTTCGTCTGTTTTTACCTGTTTGTTGCCGCGGCACTGACGAAACTTGTCGGTGAAGAACCGAAAACGTTTTCGCGCGGCCAGCTTGCGGCGAAATTGGACGATGCGCCGAATCCGCGTGAAACTCTCTGGCCGGCGCGCTTGGACTCGGCGGGCTTGCATCCGTTGGCGTGGGCGAGTTCCGGTGACATAACTTGTTTGACGGAGACCAACGCCTTGATTCGTGTGCCGGCGAATCGCGGCTCGATTGAAACCGGCGAGGAAGTGGATTTCTTGCCAACGACAGGTATGCTGACAACGAAATGGCAAGGACGCCGCGCTGCGGCGTCCGGACGGCGCAGCGCGCCGCCCATACCTTGAAAAATATGAAAAAGAAAACATTTTCGCATCTAGACGCCGCGGGCGGGGCGCGTATGGTCAACGTGGGCCATAAGCCAATCCAGCGCCGACGCGCGGTTGCGGAAGGCAGATTGGTTTGCGCGCCGGCGACGATTCGCGCGCTGAAGAAAAATGCGCTGCCAAAAGGTGACGTGCTGACTGTGGCGCAAATCGCGGGAATTCAGGCGGCCAAACGCACGAGCGAATTGATTCCGCTGTGTCATCCGCTGGGGCTCAATCACGTCGAAATAACCTTTCGCGTCCGATCCGCGGCCATCGAAGTGGTTTGCGCGGCGGAGACCAATTCCCAAACCGGCGTGGAGCTGGAGGCGTTGACCGGCGTAAGCGCGGCCGCCTTGACGCTTTACGACATGTGCAAGGCCGTGGACAAGGCGATGCGGATTGAAGGCATCCGTGTCGTAAAGAAAATCAAGGAATGAAAATCGGGCGCCTCACCATCAGCGACCGCGCCTCGGCGGGCGTTTATGAAGACCGCAGCGGGCCGGAGATTGAAAACGTGTTGCGCGAGTTTCTCGGCAGCGACGCGAAATTCGCGCCGCTGATTGTGCCGGATGAAGTAGAGGCGATTGCGACGGCGTTGAGAAAATTTGCAGACGAGCTGAAATGCAATATGGTGGTCACGACCGGGGGCACGGGAATTTCGCCCCGCGATGTGACGCCGGAGGCGACGCGCGCGGTGTTGGAAAAGGAATTGCCCGGTTTCGGCGAAATCATGCGTGCCCAGTCGTTCGCCAAGGTGCGGACGGCGATTTTATCGCGGGCGGTGGCCGGCACGCGCGGCGCGTGTTTGATTGTGAATCTGCCCGGCAAGCCGTCGGCAGTGCGCGAATGTCTGGAGATTCTCGCGCCGGCCATTCGTGAGTGCTTGGCGCATTTGCGCGGAGAAGATCCGCATGAGAAATGAAATGAAACCGCCAAATACGCCAAATACGCGAAAGAATCTGATTTTGATTTTCGTATGGTTCGTGTATTTCGCGGTTTGAAATGAGTTTGCATGGATCCGTTCGGACGCAAAATTGATTATCTGCGAATCTCGATAACCGACCGGTGCAACGAGCGTTGTCTCTACTGCATGCCGGAAGGGTACAAGGGTTGGGAAACCAAACCCGACCATTTAACCGCTGACGAAATCATCCGCGTCGTGCGCGCGGCAGCAGAACTGGGCTTCCGCAAATTCCGGCTGACGGGCGGAGAACCACTCATGCGTTCCGACGTACCGGAAATCGTCCGCGCCATCACCAAAATTTCCGGCACCGAATCGGTCGGTCTTTCCACCAACGGCATGAAGCTGGCGGCTCTTGCACAGCCGCTGCAGGAAGCCGGTTTGCGCACGGTCAACGTGAGTCTCGACGCGCTGGAACCGGAAATTTACCGGCGCATCACCGGCGGCGACGTGGCCAAAGTTTTGGCCGGCATCCGCGCCGCCGTGACGGTGGGATTTGAACGCATCAAATTGAATTGCGTGCTGATGCGCGGCGTGAACGAGCACGAACTCTGGCCTCTGGTTTTGTTCGCCGCCGAGCATAGCCTGCCGCTGCGGTTCATCGAATTGATGCCTCTTACATCCACAGAAGTGTTGACCGAGGAAAATTTCCTCCCGTGTGGCGAGGCGATGCAAATGCTGGCGCAGAAGGATGAACTGATTCCACAGCCCGACCGCAAGCTCGGCCACGGACCGGCAAAATATTATTTGCTGAAACAGACCGGCGCGGTTGTTGGGTTCATCGGGGCGCTGACAAATGAGCATTTTTGCGAGCAATGCAACAAGATGCGGCTCACCGCCGATGGCAAAGTGCGTCCGTGCCTTGGCAACCACATTGAAGTGGACCTGCGCGCGGCCTTGCGGCACGGCGCGGATGACGGCGCGTTGAAGGAATTGCTGGAAACCGCGCTGCGATTGAAACCGTTGGAACACCAGTTCCGCGCCAACTACCAGCCCTGCCGTCCGATGACCGCCATCGGCGGGTGACGGAACAGAATTTTTCACCCGCGGATTACGCGGATCACGCAGATTTCAAAACAAACTCCGATAGGCTTTTATTCTCGCATTGGCGAAATTCGCGTAATCTATAGAAAGCTGCCGCATGCCTGTAACTATTTGGCCGCCAACACGTCTGATAGTTCAGTTTTATTAAGGAAAAATGAGAACCATCATTTTGACATATCCAGGATACCAGTCCCTGCCCAGAGGCATCAAGCAAATGCTGGTGGCCTCGGAAAATTTTTACTTTGATGAAGTCGGGTCGGCCGCAGCCAACGTGAATCACGGCAAGCCGAAGAATGCAAAAATTGCGCAGTTCACCGCCGTGACGAGTTTGGGAATTCCTTTGAAGGCGTATGCCAGGACATAAACACACAATCTGCGGCAAGAATTTTTCTGCCGCCCCTCCGGGGCTTGGGATTTTTTATTGATCAAACCCACGGCTAAAGCCGTGGGCTATTTTCGGTCGCTTTACCGGGCTGTTATTCCTCGAAGCACGAACGTGATGGCTGGCACGTGTCCTTGTGAACAGGCTGGTCATCCACACCGACGACGGTTTGCGTGCGGTTGCACCAGAAATGGCAGGGCGTGGTTTGCCCGTCTTCCTTGTCCGCAAAGGCTTCCTCCGGCGTGACGCCGATATACAGGCTTTTCGTCCGCAGATGCTTGCAAAACGTCTGGTTCATGGCGTCAACCTTTCAGTTTGAGCAGTGTGCGCCGGATGAGCGCGTGGGCCAGCGGCACCTTGTAGGCGTTGTGTTCCAGCGGCTTCGCGCCCCACAAAATCATGTCCGCCGCCTTTGACACGGTGGCGTCGTCCAGCGTTTTGCCGTCGAGAAAATCATTGGCAGCCGCCACTTCGTACGGCACGGGCGAGATGCTGCCGAGCGCAACCCGCGGCTGGCTCAATTTCCCGCCCGCGACATCGGCCGCTGCTGCGCAACTCACCAGTGCCCAGTCGAACGTGTGCTTGTCGCTGACTTGCAGGTACGCGCTGCGTGGACGCGTGGTGGGAATTTCAACGCGCAAAATCAGGTCGCCGGGCGCGAGCGAATTGTGCGCGGCCGGTTCCGTGAACGCCTTCGAGTAAAGTTCGGCCATGCTCATGCGCGTTTCCTGGCCGCCGCGCAGCACGACGGCAGCGGCGTCGAGCGCGGCGAGGGTGATGCCCAGGCTGGAGACCACCGGGCTGATGCAATCATTGCCGGTGAACAGGCTGTGGTAGCGGTTTTCGCCTTCCCGCGCGTAACAGAGGTTGCCGCCTTTCTTGAGGCACGTCACGTCACGCTGGCGGAAATACCAGCAACGCGAATGTTGCGCGAGGTTGCCGCCGACGGTGGCGACGTTGCGGATCTGCGGTGAGGCAATTTCTGACGCCGCGTCGTGCAGGCCGGGGAAAACCTTTTTAATTTCCGGGTCACGCTCGATTTCCGCGATGGTGACAAGCGCGCCGATGCTCCAGCTTTTTTCGCCGCGCGAGATTTTGTCCAAGCCGGGCAGTGACTTGACGTTGACGAGAATGTCCGGGCCGGGGATGAGATAATCCTTGAGCAGGCCGAGCAGGTCATTGCCGCCGGCGAGATAAACGCCGTGGTCGGCGACCAGTTCCCGGGCGCTGTCGGTCGAGTGCGCGGTGGCGTAGGCAAAAGCTTTCATGTGGTGGCAACTGGGGGAACCTTGCCGAGCGCAGCCAGCACTTTTGCCGGCGTGATGGGCAGGCTACCGACGCGGACGCCGAGGGCATTGGCGACGGCATTGCCAATCGCAGCCGCCGTCGGCACGGTGGCCGGCTCGCCGATGCCGATGACGCCGCGTTCGGGCATGTTTAACAGCACGACTTCGATTTCCGGCACATCGGCGAGGCCGGGCAATTTATAAGTCTCAAAATTCGGGTTGAGCATCACGCCGGACAGGTCGTCCATGACGCGCTCCTCATACAGCGCGTAACCCATGCCCATGATGACGCCGCCGTTGATCTGGCTTTCGAGCGTAAGCGTGTCAATCATGAGGCCGCAGTCATGAACGGCGACGATTTTTTTCACCGTGACCAGGCCGGTTTCCGTGTCCACGGCGACCTCGGCAAACTGCACACCGTAAGCCGGACGGGTGGAAAGTCCTTCAATCCAATCCCCATGAACGACGAGCGGATTGACGCCAAGCTTTTTGCACGCGGCGAACCAGTTTTGCCCGCGCGCATCGGAAATGCCGGTCCGCGCCTGCAACTGCTGCAACGCCCGCTGGCAAATGTCATAAACGGTCGGCGAAACCGAGGCGCACGTCCTGCTGCCGCCACTGGCGGGACCGGGCGGAAAATTCGTGTCCCCGACTTTCACGGTGATTTGTTCCGGCTTTAAACCGAGCATCTCCGCCGCAACGACGGCGATGACGGTTTTCGTGCCGGTGCCGATGTCCTGCACGCCAAGCCGGAACTCGATGCTGCCGTCAGGATTGATGCTTGCTTCACCGTGGGTGTCGCGGCTGGGGCCGCCGCCATGCCACGCGGCCCCGGCACAACCGATGCCGGTCTTCACCACCCCGGAAGAACTTCCGGGTTTCCGGTATTTTTTCTTCCAGCCGAGTTTTTCCGCGCCGATTTTGTATTCGCGCTGGCGGACTTCGTTGGGATCGTTTTTCAGCCGGAATTCCAGCGGGTCCATGCCGAGTTTCACAGCGAGGTCGTCCATGGCGGATTCCATGCCGAACGACGCGGGCGGGTTTCCCGGCGCGCGAAAGGCGCGGGCGGAACCGGCATTGACCGCAACGGAAGCTTGTTGCACGCGAAAGTTCGGAACCGGGTAAAGGTAGGGCATGGGAATATTCGCGCCGCCACCGCCGCCGCCGGCGTCGCCGCCCGCGCCGATGCCGGCGGTTCCGTAATTTTCCGCTTCAAAGGCGTGCAACGTGCCGTCCGCCTTCGCGCCCATTTTGATTTTTTGAAAACTGGAAGGACGGTTGCCAACCGCGAGCGCCTCGTCAAACCGCGTGAGCATCAGCCGGACCGGCGCTTTCGCCTCGCGGGACAGGCGCGCGGCCAGCATGCTTTCCACGCCCGCGCCGAATTTCGAGCCGAAGCCGCCGCCCATGAAGTCGGTGATAACGCGTACCTGGCTTTGATCCAGTTGCAGCGCGCCGGCCAGGCCGTCGCGCATACTGGAAATGCCCTGCGTCGAAGCCCACGCCGTGATACCTTCCTCCGTCCACGAAACGGTGCTGCCATGCGTTTCCATCGAATTGTGGAGCTGCACTGCCGTTGTGTAAAACCCTTCGATGACGGCGGTGCATTCGCCGAAGGCCCGGTCCACGTCGCCGTGTTCGCGTGGCCGGCCCGGCGTAACATTGGGCGTGCCGGCCCAGACCTCGGGCGCGCCGTCTTTGCGGGCTTCGTTTTCGTTGACGACAAATTCATTTCGGGGTTCGGCCCTGACTTCGATGGCGCGCAAGGCGTCGAGACACCCCTGTTTGGTCGTGCCGGCGACCGCGGCAATTTCCTCGCCATAAAAGCGCACGGTGAACTCGCCATCGCGCGCCTTGACAGCGGCCTTGATGCCGGGAATTTTCAGCGCCGGATCCAGATTGATCTCTGAAATTTTCGCGGACGGCCATTTCGACCGCAGAATCATGCCGTAGAGCCAGCCGTCGGCCTGGATGTCGGACGAATATCGCGCGCGGCCCGTCGCCTTGGGCGGTCCATCCACGCGCGTGGTAACGTGGCTAATGTATTTGGTGGGTTGCGGCCAGCTAGCCATAGATGACCTCCGTTTTGCTGGTGACTTTCACGCCCGCCGCCTGGAACACAGCCTGCAAAATGTGCGGGTGCGTGCCGCAGCGGCACAGGTTTCCGGCGCAGGCGTGTTTGATTTCATCAGCGGTCGGATGCGGATTTTGTTTCAGCAACGCCGTCACGCTCATGATGAATCCCGGCGTGCAATAGCCGCATTGCAGCGCATCCTTCTCCACAAACGCCTGCTGCACCGGCGATAGTTTTCCATCCCTGGCCAGCCCTTCGATGGTCGTGATTTGATGTCCCTGCGCCTCGATGGCGAGTTTCTGGCAGGAATAAATCGGCAGGCCGTCGAACAGGACGGTGCAGGCGCCACACGCAGCGCGGTCGCAACCTTCCTTGGCGCCGGTGAGGCTCGAATAATTGCGCAGGGCATCGAGCAGCGTAACGCGCGGTTCGAGTTGAAGTTTGAGCGTTTTGCCGTTGACCTTCAACGTGACGGGCACCGCGCCGGGACCGATGACTTTTTCGGCATTGACCTTCTCCAGTTCCGCCGCCACGGCGGTAGTTTGAGCGGCAACCGCCGCGACCGCCGTGGTGCCCAGCCCTTTCAGAAATGTCCGGCGGGAAAATGTACCTGCGCCGGCTGCTTCCGGGTCATTCATAAGTTTCCTAAGTGGGACTTAAATGCCTTCTCATAGTCTTCCGGCCGGTCCAAGTCAAGCGCCAGCCCTGAATCCTCAATGGGGCATTCGACCAACGAACAGGAAGTTCGTTTCAAAAATTCTTTCAAGGTTTTCGCGCGCGAATTATTCAGTTCAACGAAAGCCCGGCGGGGTAGCAACACCGGATGCCGCATGTGGCCGTCATAGACCGGCTGGCAGATAGCATCGGGATGGTCGCGTTGAAACGCCAACAGCGCGCGGAGCGTGTCGAGGCGGAGATGTGGTTGGTCGCCGAGGACAATTGTCCAGGTGGTCAGCCTGTTCTGCCAGCCATCCCAATGCGTGGCGCAAAGGACAGAACTGAACATGCCGTGTTCGGGCTGCGGATTCTCAATGCGATTCTCTGGCGGGAAACTCAAACGATCCAACTCAACGCCCAGTTCCCGGTCGCCCGGCCGACAAACGATAACGATTTGGGCCACCGTCAGCGCCCGCCATTGTTCAATGAGATGGCCGATGACAGAAGTGTCGCCCCATGGCAACAGCAGCTTGGGGCGGCCCATCCGGGATGAGGCGCCCGCGCCAAGGATGATGACGCCGAGAGGCAATTGCTTTTGACGAAAATCATTGGCGCTCATAAAAACTTTCAGCGCTTCATTCCGGGGAATTCCGCCCGTTTCTGAATGAACTGCGCCAGAACGCTGACGGCGATTTCCTGCGTGCTTTGCGCGTGAATGTCCACGCCCACCGGGCAGGCCAGCTTGTCCAGATCCGCGGCCGTGGCGATGTTCTGCCGGATAAACTGTTCGCGAATGATCCGCGCCTTGCGGCGGCTGCCGATCATGCCCAGAAAAATAAACGGGCGATGAATCCACTCGGTCAGCACCAGCGCGTCGTGCTGATGTCCGCGCGTGACGATAAGCCCAAAGGCGGGTTGTTTGGGCATTGGCTCCTTCAAAAGCTCATGCCAGCCGCCCACGCACAATTTGGTCTCTGCCGGAAAAAACTGGTGATTCGCCAAGCCGGGCCGGTCGTCAAAGACGGTCACGTCGAATTCCAGTTGCGAGGCCAGCGGTGCAACGGCCTGGGCGACGTGGCCGGACCCAGCGATCCAAAACGCGTGGAGCGGCGAAACGGTTTCCTGATAAAGCCATTCGCCTGCCGGCGCATCTTCAACCCAGGCAATGGAGAAATCCTTTTTCACGCCCCACCGGCGCGGCGTTTGGGTCGCAGCCAAGGTCCGCCAGATTTCCGCCGATTTGGCTGCATGTGGTAAAATCAATCCCGACACGCTGCCGCCGCAAATCAGGCCGTCATCCCAGCCGAAATCGTGATCCAGCAACATCTCGAACGTGGCGGGTGTTCCGGTTTGCAGCGCGCGTTTGGCGCGGGCGTGAACTTCCGCTTCCAGGCAGCCGCCGCCGAGCGTGCCAACAATGCGCCCGTCCGCAAAAAACAAGGCCTTGGCCCCGATACGCTGCGGACTGGAGCCTTTGACGCCCGAAATCAGGGCCAGCGTGAAGCGCTGGTTCTCCGCCAACGCGGCGGCGAGTTGTTCATAAAAACGAGCCATGAGAACCGAATTTCGTGCCGGCCAAATACAAGTCCGCACGCAGCACTTCCAGCAAAGACCATACGGAATCAGTGATGAAGGTTCGAAATTTTCCGTTCAGAGTGAAGCTGGTACTGGCATCCATAAACCGCAAATTGAAATGGCCGGTTTCATTCAATTACAATGACCCCGAATGTAAAACGGTCAACAAGAATTTTGCAGCCCCGCACGCCGGCGGCCCCTTCCATCTGCTTGTGCTGAGAATATTGCTGACGATCTCATCTTTCAGGCTCCCTTGCATGTCGGCCTGCCATTCATAGCTCGAAGCGCACTAGTAGGCGAAGACTGGTGACCAGGGGACAATATCATGCCGCCATTTCGTAAAGTGGTGGACGGGCGCAAGCAACCCGTGGATTTTGGCGCCGTGGTGAACGGACCATGCACTCCGCAGCAAGCCGGCACACAATCTAATCCCCTGCGTTCTGAAACCGGCTTCCCGGGACCGAACACGCACCTAATTCCAATTCGCGGCGGGAATATTTATGGCAGTTGCAAGATATAGAATCGCTGAGGAGAATTGATCCCGGGAGTGTTGGTGAACACAAAATTCCCATTGCCGTCAAACTGGCCGAAAGATGAACGTATCCACTGGTTCCGTGGCAGCGCAAGATTGGTGGAAGTCAGCAGATAATAAGGGCCGTTCGTTGAACCGCCTCCGCCGCTCAACACGACATTGCCGCCGGACGAACTGATCGTCGCGATCCTCGGCGTCGTCGCGGATGGATAATATGCAACCAAAACGACTTTGCCCGTTGTATTGGTGTTGAGATAATAGCTGTAACCTGGCGGCATGGTTCCGAACGCGGTACTCCCGTTCAGGCTGCCGCTATAAGTGAAGAGGGTGTAATTGTTCAGCCCGAAGCCGCCAATGTCGGTGACATTGAGCGTGCCGCCGAGGGTCAAATTGCCATTCACCACGGTAAGATCGCTGCTGGTCCCCAACTGATACTGGAGCACCGCCCCATTGTTGACGACCAAGTCGTTGCCGATTGTCAACGTTCCCGGACTGTTGCCCGGCGCCAATGTCCCGTCGACCGTCAGCGGCCCGCCAACGACCCCGCTGCCGCCGAGCGTGGCGCCAGCTTGCACCGTGACCGCTCCAGAGCCAGTCCCGCTGCCTGTAGTGTTGTTCACCAGCAGCGTCCCGTTGCTCACCATCAGATCTCCGCTGAAGCTTGAAGAGTCACCCCGCAACGTCAGCGAGCCGCCTGTCGGCAGACTGAGAGACAACGGGCCAGCGCCGAGAAATGCGCCGCTGCATGAATTGTTACCACTGGTCATCGCCAGTGTGCTTGCAGAAGCGATGTTGAGGTTGTTGGAAAAAGCCACCGAGTCTTGCGTGAACGTAAGGCTGGCGCCACCCAGTGTAATCGGGCTGGGACCGAGCATATTCGTATCGGTGACCGCGGCAGTTGTGTTGTAAAGAGCCAGCACGTTGTTGACCGGAGGTACCGCCAATCCGCCCAATTTCACCAGATTAGTATCGGCAGTGCTGTTCGTAATGGTCACCTGGGTATTGTAGAGCGTCAGAGTATTGGTGGTCGTGTTGGGAGCCGTCAGCGGCGAGTTGATAAGCTGGATGCCTTGAGCATTGTAAATATCAAAGGTGTTGGTCGGTGACACGATGGTGACATTGCACAGCGTAAGGTTGGATGCCATCATCTCAGGCCGTCCCCAAATAATGCCCGCGATATGATTTCCGGTGCTCGCAATTGCCGTCACGTTGCTGATGACGATATTGCGCCAGATCGGGGTTGTGGCGTAGATGGGAGAGGTCGGTTGAGACATGGCGATTTGGGGAGTGATGTTATTGGGCGTCCCAAACTCGTTGTAGTAGCCGTAAATGACGATCGGATATCCCACGTTCGTCATGGTCAGGTTGTAATACGCAAGATTCTGCACCAACCCCCCGCGGTCATTGTCCGATTTCATGCGAATACCGTAATCGGTGCCGTTGAACGTGCAGTTGATCACCGTCAGGTTGCTCACTCCCCCGGAGGTGATGCTGCCGAGAGACACGCCGTGGCCGGTCCCAAAGGTGCAATTGGTGACCATGACATCGGTTGCCGGTCCGCCACTGCCTCCAATTTCAATGTTGTCGTCCCCGTCACTGATGAAACAATTCTGAATCAGCACGTGAGCGGAAGCCAGGTCCATCCCGTCGGTGTTGGGTGAATCTCCCGGCGTATTGATGGTAATTCCCTGGATCGTCAGATTCATATTGTTGCCTTTTAACATCAGGTGGAACGTCGGTGGATTCTGCAGCGTCACATCCTGGATGAGTATGTTGGTGCAACCGCTGAAGTTGATGAAGTTGGGCCGCCCGATGTTATTGTCGGCATCGTAGGCGGCCCACCAAGCCGCTCCCTGGCCGTCAATGGTTCCTGAGCCGCTGATTTCAACATCGTGCAGGGCGGACGCATTGATGAATGTGGAGGTGCCGGGCCAACTGCTGCGCGGCAGCATTTGCAGCATCACGTTAGTGTCAATCTGCAGATTAACACTGCTCGCCAGCGAAATCGGACCGCACAGATAGATATTTGATGATCCTCCCAGTGGCACGATAACCGTTCCGCCGCCAGCTGCGGCCGCTGCATTAATGGTATCCTGAATTGCGGTGGTGTTGTCCGAAACCCCATCGCCGACCGCACCGTAATCCGTGACCCGGAACTGATTGGTGGGAATGACCGGCAAGGGTGGCACGAGGGGCACCACGGTCAACACGGCGACAATGCTGGTCGTGGCTCCGATGTCATTGGAGGCAACGAGAGTGTAATTGCCCGCGTCGGACAATTGGACGCCGGTTAGGTTCAGGTTTGTTGAAGTGGCGTCGGGAACCGGCGCTCCACTCAAGTTCCATTGGTAGGTGATGGGTTCGGTGCCCACTGCGGCGGCGGTGAAGGCAGCATCATCGCCTTGGCGTACCGTGACAGAAACGGGCTGGAGAATAAAGACCGGCGCTGCGGGACCAGTGTTCACGGTCAGCACCGCATTGGAGCTGGTGACAGTGGCGCTCGCGTTGCTCACAATAACAAAGTAGTTGCCCGCGTCGGCGGGCTGGACATTGGTCAGCGTCAGCGTGGGGGAAGTCGCCCCGGCCAGCGGCGAACTGATGTCATTAAAATACCACCGGTAGCTCAAAGGCTGTGAACCATCGGCGACCACAGTGAACGTGGCGTATTGGCCGGGAATAACCGTCAGGTTAGTCGGTTGCGTGCTGATTGAGGGAGGAGTGTTCACCGTCAGAGTGGCCACCACGCTGGTCACCGAGCCGTAGGAATTGGTTATGATGACAGAGTAACCGCCTGCATCTGCTTCCTGAACACTGGTAAGAGTCAGGGTGGCGTTGGTGGCATCAGCCAACAGCGTGTTGGTGTTGTAATACCACTGATAACTCAGTGGCAGGGTGCCGTTGGGGACCACGGTGAACATGACGTTCTGCCCGGCGGAAACGTCCACGTTTTGTGGTTGCGCGATGACGGTGGGCGCGAGCGGCGCGGAGGTCAATCCGATTTTTACCTCGGTGAATACGTTTGAGACGGCCGCCTGAGCGGTGTTCTGCGGACGAAAAGCAATTCCATCGAAGCTGAAATTGGTCGCCGCGTTGTCATCAGCTGAGAGAGTGAGTATCGCGCCGGTAAGCTCGTTCGACCAGGTCATGGTAATGGCCATTGAGGACAGGCTGGTCCGTCCCAGCACTATTTGCAATGTATACGGGGTCAGGTTGGTAAAGCTGAAAAATGCGTTGGTGTTGCCTCCCTTGTTCAGCGAAGTCCAGTCCCCACTCGTTCCGAGCAGGCTGGTGTCCCCTAAATTCGTGCGCTTGCGGATGTCCATCGGGGTGGAATCGCTGAAGGACGTGTAAAATTTCTGGAACAGCGCGTAACCGGCCACATTAAGCCCCTGGGAGCCGCTGCTGAAACCGTCGCTGCTCACACGCAGGGGCGAATTGCTGCCGTCTGCAAAATTCACCAACGCAATCCGGAAACCCTGGGAACTGCTCGGCACAGTCGGGATGCCGTTGAAAATGAAGTGGATTGTCGTCGTTAACGTGTCCCCGACGTTCAAGGTGACCGGCGGACTGTTGCTGTCGGGTGTAAAATAAGTGAGGATCAAAACAGAACTGCCGCCGACTGTGAGGGTCATCGCACCGGGCACGGCGGTGAGAGAGCCGGCACTGGACGTAAACCACGCGGAACTGGCCGGCAGGTTCTGCACGGTGCGATCGCCGCTGACCCATGTGTCGTCGAGAATACCCAAAACAATCCGTGCTACGGCATAAGGCGAGTCGCTGCACGAGTTCTGCGCCCGTATCCGATACCAATAGGGTGTGTTCGCCACTACAGTCGTGTCACTGTAATTGGTAACGGAATCGCCTGCCGTGGCAATTTGAGCCCAGGCTCCGGGGACGCCGTCGGCATCCGGCGCCCGCTCAATTTCAAACTCTTCCACGCCCGAAGAATGCTCGTTCCACGACAGGTCAATTTCATTCGAGGCAACCACGTTCGCTCTGAATGCCGAGGGCGGGCCGGGGCTGATTGCCAAAGCCAAACTGTGATAGAGGCCGGCCGCGATTGCTTCCATCCCCGTCAGTCCCGCCGGTGGGGTCGTTTCGCCGTAATTGTTGTATCCCCAGCCAACAACTGTGCCGTCGCTCTTCAAGGCCAGGCTGTGGAAGCCACCGGCCGCGATGGCCGCCACGCCGGTCAGTCCCGTCGGAATCGTCACCTCGCCGTCGTAATTATACCCCCAACCGACAACGGTGCCGTCGTTCTTCAACGCCAGGCTGTGGTAGAGACCAGCGGAAATCGCCACCACATTGCTCAGTCCAACGGGCACGATGGATTGTCCGAAATCGTACCCGTCGTTTGGATTATTTGTTTGTCCTGCGCCCCACGCGACCACCGTGCCGTCGCTCTTCAAAGCGAGGCTATGGTAGGCACCGGCGGAAATCGCCACCACATTGCTCAATCCAACGGGCACGAGAGATTGTCCAAAATCAATTCCATCGGCAGGATAATTTGTTTCTCCTGCGCCCCAGGCGGCCACTGTGCCATCGTTTTTCAACGCCAGACTGTGAAAGGTGCCTGCCGCTATGGCCACTACGTTCGACAGTCCGGAGGGAACATCCGTTTGCCCTTCCCCATCGTCTCCCCAGCCGAAGACCGTGCCGTCGCTTCTCAAGGCCAGACTGTGAAAACCGCCTCCCGCGATCGCCACCATATTCGTCAGCCCGGGGGAAGGATCGAAATCTCCCCAGCCAATCACCGTGCCATCACTCTTCAATGCCATGCTATAATAGAAACCGGCGGAAATTGCCACTACCCCGTTCGTCAATTCAGAGGGAACATCAATTTCGCCACTCTCATCATCTCCCCAGCCAACAACGGATAACTGGCACGACGGGGTTGCCGTTGTGGCACTCGCCACGTTGGCGTACGCGGAGCTGCCCGCGGAATTGTAGGCGCGCACTCGATAGTAATAAGTCATGCCGGGAAAAAGACCGGTGTTTAGATAATTCGTCACGTTCGCCTGCACTTGGGCAACCTGGGTAAAATCGGTTCCATCCAACGACCGTTCGACCATGAATCCGTCTTCATTGGTGGAAGTGTCCGTCCACGACAGGCCTATCTGAAAGGCCGACTGTGCGGATGCCGTGAGATCAACGGGAGCATTCGGAATGGTCTGCGCCCGGGCGGAAAAAGAGAGAGCGGCCAGCCCCAGGATCAAGCCGCATCTCGACCAGCGTTGAAAATGTTCCTTTATCATATCTAAACAAGTTTTATGGTTCAGAGTTGACTTGCAACAAATTGGAAGCCCCAGGAATCGGTGTGCAATTTCTCATTCAGTTCCTTTGACAGTGCTGTTTGTAAATACGCACGCGCAATGGTGCCCGATGAATTGCATGAACCAGGCCGGGTCTGTGGTGTCAATTCGGTCTTGTCGGGGTGGTTGCCGTTGCTCGGCGCATCTGAGGTCGAAACCTTGTGTTTATGTTGAATGACGTCCAGAATCAACGTCCCTTGAGTCGTCCGTAAACAACCGGACCTGACGCTATTTTGCTCCTGACACATGGTCCATTACCTGATTTGCGATTGATTATTACATAAAGTTGTAGCCGTTTGCAAGGTCTATCTTCAGCAGACGGGCTGGCCTGAACCGCACAATCAGTATGAACGGCTGGATTGATTAAAGAACCAGCTTAAATCAACCGCACGCGCGACAAAAACGCATCGCCAAGCCGAGCAAGCCAACGCCTGCCAAGGCAAGGAGGGAAGGTTCAGGTACCGCTTGCGGCGTGACATCCGCCCATGTCGTTCCAATAAGAAAATTATCCAATAAGTAAACGCCGCCAGCCGAGGTGCTTTGAGCTTTTAAGCCCACATCGGCAATGCTTACCACCGAGCCATCCCCGGCCAGACTTACGTCGGCCGTTGGCTGGCTCGCGCCGATGACCGGATTCAAATACAGCGCGGCACTACCGGATGGCCCGAAAGTATATTCCGCCACAACCATGTAGGTGGTGCCCAATGACAATACCGTCCCCGCAAACGTAGCGTTCTGGCCGTGTGTCCGCAACCCGATTTGATAACCGTCGCCACTCGGCCCCACGTCAATTTGAAGCGCGTCGGAGCTTCCATTCGGCGACCCCGTTCCCGGATTCAAAGCGGCAAGAAACTGGCTCGACTGGGAGGTGCTGGTGGGGGCTGTCGTACAATCAATGAGAAAGGAAAAATAAATGCTCCCGCTGGTCTGGGCCGTGTACGTATTGATAACCGAACCACCGCTGATGCCCCACGTATCCTGCACCTCATTGCCCCCCAAGTTCTGTAAGCCTGCATAGGTCAAATTGCCACTGACAACCGTTATGTGAGAGCTGCCACTTGACCATGCGTTTCCGCTAAGTCCCGCAGGACTCACATCACTTGCGTTAAGACCGCCCGTGCTATAATTGAAACCGTCCGTAAAAAGGAGCGAAGCCTGAATACTTTGAAAAGCCAGACAAATGGCAGCAACCATTACCACTTTGCTTAGCGCAAAGCGAGATTGAATTAGGTGTTTCATATATTTAGTTTTTCTGCTTAAATTCTTTCCGAGCTGATGTTTACGAGATTAACACGATGCCCGCATCTGTCAGCTGTTTTTCCTTGCAAATTTATCTGAAAATTAAGCACTGGCAGATCCGATCTATTTTTTTAGTCTGGTTTCAAAGTCTAAGTTGAATGCGACAGAACCGTTGCTGCTTTTCAGCAGTCCAGCACCGACAATCCGATCCATCTTTAGAAGACTTCTTTCGAGTGGGAGTGGTGGCTGGAGGCGGAATCGGACATAAATTCCCACTACCTGTGGTATGAATACCACGTTTTTATTGTAGTTCAAGCGTGAACATGGGGTAACAAGTGGTGAACGAAGACCTGCAATCACTGGCAATTTCACTGGCAATTTTTTGACCGCCATTATTTGCGAAAATCCTTAAAGTTGGCTGTCGTTGATCAGAGCGCGGTGGCCGGGAGAATTTTTCGTCGCTTGACAGATGTATCATTTTTGATACATTGCATGGCGGATGAATGCCGAACGTCCGCTAAATGTGGTTTTTTACCAGACCGGCACGGGCCATGAGCCGGTGCGCGAATGGCTCAAGGGGTTGCCCAAAGAGGAGCGCAAAGCGATTGGCGCGGACATCTTGGCGGTCCAATTCGCTTGGCCGGTTGGCAAGCCGCTGGTGGACAACTTGGGCGAAGGCATTTGGGAAATCCGATCGCGGCTGGCCAACCGCATTGCGCGGACGCTGTTTGCCGTGGTGGATGAAGAAATCGTGCTCCTGCATGGGTTCATCAAGAAGCAGCAGCAAACGCCGCAACAGGAATTGGCATTGGCGAAAAAACGAAAACGAGAATATCTGCAAAATCTATGAAAAAGAACGTGCATCGTGGGAGCGACTTCCGGGACTTCCTCAAAGAGGAAGGCATCTTGGAAGAAGTCGAGGAGCGCGCCATGAAGAAGGCGCTGGCGCTTCAACTGGAAAAGCTGATTGCCAAGAACGAAATCACAAAGTCGGAAATGGCCGCGCGGATGAAGACGAGCCGCGCCGCTGTGGACCGGCTGCTTGACGCCACCAATCCGTCCCTGACCATTTCCACGCTTGGCAAGGCCGCACGCGCATTGGGCCGCAAAATCAAGATCGAACTGGTGCCGGTATGAACCGATATTTCTCGCCAAGTTGCCGGCGGAGATGTTGGAACAATTAGCAATTGTGACTGGATCTGCGGATGGAGTGAGGATGTTCACCGAATATCTGGCCTATGAAAATTTCTGGTCTCAGACATTCCGCCGAGCAGGTGGGCGGTCTGGTGTTCTTCAGCCGGATGCTTGACAAAATCCGGCTGCGCGCGCAAGGCAAGCCCCGGCCACAGGACCGACTCTGCCCATGATACCCATCGGCTTTGTGAAGGGCAGGAAAGTGCTGAATTATTTTTCGATGATTACAACCGTTGGAACCCCGCGAACGATCGCCGCGCAGGAATTACGGCTTGAGTGCATGTATCCAGTGGATAAAGTGACGGAGATGGAACATGTCAAATTGATCAAAAGTTTTCCAGCGATGGAGCCACACAAATGACCATGATTCCACTGCAAACTCATTTGACCATCGGCGGCCTCATCTATCCGAACATGGATCAGTGCGACTTCACCGGTCCGTTTGAAGCGTTGGCCCGCGTTCCGAACTCGCGTTTTCT
>Ga0335077_10002012_pt1 | contig 24287 bp, 28 predicted proteins | sample Lox_Sample_31_FD_207151 | JGI IMG/M metagenome (GOLD analysis project Ga0335077, IMG submission 207151) | Soil microbial communities from Loxahatchee National Wildlife Refuge, Florida, United States - Lox_Sample_3.1 | ecosystem: Environmental > Terrestrial > Soil > Wetlands | place: USA... | reverse complement strand
TATCAGGTCGGAGCGCAGTAACCACACATTCTTCAGCCAGTGGGAAGCATCCTCCCTGGCGGAAAAGTCGGGGACCGCGTGAATGTCAAACCACTCTGCGTCATTAATCAGAGGCATCCCTATTTCAAACCTGCGGAAATGCGGTGCGCGGTCCGGTTTGGACAAACTCCCGAAATGTCTGGTATCGCTCATATCGACAGTCAACTGATTGCGCCGTTCGAGCGTCAAATCGGATGTAAACTGATCGCGGAGGTGCGGCGTGACTGGGAAACGCTTGCTTCTGGCGGCAGCAGTCGGCATGCTTGCCGCGAATACTTCGCCGGCCGGGGACATTCCCGGCTTCGAGGCCAAGCTCTCGACCGAGCAGAAAATCCAGCAGGTGCTCAGCCGCCTCACGTTCGGCGCGCGGCCCGGCGATGTCGAGGAGGTGCGCCGGCTAGGCGTGGAGAAGTGGATCGCGCTTCAGTTGCATCCCGATCAGATCGGCGAAAATCCGCAGTTGGAGGCGCGGCTAAAACCGCTGACCACACTTAACATGCAGAGCGCGGAGATCATGACGAAGTACTACCAGCAGTTTCCGCAGCGCATCGCCCAGCCGATCCGGATAAGCGAATTGTTGCCGGGCGAGCAACAGCGGAAGGTGTTTAACGGCACCGCGGAGGAGCGTCGGGCGGCCATCATGGCGCTCGATCCCGAAAAGAGAATGAAGGTGCTGGCGGTCGTGCCGCCGAACGTGGTGGAAGGCTTGCCGGATCTTCAGAAGGAGCAGGGCATGGCGCGCCAGAAGCAGCAGGAAGAGCGCCAGACGGAGATGCGGCGAATGCGTCCGCCGCTCAACGACCTGCTTTCGCCCGCCGAGGTCGAAGTCGTGCTGCACGGTACGCCGGAGGCACGGGCAACCCTTTATGCGTCGGTGGATGCCGACAAGCTCCGGAAGATTGCCGCTGCGCTCCCGGCGAACGCTCTCGCCGGGCAGCCGGAAATGCGGCGCCTCGGCGCGATGGCGCGCATGCCGCAGCAGGTGATCATCGGCGATCTGAGGGAGGCCAAACTCTACCGCGCGATCTATTCCAAACGCCAGTTGGAGGAAGTGCTGACGGATTTCTGGTTCAATCACTTCAACGTATTCGAAGGCAAGGACCGCGACCTGGCGATGCTGACGAGTTATGAGCGCGACGCGATCCGCCCGCACGTGCTGGGTAGATTCAAAGACCTGCTCCTGGCCACGGCACGGCATCCAGCCATGTTGTACTACCTCGACAACTGGCAGTCGATGACGTCCGATGTGTTCCAGATTGGACCGTTCGCGCCTGGCCCGTTCCCCGGGCCGCCGCAAGGGTTCGCGCGGCAGGCTCACGGCTTAAACGAGAATTACGGGCGCGAGCTGCTCGAGCTGCACACGCTCGGAGTCAACGGCGGATACACGCAGCAGGACGTGATCGAGGTGGCCCGCTGCTTCACCGGATGGACGATCCGCAGCCCCAACCAGCAGCCGGAATTCGCGTTTGCCGCCTTCATGCACGATACGGGCGAGAAGACCGTCCTCGGGCACAGGATCGCGGCGGGCGGCGGCGAGCAGGATGGATTGCAGGTGATCGATATTCTGATTCAGCACCCCTCGACCGCACGCTATATCTCGACCAAGCTCGCGCGGCGTTTCGTGGCCGACGATCCGCCGGCGGCGCTCGTGGATCGCATGACGCGAACGTTTCAGAAGACCGGCGGCGATCTGCGCGCGGTGATGGAAGCAATGCTCACATCACGCGAGTTTTTCTCGGAGGGCGCGTGGCAGTCGAAGATCAAGTCGCCCCTGGAGATGGTGGCGGGCGCGGTGCGTGTCCTGGACGCGAACGCGACCGATACCTTCACGATGGTGCAGAAGGTCGCGGACATGGGCGAGCCGCTCTACGCCAAGGAATCTCCCAATGGATACAAGGACACGAGCGACACCTGGCTGAGCACTGCCGGCGTGATGGCACGCATTGATTTCGCCCGGGCGCTGGCCAATGGCCAGATTCCCGGAGTTGCGGTAGATGTGTCCCGGTTTGCGGGGAAGGATGCCGCCCTCATTGCGCGCGAGTTGCTCCACCGCGACGCGTCCGCGCAGACGCTGGCGGCGATCGAGCATGGATTGAACGGCAGGCAACCCGAGCCCGGGCTGATCGCGAGCCTGGTAATCAGCTCACCCGAGTTTCAGAGGAGGTAGAGGAATGCTGACAAGGCGAATTTTCCTTCGCGGATCGGCCATGGTCCTGGCGGGCGCCGGCCCGGTTCCATTCTGGCTGGGCCGGGCGGCCGCCAACACACAGAGCAGGCGCAAAATTCTGATCGCAATCTTTCAGCGCGGCGCCGCCGATGGGCTGAACATGGTGGTTCCCTTCGCCGAAAAGCGGTATTACGAGCTTCGTCCAGCGATCGGCATTCCGGCGCCGGGGGCGTCCAACGGCCCGCAGCCGGCGATCGACCTCGATGGCCGCTTCGGTCTGAATCCAGCGATGCAGCCGTTGAAGGCCCTGTGGGACCGGAAGATGCTGGCCATCGTGGAGGCCACTGGCTCGCCGGACCCGACACGGTCGCACTTCGACGCGCAGGATTACATGGAATCGGGAACCCCGGGCTTGAAGCGGGACGGATGGCTGAATCGCGCCCTGCCCCGTTCCGGGCCGGATACCTCGCCGCTGCGCGCGGTCGCCATGGGCGCCACCCTGCCTCGCACGTTGCGAGGCGACCACTCCGCGATCGCGGTGAAGGACGTCGCGCAGTTCAAGGCCGGTGAGGATACCGCGGGCATTTTGGAAGACATGTACGGCGCGTCGCCGGACAGGCAACTGGCGACTGCGGGCAAGGACGCGTTCGCGGCGATGAAGATGATTCGGTCGCTGGACAACACGCCGGCCGATGGGCGCTCCGGACAGGCTTATGGCCAAGGCGGAGAGTTGGGCCGCAGCCTACAGCAGATTGCGCGGTTGATCAAGGCGGATGCGGGCGTGGAGGCAGCCTTCGCCGAGATCGGCGGGTGGGATCATCATCAGAACGAGCCGGGCCAGTTGAACAACGTTTCGCGCCAGTTCAGCGGCGCGCTCGCGGCCTTCGTCACCGACATGGGCGACCGCATGGAGGACATTGTGCTGGTTACGATGTCGGAGTTCGGCCGCACGGCGCGGGAAAACGGCGACAGCGGCACCGACCATGGGCACGGAAGCGTGATGTTCGTGGTGGGCGGTCCGGTGAGCGGAGGAAAGGTCTACGGAAACTGGCCGGGGTTGGAAAAGGAGCAGCTCTATGAAGGGCGAGACCTCGCGGTCACTACCGACTTTCGCGCAGTGCTGGGCGAACTCCTGGCCGGGCACCTCGGGACGAAGGATCTTGCGCAGGTATTCCCAGGCTTCAAGGCCGGCGATCCGATGGGGTTGCTCAAGACGGTGTGATGGCTTATCCATCCACGCGTGATCCCGGCGCCCGATTGGAATCCAAACGTTTGGGCGCCTCCCTTTTTCCCGGGAACTTTGAGCGTGATTCGTCGTATGACCACTTCATGGAGGGACCATGAAGACGCTCGTGTGCTTCTTGATGCTGGCGCTCACCGGAGCGGCCCTCGCCGACGTGAACGTGACCGGTAACTGGTCGGGCAGCTTCAATATCAGCCGCCCGGATGGGCAATCGAACGATTCGACCGCGTTCCTCAAGCTGAAGCAGAGCGGGAACGAGATTACCGGGTCCGTGAGGCCGAACGAAGGCGAGCAGTTCGCGATTCAGAAAGGCAAAATCGAAGGCGACAAGATCACCCTGGAAGCCAACCAGGAGGGCCGGACGATCAAGTTCGACCTTGTGCTAGCCAACGAGCACATTATCGGTGAGGCCAACATGTCCGGTGCCAACGGGGAGTCGGCGAAAGCCCAGCTCGACGTAACGCGCGTCAAGTAGCGCTCAGCGCAGGCCCGCCAGTGCCGCCGCGGGTTCCGCGATCGACTGCCAGCGCAGCAGCATCGCGGCCGGCTCGTTCTTGATTGACACCAGGGGCATGAATCCGGCTTCCAGCAGGTTTTCGGCGTCCTGCTCGGTCATGAGGATCTCGGCGCAGGGCTTGGCCACTGCCTCGCCGTCCTCCTGGTAGACGTGCAGCGGCAGGCCGTCGATGCGCCGCGCGAGCCGCCGGCCCAGTCCCCAGCCCTCGGCCAGGAACGAATCGCCGGCGAGCTTGGCGCACGCGAAGGCCGGATTGCCCCACAGGTAGGCATTGTGTTCATCTCGCGGCATCTCCTCGAAAGGCAGGCTCTCCACCGACCCGCCCTCCTTCCCATACGGAAGCCGGAGCAGAAACCTGGGCATCGCGAGGCCGATCCAGTGGGCTTCCTCCGAGCTCCGCAGATCCGCCCAGGCGCGCTCTGATACCTCGTTACCGGACAGTCGCGCTTCGGCAAGGAAGGGGGCGCCCAGCGTCTTGGCCATGCCTCCCAGTTGCCGCAAGGCCTGTGCCTCCACCTCCGATTGGCCGAACGTGAAGTTGCCCGCGATCAGCGCCCATGGACCCTTCCCGCGAAGCTGCTTCTGAATGGCATCGCGGTTGCGCACCAGCTCCGGCAGGGTGATGTCAAGCACGTAGAGCTTCAGGCCACCATCGGTGTCCAGCTCGTGGACCAGCAGATCGAGCGCGCGCCATGCAGCCTCGATGGTTTGCATGCGCGGATGGTGCAGGATGCGGCGAAGCAACTTGGCGGCCAGCTCCTGCCGGTCTGCCTCGCGCTGGCGGGCGGCTGGACTTTCGCGCTGCACCGTATGTCCGGCGGTGACCTTGCGAACGAAGCCGGCCAGGTCGTCGGCATCGCTCGCTGATACCGCGGCGGCTTCCGGGTAGTGCTCCGCAAGAACCTGGTCGAGCAACCCGGCAGTCGGCACGTCGCGCTCGCCCACCGCAGCCGCACCCAGGCGCCCGTAGATGCGGTCGGGGTGGAAGTCCTCCAGCTCCCGGAAGGACAGCTTGACGCCATCCAGGTCAAGCGTAATTCTCATTCCGGCCAGGACTTCCTCGAAGTTGTCGCGGTCGATGGGGATGGGAGCCGCCGGTTCCCAGGCGATCTCGCGCCAGGCCCGGCCGCTGAAATCGCCGGCCAACAGGATGCGGAACGGCCGGTCGGAATCGACCTCCAACGCCTCGGGGGCATCCTCGGCTTCCAGATGGACCTCCGCGAATCTCGAATCGGCCGCTCGCGACATGATTCCCATGGAACCACGTCCGTCGGCCGATGGCAACGCCTGTAGGGCATCGAAATCCCGGTAAACTAAAGAGATATCGGCCCCGCAAAGGCCACCACGTCTTTTTGGGGCCGCCGTGCGTCTCTAGACAAGGAGCCAGAGATTGATCTTTCGGGCGGTCGAGGATGCCGACCTGATTCGGCAGGCAGCCCGGGGAAACGTAGAGAGCTATAACCTCCTCGTCTCCCGGTGGGAGAAGCGTGTCTACAACTATCTCCTGCGTATCACGGCCAACCGCGAAGATGCTCTGGACTTGACGCAGGACGTCTTCTTGAAAGCCTACCAGAACCTTCGCAAGCTCGACGATCCGGCCCGGTTCGCAGCCTGGCTGTATCGCATCGCCCATAACGAGGCCTTCAGCATGTTCCGTAAGCGCCGGCCCGAGACCGACGTGGACGAACTGGAGCCCGAAGCTACGGAGACGAAGGTCACCGTGGGCGGCAGCTCGGTCTTTCCGATGGAGCTCTCGCTGGCAGTCGCCGGCGCGCTCGGACGCCTCTCGCCCGACCAGCGCGAGGCTGTTGTGCTCAAAATCTATCAGGGCTTCAAGTTCGAAGAAATGGCCGAAATCCTCTCCTGCCCGGTCTCCACCATCAAGTCCCGTCTCTATACCGCGCTCGAATTGCTTAAAGCGGAATTGGCTCCCGTGAAGGCACGAGGTGTGTCATGAGTTGCTCGCCATTCGATTTGAAGGACTATTTCCTCAAGGAGCTGGCTCCCCCGCAGTCGCTCCAGGTGGAAGAACACATTCATAGCTGCCCGGCATGTCGCGAGGAGCTCGACCGGCTGCGGCTCACCGAGGCCGCTCTCTTCTCTCTGCGCGACGAAGAAATCCCGCAGCGCATCGCGTTCGTCAGCGACAAAATCTTCGAGCCATCGCCCGTCCGCCGCTGGTTCTCCGCCTTCTGGGGATCCGCCGGGCGCCTCGGCTTCGCGTCGGCCGCCATGCTGTCGGCCGCCATCGTCTTCTCCTCCGTGAACAAGCCGGCTCCCGCGCCGCAAAAGGACCGCGTGGTCATCCAGCCAACCGTGGCCACCGGTCCTACGCAGGAGGAGATTCAGGCGCGTATCGATGCCGCCGTCGCCCGTGCCGTCGATAAAGCTGTGAACCAGTCGGCCCGCGCCCAACAGCTTATCGCCGGTCTCCAGCGTGCCAACGAAGAAGCGCGCGCGCAGTTGGTCCGCACCAACAACGACCTGGAGCTCTACCAGAAGCGCTACCGGATGCAGCGTTCGGCCACCGCGATCCTTCCCGAATTGCCCAACGGAGACGGCAGATGAAAACCGCGGCGCTCCTGCTTGCGGCGCTCGTGGCGGCGTGGCCGCAGACCGCCCAGGTGGCCCTGAACAAAGGGACCGTGCCGCAGGTCCTCCAGCTCAAGATTGCCCCTCAGACCTTTCGCGATCTCGAAAAACGCTTCGACGGCCGCCTCGAATCTCTGGTGCCTGACCCGGACGATCCCGTGGAGCTCCTCGGCAACACCCGCGGTCTTTATGTCGAGGGCTGTGGCGTGGTGTTCACCGCCGAGGTCAGCCTGGTCAAGATCCTGGAGTTGAATCCCTTCCGCCGGGAAATTCCCAAAGAGCTCGCGGATCGCATTCACAATCGTCGTGTGGAACGGCTGCCGGTCCTCGAGAGAGCCATGGACGAAATGCTCCACGCCATGGCCATGACCTTTGTCCAGATTCCACCCAGCCAGCGTGTGGTCCTCGCGGTGCGACTCCTCTATAGCTCGTGGGAAAACACCTCCGGCATGCCCTCCCAGGTGATGATGACCGCCACCCGCGCGGGTGTGCAGACCCGTGATATCAAAGTGGAAATACAATAGTGGCCGCCACGCTGCCTTCCTGCCCTGAGAACCCGCTCGCCGCCATGCGCCTTGGCGAGATTCTCGTTGAGCGCGGCAAAATTCTGCCCGAGGACGTCGAGCGCGCCCTCGAACTCCAACTCGAGCGCGGCGACAAGATCGGCAAGATCATGGTCGATATGGGCCTCATCGCCCAGCGCGACATGCTCGCCGCGCTCAGCGAACAGCTCGGCGTTCCCCTCATCGCCCTAGAAGGCGCCGCGCCTGCCTCGGCCCCCGAGCTTGAAGGCCTCTCCCACCGCTTCCTGCGCCAGTGCCGCGCCTTTCCGCTGTCCCTCGTGGACAACGTGCTCACGGTCGCCATGGCCGACCCCCTGGACTTCGAGACCGTCGGTGCGCTGCGCGCCTTCAGCGGCCTGGAAATCCGCACCGCTCTGGCCGGCGAGCAGGACATTCTCGATGCCATCGAGCACCACTACGGCGAAACCGAGCGCCCGGCGTTCGCCGAAGGCGACGACGCCGAGGCCACCGCCGATCTCGAGCACTTGCGCGACATGGCCAGTGAGGCTCCGGTCATCCGCCTGGTCAATGCCATGATCGGCGACGCTATCGAAAAGCGCGCCAGCGACATCCACATCGAGCCTTTTGAGAAGGAATTCCGCGTCCGCTTTCGCATCGACGGCGTATTGTTCAACCAGGAGCCGCCTCCGCGCGAGCTCAAGGCCGCGATCATCAGCCGCCTGAAGCTGATGGCCAAACTGAACATCGCCGAGCGCCGCCTGCCGCAGGATGGCCGCATCAAAATCAAAGTTCTCGGCCGCGAGGTCGATCTCCGTGTCTCCACTCTGCCCACGCTCTACGGCGAAAGCGTGGTCATGCGCCTCCTCGATCGATCCACTGGCGATTTCTACGATCTCCGCCGTCTCGGCTTCGACGACCGCATGCTGGCGCGCATGGAGCACTTCACCAGCTTGCCCCACGGCATTTTCCTGGTGACTGGACCCACCGGCAGCGGTAAGTCCACTACGCTCTACTCCGCCCTCAAGCGCATCAACGTTCCTGACCGCAAGATCATCACTATCGAAGACCCGGTCGAATACCAGATGGACGGCATCAACCAGATTCACGTCAACCCGCAGATCGGACTGACCTTTGCCGCCGGCCTTCGCCACATCGTGCGTCAGGATCCCGACGTCATCATGGTGGGCGAAATCCGCGACCGCGAGACCGCCGATATTGCCATCCGCGCCGCCCTTACCGGGCATCTGGTCTTCAGCACGCTCCACACCAACGATGCCCCCAGCGCCATCACGCGCCTCACGGACATGGGCGTCGAGCGCTACCTCATTACCTCCTCTCTCGTTGCTGTGCTGGCGCAGCGGCTGGTGCGCGTCATCTGCCAGCACTGCAAGCAGCCGTCTGGCACGGCGCTTTCTCCGGAGGGTGAGATCATCGAAACCTGGCTCGGCTCCGGATGCTCCGAATGTGGCGGACGCGGATACTCGCAGCGCATGGGTATCTTCGAGCTGATGGACGTCAACGACGAGATTCGTAAGATGGTCATCAACGGCGACGATGCCGGCGTCCTCACCCGCGCCGCGCGGCGCAACGGCATGCGCAACCTTCGCGAAGACGGCTGGCTCAAGGTCCAACGCGGCATCACGACCGTCGAAGAGGTCATGCGCGTGACCCAGGAGTTCTGATGGCCACCTTTTTCTTTCGCGCCGTTGCCAGCGACGGCAAGGTGCGCACCGGCAGTCTCGGGGCGGAGAACGAAAAGCTGGTGGCCCGCGAGCTCCGCAAGCAGGGCCTCACTCCGATCTATGTTGGGGTCGCGCCCAAGAGCGCCTCGTTCGAGATCAAGCTGCCTCGCTTCACCGGGGGCCGCCGCAAAGACGTCCTGTTCTTTACACAGGAGCTCTCCACGCTGCTCAATTCGAGCGTGCCCCTGGACCGCGCGCTCAGCATCACCGGCGAGCTCACCGAGCGAAAATCGTTCCAGTTCATCGTTCTCGACGTGCTCCGCGTGCTCAAGAGCGGCCGGTCGCTTGCCGACAGCCTGGCCGCTCATCCTGACTACTTCGGCGACCTCTACGTCAACATGGTGCGCGCCGGCGAAGCTTCCGGCGCACTGGCGGTCGTGTTCGAGCGGTTGGCGGAATTCGAGCGTACCCGCGACGACCTGCGTAACTACATCATCTCCTCGATGATCTACCCGGCCCTGCTCGCGACGGTCGGCTTGGCTTCTGTTGTCGTGCTGCTGACCTTCGTCGTGCCGCGCTTCGCTACGATCTTCCAGGATTCGACCATGAAGATGCCGCTGCCCACCAAGATCATGCTCGACGTCAGCGACGTGGTGCGTCGCTCCTGGCTATTCGCGGCTTCCACGCTCCTCGGCATGATCGTTTCCTGGCGAATCTACACCCGAACCGCCGCTGGCCGGCTCTGGTGGGACAGCCTGCGCATCCGCATCCCGCTGCTCGGCGATGCGCTCCTCAAGGCCGAGACGGCTCGCTTCGCCCGCGCCATGGGGACGCTGGTGGCCAACACGGTGCCGCTGGTGCAGTCCATCGCCATCGCCGCCGCCACGCTGAACAACAAGAGGATCGCAGGCGCCATGTCCGGCGTGGCTCAGGGAGTCAAGCGCGGCGAAGGCATCGCCGCCCCGCTGCGCAAGGCCGCGGTCTTCCCGCCGCTGGCCGCGCATCTGCTGACCGTCGGCGAAGAGACCGGCCGCCTGGACCAGATGTTTCACCGCATGGCGGATATCTACGAAACCGATACGCGCGCTTCCATCAAGCGCTTCACCGCGATCTTCGAGCCGGCCGTGATCCTCGTCATGGGCCTGTTGATCGGCGCGCTAATCTTAAGTATGTTGCTCGCCATTACGAGCATTAACGACGTGCAGGTTTAGCCATGTACCAACCGATCAAGCGCAACCGAAAACGATCCCAGTCGGGCGTCACCCTCATCGAGATGTTGGTGGTGGTGACCATCATCGGGCTCTTCGTGGCCCTGGTGGGACCCGGCTTGTGGAAGAAAGTGGATGACGCGAAGGTGACGCAGGCGCGGGCGCAGATCGACAGCTTTCAGACCGCGCTGGGCGCGTACAAGCTCGATACCGGCGGCTTCCCCACGACGGAACAGGGGCTGATGGCTCTGCGGATCAAACCCGCCGATGTCCTGCAATGGAACGGTCCATACATCCCCAAGGACATCCCCAAAGATCCCTGGGGCATGGATTACATCTACCGGTTTCCCGGTGAACACCAGCCGGACGAGCCTGAAATCGTGAGTCTCGGCGCCGACCGCCAACCCGGCGGCGAAGGGGTCAATGCCGACATCCTCAGTTGGAAGAACAGATAGGGGCATCACCCTGCTCGAGATGATCGTTGTGCTCGCGATCATCGGCCTCATCGTCGGCGTGTCCTTCCCCGCCATTTCTGCCGGGCTGGACAGCGTCCGCATGGTTTCCGCCACCGATTCCGTCGCCGCCCTCCTCAATTCCGGCGTTACCTGGGCGGCGCGGCGCCAGCAACCCGTCGAGCTGCTTGTGTCTCCGCGCGAAAACAGGCTCGCCCTGTACTCCGCAGACGGCCGCTTCACCCGTGAGCTCCAGCTTCCCGACGGCATCTTCGTGGAAGCCGTCCAACCCTCGGTCGCAGACGACCCCGACGGCATCCGTCGCATCATGTTCATTCCGGGCGGCGCAATCCCCGGCATCGGCATCCAGCTCGCCAACCGTCGCGATGGTCACCGGCTGGTGCGTCTCGATCCCATGACCGGCTTTCCGCGCGTCGAGAGCGTCTCTACAAGGTGAGCTCCCGGCGCGGATTCACGCTGCTCGAAATGCTGGTCGCCACCACCATTATGGCCGTGGCCATCGTCGGACTCATGGCGGGCCTTTCCGGCACCACCCGGAATGCCGCCCGCCTCCGCGATTATGACCGCGTGGTCCAGCTTGCGCGCTTGCGCATGAACGATATCCTCGCCGACGAGCGCGCCGCCCGCAACACGCAACTCGGCGGCCAGTTCCCGCCCGATCTCGTCGGCGGCCTCGACGCGGGATGGCGCGCCACTGTCACCAAGGCGGAGGACGGTCCGGCCCCGGCGGTCGGCGGCTTCGTGCTCGATCGCGTGCAGCTCGAAGTCTGGTGGACTGAGGGCGGCGGGCGCCGCACCTTCGCCCTCGAGAGCTACCGCCGGCGCAGGCTTCGCCCGGAGGACGCGCAGAACGGAACGTTCCAATGAGGGGCCGCTCGCAAGCCGGTGTCACCCTGATGGAGCTGCTGATCGCCGTAACGCTCTTCAGCATGGTCTCCGTGGGTCTCCTGCTCGCCCTGCGAATCGGGCTGAATACCTACGGCAAGGCCCAGACCCATCTCATGGACAACCGGCGGGTTGCCGGTGCGCAGCGCATCCTCGAAGAAGAGATGGAGGGCATGATTCCCGTCACCGCCCAGTGCGGGGGCGGCGGCCCCAGAGTACCGTTCTTTCAGGGTGAGCCGGCGGCCATGCGGCTCGTCTCCTCGTATTCGCTCCAGCAAGCCTGGCGCGGCCAGCCGCAGATTCTCGAAATGTTCGTCATCCCTGGCGACCGGGGCGGCGTCCGGCTGGTGGTCAACGAGATCCCTTACTTCAGCCCGGCTCAGGCGGGGCGCCTGTGTACCGATGCCCATCATTACCTCGCCGCCTCCCCAGGCCCCCAGTCGTTCGTGCTCGCCGACCATCTCGCTTTCTGCCGCTTCTTCTACCTTTCTCAACCCGATAACCCCAACGCCCCGCCGCAGTGGGCAAACGTCCACGAGGGCAGAACCTGGCCTCTCGCCGTCCGAATCCAGATGACCCCGCTGGAACCCGACTTTTCGCGTCTCCAGCCGATCACTATGACCGCCCCCCTGCGTATTCGCCGCGCCGCGGAGATCCCCTATGATGACCTGCCGCTCCAGCAGTAAGAGAGCCAGAGCCGCCCGCGGCAGCGCCCTGCTGACGGTGCTTTGGATCTCCGCCGCCCTCTCCGCCATCGCTTTCTCCCTCGCCAACACCGTCCGCGGCGAAACCGAGCGTGTCTCCACCGATCTCGACAGCCTCCGCGCGTACTATCTCGCTGTGGGGGCCGTGGAGCGAGCCTCCGTCGAAAAGCTCTGGGCCAACTGGTTCCCGGGCAGGGTGCAGCCTATGGAACCCGGCTGGATCGATTACAACTTCCCGTCTGGCGTCTCCCGGGTCGAAATCATACCGGAAACCTCAAAGCTCGATATCAACACTATCCCGGAAAACCGCCTGGCCCTCCTCCTTGCTGCCATGGGAATCGATCCTGGCCGCGCTCAGACCATCGTTCGCGGCATTATCGCCCGCCGGACCACCGCCACCGTCCTCTCGCCTGTCCCTTCCGGTCCGTCTTTTTCGGCTCCGGCCGCGTCTTTTCAAGAGATTGAGGAATTACTCTCGGTGCCCGGCGTAACCCCAGAGATCTTTTACGGCACGTACATCCCAGCCTCGGAGGGAATCCAGGCCGGTTCGGCGCGGCTGGTCCGCCGCGGCGGGCTCATCGACTGCCTGTCCGTCTTCGGATCGGGCTCCACCGTGGAGGCCAATACTGCCGATCCCGCCGTGCTGGCTGCGATGAGCATCCCGCCGGACGGAATCCGCATGCTGCTGGAAATGCGTGGCAAGGTCAGGATCGACGCCGCCAGGCTCGGCCAGTTGGGGCAGTACCTCGGACCCGCCGGCGGCCAGCTTCGCGTCGACGGCAACTCGGTCTACACCTTCCGCGCTACCGCCCGTGTCCGCTTGGCCAACGGCCAGGTTTCCGAGGTGCGGCGCACAGTCGCCGCGCGGGTGAAATACATGCCGGCCAATTTCGAGACCTGGATCGAAGTGCTGCGCTGGTACGACACCGCCTGGAGCAACTGACCGACCCATGCCGCGCCAACTCAAAATCCTCGGTGACCTCAAGGGGCTGCTCGCGTTCGGCTCCGGTGTCGGTATCGAGATCGGCGCTGCGGATCTCAACGTGGTTGCGGCGCGCGTGCGTCCGAACGGTGTCACCGTGGCAGGGCGCCTGGCAATTGAGAATTACGCGTCACGGCCCGCAGCCGAATGGGGCGCCGAGTATGCCGGGTTTCTCAAGGGCGCGGGTATGGAACGTACCTCGGCAACCGTGCTGTTGCCACGCCGCGATGTGATCGCGCGCTCCGTTGCGCTTCCCGGCGTGGCGCGCAAGGATCTCGAGAGCGCGCTTCGCTTCCAGCTCGATTCCTTGCACCCTTATGGCGAAGACGAGATTGTCTGGGCATGGTCGCCGCTCTCGTTCGGCAGTGTGATAGTGGGCGTTGCCCGCCGGCAAACCGTAGACCGCTTTGCGACGATTTTTGCCGAGGCGGGTGTCGCGGTCTCGAGCTTCACCTTCTCGGCGGCGGCGCTGCATGCGGCCATCCGTCTCAATACCGCTGCTGCTCCCGCCGGGGGATTCGTGGCGCTCGGTCACGCGGAATCGGGCGGCGTCGAGGTCTACGGCGAAAGCGTGGCGCGCCCGGTGTACAGCGTGGAGTCGGACATGCTTTCGGCGCGGGCGGCGGCTCTCGCCTTCAGCGAGCTGCGCCTGCCCCCGGACACCGAGCCCAGGCGGATCGAAGATGTCCTTCCGCGGCCTGTGGTCAACCCCATCGAGAACGATCTTTCCCGCAACGCGCGGCCTTATGCGACGGCGCTGGCGGGGGCATGCCCCCGGCTCGCTCCGGCGGCCAACCTTCTGCCTCCCGAGCATCGCCGCTACAGCTCGCGCGCGGTGTTCATCCCCTCGATGGTGCTGGCTGCAATCGTGCTGCTGATCGGCGGCGCCATGGCGGCCTATGGGAGTTGGAGCGAGACGCGCTATCTGCACGATATCCATGCCGAAATCGCCCGGCTGGAGCCGGCGCGCAAAAAGGCGGAGACGCTCGAAAGACAGACGCAGCAGGCGCGCATCCGAGCCCTGCTTCTGGACGATTTCCGCCAGCAGACCCGGCGCGACCTGGAAGCCTTGAACGAGATCACGCGCCTCGTCGAACCGCCCGCGTGGACCAACATGCTCCAGCTCAACCGCACCGGCGCGCGGCTGGGCGGCGAAACACCGCAGACGGCCACCCTGGTGAAGATCCTCGACAGCTCGCCGTACTTCGAGCGGACCAACATTCTTTCTTCCAATCCCGGCGCCAGGGGCGAAGGCTTCCAGATCCAAACCAACAGGAGGGCCGGCAAATGACGCGCGGCAGCTTCGACCGCAAGACCGCGCTCCAGTTGGCCGTCGGAGTGGCCGCGATTCTGGTCCTCAAATATGTCGTGCTGGCGGACCGGCAAACCACCGTCGTGGCGGCCGCGGAAAACGTCCCCGCCGCCGAGGCGCGTCTCCGGCGCGTGCGCGAGCTGGTGGCGACTCTGCCGGTACGCGAGCAGCAGTATAAGCAGGCCATGGCCGATCTCGAATCGCGCGAAAAGGGCATACTCAAGGCTGACACCGCCGCTCAGGCGGAGGCTCTCATTCAGGAGCGGCTGCATCACGTCGGGCTGGCCAACGGCATCGATATCCGTGGTCTCGAGGATCAGAAGGTGAAGCCGCTCGGCAACGACTACGGCCAGGCCAGCGTGAGCGTCCGCTTCAACTGCAACATCGAGCAGCTCGTGAATTTCCTCGCCGCGCTGGCCAATGAGCCGGAGCTGTTCTCCACCGACGAAATCAACGTCACCGGCACCGCCGATCCGAAGAAAGTGATCCAGGTGCGTCTCACCCTGAGCGGAGTGGTGGCCAGGAAACTCGCGCAGGAAAAGAAGCAGGGAGGCGCGCTGTGAATCGCAAGCTGATCGCGCTGAACGTCGTGCTGGCGCTGGCGGTAGCGTGGGCGGCCTATCTCTTCCGCAACGAGATCGCAGCCGCGAAGGCTCGCGAAACCGCGATGCGCAAGGCCCAGGTGAAGCCCGCGCCGCCCCTGCCCTTGCCGGCGCTGCCCAACCAGCCGCCGGTGCTTGCTACCGGCTTCCAGACCATCGCCACCAGGACCCTGTTTCACCCATCTCGCGATCCCAGTATTCCGGTCGAAGCGCCGCCTCCGCCTCCTCCTCCGCCGCCCATGCCGGCGCTGCCGAGGTATTTCGGGACCATGAATATTGGTACTGGCCCCATGGCGCTCCTGGCCATGGGCAGCGGCCCCAGCCAGCCCGTAAAACCCGGCGACACTATCGGCCCTTTCAAGCTGGTGGACGTCAATACAGTAGACATTACGTTCGAATGGAACGGCCAGATCGCCCGCCGCACGCTAGACCAGATGACGGACCGCAAGATCGAGTCCAACGCGAGCAGTTCGGACGACACCCGGGCCGTGCAGGCAGCGGCGCCCGCGGTCGTGGTTCCTGTTGTAAAGCAGCCGGTGGGTCCGGGCGAGTCGACCTCGTTCGGATTCAAGCTCTGCGACTCCAATGACAGCCTGCCCGACGGCACGGTGAAAGACGGCTACCGTAAGGTTACCTACAAAACGCCGTTCGGCTCGGCTTGCCGTTGGGACCCCGTCGGACGTTAGAAAGAGATTTCGATGAAACTGATTTTCGCCATTTTCGCTTCCACGCTGATGCTCGCTGCTTCCGACCCGCAAGCCGCGAAAAAGACCACGGCTCCGGCCAAGACCATCAAGCCTTTGGAGATTCCCAAGGGCGCGGTCGAAACCGAGCCCGGCACGTTCCGCTACACCGACTCTGAGGGGAAGAAGTGGATCTATCGTAAGACTCCATGGGGGGTGGCCCGCTTGGAAGACAAGCCGGAGGATCGTGAGGCGGCCACCCGCGTCGTAGATCCGTCGGAGGGTATCAAGGCCGTCGAAGATGGCGAAACGGTGCACTTTGAGCGCCCCGGTCCCTTCGGTGTGTACAAGTGGGATAAGAACCGAGCCGACCTGGATGAGACCGAGCGCAAGGCCCTGCAACGGTCGCGCACGGAGGCCAAGACGAAACAGCAATGAGAACGCTCCTTACGCCCCTTCAGTTGACTTTGGCGGCGGCGGCTGCCGCGACGGTTTTGGCCGGGCAGGTCATCGCCCCGTCCCGTCCTCCAACGGTCATCGACACACCTCAGGGACAGCAGCAGCCCGCCCAACCAGGTCAACCGCCTCAACCCGCTCAGCCGGGTCAGGCCGGAAATCCGGCGCAAACCAACGCCCCGGCAAGCAACGCTCCGCGGCTCGATCAACCGGGCGCACTGCGCCTGACCAACGTCTCCTTGACGGAGCTCATCGATATCCTGGCAAAGCAGCTCAAGATCAATTACATCCTCGATCCCGCTGTCAAAGGCTCGGTCACCGTCTACACCTACGGCGAGGTGAAGCCGATCGACCTGATGCAGTTACTCGAAACCGTCCTGAGAGTCAATGGCATGGCCATGGTGAAAGTGGGCGACCTCTACCGCATTGTGCCGGTTGCGCGCATCAACCAACTCCCTCTGACGCCCAACGTGAACCTGGAAGGCAAGACCCTGCCCGACGATGAGCGGGTCATCCTGAACCTGATTTTTCTGAAGTACACCTCGGCCACCGAGATCGCCAACCTGGTCAAGCCGTTCCTCGGCGAGGGCGCGACCCTGAGTGTCTACGAGCCGGCCAACCTGATCATCATGCAGGACAACGCGCGCAGCATGAAGCGCACTATGGATCTGATCGCCCTTTTCGACAGCGACCAGCTTGCTGGCCAGCGCGTGCGCCTGTTCGAAATCGAAAATAGCCGGCCCAGCGATATCCAGAAAGAGCTCGACTCCGTTTTCAAATCGTACGCTCTGAGCGACAAGAACCAGTCGGTTAAGTTCATCGCGGTAGACCGCATCAACACTCTGATCGCGGTGGCGCCCAATCCCGGCATCTTCGCCAAGGTCGAGGAGTGGATTAAGAAGCTCGATGTCGCGGTGAAGACGTCCGCCGGACAGGTGAACAGCTACGTGTACCGCCTCAAGTACGCGCGCTCGGAAACTATCGCCATGGCGATCATGGCTCTGTACAGCAACAACCCGATGGCGCTGGTCATGCTCGCCAGCATGGCGCAGATGAACAACCAGGTCAATGGGGGCGCCTACGGCCAAAACGGTCTGATGAACGGCAACGGCTACGGCAGCCCTTACGGAATGGCCGGTGGCGGGATGGGCGCGATGGGAATGATGGGCATGATGGGCGCCGGAGGAATGGGACTGGCCGGCATGTACCCGGGCATGTATCCGGGGACGAACTACGCCAGCTATGGCTACATGCCGCCGATGGGGACATCGCCCATAGCGCCGCAGGCCGGCACAACTCAGACCAATCCCGCCGACGCGGGTCTGACCGGTCAATACCTGGGGTATCCGTCCTACGGAATGCAGACGCCGGGACCGCGGATTCCGCACGTGATTCCCAACCCGTTCGACAACACCGTGCTGATCCAGGCCACTCCGCAGGAATACGAGCAGATTCTCGGCCTGTTGCGGCAATTGGATGTCGCGCCGCGTCAGGTCCTGATTGACGCCAAGATTTACGAAGTCGAGCTCACCGGTGCGTTCTCCGCGGGTGTGAGCTCCTTCCTCCAGCAAAAGGACACCGGCAGCCGCATTCTCAACATCACTACTGGCGCTGCCGGCCTGACCCTGAATACCGGAGCGCTCGTGCTGCGCAGCCATGAATTGCTGGCCGCCATCACCGCCGCGGAAAACAATACCCATACCCGGGTGATCTCCGCCCCCAGTATCATCGCCACCGATAGCATTGCGGCCTCGCTGAATGTCGGCGAAGACGTGCCGGTGCTCACCTCGCAGGCCGTCACCGGAGGCGTACAGCAGAGCGGCAGTTCGCTGTTCACCAATACCGTCTCCAACCGCAGCACCGGTGTGACACTCAGCATTCTTGCGCGCGTGAATTCCAGCGGGATCGTGACCCTGGTCATCAACCAGAATGTGAGCTCGCCGGAGGCTCCCGCGGCGGGCGGAATTCAATCGCCGTCGTTCTCCAACCGTTCATTCCAGACGCAGCTCACCGTGCAGGACGGAGACACGATCGCCATCGGCGGCATCATTCAGGAGAGCAATCTGCAAAGCTCCGCGGGCATCCCCGTATTGCACAGGCTGCCCATCGTGGGACCGGTTTTCGGCACCAAGAGCGTCAGCAAGTCGCGCACCGAGCTGGTCGTCTTTCTGACCCCGCGCGTGATCTACGATGCCAACCAGATGCTGGAGGCCACCGATGAGATCAAGTCCGGCATGAAGCGGATCCAGGCGCTATCGAAGGACCAATGACGTCCGCGGCTCATCCGAACATTCCTGCAGTTCGTACTATGGGCAGATGGCCTCAGTCTTCATTACTGGCGCGAGCGGGTTCATGGGCCGCAGGCTCGCGGCCGAGCTCCTCCTCCGTGGGCACACGGTCCGCGGTCTGGCGCGGCCGGGCTCGGAAGGCCGCCTGGCGCCTGGCTGCACTTCAGTCATCGGCGACGCGTTGGACTCCTCCAGCTATCGCGACGCACTGCGCCAGTGCGATACCCTCGTGCATCTGGTCGGTGTTTCACACCCGAGTCCCGCGAAAGCGGCACAGTTCCGCACTCTTGACCTTGCGGGCGCGCTGGCCGCGGTGGCGGCCGCTCGTGAGTCCGGCATCGCGCACTTCGTCTACGTGAGCGTCGCTCATCCCGCGCCGGTTATGCACGAGTACATCGCCGCTCGTATCGAGGCTGAGACCGCCATTCGGGCGTCCGGCTTGAATGCCACCATTCTGCGGCCCTGGTACGTCCTCGGTCCCGGGCGGCGGTGGCCGATCGCGCTGCTGCCCGCCTACTGGCTGATGGAGCTTCTGCCGCCCACACGCCAAAGCGCCCGGCGGCTGGGCTTGGTCCGGTGGCCCCGGATGATCGCGGCCCTGGCGGCAGCGGTCGAGCATCCCGCGAGCGGCATACGTGTGATCGAAGTGCCCGAGATCCGAAAAGGCTTGCCCCCCGGGGATTGACCACAATCCGCCGCCCGGCCTCATGACCCGGCTTCGTGACCCTTGTCTCCGGCATTCGCCGGCGGTACACTCCGGCCATGAGAGGATTGGTAGTTTCATCCCTGCTTGTCTTGTTCCTCTCGGCCGTTTCGGCGCAGACCGTGCCGCCGGGGTGGAATACGGTGAAGGACAACAAGGGCCTTTGCCAGATCGCCGTGCCTCCCGAGTGGACCTCTCTTGGAGAAAGCACCGGGGCCGCGGTGTTGCGCGACTCCACTCACGCCATTGCCGTGGTAACCAGCCAGCCCGGACAGGCCTTCAGGCCCCTGCCGGACCCGCTGGTGAAATCGCTCGAAATTCCAAAAGACCGCATGTTCGAGAACTCGCCCAAGCGAATCTTCTACCAGGACCGCGTCTCGAAGGGCACCGAAGACGCGAACGCATTTAGCGCGAGTGTGCCTGCCGGGAGCGGCACGTGCAGTTGTCACCTCGTCGTACAGCCTGCTGTCTCGGTCGAGGTCGCAAAGAAGATCGCGATGAGCCTCGGTCCCGCTGCCGGCGACGGACCTACTCCCGATGGCTCACGCTAATACTTTAGATCACACTACCAAAGTTAGTAATTTCTATCCTCATAATAAGTGACAAGTTAGGCCGTTCAATCCCGGCTAACTTTGGTCACTGACAGTGCATTCCGCAACGACAACATTGAACCGCGTAAGGTCCGCGACTAGCTTGGTGTGCAGGGTGTAATGTGAACTCCGGCTGGCTCGGTCTCATCCCGCTCGAACAGGGCCGGCGTCGTGTGTGCCGAGGGCTCGACCGGAGGCCCGTTCCCAGCAGGAGATTCTTACTTTGCGCGCTCAAACATGTCGAAAGTTCCAGTGGGACCCTCTGCTCCGTGGGCTATCCATCCTGATAACTGCGGGCCTTGCCGCAAGTCCGGTACCGGCACAAAGCTCGCTCGCGTTATCCTCCGCCGTGGTGCCCCAGGGCGGCACCGCATCGTTGAATCTTAACCTGAGTTCTCCCGCCGGTGGCGAACCCGCGGCCATTCAGTGGACGCTGACTTACTCCCCGAGCGATGTGGTTGCGATCAGTGCGGCCCCGGGTGCGGGCGCGATCGCGGCGGGAAAAACTCTGGCTTGCGGACCGGCAACAGGAACTTACACCTGCCTTCTGTACGGAATCAATTCCAATACCATCGCCAACGGAGTAGCCGCAGTCGTCACCGTGACCATCGCACCCAGCGTGGCCGCGACCTCGATCGTAATGAGCAATTCCATGGGGGCCGCACTCGACGGGACCGCCCTCGCTGTGAACGGCACCGGAGCTTCGATCACGGCCGTCGCAGCCCCCGCCGTGAGCTCAGTGGTATGTAACCCCGCATCATTGAGCACGAATGGCGGGTCTACGTGCACGGTTACCCTCAATCAGGCCGCGCCGGCCGGCGGCGCTGCCGTCGCACTCTCCAGCAACAACAGCGGGCTGACGGTGGCCGCCTCGGTGACCGTGGCTGCAAACACCACATCGGCCTCGTTTGCCGCCACGGCTGGTACGATCGCCACCGACCAGACGGCAGTAGTAACCGCGACGCTGAATGGTTCCCAGACGGCAAACATCTCGCTCGTGGCGCCAGTGGTGAGCTCCGTGTCCTGCAGCCCCTCCACCCTGGCCTCGGGAGCGGGGTCCACCTGCACCATCACCCTGTCGAAACCTCCCGCCACGGGAGGTTCGTCGGTGTCGCTGAGCAGCAACAATGCGTTGCTGACGGTTCCGGCTAACGTGCTCGTCGCGGCCGGTTTTTCCAGTGCAACCTTCACCGCTACGGCGGGCGCCATCCCGTCGGACCAGTCCGCTACGGTTACGGCTTCGCTAAATGGAAGTTCGCAGGGAGCGGTAATCGCGCTCTCGGCGCCTCCGGTGGTGAGCCAGCTCTCCTGCAATCCCAACAGCCTGATGTCCGGTGCAAGTTCAACCTGCACCGTTACCATTTCCAAATCCGCGGGTGCTGGCGGCGCTTCGGTGTCGCTCAGCAGCAACAATGGGCTTTTGACGGTACCGGCGTCGGTAACTGTCGCTTCCGGGTCGACGACGGCGACGTTTGCGGCCACCGCGGGAACGGTTTCCTCCGATCAGAATGCTTCGGTTACCGCCACGCTCAACAGCGGCTCCCAGTCCGCCGGCATTTCCCTGATTGCGCCGCCGTCAGTGAGCCAGCTCTCCTGCAACCCGAACACCCTGAGCTCCAGCGCCAGTTCGACCTGCACGGTTACGATATCGAAAGCCGCATCCGCGGGCGGGGTTTCCGTTTCGTTAAGCAGCAACAGCGCGTTGCTGACGGTGCCGGCATCGGTCACCGTCGCGTCCGCCTCCACGACCGCGAGCTTTACGGCCACGGCCGGCACAATTCCGTCGGATCAGACCGTTTCCGTGACCGCTTCTGTGAACAGCACCAGCCAGTCTGCCGGTATTTCGCTTGTGGCGCCGACCGTTGTGAATCTCTTGAGCTGTACCCCCACCAGCCTGGGATCCGGAGCTTCATCGACCTGCACGGTCACGCTGTCGAAGCCCGCCGGCGCTGGAGGGCTTTCGGTGGTGCTGAGCAGTAACAATCCGCTGCTCACGGTTCCGGCAGCGGTGGTGGTGGCTTCGGGTTTCACTACGGCCACATTCAACGCCACTGCCGGCACGATTCCTTCGGACCAGTCCGCGAAGGTGACTGCTTCTTTGAACAGCAGCTCGCAGTCGGACTCGATCCTGCTGGGTTCGTCCGCGGTGCCTGCTACGCTCTCGTGCGCCCCGGTCACGCTGAACTCGGGAGTTGTGTCAACCTGCACGGTGACTCTGTCGAAGCCTGCTCCGGCAGGAGGAGTCACCGTCGCGCTCACCAGCAACAATGCCCTGCTGTCTGTTCCGGCGGGTGTATCCGTGGCGGCGGCCGCTACCAGCGCGACCTTTAGCGCGACCGCGGGAACCATCCCGACCGACCAAACTGCCGTGCTCACCGCGTCTCTGAACGGAGGTTCGCAGTCGGCCTCCATTTCGCTGGTCTCGGCGCCCATAGTCAGCGTGCTCATCTGTGCGCCATCGAGCTTGGGACCGGCGGCAACCTCTAGCTGCACGGTGACGCTCTCCAAGACCGTCAGTGCGGCAGCCACGGTTGCACTGAGCAGCAACAATGCCCTGCTGACCGTGCCCGCGACAGTGACCGTCGCCGCGGGCGCCAGCACCGCCACCTTCACGGCAACCTCCGGAAACATCACCACCGATCAGACTGCATCGCTGACCGCGGTCTTGAACAGCGGTTCGCAGTCGGCATCCATTTCTCTGATGGCGCGCAGCGTGGTAAGCCTGCTCTCGTGCTCTCCGTCAAGTCTCGGATCATCGGCTTCATCCACATGCACGGTGACTCTCACCAAGAGCCTGGGCGCGCCCGCTACCGTTACACTGAGCAGCAGCAATGCACTTCTGACCGTACCGGCGACGGTGACCGTCGCCGCGGGCAGCACAACGGCGACCTTCACGGCCTCGGCCGGAAATATTACGGCCGATCAGACAGGATCGCTTACCGCCACCTTGAACGGTGGTTCGCAATCCGCGAGTATCTCGCTGGTTTCCCAGGCCGTCGTGAGCCTGCTGTCCTGCAACCCCACCAGCCTCGGATCGGCCGCGGCATCTACCTGTACGGCGACCCTTTCCAAAGCTGTGAGCGTGGCCGCGGCAGTTTCGCTGAGCAGCAACAACGCGCTCCTGGCCGTATCGGCGACAGTGACTGTCGCCGCGGGCAGCACCACGGCGACCTTCACTGCCACGGCCGGAAATATTACCGCCGACCAGACGGCGTCCGTGACCGCGACCTTGAACGGCGGCTCGCAATCCGCGTCCATTTCCCTTGCGGCGCGGACGGTAGTGAGCGCGCTGTCCTGCAATCCGGCCAGCCTCAGCTCGAGCGGAACGTCGACCTGCACCGTGGCGTTGTCGAAGGCCCCTGGCGGCTCCGGCGCGGCAGTGTCGCTTTCCAGCAACAGTCAGAGTCTCACCGTGCCGGCGGCGGTGACCGTCGGGGCCGCATCGACTGCGGCCACTTTCAGCGCGACCGCAGGTTCCATTTCCACCAGCCAGACGGCAACCGTCACCGCGACTTTCAACAGCAGCTCGCAAACAGCGCAAATCAGCCTCACGGCGCAGAGCTCCGGTCCGTTGAGCTCAATCGTCTGCACGCCCAATGTCGTCGGATCCGGCGCTACGGCGTTCTGCACCGTCACTCTATCCGCGCCTGCGGGTGCGAACGGGACCGTCGTGTCGTTGACGAGCAGCGCCGCGGCGTTCCCGGTGCCGGCGTCTGTTACCGTCCCCGGCGGCTCCCGGACCGCCGGCTTCAACGTCACGTGCGGGAACGTCTCGAACGGTCTCACCGCAGTGGTGACCGCGACAGTAAACCAGGCCAGCGTCAACTTCGTCGAGACGATTCAGTCGCACACCAACCCGGCGCTGCAATCGGCCGCCTGCAACTCCTCCCCGCATCCGTCCAACAGCGTAGTGGCATGCAGTTTCACGCTCTCGGGAGCGGTCCCGGCCTATGGCACCATGACGCTGGGTGTCACGACCGACAATCCACTGGTGACTACGCAGCCTACGTTGATCCTCAACAGCGGCACCACTAGTGGCAGCTTCGCCCTCACCGTCGGCACGATTACAGCGGATCAGATCGTAAACGTCACCGTGACGGATGGGTTTACGTCGAAGATCGTCGTCGTGTCCGTGCTGGCGCCGGCCACCTTGACATCTTTGTTGTGCAGCCCGGCAACTTTGAGCCCCGGTGCCCAGCTCAGTTGCACCGTGACCGCAAGCCGCGCGATCGGCGCTGAAACCGCTTCGGTGACTCTCACGGGCACACCCGATGTGAGTCTCCCAGCTTTCGTGAACATCCCGCCGGGTGCCAGCAGCGCGAACTTCATCTTGACAGTCAGCGCCGCGCCGGCCGCAAGCTCGGCCGTGCTCACCGCCAACATGAACGGCGTGACGCGGACCTTCATGCTCTCATCGGCGCCGGCCGGCCTGTCTTCACTGGCGTGTTCGCCTGCGACCCTCGGCTCCGGCGCGACTGCGGCCTGTACTGCGACCTTGACGAATGCGGCCTCCCCGGGAGGTGTCACGCTCCTGGTGGCCAGCAACAGCCCCGACCTATCGGCGCCGGCGACGGTGATCGTGCCGTCAGGCTCGAGTACGGCGTCCTTCTCGGTAACCGCCGGGTCGCCAACCGCGG
>Ga0335077_10002011_pt1 | contig 24295 bp, 19 predicted proteins | sample Lox_Sample_31_FD_207151 | JGI IMG/M metagenome (GOLD analysis project Ga0335077, IMG submission 207151) | Soil microbial communities from Loxahatchee National Wildlife Refuge, Florida, United States - Lox_Sample_3.1 | ecosystem: Environmental > Terrestrial > Soil > Wetlands | place: USA... | reverse complement strand
AGATTCCCGCCCGGAGCTATCTTGGTAACCACCTTGTCCAAAGCAAATAACGGATATCGAAGGTGATAGAGCACGCCCATGAAGAAAACGTAATCGAACTGTCCGGCGATCCGGTCGACCTCGTACACCGACCGCTTCTCAAACTCGATCTCGACGCCCAACATGCTTGCGGCAAAGCGCGCCTGGTTCAGATAGCGCTCGTCAACATCGATCCCCAGCACTCGTCCTGCACCCAGGCGTTTCAACTGAATGGAATAGAAGCCTCCGTTGCACCCGATATCGAGCACACTGGCGCCGTTCAAGTTTTCGGGGAGGGTAGGGGCTATGTGCTTCCACTTGACCGCTGGAAAGTCGCCAAGAAAGTGGTTCGGAGCCGTCGCAACCCCAAAGAGATCCAGGTTGTGGAACCACTCCCCAAGTCCGCGAATGTCGCTTTCCAGCTTTGAGCGATCCCGGGGGGAAAGGGCCGACTGCGGTGACGCTTGGGACTCGACTTGCGGCGAAATCTGCATCCAGGAAGCGGGCCTATCCGGCAGCCCAACTTCAACTTAGAGGAGTGCGAAGGTACTTACGTTGCCCGCCCTGCCGAGCGAACGACGCGGTGTGGCTGCAGAAGCAAAAGCAGAACTGAACGGGAGAGGAGCCTCAATGCACCGAAAGCGGCTCGAGCCTGGAGCGCATCTGCTCCGCAAGCCGGTGTACGGAGTTGATACGATCGCCTACCCGCGGTGGTAAGGAAGATTCTCTGAGTGCCAGTTCGCTCGCCAGCAGAATGCCGGTGATATCACAGCGCAACTGGCTCTGCAGCTCTCTCGCTGCGGAACGTTCCGCGCCCAATCGCTCGGCATGCTTGCGCAGCAAACCTGCCTGAACCTGGCGCAGCACTCTTTCCGTGCGATGCAGGCCGAGGTTGACATAGATGGGCATCGCCATTCCCGCGTTTCGTAGGAGGGCATCGATCGCCCGGTCATCGATCTCGACCAGCGACTCGTCGATCACCAGAGCCTCGTACTCCGCTTCCTGCAATTTTGCCAGGGCGCGCGTGATGGTGTTCGCCAGGCAGATTCGTTGCCGTGTGCCCTGTTCCAAAGCAGCAGCACATTCCTTCGCGCGGCAAGAGGTCGTCACCAGCAGAACCATAGCTCCTCCTTTGCTTCCTTTCTCAGGGTGCGATTACGCACACTTCTCCCTCCACCCATCGACGAAATTGCCTTGGCGCGGTGTCAGAGAATCACTGCATCGCGCCGTATTCTTTCAGTTTGCGGTAGAGAGTTGTCTTACCAATCCCAAGCTGTCGTGCTGCCTGCAGTTTGTCACCGTGCAGGTGCTCGATGGCCTGCATGATGGCGCGTTTCTCCAGTTCCGAAAGCGGCACGATGCCATCGCCTCGGGTCTCGTCCAGAACCGGATAGGTCTCATGCGCCAAATTGCGGAGCGTGGTGGGCAAGTCTCCAATCTGCAGAACGGCGCTGGAGCTGAGAGCACACGCCCGCTCCAGACAATTCTCCAACTCGCGTACATTGCCCGGCCACTCGTAGTCCAGCATTCGCCGAAGCGCTTCATCGCTGATGGTGCGGTGTACGCCGGTCGTGCGCGCGACCCGCTCCAGAAAATGCCCCGCCAGCAGCGGGATGTCCTGCTTGCGCTCCCGCAGCGGCGGAATGCGCAACGTGAGAACGTTCAGTCGGAAATACAGGTCACGCCGAAATGTGCCTTGCTGCACTGCGGCTTCCAGATCACGATTCGTCGCCGCCAGGATACGAACATTGACGGGCACCGCGCGATTGCTGCCCACAGGCCGAATTTCCTTTTCCTGTATGGCGCGCAGCAGCTTGGACTGCAGGTCAATCGGTAATTCGCCGACTTCGTCCAGGAAGACCGTGCCTCCATCGGCGGCAGCCAGAAGGCCGTCTTTCGCTCGCACTGCGCCGGTGAACGCGCCGCGAACATAACCGAACAGTTCGCTCTCGATCAGCGTGGGAACCAGCGCGCCACAATCGACAGGGAGGAAAGGCCGATCATGATAGGAGCCTCCGTCATGGATGGAGCGGGCGACCAGCTCTTTGCCCGTGCCACTCTCGCCTAGGATCAGCACCGGGTGCGAACTATTTCCCGCTTTGGCGATGATGCGATACAACCGCTCCATCTCCGGCGCGCGGCCCACCAGCGAACCGAAGCCATGCTTCGCGCCCATCGCCTCGCGCAAAATGCGGTTCTCCGCCGCCAGCTTCAATTGCGCTGTGACCCGGTCGAGAACCAGACGCAGTTCGTCAAAGGTAAACGGCTTGCTGATGTAGTCGTAGGCACCAGCCTTCATCGCCTGCACCGCCGAATGCACGGTGGCGTAGCCGGTCATCACCACCACGATGGCTTCGGGGCGGCGGCGCTTGACTTCGCGCAGGAGCTCGATTCCGCTGCCTGCCGGAGTCCTCAAATCCAGCAGGACCACGTCAATTCCGGCAGTGTCTAAGCAGTGGACGACTTCGTCGGAGCACTGCGCGACGTAAGTCGTGAATCCCAGAGTTTCGGCGACATCGCGGCACGATTCCCGCACTGCGTTCTCGTCCTCGACGATCAGCAAATTTAGCAAATCGCTTCCAGCTATAGCCTCGGACCGCTCAACGTTCTCTTTCTCTTTTATTTCGGTGGCAAGCACGGCTTTAACCCTCGCTTCCGGAAATGGTAATGGGGCAGTGACGTCAAATGGCGCTTCTTTAGTCTGTCCCTTTTCGGGAAGTGCAAACTAGTGCAGCAGTCACACATCCGTGTGAGCCTTGCTCAGCTCCTCGTACAGGCCGGGCCTGATTTGAGGGAACGGAAGGCGCAAAGCTCAACACCCCCTCTGCGCACGCGTCCTGACTCTGGTTTGCCACCACTTCCGCGCGTTCTGCTACAGGAGGAAGCCATTCCTGGTGCAATGCATCGGCTGACAATCCGCTTTCATCCGCGGCAAGCCGTTGCAACAGGCGCTTCAACAACGCCTCGCCACGCTGGGCACTGCGCTCGATCTCGTGCAGGTAACGTTTGGCGCGGCTGTAGGACGGCAGTTTGCTGTCGAGCGCTTGCGCGTTCATGACCACCACGGCGAAGGCATTGTTCAGCTCGTGCAACAACTCTATCGCCGGCTCGGAGCAGAGCAGCGAGAGCCGAGGCTTAGTTTCGCTCTCGCCACTCGGCCCGAGAGAGGCCAGCTGTGCCGTGCACGTCTGTCCGTCAGCGAGGTTTGGAGATTTCATAACAGTTCTCGGACAAAATATGCATTGCACGAGGCTTTCCAATCTGGGCCCAAAATTATGAGTGTGATTTCATAATGGTTTGCAGGCTGACCTTAGCGACACGGCAGGCTTCATTTTCCCCTTTTGAGCTTGGACGACTGGGTGCCGTGCGTATGCCAATCACGGCACAGGACTAAGGCCGATTCCATTTCGGGGAATGGGTTTCGATTCGGGAGCGAACGGAGATAAGAAAAGCGCCAGCTACCCGCATCCGGCAACGGTAACAACCCAAAGATCGCCCACGCCTTGGACCTTTAGCAGCTCAGCTTAGTGCTTCACCGCCGATTCGGCATGATCGGAGGTCTTCGTTCCAGCTACCTGATGACCCGGCATCTCCAACAGCAAGCCATTGTGGGTCGTGGCGGCGAGAATGTGTCCTTCGTAGCTCATGGCAGCGCGAATGGAAATCATAGAAGCCGGCAACGTCTTCCAGGCGTTCCCGCCATCGTCACTCTCGAACACCGTGCGCGTGTGGAAGGCGGTAGCCAACAGGCGACCTATCGTAGGGTCGTAATGCACGGATAGGATTTCGCGAGAAGGCAATCCACCAAGCATGTGTTCCCATGTTTTCCCGCCGTCTCGCGAGCGGAGCGCGCCTTCCCGGGTGCTCAGCCATAAGGAAGACTCTGGAGCCGAGGCGATGCTGTACACCACGGTCACATAAGCAGGCAGCGTCATTTCAGACCAGCTTTTGCCGTCATCATGCGACTGAAAAGCAGCTCTGGGACTGACGAGTACGAGTGCGCCTGAAGCCGTGCGCTCGAGCGCGAGCAAATCCTGCTGGCCCAGCACAGGCTCGCCGTACCATTTCTTGCCTTCATCTGTGCTTACGAACAATCCTTCGTTGGTCGCGGCATACCATGCCTTGTCCGTGAGGAGCAGCTGGCGAATGCGCGGTGCGATTGCAACGGGTATCGGCGTTTCAGGAACCGTGCTTGCTTTCGTGCCGGCACCGCTACGTTTCCGCGGTGAGCTTGTAGATCTGGCTGACTTGGTAAAACGAACTTGAGGAGAGTCTCCCGGATTTCGCCATGGAGGTGGCAAACCGCGGTACATGTTTGCCGGCTCCCAGGGCAGGCCCAGCGACTGCAGGTAGAAGATGCCGTGGTTCGTACCCGCGAAGAGGTCTCCGTTGCTTGCCTGCTGCAGAGCAAACACATCGCGCTCATGCAGCCCCTTGTTCCAGAGCTTCCAGGTTTTCCCGGCATCCTCCGAGCTGAAAAACCCGCCCAGTCCCTTGTCATTGACAACGCCGACGTACAGCCGAGCCGGATTCTTCCGGTCTGCCATCATCGCCCCGACTGTGCGATGGGCAAAGCCACGGTTGGACGCCTCATAGTGGTCGAAACCGTCGTTGCTGGCGAGGATACCGCCGCGGTCGGTCGCCAATAGCACCCTCTCAGGATTACGCGGATCAATCAGTATGTCGTTTACGACTACATCCGGCGTGGTATAAAGCTCCCATTTGCTTCCACCGTCGAGTGTCTTCCACAGTCCGCCGGTCGTTCCCGCGTAGACAATCGAGGGACGCTTCGGGTCCTGCATTAAGACCCTGGTTCGAATCGCCGAGTGCGGGATGCCTTTTATGCGAGCAAAGAGTTCACCGCTGTTGGTGCTCTTGTAGATACCGGAACACGCGCTGGCATAGACGGTCTGCGGCAACTTGGGGTCAACGATGATGCTGAACACATCCGAATCGTCGAGCACCCCCTGGTTGATGCGATGCCAGTTCTTGCCGCCATCCCCGGTCTTCCACGGCAGATGGAATGTCCCCGCATAGATCACGTCCGGATGTTGCGGATCAATTGCCAGAGACTCAATATTCTTAAGGTCGGGATCTCCCTTTGGCGAAATGCGCTCCCACGTTGCGCCGGCATCGCGCGAGCGATAAACCCCGTCCAGCGCACCCGCCACCAAAACCTTGTGATCACTGGGCGCCATGGCGAGCGTCCGCACCGACTTGCCGTGGATTGCACTCAGACCACGCCAGGTTTTCCCGCCATCGTCGGAACGGAAAACATCTCCTTCTTCGCTCTGAAAGAGACTCCAGCCGGCCACATACAGGGTTGCGGGATTCCCCGGAGCGAAGAGGATGTGATCCAGCACGTACTCATCGCCCGGCCCAAGATGCGCGTAAGGCGCCCAGGATCTGCCATTGTCGAGCGATTCGAAGAGCTGCCCCGCGCTGGTTCCTAGAAGAATACGATCAGGGTTCGACGGGTCGTAGGCCAGACTGCGCACGTCGCCGCCTTCCGGTCCAATCAGCTGCCAATCCTGCGCATGCAGCGCAGCAGCGACTGCAACGACAATGACGATCAAAGAAAAAAGAAAATGGGTTTTGCGCATGCTCATGTGATGGGCGAGTCGAGGCTCTATTAGCTCAATGATAGCCGCTGCGGTTCTCACCATAGTTGCGTTTACGCAACCGGGAGACCTGTCGAAAGAAGCCGGTGAGGCTTATCCCACCGGCTCACCCGAGAATCTGACTACCGCGCCGGAGCCACTGGCGGCCGCTTGGCATGATGTCGCGGCACTTCATTCTGCGGCTTCGGGTACGCATTCGTGCTCGGCGTCACCACCGACTCGTTCACGGCTGTCGCGTTCCGGAGCAGCGGAGAGCCCGCCACATCAGCGCCCTGCGGGATCCAGTCAATGTCGGCAGTTTGCGCTTTGCCGCTTCCCTTGCGCACCTCGATACGTCCCGGATCGATGCCCTGCTGCTGCACCAGGTACGCCTTGGCATTGACCGCACGCTGTGCGGCGAGATCCATCGCATGGCCCTTCTTGCCTGCGCCTTCCGTCGGAGCCTTCTCGCCATCGGCATAGCCGATGATGGCGATCTTCGCGTTCGGATCAGCCTTCAGGCGGCTGGCTACGTCATCCAGGATTGCTTTGGCGGTGTTATCGACTCGCCACGGACGCTTCTTGTCCGGAAACTGGATCGACGCAATGTTCGTCACCTGCGGCGGTGGCAGCGGAGCTTCCAGCGTGAATGCGCAACTGCCCGTTCCAGTCAAGTTGCGGGCATCCGTCGCGCTTACCGTTACGGTGACGGTTCCGGGAGCGACGCCGGTTGTGTCTTCGGTTGCCGTGTTGCCGGAAGCGGTAACGCGCCCCGCCGAAGCCTGGTACGACACGCTGGTAATCTGCGAGCCATCAGGGCTGGTAACCGTCGAAGTTATCGTCACCGGCGTTCCGCTCTGCGCGACCGCCGGACTGGTCGAGCAAGAGACTTGGGGCGGATTCATCGGCTTTGCCCTGACCGTGAAATTGGCAGAGCAGGTCGCTGAGTTGTTCTTCTTCTGCTTCGAGTCGGTAATCGTGGCATTCGCAGTGTAGGAACCGGCCGCCATGCCAGTAGTGTCAATGGTCGTGCTTTGGGCATTCGCCGCCTGAAGCTTGCCGCCATTGGTGGCCCAGGCGTAGGTCAGATTGTGCTTGGGATTGAAGTTCGCGCCGGTAACGTTGAGCTTGATGGGCTCACCTTCCATCACGTCCGCCGGCTGCGCGCTGCAAGCAGCTGTGACCAGAGTCGTGTTGTACCAGCCCCAGTTGAACTCCACGCCCGCCGACAATCGATACATGTTCCAGTTGTCGGTCGAGTGCGTGAGATTTTGCTCTCTGTAATAAGTCCAGATGTAATCAAACTGCGCGATGCGGATGGCCCACGCTTTGGCCAGGTTCAAGTCCAAACCGCCGCCCACCGCCACGGCCGGCTTCCACTGAAAATTCAGGAAGTTCGGCGTCAGATTGGCTGTGCCCGCCATCACCCGCACAAACGGTGACAGTTGGTCGCTGTGGAACTTGTACTGCAAGCCGCCCAGCGCGGTCCCCACGTTGGAATGAAATCCGGAGCTCGGCGCAAAATGGCCGCTGCCATCCGCCACCACGCCCAGATTGTGTACCTGCGAAAAATAATGCGTGACGCTGGCGTCGAACCCATCCACGATATCCGGGACCCTGCCCCAATCCACGTTCCCGTTGGGATGAATCCACGAATAGCCCCCATAAATTTCATTCTTGGGGGTACTGGTAGGTTGCGCTGCCGCGGGCAGGCCTGAGAGCAACAGCGCAAAGAACACGGCGGCGAGGGGCAGTGCAACACGACTTAGGATTACGTGGTGAGACATTCGTCCTCCAACGTTCTCAATGAGAACTTCCAACGGTCTGAACGCTGGCACTGCTGGGCGCGAGCAGCTGAGGCCGTAGAACGCCACGCATTCTACACGAATGAGTTGTTGCAGTGTTTCGTAAACAGAAAATTATGAGCAAACATCGGCAGGGGCCAGCAGATTCAGCAACTCACATTGGCTATCAGGCTGAGTGCTAACCCAACTCAGCCTATACCGAGAAACACTATTGCTGACTGGATGCCGGCTGGGAAATCGATGCGTTGTTCGGATTTTTAGTTAAATCGTTCTGCCCTTCCTCCATCAGCACACCGTTGTGGGCCGAGGTGGCCAGCAGCTTTCCCTGATAGCTCACAGCCGACTGAATGGAGACTTCGGCGGCTGGCGTGTGCTGCCAGGTCATGCCGTTGTCCTTGCTGAAAAATACTTCGTGTTGTTGCAGAGCGGTTGCCAAAAGCCGCTGCCCGACGGGATCGTAGTCCACTTCCAGCACGTCGTCTTTGGGAAGACCGCCTAAAACATAGCGCCATGTTCTGCCGCCGTCGCTCGACTGTACGGCACCCTGGCGAGAGCTCACCCACAGCGAACCATCCGGGGTAACCGTGAAGCTATGCAGCCTGCCGACGTAACTCGGCAGCGCAATCGGCCCCCAGCTCTTGCCCCAGTCGTGGGATAAGAATGCAGCATTATGGCTCGCCAGAGTCACCGTTCCGTCGTCGTAGCTGTTCACTGCCCAGAGATTGCTTTCGCCGCTGACCGGCTGGCCATACCACTTCTTTCCCTGATCCAGGCTGACGAACAGACCTTCACTGGTCGCTGCAAACCAGGCTTCTTTGCCAATCTGCAGGGAGCGTACTCTCGGAGCATCGGCCGCCGGAATGACGGGCTCCACCGGAGCTTTCGGTTTCGCCTTCGCGGTCGTGGTTTTCTTGTGAGTTGCCGCAGCATGTTTCGACTTTGAGCTCACAGGTGGCGGTTCGGGAGTAGCCTCCTTCGGCCTCCACTCCTGCGGAATTCCAAAGATCATGCTGGCGGGTTCCCACTCAGTTTTGGTTTTCGTCGAAGCGAAGTGGTAGATGCCATGGTTGGTTCCGGCGAACAGTTCCCCACTCTCCGCCTGTTGCAAGCTCAGCACGTCGCGTCCGCCAAGCCCTTTGCTGTCCTGCCGCCAGCTTTTGCCCGCGTCCTCGGAAATAAAAACACCGCCCATCTCCGCATCGTTGGCCACGCCTGCGTAAAGCCGACTCGGTTCTTTACGATCAACGACAACTTCACTCACCACTCGATGCGAGAAGCCGCGGTTGGAGGTGGTGTAGTGCGCGAATGCGTCGTTGCTGGCCAGAATCCCTCGCAGATCGGTAGCTACCAGTACACGATCCGGGTTGCGAGGATCGATCAACACATCATTCACGATGACATCGGCAGAGGTCACAAGCGACCACTTGGCGCCATTGTCGGCCGTCTTCCATAAGCCTCCGGTCGTGCCCGCATAAACAATCGAGTTGCGGACCGGATCTTGCTTGAGCACACGCGTGCGGATGGCCGAATGCGGCAGTCCTTGAACTCGATGAAACAATTCCGCTCCGTTGTCGCTCTTGTAAATTCCCGAGCACGCGCTGGCATAAACTCGCGACGGAATTTTGGGATCGACAATAATGCTGAATACGTCGGAGTCATCCAGCATGCCGTCCTTGATGTTGTGCCAATCTCTGCCGCCATCCGAGGTCTTCCACGCCAGGTGCCGGGTACCGGCGTACACCACGTCTGGATTCTGCGGGTCAATTGCGACGGAGACAAAGTTCTTCATGGAGGAATGGTTCTCCATGACCTCGGGATGCTCGGGGGTCATGCGTTCCCATGTCGCCCCGCCGTCGCGGGAACGAAATACACCGTCCAATGCGCCGATTACGAGCGTGTTGTGATCGCTGGGCGCCATGGCCAAAGCGCGGATGGACTTGCCGTGTACACCTGGAAGCTCTCTCCAGATCTTTCCACCATCATCGGAGCGAAACACACCACCTTCGTTGTCGTTGAACAGTCCCCAGCCAGCCACGTAGATGGTCGACGGACTGGTGGGGTCAAAAATAATGTGATCGAGGACATAGTCGTCGCCCTTGGCGAGGTGGGCAAAGAACTGCCACGATGCGCCGCCATCATCGGACGCAAAGAGCTGCCCCGCACTGGTCCCCAGCAGGATGTGCTGCGGATTGCTCGGATCATAGGCGAGACTCCGAACATTGCCACCCTCGGGCCCGATCATCCGCCAGTCCGAGGCGTAGGAAGAACACACAACCAGAGCTAAGAAAACGACAAACGACGCGGTCCGGACGAAACCTCTACGAAACACCAGCACAATCCTCCGACTACTCCACTGCAAATAGGAAAACGAAGCTGTACCTGATTTTAATTCGTTGTGATGTTCGGGGTCACATAGCTAGCCGCCAGCGGCCCCGTTGTGATTCCGGCTTTGAAAAAAAGGCCGGTGAGAGTGTTGCCCTCACCGGCCCGAGTTTTACCAGAAGAGCAGCCTACTGCGCGGGAGCGGCAGGCTTTGCCTTGGCCTTGTGGGCCTTCTTCTTAGGAGCCGGGGCATTACGCGACTGCGGTTGCACCTGGCTCTCGTCGACCGTAGTACCGATTTCTGCCTGTCCACCGCAGAGCTCGCCTTCGGGGACAAAGTAGAAGTGAGTCGACTTGGTACCCTGGCCGCCGGCCCGAGGCTGGATCTTGCTCGCGTCAAGCTTGGTCGGCCCGTCGGTCGTCAGGTAGTACTTCACATTGACGGAGCGCTGCCCACCCAGCGCCTGCTCGTTGACGGTCTCCTTCTCGTCGGTGTAACCAACGATGTCCAGCTTGCCGTTCGGCATCTGCTGCAGCTGGAGAGCCAGACGATCGAGGGTGTCCTTGCAATCGTTGTCAACACGCCACGGCTTCTTCGGGTTCTTCTCGAAGGTACACTCGCCGCGGTCTTCGATGTTCACGCACTGCTTAAGCGCCGGGATGTTGACCGAAGCCGTGCAGTTCGCGCTCAGGTTGGCGCGATCATCCGTGGCCGTGCCGGTCACGGTGATGGTCTTGCCGGCGTCAGCATTGGTCGCCGTCAGAGTGGCGGTGGTGCCGTTCGGCGTCAACTGTCCACCATCCGAGGTCCACTTGTAGGACATCGGCCAGCCCTGGGGATCGGTCGCCGTCATGGTGATCGTCGCCGGCTCGCCAATGGCGATGGTGGTCGGATTGGCCGAGCAGCTTACCTGCGGGGCCTGCGGCTGCTTGACGCTGAAGTTCGCCGAGCAGGTCGCCGAGTTGTTCTTCTTCTGCTTCGGATCCGTGATGGTGGCGTTCGCCGAATAGCTTCCCGGAGCCACGCCCGTGGTATCGATCGTGCTGCTCTGGGCATTCGCGCCCTGCATCTTGCCACCATTCGTGGTCCAGGCATAGGTCAACGTGTGCTTGGGATTGAAGTTCGTACCCGTAGCATTGACCTTTACCGGATCGCCAGACCAGATTTCGGTTGGCGAGGCAGTACAAGCAGCCTGCACGGGCAGGGTGTTGTACCAGCCCCAGTTGAACTCCACGCCCGCCGACAATCGATACATGTTCCAGTTGTCGGTCGAGTGCGTGAGATTTTGCTCTCTGTAATAAGTCCAGATGTAATCAAACTGCGCGATGCGGATGGCCCACGCTTTGGCCAGGTTCAAGTCCAAACCGCCGCCCACCGCCACGGCCGGCTTCCACTGAAAATTCAGGAAGTTCGGCGTCAGATTGGCTGTGCCCGCCATCACCCGCACAAACGGTGACAGTTGGTCGCTGTGGAACTTGTACTGCAAGCCGCCCAGCGCGGTCCCCACGTTGGAATGAAATCCGGAGCTCGGCGCAAAATGGCCGCTGCCATCCGCCACCACGCCCAGATTGTGAACTTGCGAAAAGTAATGCGTGACGCTGGCGTCAAAGCCATTCACGATGTCCGGGACCCTGCCCCAATCCACGTTCCCGTTGGGATGAATCCACGAATAGCCCCCATAAATTTCATTCTTGGGAGTACTGGTAGGTTGCGCTGCAGCGTAGATACCAGTAAGGAATGTCAACGCGATCAGCACCGCAACAATGCGTTTTGGGACTACTACCTTGCAAGACATGCGTAATCCTCCGAAAACTGTCACAATAACGCCCCTTTTGGGAGGCGACTTAAAACATGTCACGAGAATCCGGCAACAGGAATGTCGCCTACCTTTTACAGCAACCCGATTAGCAAGCAAAGCTGATTGTAAATAGCAACCTTGAAGTAAACAAGCTTACTGTTTTCAACAGCGATTTGACAACTTCTCTCCCCCCATTAACTAGTTGTATACCTTTTGTTAACGACCATTCCCAACCCACGTTCTATGCAAGGTCGGATTACAGCTGCGCCACTTCAACTCGAAGAAATAGGAGCCGGACACTCCTGTGGCATAGGTCGCACTGGAAGGGCTTCAATCTGCCGGTTTTCGAAGTTCCCGAATGTTGAGTCACTGCCGTTTGCCGTTGGACGCAACGCCCTCTTTCGAGGTTGCTCCCGGTAATAACGCAGGGTGTTAACTTATTGGTAGCTCCCCGCTTACGTGCTTCGGAACGGCATGGGCACATAAACCTGAACTGCTGGTCGGGAGTGCGCATCTAAGCAACGGACTGGCGCAGCTTTTGGGAGCATTGGCGGGCAAGAGGCTCCGTTGTCGATGACCACCGAAAAAATACTGATTGTAGAAGACGAAGAGAACGAGCGAACCGGGCTTGCGGAACTGATTCGAGCCTGGGGCTACGAGACCGAGACCGCTGCCGATGGCGTCGACGCACTGGAGCGGGTGGGGACGTGGAGTCCGGGTATCGTCATCACCGATCTGAAGATGCCGCGCATGGACGGCCTGGGGTTGCTGGAGCAACTGGCAGCTCAGCCGGAGCCGATCGCCGTCATTCTGCTCACCGCCCAAGGTAGCGTCGAGGTGGCTGTCACCGCCATGAAACGTGGCGCGTTTGATTTCATCGAGAAGCCGGTGAACCCCACTCGCTTGCGCAACATCTTGCAAAATGCAGCTCGTATCCGCGGCGCCGAGCGTGAACTGGAGGTCAACCGCCGAAAGCTGCGCGATGTGGGAGTTCTGGGCGAGCTAGTCGGGTCCTCCCGCAAAATGCAGGAGCTGTTCAGGCTTATCGAGATGGTTGCGCCGAGTACTGCGTCGGTGTTGATCACCGGCGAAAGCGGAACGGGCAAGGAACTGGTCGCGCGTACCATTCACAATCTCGGGGCGCGAAAAGGCAAGCCTTTCGTGGCCATCAATTGCGCCGCGATTCCCGAGACGCTCATTGAAAGCGAAATCTTCGGGCATGAAAAGGGCGCGTTCACCGGTGCGCTCGAGCGGCGCACCGGATGCTTTGAGTTGGCCGAGGGCGGAACTTTGCTGTTGGATGAGATCGGCGAGATGCCGATCGCCACGCAGGCGAAGCTGCTGCGTGTCCTGGAAGACCGCAAGCTGCGCCGCCTGGGCAGCAAGACGGAAACTGCTGTCGACGTCCGCGTGTTAGCGGCGACCAACAAAGAACCCGAAGAGGCGGTCGCGCGTGGACAACTGCGCAACGATCTCTATTACCGGCTCAATGTTTTCAATATCCACATGCCCGCTCTGCGCGAGCACAAAGAAGATCTCCCGGACCTGGTGAACGCGCTGCTGCGCGACATGAACGAGAAGCATGCTCGCAACATTGCAACCGTAAGCGAGCCGGTAATGTCGGCTTTTGCGGCGCATTCCTGGCCGGGAAACGTCCGCGAGCTTCGCAATACTTTGGAGCGCGCCATCATCGTCTGTGAAGGTGCAGTCATCGAGCCCAGGCACCTGCCGCCCGGCTTCGGTCAGGTCGCACCGCGCGCCCCCGTTCAGGAAGCCAATGCCGTGCGCCTCGGCGTCGGGACCACCGTGGATGAAGCAGAGCGCCTGCTCATCCTGAAGACTCTGGAAGCGACTCACAATAACAAGACCCGGGCAGCCGACATATTGGGCATCAGCTTGAAGACGCTGCACAACAAGCTGAAGGAATACGGTTCGCAGGCTGATGGGCCGAACGAGATAGCCGAGGCGGCCAGCTAGACTCCTCGTTTCGCTCGGGGATCGTCAGCCATCGCCAACTGTAGTCCGCTGCACGGCATCCTTCCATTTCAGTATCGGTCTTCGGTCTTGCTTAAGAATCCGGGCTGTGAGGAAGGTTCTGACATGTCACTTCTGCGACGAGGGGTTGCGGTTGCCGCGGGCCGTATGCCCAAGATCATCAAACCGCAAGCTCATGCGGTGATCGACTATCTGGTCGCCGGCACATTTGTCATCAACGCAGCCCTGTGCTGGAGAAGGAACACGCGCGTCGCGGTGAGTTCGCTCATCTGTGGCGGCATGATGGCGACGAACAGCGTGCTTACCGATTATCCCGGAGGCATCTGGAGGGTCATGAGCTTTCAGACCCACGGCAAAGTGGACGCCGGCTTCGCAGCGCTGACGGCGGCTATGCCCCGCTTGATGGCTTTCAGCGACGATGCCGAATCGAAGTTCTTCACCGTGCAATCAATAGCTGAGACTGCCGTGACCGCAATGACGGACTTCGATTGTTACGAGCATCCTGCTTCCGACAGATTGCGCCGTCACGAAGAAGAGCACGTGGCGTAGCGGCTGGGGTGTTATGTATCGATTCGGAACCTAAGCGTGCTTTGCCGTTGAGGTTCTGTTTGCCTGCCAAGGCCGCTTCGGGCGCTCGGTTTCGGGCAGGTCGCGGTCGCGCACGCGGTCGTACATATACGACTCCGACACCGTACCCAATGATTCGTTGTACAGGCTGGTAGCGCCGATGCCTTCCTTCAATTCTTCCGAAAAGTCGTGCAGCGCTTTGAGGTGGTCAGCGGTTGCGGGATAGTCGGCCTTGGTGGTTCTCAGTACTTTCTGATGGCCAAGATCGACGAGCTTGGAAATTTCACCGCCAAGCACATAGCCGGGATAGGCGAATATCTTCACCCCACTCTCAGCCGTGCGCTCGATAGCGGCGGACACCTTGTACTTGCGAAGGAAGACACGACCGCTGGCTCCCGGCGCGTTCAGCACGTCGAAGCCGCGGTTGCGGAACCACTGCACCGCATCTTCGTACGATTGCTGTTTCAGTTTCTTTGCCATTGTTCCGACTTTCACTCAGCTACCGCAACGGGCTAACCCGTCGTGAGCTTTGATAGCGCGTAGGCACGCTGAAGTTTCCTATTAGACGCTTTAGCCCTGTCCTAGAACTCTCAATTTCGCACACTGCTATAGAATCGGCAACCTTGGCAAAATAAATAACTGTGAATACAACAGCTTGCCAGCTCGCTAACCAAGATGTCCGTTGCCGACACTCTCAGGGGCAAAGCGCATGACGCTTCGCGTGAAGCAGCAGGATCTCCAAGCCATGCTACGGCATTGCGAAGAAACTTACCCGTCGGAAGCCTGCGGCATTCTCTTAGGCAAGATCGGCGAAGACGAGCGCCGCGTGACCCAGATGGTTTCCTGCCGTAATGTGGCAAATGATCCCTTGCACCGCTACAGCATCGATCCACTCGAGCTGATCCGAGTGCAAAGACAGGCACGCGATGCCGGGCTGGAGATCCTCGGCTTCTATCACTCGCATCCTGATCACCCCGCACGCCCGTCGCCGACCGATCTCGAGGACGCACACTGGATCGACTACTCGTACATCATCACCAGCGTGGAGCAGGGCAAAGCTGGGGAGACGCAATCGTTCTTCTTAAGCGGCACAAGGGAAGAGGATAAGCGCTTTACTGCGGAGGATCTCTTGATTACCTGACCCGAATTAGCATGCACTTACCCCTCGCAATTCGTTTGCTGACGGCTGACAGCTGATAGCTGACAGCTGTTTTCGCTACAATCTTCTTTCTTATGCTCCGCTTTTCCACTGCCGGCGAATCGCATGGCGAAGCGCTCATCGCGCTCGTGTCGGGAATGCCGTCAGGGCTCGCGGTTGACCTGGGCTTCGTGAATCGCGAGCTGTGGCGCCGGCAGCAAGGCTATGGCCGTGGCGGGCGGATGAAGATCGAGCGCGACTCGGTACGTGTCCTGAGCGGCGTTCGGCACGGGAAAACCATCGGCTCGCCCATTGCCATGCTGCTGGCCAACAACGACTGGAAGAACTGGACCGAGTCGCTGCCGGTGGAAGCCGGCGATCCTGCCAAGCACAAGCGGGTCGCATCGCCGCGTCCCGGTCACGCCGATCTCGCAGGCGCGATGAAGTATGGTTTTGAAGAAGCGCGTTACGTGCTGGAGCGAGCTTCGGCGCGCGAATCGGCAGCTCGCGTTGCCGCCGGAGCCATCGCCAAATTGCTGTTGCGCGAGCTCGACATTGAAGTCCTGAGTCACGTCATCGCCGTGGGATCGGCGAAGCTGGAGAAGGCGGTCAATTTCAGCGCTCTCCAGCAACTCGCAGCGAAAGAGGAAATCCTGTTGAGCTGTGCCGACGCCGATTCTGAAGCTCGCATGAAAGAGCAGGTCGATCTCGCACTACGCACGGGCGACTCCGTGGGCGGCGTGTTTGAAGTTGTCGCGCACCACGTGCCCCCGGGTCTGGGCACCTACGTCAATTGGGACGAGCGCCTGGACACGCAGCTCGCCGCAGCCGTGATGTCGCTGCAAGCCGTGAAAGCGGTCGAGATTGGCGACGCGGTGGAAGCCGCGTATTCTCTAGGTTCGGCGGTGCACGATGAGATCGGCTACCAGGGCCAGGGTGGCTTCACCAGATTCAGCCGGGGATCGAACCATGCCGGTGGCCTGGAAGGCGGAATGTCGAATGGCGAAGACATACGCGTTCGCGGGTATTTGAAGCCTATCTCGACGCTGCGGCGCCCGCTTGCCTCAGTTGATTTCGCCACGCGCGAGCCGGTGAAAGCGGCCTATGAGCGTTCCGACGTGTGTGTGGTCCCGGCAGCGGGAGTGGCCGCCGAGGCCATGGTGGCGCTTACCATGGCGCGGGCAGCGCTGGAAAAATTTGGCGGCGACTCCCTGGCCGAAGTAAGAAGAAACTATCAGGGATATTGTCAGCAACTTCGAAACTTCTAAATGGTCTACCCGATTGTTAAATATGGCGAACCGGTACTGGAGAAGAAGGCCGCCGCCATCACTGAATTCGACGACGAACTGCGCAGGCTGGCCGACGATATGTTCGAAAGCATGTACGCTGCCCACGGAGTCGGACTGGCGGCGCCGCAGATCGGCGTCAGCAAGCGCATTGCCGTCATTGATGTCACATTTAAAGAAGATCCGAACGCGAAGATCGTGCTGGTCAATCCCGAGATCGTGCACACGGAAGGAAGGCAGACCTCAAATGAGGGCTGCCTCAGCATTCCCGAGTTCCGCGAAAAGGTGACTCGGCCGATGAAGGTCAAAGTCCGCGCGCAGAACCTGGAAGGCAAAACCATCGAGGTGGAAGGCGAGGAGCTTCTGGCTCGCGCGCTGCTCCATGAGACTGACCACCTGAACGGTAAGCTATACATCAGCCACATCAGCGCGCTGAAACGTGATCTCATGAAACGGAAAATTCGCAAGCTGATGAAAGCCGGCGAGTGGCAGTAAGCCATGATGGACCTGGTCTTCTGCGGAACCCCGCAGTTTGCGGTGCCCACGCTACAACGGCTGGGCTGCGCAGGCTTCCGCATACGACTGGTTGTCACCCAGCCTGATCGCCCGGTGGGACGTGGCATGGAAGTGGCAGCTTCGCCGGTCAAACGCGAAGCAGTGCAGATGAACCTGTCCATCGTTCAACCGGAGAAGATCAAGAACAACGAAGAGTTTCGCGCGCAACTGGAGAGCATCCGGCCCGAGGCGATTATTGTGGTCGGCTACGGGCGAATCATCCCGCAGTGGATGCTGGACCTGCCGCCGCTGGGCAACATCAATCTTCACGCTTCCCTGCTGCCCAGGTACCGTGGCGCCGCGCCGATTCAGTGGGCCGTCGCCAATGGAGAAAAGATAACCGGCGTGACCACCATGCGCATCGATGCGGGGCTCGATACCGGCGACATCCTGGAGCAGAAAGAAGAGCCGATCCGCGATGATGACACGGCGCTGACGCTCGCACCACGCCTGGCACACATGGGAGCGGAACTGGTCATCACCAGCCTTGCAGGCTTGTCGAAAGGAACGATTACGCCACGGCCGCAAGACAATATCCGGGCGACGCTGGCGCCGATCCTCACCAAAGAAGACGGCCAAATCGATTTCTCGCGCACCGCGACCGAGAGCTGGCATCGCCTGCGCGGTTTCCAGCCTTGGCCGGGAGCATTCACTACGTTTCGCGGGAAATTGTTGCACATTCACGCGGCAGTTCCCGCGCCTGAAGTTGCTACGGTTGCGCCAGGACACTTCACAATCGAGAATGAACGCTTATTGCTCGGCTTCGCCCACGGCACCGCGCTGGATGTTCACGAACTGCAGATGGAAGGCAAGAAGCGCATGAGCGCGCGCGACTTCATCAATGGCTACCGGCCGAAGAACGAAGAAGTGGTCGGGTAGGTCCGCTGATGGCCAGCGGTTCTTGAAAAAAGTACCGCGTCGCTGCATTTTCTCGGATAATATCCGGAATTAGCGATGCTTACCCAGGCCGAAGCCGACGGTTTAATGGCGGTGACGAAGCACTTTCTGCAGCCGCCTCCGTACATCACTATTCCAGCAGGTTGTGATGACACTTACGACCTTGCCGGTCCAGGCAATCGAGAACGATTCCTGCTGGATGTGTGGCGAGGAACAATTCGGCTTTCTAAACTCAGGTTTCAGAACAGAGTAAGGACCGCCATCGTTCTGGTAAGGTTTGACATCGACGGCGCGCCGCACACTAATCCGGATGGCGTAAATCTTCCGGGTACCCATCTTCACGTTTTTAAGGAAGGTTTCGAGGACAAGTGGGCATACCCAGTGGACTCGACGCGATTCACGTCTTTGAGTGACCCTGGTACGACATTCGTTGAATTCTGTGCTTTCTGTAATGTTGAGACACCTCCGCCGGTTCAAGGAGTCTTCCCGTGAATCGGGCTGAGTGCCAGAAACTCGTCGAGGATTACGTTGCGTGGCTGCGCAACGGCCTTCGGGTTGAAGAGATCGGACAAGCCTGCGAACTCACAACGCCATTTCTCGATCGCCACAATGACCACCTGCAGGTGTATGCAACGCGCCGCAACGGAAGCTTCGTTTTGTCCGACGATGGATACGTTCTGGCAGACTTGAGAACGAGCGGCCTCGAGGTAGACACTCCTAAGCGCAAGATGGTTCTCGAGAGCGTGCTGAACGGGTTAGGAGTTCGATCCGAAAACAATCAGTTGTTAGTGGAGGCTTCTGCGAGCAATCTCGGCCAACGCCTGCATTCGTTGGTGCAGGCGATGCTGGCTGTCAATGACATGTTTGTGATGGCCCAGCCGAGAGTTGCGAGTTTTTTCTTTGATGACGTGCAGAATTTCCTCGACAGCAACGAGGTCCGCTACACCGCAAGGGTAAAGCTGGCAGGTAAGAGCGGTTACGACCACGGCATCGACTTCTTGATTCCCAAGTCGCGAAAGCGCCCGGAAAGAATCTTGCAGGCCATTGCTACACCTAAGAAAGAAAATATCTCAAATTACCTCTGGGTTCTGAGCGATACCAGAGCTGCCCGGGCTGTCGCCTCCGAAGTAGAACCCGAGGCTTATGCATTCCTGAATGATCAAGAGCAACAGATTGGTGGGGATGTGATCGAAGCGCTCCGGGCCTATGGCGTTACACCCGCTGTGTGGTCACACCGCTCTGAATACGTGGAAGCATTAGCATCGTGACGGACTACGATGTTTAATCGGTCATGCCCGTCTCACCCGCACGCGCGGCCGCCTTCGACATTCTGCTTCGTGTCGAAACGGAAGACGCCTACGCTAGCGAGCTGCTTCACTCCGGGCGGGTGGATAGACTCTCGCCCGCCGATCGCGGACTCGTAACAGAAATCGTCATGGGAGCGCTGCGCTGGCGTTCGCGGCTCGATGACGCTATCGCCACAGCTTCTTCCCGTCCGCTGCCAAAGCTCGATCCCGAGGTTCTGACGTCTCTCCGAATCGCTGCGTATCAATTGAATTTTCTATCGCGCATTCCGGTTTCAGCTGCGATCAACGACAGCGTTGAGCTGGTAAAGCGCGCACGCAAAGCTTCGGCTGCGCCATTCGCGAATGCTGTTCTACGCAAGATGGCCAGCGCACCGAAAATCTCGCCACCCTGCGACTTCGAGGCGAGCGCCGAAAACATATCGCGCGAATACGCCCATCCGCAGTGGCTCGTCGATCGCTGGGTGAAACAGTTGGGCGTTGAAGCCGCTTTCGCAATCTGCCGGCAGGATCAGTTCGAGCCGGGCGTCTCGCTGCGCCTCGAGGATTCGGCCATGGAGGCCGAACTGGCCGCCGAAGGTGTTCATCTCTCTCCCGGAGCGATGATGACCAGCGCACGCACGCTCCTGGATTGCCCGGTGAGCGAGCTGACCCGCACCACAGCCTTTCGCGAGGGACGAGTCGTCATTCAAGATGAAGGCTCGCAGCTCGTAGCTTTCTTAGTCGGGAACGGCACACGCCTGCTCGACTGCTGCGCCGCTCCCGGAGGCAAAACTGCCTTGCTCGCCTCACGTAATCCAAACGCGGAGATCATTGCCGCTGAGCTCCATTCGCATCGCGCCGACCTGCTGCGCAAACGCGTTCGCGCCGCCAACGTGAAGGTCATCCAGGCCGATGCAACACAGTTGCCGGTCGAGGGCGAGTTCGACCGCGTTCTCGCGGACGTGCCGTGCTCAGGAACCGGAACACTTGCACGCAATCCCGAGATCAAGTGGCGGCTCAAACCAGAACACCTCGAAGACTTGCATCGAAAGCAGGTCGCGATCTTGCGTGCCGCGCTGAAGCATTTGTCGCCAGGCGGCCGGGCGGTTTACTCCACCTGCTCGCTGGAACGCGAAGAAGATGAAGCGGTCGTAGAGGATGTGCTTGCAGGCTCGTCCGAATTTAGCTTGCTCGATATTCACGAGGAACTCGAACGTCTCCGCTCCTCCGGCGAGCTCGCCTGGGAAGACCTGGACTCGCTGATGAGCGGCCAATACCTGCGGACGCTGCCTGGGATTCATCCGTGTGATGGCTTTTTCGCGGCAGTGATTGAACGGCGGTAGGGCCTGATGCGCCGCTGCGCGGCTTCAAGCTTATCTTGTGGGCGGCGTCCCCCGGGCTCCGCTTCGCTGCACCCGGGGCTAACGGCAGAGTCGCCGCGTCGCGGCTCGCTTATTCGCTGTCGCAAATCATTTGCAAAACACACCTTTCCCCAAATCAATGCTGATCAACTAATTCTTTAGTTACCTTTTCCCGCCTGCCCCGTCCAACGTCTCACTGAAGCCAAAAAAGGGCAGAAATCCAGTGCCAGCGAAGACATCACCGACATTGACGGAAGCCGAGTTGAGGCTGATGGAAGTGCTCTGGGCGAAGGGGCCCTGCACCGTCCAGCAGGTCGTCGACGCGCTTCCGGCAGACACGCCGCTGGCCTACAACTCTGTCCTCACCACCATTCGCATTCTCGAAGGGAAAGCCTACGTTGAGCACGACAAAGACGGCCGAGCCCACATTTACAAACCCGTCGTCGCCCGGCAGGAAGCGGCCCGCTCCGAGATTCGCAACCTGGTCCGTCGCATGTTTCGCAACTCGCATGAGCTGCTGGTGCTGAACGTAATCGAGGAAGAGCAGATCGATCTTGCGGAATTGAAGCGCTTGCGCGCGATGTTGAAGCAGAAACCGGAGGCCAAGTGATGCCGGCAACCCTGCTCAACACCGTCGCGCAAAGCTCGGCCCAGCGGCTGGTGAACTCATTCGTCCCGCGCCAGAACGCCAGTACTCGCTTCAGCCTGTGGATGGCGGCGCTCCTCTCGATCGCAACTCTGCCGATGGCAGAGATGCTCGCCCGCGTCGACGGACCGGCGACCGAGCCTTTGTCTCACTCGCTGACGCTGCCGGCAAGCTGGGGAATCGCACTCTTCACGATTTGGGCCTTGATATCGCTATTCTTAGTGGCTCGCCTCGCCTTTGGTGTGGTGCAACTGGTGCGGCTGCGCGCATCGGCCGTAGAACTCGATCTGACTTCCTTGCCCGAGGTGCCGCGTCAGACCTTGATCGATTTTCAACCGCATCGCCGCGTAAGGCTCTGCATCTCCGATCGCGTCTCGGTACCAACTGCCGTCGGACTCTTTCGCCCTGCGGTCGTTCTGCCGCGCTGGACGCTGACGGAGCTTTCGCCGGCCAATTTGAATTCGGTGCTGGTACACGAGCTGGCGCATCTGCGCCGCCGCGATGATTGGACCAACCTGCTGCAAAAGCTGGTACGCGCCGTCTTCTTCTTTCATCCCGCAGTCTGGTGGATCGAGGGCCGCCTTTCGCTGGAACGCGAGATGGCCTGTGACGAGCACGTGCTGACCCATGTCGCCGATGCCCGGGGCTATGCCGAGTGCCTGGTTTCTCTTGCCGAGCGGGGGTTCCTGCATCGCGCAATGTCGCTCGCTCAGGGTGCTGTGCATCGGGTGAAGGAATGCTCGGCGCGTGTAGCGCAGATCCTTGGCGCGCGTACGCCGCAGACGGCCCGCGCTTCCCGCCTCGCATTGTTCAGCGGAGCCTCGGGGCTCGTGCTGCTATTAGGAACCTTCGCCCAGGCGCCCGACTTGATCGCGTTCAATTCTCCGGCCACCAGCAAGACGGTTGCAGCAGATCACGAGCCCTCGCCGGCGGCGATGATTACTCCAGCAACGTGGCATCCGAATGCGCAGAGTGCGGCGGTGATGACGCCAGCTGTCTATAAGCCGCAGGCGACAGTCAAGCAAGTTCGCAAGCAGACGAACAGCAAGGACCTTCGCGTCGCACGAGCGTCGTCTCTGGAACGCAGGCCCACGGCCAAAACAAATCCGATGCTCTATCGTGCCGGTCTGACCGCGCGCTCAGCGGACGCCGCGCCCGAGGCACTGCTCATCGTCCGGCAGGCCAGCTTCTATCCCGACGGCACTGCGGTTTGGTCGGTCGCTGTCTACCGAATGACAGTGGCCCAAACGCAGCCGCAAACCACCGGCGACTTCTCCCGGAAAGCGATCTAGATGAGGCAATCAGAAATGCACTCCGGGCGCAGCAAGAACAACTAAAGATTTAGTTTCAACCGAATAGGAACCGAGGAAAGGAAAAAATGAAGATGTTCAACCTAAAGCAGTGGACGAACACCACCAAGCGAGGCATTGCGGCCTCAGCCCTGGCGCTGGCGCTGGCGGGGTCCTTCACCGCGTATGAAGTGATGAAACCCGCAACCGCGACCGCCGCGACGGCGGCTGTGACCGGCGCGAGCCCGCTGGAGGCCAATCAGGTCGACGCGCTGCTGCAACTCGACAAGGCAATGGAAACGGTTGCTGCCCGCGTGACTCCGTCGATCGTGAACGTTGCTGTTACTGCTAAAGCGCCGATGCAACAGGCCATGGGCGACGGCTCCGACGGCGATAACGGCCAATTGCAGCAGTTCTTTGGCCCGATGTTTCAGAACCCGTTCGGCGGCCGCAGGCAGCAGCCGCAGATTGAGCATGGCATCGGCACGGGCGTCATCATCTCGAAAGACGGCTACATCGTCACCAACAACCACGTCGTGCAGGGCGCGACCGACGTTCGCGTGACCCTGAACGACCGCCGCATTCTGCCCGCTAAAGTTGTCGGCACTGATCCGCTGACCGACTTGGCAGTGATCAAGATCGAAGGCTCCGATTTCCCCGCCGTGCCTTGGGGAGACTCCTCGCAGCTTCACCCTGGACAGACGGTGTTGGCGTTCGGCAATCCGTATGGCTTCCGCTTCACGGTGACGCGCGGCATCATCAGCGCACTCAATCGTCCGAACCCGGAGGCTGATCCACGCAAGCCGGGGCAGTACATCCAGACGGACGCCGCCATCAATCCGGGCAACTCCGGTGGTCCGCTGGTGAACGCTCGCGGCGAAGTGGTAGGCATCAACACCTTCCTGATTTCGCCTTCGGGGAGCTTCGCGGGCATGGGATTTGCAATCCCGACGGCGATTGTCGAACCGACCGTTGCGCAACTGATGAAGAACGGCAAAGTTGAGCACGCCTACATGGGTGTCGGCATCAGCGACGTCACGCCGGAAAATGCGAAGTTCTTCGACATGAAGAACGCCAACGGCGCAGTCGTGACCGAAGTGACGCCGGAAGCTCCGGGAGACAAGGCCGGACTCAAGCCGGGCGACGTCATCACCGGCATCAACGGCCAGGATGTCTCGACTGCCGGCGAGCTGCAGATGAAGGTTCAACAGCAGCAGCCGGGCAGCACCATCAAGCTGGCGGTAAACCGCGATGGCAAGCAAATGACTGTGCCGGTCACGGTCGAGAAGATGGGCGGTAAAGACAACTCCGAAGTCGCCAGCGCCAACAACGGCAAGCCGCGCTGGGGAATCGGCATCGCCGATCTCGACTCCGGCACGCGCCAGCAGGTGCAGGCGCCTACCGAGGTGAAGGGAGCGGTGGTGGCGAAGGTCGTTCCCGGCAGCCCGGCCGACGACGCTGGTCTGCAGCCTGGCGACATCATCGAGAGCGTCAACCGCAAGCCCACGCCGAGTGCCTCGGCTGTGCAGGATGCGCTCGCTTCTGTAGGGAAAGGTGACAGCGTGATGCTGCGCGTGTGGTCCAACGGCGGCAGCACCTTCCGTGTGCTACACCCCTCGCAGGGATAGTGACATCTGTGCCCTAGGTTCGGCCTTCCGTTGGCCGAACCTGGGGCACAAGAAGCTGAGACACACCAACCACAGAGTTTAAGTTTCCTCCACGCTGCACGTC
>Ga0335077_10002010_pt1 | contig 24304 bp, 23 predicted proteins | sample Lox_Sample_31_FD_207151 | JGI IMG/M metagenome (GOLD analysis project Ga0335077, IMG submission 207151) | Soil microbial communities from Loxahatchee National Wildlife Refuge, Florida, United States - Lox_Sample_3.1 | ecosystem: Environmental > Terrestrial > Soil > Wetlands | place: USA... | reverse complement strand
ATCCCTTCGGGCCTGGGCAAAAATGGCAGTTCGATACCTACGCCAACGCCGCTTTTTACGCTGAAAACACTTCTTATCAGCGACTGACAATCCTGCGGCAACAACTGCTGCCCGGACTCGAAGGACAAATTAGCTATTCTGTCACCGACAGTCTCTGGGCCTCTCTTGATACGCGCTATTGCTTTGGCGGCGATACCTTCGTTAACGGGGTGAACCAGAACAATGCGCAACAGAATCTCATTCTTGGCAGCGAAGTGAATATTTCTCTTAACAAGCAGAACTCCTTAGTCTTCCAGTTTGCCAAGCCTATGGTGCACCGCAATGGTCCGACTTACACCGGTTTCGCATTGAAGTATGACTACGTTTGGGGCAAGGGCTACAAGTAACTTCCTACCTAACAACCCAAGCCCCTGAAGGCCGCGACACTGCGCGGAAGCCAGCGTTAGAGAGGTTGAGAAGAATCCGTGCCTGCTGGACTTCGTCAGGATCTTGGCGTGATACCAGAATCCGCCGGGGAACTTCCTCAACTGTCTTTCATGGGCGTCGCAAAACGCGCCGTCATTCAAGAAGCCTGCAACCCATGTCATAAATGCCCCCGATCCCCCAAAAAATGGCCGTCTGGCCTCTGTAGTCAAACCTCCGAATTGCGCGTCATACGTCCGGCTGGACACGGCCGCGGCCGGGCCACGGCATAGAGCTGCAGAATGGAAATCCCTTAAGAAGTCTATCCCGATATTGCACTACCATACCCGGTGTGGCTTGATTCGGGGATAACGTCTGGCGAGTTCGCTGCCGAAGCGGTCCGCTGCGAACAGTACGCTGAGATCTTTCTTGGGATGTTCTCCCTCGGCTGCTCAATTTGGTTGAGGCATTCCTGAGATCGCTTGTTGTCTCGCGAACCCAAATCTCGGATCATCCATGGAGGATCGCGAAGAAGGAGTTACACGGCGATAAACTCCCTCCGGCACGATAATCTGATGCAAATCATGTCGGGCGCCTGTAAATCCCGTAGGCTCTCCAGAATGACGAGGCGCGTTGGAAACCCACTGACAGAAGTCCGGTGAATGCGCTGCAGCCAGAACTTTTTCTCATCATGCAGCCTCGGCTCCGGTTGAGTGTAGTGGACAACAATGTCGGCTAGAACGAGGCAGGTTGCCAACGGGCAAGCACTCAATTAGTCTAGTAGCCGGAGCGATCTAAGCGCACTCTCGCCGGGATGGCGGAACTGGCAGACGCAGCGGACTCAAAAGCGAACGCTAGCTATCTCGTAAGTCTAAGTAAATAAATAACATCCAGATTTAATAACAGACGCAGGGATTTCGGAGCGTCGACCTCTCACAAGTCAAAGTAACAAAAAGGCGTCGGTGTAGAGGGATGGTTTACACATCCGAACTTCGGAAGAATGCCGCCTCTCGCCATTCCTCGTCGCAGTCCTACAGCCTTGGGTCAACCGGCTCGCTTTCTAGCGCTAATACACCAAAAACGCACTCGTGAACTCGGCGGAGGGGTTCTTTATGTACGAATGGCTCCAGTGCTTCCAGTCCTAGGGCGAACTCACGAAGAGCAAGCGATCGTTTACTGCTTAGGCCTCGGCCCTTCAGTCGCTCCAGGTTTTCGGGCAACGTGTATTCCGGTCCATAAATGATCCTCAAGTATTCGCGGCCACGTACCTTTACGGCGGGTTGGACCAATCTTCTTCGCCCCTTAACCACGAATTCAAACGGCTTGACTACCATGCCTTCACCGCCGCTTGCAGTTTAGTTCCTCCCACCACTGGATTCCTTTCTCTTGATCAGCTTTGTCCGTGAGATCCACAACTCGGAACGGCGTCGCGAGCAGCAGATCGGGATCGGCGTCGCAGATTCGAGCCAGCGTCTCCATATGCCACACGTGGTTATTCGCGGTGTGCACCCCTGACTCGCTGGCGAGAACGTGGAAAGGAGCGAGTTTCAGGTCGGCTACAGAATGTACAGGCCAACACTACCGGCGGTATGCCTCGACATAAAGGTGAGCAACTTTTTCGCGCTGGTGGAATCGTTTTGCCAGAGCGGCGATTTCAGGATTGCCCGACGCCGCTCTCAAAGCGGTGATGGCCGTGGTCAAGGCTACTCTCGCCGCTGCCCCGGTTGGAGCATATTGCTCTCGCAGCAACTCTTGTGCCTTGGCTGACCCGGCATCAATTCGCAGTCAAGACAAACCCAATCAGTTTTCAGACTTCCCCAGATGCCAGCCGTCTCCACCGCGTGGCGGACTCGCTCCCAGAATTGAGATTCCAGCATCGTGTCTTTGAAGAATCGCCTTCCTGTACGCGTGTAGCATGATCCGAATTCTCCTTCCATAATCCCGAACCGCTTCCGGGCGGCATCCACATTACGACAGATCACGACTACCGCTCGCGATCCCATGTGCTTCTGTTCACAAACCACCTTGTGCACACCTTCGTGCAGGTAGTAAGCGAAAGCGTCCTCGGGATGTTCAAGTAACCCAGCGGGTTTACTTGTCTCGCAGGGAGACATCGTGGGTGGCAGATAGATGAGCCACTTTGGATTGGAGGCGAATCGGCTCATAACCTCCAACGCCGAGATGGCGTTCTCTTCCCGAATTGTGATGGTCCGGTTTAGCCGAGTGTTGATGATCCGCTTGCCGATGACATCCTCGATATCCAGCAGATCATCGAGCTGCTGTTGGGCAGTCAATGCGGGAGCGATTTCGGATTCGGCCAGAAACGGTCTTAGTGACTCGTAATAGGTGTGCAGTGCGGACACCCACCAGTTCGCGTTCAGGGTAGCGCAGTGCAGTTAGTTTTCCTCCGAAGACGCATCCGGTATCGATGTTGATGGTCCGGTTCAGCCACTCCGGCTCTGCAATCGGCGTATGCCCGTAAACGACCATTGCCGTGCCGCGATATTCGGCAGCCCAGTTGTAACGCACAGAGAGCCCGTAATCGTCGGTTTCCCCCGTCGCTTCTCCGTAGAGAGCAAAGTCTCGCACCTTGCCCGATCCACGCCCTTGCATTTCCTCCTTCATGCCGGCATGTGCAACCACGAGTTTCCCATCAGGTTTGCGGTCAATGGAATAGGGAGGTCAGCCAATTCTTGTCTGCCTTTGCTACGTCCGGACATGGCGGTCGCAAAAGCTCGACCCATTGCGACACTAAGGAAAGAAGAGAGTACGTAAGGCCGATCGTTCACATATTGATCTAGAGTTCCTCCTTCATGGTGTCCCCGTTTTACCGCGAACCAGTCCTACAGGGTCGACATCAAGTAATAGGGCCGCCGTGCATCTCTGCGCAGTTGCTTCCGGATAGAAGACGTGCGCTTTGCCAAACGAGAGCTCGAATGAATGTAGCTTTGCCGGGTTCTTATGAAGCAGGTATCCCAAGTCCGTTGCTGGGTTATGCGTAGTTGTGAGCGTCAGCAGCATGGTCGGATTATACGAGTCGCATTTGGCGCTACGCCCTTAACTGGGGCCGAAGAGCCTGACAGTAGCGATACGCATTTCTGATTCGACAGCACTCAGGGTTATTTGTTGTCGGGTGATTTGAGACGGGCTGGCTCTTCGAGGATATCCAAGAGAGGAGTCGCGCAATAGACTCGGTCGCGCTTCGAATCGCCCGTCCGTTTTACGATCCGCGCACGTTCCAGTCGTTCAATGGCGCGCTGCGCGGTTGTAAACGCGATCGCTAATTTCTCTGCCGCACCCTTTATGGTGATGAAGGGATTTGCCCCTAAGAGTTCGACTACACGCAACGGGTTGTTGCTTGATTCTCCGGAGACTTTCCGCTGCCACTCGGCTAGCAGTTCGTTGATGCGCATGGCTCGACTTAAAGCATCCTCAGACATGCGCGCGACTCCAAGCAGGAAATACTCCAACCAATCGTTCCATGCCCCGCGTTCGCTAATCCCGCGCAACCCGTCGTAGTAGTCCCGCCTTGATGCTTCAAAGAATGCCGACAAGTAGAGCAGCGGTGTTGGGAGGACCCGGCGCTCGATCAGGAACAAGGTTATGAGCAGGCGTCCGACTCGGCCATTGCCGTCAAGGAACGGGTGAATAGCTTCGAACTGATAATGAGCCAACGCAATGGTCACGAGCGGCGGCAGGGTCGATTCATGCAGGAATTTTTCCCAGGCCGCGAGACACGGCTCGACCTCTCCTGGAGGTGGTGGGATGTAGGAAGCAGTCGCAACGGTACTGCCGGGTTTGCCAATCCAATTCTGAATCCTGCGAAAACGTCCGGGCTCTGCTTGGTGACCCTGAACGCCCGTCATGAGTTTTTCGTGCAACTCGCGGGTAAGCCGGACGCAAAGTGGGAGTTTCTTGAGGCGCGAGATTCCATGCTCGAGAGCCACGACGTAATTGCCGACTTCCCGAAGATCCTCGGGACTGCGATCTACGATCGCTCCTGCCTCAGCGGCAAGCAGCTCACCCAGCGTGGCCTGTGTGCCTTCAATCTTGCTCGATAGAACGGCTTCACGCTGTGCAAATGGCCGGATCAAAATATGAGGATTGGGAAGGCGACCTCCTTCGCCCGCTAATCTTCCGACTAGCCGGTCTGCATCCGAGAGTGCCCCAATCAGCCGGGGCGTCCAGTTCAGTTTGGGAGGCAGGGGCGCCGGCACAAAGGCTGAATAGCTGCCTTGCGAGACTTTCCGGCCGGGAATGTTGGTAGCGTGGACCAAGCTGCCTTCTTAGCGCCGAAAATAGCGTTCCGCGCTATTTTCATAATTCATGATAATCGAAAATAACGAGATTGGCTATTTTCACGGGCGAAAGCGTCCCCCAGTGGTTTCGTAACGCTCGAAAAGCTACGAGGGAAAGATGTGCTGCGCATTCACTCGGCATGACGGAAGCCTGTGGCGAGTGCAAGCCATCCAGCCAGTGGCTAGGCATGTATTCGCCCAAGCAGAAAATCTGTGATAGTGGATTATGGCTTGTTCAGCATCTCAAGGCACACCCTCTCACACCAGCACAGCAAGCCATGGTCACCGCGACCATTGAGAAACGGATTCCGCACGTCTGACCCATGGAGTTGACGTGCACTAGTTGCCGATCCTGACCCGCATAGGTTACGGGACCCGATAGGCGCGATCGTGCCTCTCCGGGCATCTGAGCGGCAGAGCGGTGTGGTTCTACGGTGCTCCTGACCGCGCCTTAGGACGTCCGCCCTTCTTGCCGTTCTCACGGGAAGCCTTAGCACGCCGGGGCGACGACTTCTTAGCGTGGCAAGAAGGACAGAACGTGACGAGCTTGTGATTACACCTGCAGCAGTTCATTTAGCGACCCATGTACGGCTCAAGCGGAGCGAACTCTTCGAACGTGATGAGGTCTTCGTGGAGTTGCTCAATGTAGTCGCAGGCGCGGTTCTCTGCGTCGTGACCCGATGAACGGTCGTCGCTGATTTCGAAGGCGCGCATCATCGCGAGGCGAATCTCTTCACGATTATCGCCATTGGTGAGCAACTTCAACGAGACGCCGCCGTCAATCAGTTCTTGGACCTTCTTGTTGCCTGCCTTGTACATCAACCTGAGTGTGGATTTCTTTACCAGCATGATGTTCTCCTTTGTGTGTAACCCTGCGTGCTGGGTTACTAATACTGGTTCCCACAACGTCAGGGAAAATTTAATTAGCGAATTGTGCCGCGCCGGGGACTCTCCCCAAATGGAACGGAGCGACCATGGTGCGTACAGCACCCTGTTGTTCTCGCATACTTAGTACCGACCGCCGTAGTGGTGAAGGCTGCGAGGGCAGCCTCGCAAGTGACCCGCACTGGTTACGGGTCCCGCAGACCGCGAATCGTGCCTCTCTCGGCATCTCTGCGGGAGAACGGGCAGGTTTAGGCGAGTGCGGAGGGTCGCCCGAGAGGCTGCGCTGGTTTAGGTGGCAGAGATGTGGCTCGCCTGCGACATTTACCTGTGATCCTTACGCGTGTTGCGGGTACAAAAACCCAAAAGACGGTCCTCTGGGCGTTGTAAGTTGTTGTATTTCTTAATCGGGGTTAAATGGCATGGAAGAGGTCGTCGGTTCGATCCCGACCAGGTCCACCAAATCCCGCAATGGTCTAGCCCCATCGCCATTTCGATCCCCAAAGTTCCTACCTGTGATTTCCTACATGTATCACTGAACCAATCTCGACTCGAACTTCTCTAGCGCCGCCCGCTTAACCGAACCCGAAGCGTGCGTGCACACATTCTATGACTTCAGTAATTTGCAACGCTCGCGATGAGGTAGCGACACTGATATGGGTGTTTAAGTCCTGAAGAGAGAAGGTCTTCGGGCAGAGAAGAGGATAAAAACGTATGGATCGCATCGTCAAGGATCGCAATGGCCGACCGCAGGGCATTATTCGTCAGATGGCGGGTGGTCGAGAAGAATTGTTGAGCAGCTCTGGACATCCTATTGCTTACTATGACCCCAAAACCGATGCTACTTACGAACCGGGGGGCTCGAAGGTTGGCAGCGGCAATCGGCTGGTAGGCATGGCAGGAGAGTCCGACTGATCCGTTTCAGGACGCATTTGGAATCTCTGGCAAAGAGTTATGGAAGATTTCTTAACACGTCTTCGGAACAACATCCTGGCATTGGTTGCGGTCATACTTCTTGTCGCGTCGGCCCCCGTCATAACCTTGATCGTTGCGATAGTGTGCTCGCTGGACGATCATCCTGACCCGAACTACGCGGTAGCCTTGACGTTGGGGGGGCCTGCAGTCTGCGCCTTCTGGTACATGTTTATCGCGCGCATGACGAGAGCCGCTAGGGCGAAACTCGAGTTCAGCTCTGAACGAAGAGGATTCCATTGGGCCCTGGGGCGCCTGTTTGGGGGCTGGTTCTTATCTCAACTATGGAGTTTCGCTGTCTTATTCGTAGTCGGGCTATTGCGGGAACGAGACCAAGACACTCCCAGCTACATCCTGTTTCCCTCACTGTCTCTGGCAGTATGGGCTCCGGTAATCATCAATCTTTCGCGTCACTTTGCGCGCAAATCCCGGCTCGAACGGGAATGGAGAGAGAGTCAGCCACGAATACAGCAACAAAAACGGCGTGAAGAACAGGCCAAGCAGGATCGTCAGCGTGAGTTGGAGAGGGAGCGAAAGCTAACGTCCGAGAAATATGGAGACGTTGCGCGCAGGTTCTCCAGTTTAGTTACGGTTTGTGCTGCACCGTGGGAAGAATTCCTGAAAATCAAGTCGGCCCTGGGAGGAGATGACTCCCCTCGCGTTCCCTTCAAGACCGCGATCGAGTTTGATCTGTATAGCATCCTCAAGACAGCTTCTCGAGCAACTGGCGGGGTCACCCTCGACCTTGCAGATCTTTGTCATGCTGTCATTTCCGAGCTAAGCCCAGATGAGTGGCACAGCATAGCCGAATGCAAGAAGAGATTCGAGTCCTTCGACGAGCTTCGTTTTCAGATGCCTACAGTCATCGGATTTATGGCGGTCGTCGACAAACCCCGCAACACGCATTTCGCGAATGCCGCTGCATCGGCGTACTACCGTCTTGTTCTGGCTGCGACAGCCAACTTCAAGAAGTCGGCTGCACTGGAAAGTGTCAGGCTGGCCTATTTCGGTGAATTGACGCCATACCTTTCGTCCGACACCGAGGCTTCTGATCACTATTCCTCAGAAGACTCATCTGCGGCTGGCAAGGACAAAGCTTCTGGGATCACGGAAGACTGTGCTCTGCTCGGAATTGATGAGTACTACACCCTTGAGGAGCTCAGTGCCGCCCGAAGAACAAAAGCCGCCCAGTGGCACCCCGACAAGCTCGAGACCATGGCGCCTGAACTGAAAGAGTATGCGACCCGGCAGCTTGCGCGCCTTAACGGAGCCTACGAAAGGTTGGAGAAACTTGTGAAGTGGAACTCTGAGCCCAAGAGTCTTAGAGCGGAGGGAGAAGAGGCCGCAGCCATTGTTCAGAAGGTGAATTGCGATCTTGCCAATCTCAACCGCGAATTGCGGCAAATACTGGACTCGGGTCACTCCCCAGACGTATCAGGAGTGGAATCGAAGATGGAAAAAATAGCCGAAAGATTCGATGATGGGATTCGCAGAATGCGCACACACCTCGCGAGAGCTCGTAAAGAAGCCCCAACAATGGATGTAACATCCCTCGAACAGACCATTTCTGATGCCATCAATACCTCTCGCAGGATGAAAAGTAACGCAGAGAAAGCAGCGGCAGGTTCATAAGAACTGTGCATCATCTTGAACCGAAACTCTAAAGCAAGCAACCTGTGCCAGGACTGCCGCGAATAGGAACTGAGAACGGAGGAAGTCACCAGTGAGCCCCGAAGAGCGAGCCAAAATGTACGCCGCGCAGGGATTTTTAGTCCGGGCTGTCGCGATGTACAGCAAACTTGTCGAGACGGAGCCGACCACCGAGAATCTATCGACACTAGCAGCACTTTACATGGAGGAGGGCTTGCACGAAGAAGCGCAGGCGCTCTATCTTCGTGTGCTGCAAATGGAAAACGCCAAGGCAATGCCGACCGACGGTAAGCAGGTCTGATTGTTCACCAGCCGCGTTCGTCTGCGATCCTGCCTGTGTTTATGGCGCAAAAGCCGAGAAGACGGTCCTCTGGTTCTTGGAAGAGGTCGTCGGTTCGATCCCGACCAGGTCCACCAAATCCTCATCCCCCTTATGTCTAAGCGCACGGGGGCACGCTAGCTTCAACCCACCCAAGTCAGAGAGGGGCGGGGAAGCCCCGGAAACGGCGTGCTCGCACCTGCGTTTCTTACCAGTGATCCTTGACCTGCATTCCGGGTACAAAAACCCAAAAGACGGTCCTCTGGGCGTTGTAAGTTGTCATTCAGGGCCTTCAGCCCGCGAAACCTCATGAAAATAGAATAAAAGTGAGTTTACTTATGACTTGCGTATTGAGCCTTGCCTTCCACATTACTTACACATTTCCCAGTTCTCCCCGCCACACGCTTGCATCCACCACCGTGCCTTGAAGACCGCGAAAAGTCGAGTCACGCCCACAAGCAAGACATTGGCGCAGCCACAAGACGGTCGCCGAAGTGGACCGAATTTCGGCCATCGAAGAGAACCACTCCTAGCTTGAAGTTATCGCCGCAGGCGTCCGCCAACTTTCGGATCCCTTTGAAGTCACCCGCATTTACAGTAGCGCTCGCCTTGACTTCGATGCCGACCAATGCGCCACTTCCCGTTTCAATCACCAGATCAACCTCGTCCTGGTCCTTGTCCCGATAGTGGTAGAAGGCGCAGCTCTCACCGAACCACGATGTCTGTTTCAGCACCTCAGAGAAAACGAATGTTTCCAGCAGCGATCCGAAGCTTGAACGGTCTTTCGCGATCCGTTCCGCGGTCGCCCCCAACAGCGAGCCGAGCAGACCGGAGTCAAGGAAATGCAGCTTGGGCGTCTTTACCAAACGCTTCAACTGGTTCCGAAACCACGGTTCCACCTTTCGAACGAGAAACAACTGCTCCAGAATAGCAACGTACTTCCTGGTGGTCTTGTCGTCGAACCCAACTTGGCCGCCCATCTGCGTGAAATTGGTGAGCTGGCCAGAGTGGTGGGCGAGAACCTGCAGCAGGCGCGGCATTTGATCAAGCTTCTCCACATCGGCAACTTCGCGTACATCCCGCTGCACGATGGCTCTTATGTAATCCCGCGCCCATGTCTGGCGTCGCTTTGGATCTTCACGCCGCAGCATCTCGGGGTAGCCGCCGATCAGCACGGTTTGTACTAGATCTTTGCCGATCATTGGCTCGGCAGGTTTGCCGAGTTTTCCATCGAACGCCGCTTTGAGGAACCCCGGCTTTTTGCCTCGGATTTCAGCCCGCGAGAGGGGCAGAAGGCTCACGATCTCCATGCGGCCAGCTAAACTCTCTGAGACCCGAGGCAGAGTCAGGATATTGGCTGAGCCCGTCAACAGAAACCGGCCGGCCCGGCGATCATCATCGACCGACTTCTTGATGGCCCGGAGAAGGTCGGGCACTCGCTGTACTTCGTCAATGGTGGTTCGATCGAGTGCGCGCACCAGCCCAGTTGGATCGCTGCGCGCCGCAGCCAGCACCGTGTCGTCGTCCATGGTGATGAATTCGCGATCGCCAGTGACCAAATCGCGGACCAGGGTGGTCTTGCCGCACTGGCGCGGCCCCGTAACCATGACGACAGGCGTGTCCTTGAGCGCGGTGGCAACCAATTCGGCGGAAAAACGAGGAAACAGCGCGTGATCGGTATCGTCCATGCCGGGTGAAGACTCCGTCCAGTTCGGATTGGTTGTTCGTCTATTTCGGATTATAGGCTCGTCTGATCCGGAACAGAAAGCGGGACATTGCCGGAACTTGTCCCTCCTCGTGGTGGCCTAGCTCCACCTGGTCGTGAGCGATCCAGGGGGTATCCTCCCAGATCGAGATTGTATCTTCCGATCCAGTTCCTGCATCGCCTCCCGGTCGTTACAGCTTTGCCTTAGTCAACCGGCGCAAAAGACTTTCCTTGGCAGCGTTCTCCTGACGGAGTTCCCCCAGTGCGGACTGGAATGCAGCCACCCGGCCTTGCCGGAGCGCAAGATCACGCAGGTCAATCAGCAGATGGACCGCCTTGTCGTATTTGTTGGGCTGCCGCTTTTGGTTGTGCGCTGCAATCCGACTCCAAGTGGCCTCTTCGCGCTTCCCCAGTTGGTCCAGATAGCGAGAGCGGGTTGCCTCGTCTTTTGCCTCTCGTCGCGCAGCTTCCGCTGCTCGATTTGCCCGTAGTCTTTCTTCCTCACGGGTATGAACCAGTCTCAGAAGATCGCCGGCAGTGCGCCGACAAATTGCTTCGGGCGCGGAGAGAGTGCGTCGCGTGTTCTGTTGTTCGAAACGTCGCAGCAGTCCGTTTGTCCACCGTTCACCGGGTTCTGAGACGGCCGCAACCAGCAAGTTGTTCTTTTCTTCTTCGGGCAAGCTCTGAATCCAAGTCGCCAATTCCTCCCGATCCAGGCCAGCGTCCAGCGGTGCCGAGACAGTTGCTGCAATTTCGACAAGGTTCTCGTCTATTCCAAGAAACTCGATCGGCGAATGGAGGGGGGCCGACAATTCGCCCAGACCAGCAGGCACAGCTGGCTCCAGTTCGTCCTCCGCGAACTCTTCATTCTGCGCGCAAAGTAGCCATCCGAGATAAAGGCAACGGATGCCCCCGTGCAGAAGGTCCGAGCGCAGCGACATCAGTCAGCCCATCCATCCTGTCCCGTCATCCCAGCCATCGTCCTCGAATTGATTTTCAAATGCAACGATCACAGAGTTTCCAGATTTTCGCACTTGAGCAGTTTCGCCAGGAAGCATGGCTCTGAATGCTTTGTAGTCGATGGGCGCCACACCTGCGCGCGTCCGCCAGATTCTCGAACAAATAGACGCTGCGATTGCCGATACCTCAAAAGAAATACGCGCCTATATGAAGGCGCATGGGGAGTTCATGGAGATAGGCAATGGCATGCTCCAGCAATGGGAGCAAGGCGTCGCGAGGGCACGTACCTCAGGGCAATGAGGCGGTCAGGCAGAAGATTTCTCCGTGAATGATGACGATTTGAGCACTCGAACGCTGCGCTGCACAGATGCCAAGGACAGCCAAAGTGACCCCCGACGACTTCCGCCAAGCCCTCGTCGACGGCCGAACCGCCAGCCGGACTTCACCCGCGCGTTCGTCGGATTGTGGTGGGACGCCAAAGGCGATTGCCAGCGGGCGCACGAATCCACGCAGGACGAAGGGCGGGCAGCGGGTCACTCCTCCGTACCGGATCGGGAGGACATGATCATCTCTGTTTGGACCGGCATTGTTTGCGAACGAGATCAATCTTGAACGCTCTATTTTGTCCAGCACGAAAATCTATGATGTAAATGCGTCACTCGTTGGGGCAGGTTGAATCTTCCCCACTATGTCGCGGTATCGCACAACAGAGTCCACTTGACCCGCCGGAAAGTCGCATTGAAAGACGATTTCCTGTCTGGGGATAGCCTAATCACCAGTGCCGTCGCCATTGCCAATCGCATTTGCGACCCGTTGCAACCAGCGATTCTGCAAGTCACCACGAGACGCCACGATAACCAGACGGGCTTGCGCCCGACTCAGGGCAACGTTTAACAAGCGCGGACCCTTGTCGTCGTTATTGAGGAATTCAGTGCTGGCGAGAACGCAATCGAAAAGGACGGTGTGACACTCTGATCCTTGTGCGCGATGCACCGTGCTAACCTTCACCGCCGAGATGCCCTTCCTTCGCAAGTTGCCCTTCAGAACGCTACGTTGTGCTCGGAAAGGACAAAGGACGGAGATTTGATCAGGAGATAGCGTCTTCAGTAGTCTGGTGACCAGTTCGCCAATGAAATCGGCGGATTCGAACCGCACCGGACCACCGTAATTGCTATTGAACATTCCTTCTTGCTGGCAGAGATGGAGATGTACATTCTTCCGTCCCATCGGCGCAACGTCGCGCACAACTCTTTCCGCACGCCAGATAGGATTGGCTTCGCAGTCCTCGGCGACCATGAGCTTGCCGTCATAAAAGACGTTGCTTACAACATCGCAGATTGACTCCTCCATTCGTCCCTGCTCGTTTAATAGGCACGTTCCACGCTCAGTCTTGTGGATAAACATCGACCGTCCGAGCCACTTTCTAGCCATCGGATGCTCGGATTGGACAACAGGAGCAAGCTGTTTGTCGTCCCCCGCGAAAATCACCTGCTTGCCCAAAGGAGCCAGCGCCAAAGCGTGAGCAAGGCTCGCTTGGCTGGCTTCGTCAAAAACTACCAGATCGAAGGGTCTACGGACGTAAAGAGCCTCGAAGCTGTACGCGGCGCCCGTCGTCGTCATTGCGGCAAGTTGCGCTTGGTCGATTGGGTTCGGAATTTGTGATCTGAGGCTCTTGACCTGATCCTTCCATGCCGCATACGCCACAACATCTGTCGGATCGGGCATCCTGGTTTCGAGTTCGGCTAGGCGGCGAATCAAGTTCCCGTCCGGGGTCGGAAGGAGGTGCTCTCGTCTTTTGTATTTGGACGCAATAAAGTGGTTGCCAATGCGCAAGCACTTCTTCCGCAGGCTCGCAGCCACGCGGTTGGACGCCGAGAGCCTCTCAAGATGCTCATCCACTGAAATGAGTGCAAGATCGACAGCAACGTTCGTCGTGGATAGAAGGAGAACCTTAGCTGTCGGTCGTTGACAGAGATAGTGGGAAACCATCGCGCCGAGCGTATAGGTCTTCCCAGTTCCCGGTGGTCCCCACAGAAAACCATGCTCTCGCTTTAGCAGCCCGAATGCTTGTGCTTGAGCAGCGCGAAGCCTCGGGAAGCCCTCGATTCGATCAACCTCCTCTAGATCGGATAGCTGGGCTTCGGTTACCTTGGATAGCCATCCAAAACCCTGCGTTGCCCAACTCGAACTCTCCCAGCAATCGCGCAGTGCTTCGAGATAGCGTGGCGGGTATATACGAATCTCCTGCCCCTTTTGAGGAGGTGGGCTACTCAAGTACCGAATGTTCAATTGATCGGTGTCAGGAATGACTGAAAGCACGTCGGCGGTGCCGGAGGGCGGCCCTCCCCACCAAGCAGCAGCGCCTTCGAGCGATTCGTCCAGCGAACTGGAGGCATTCATCGGCTTGACAACAACCTTCCAAATGTTTGCCTGCTGTGAAAGATCGCTCACTCGAAATCTGAGGAACTTGGACGCAATGCGTAATTCCTCTTCAATTGCATCAACGACTTCTGTGATGGACTCGGCGATACTCGCAACGGACATAATCTCTCGCATGTGGTCGCTTGGCTGGAAAGCGTCAGGAGTAGCGCAACCCACGAGACTTAGGCAACTACCTGCACCGAATGAAAGCCAAGCTTGGGCCCAAAGCTGCCGCCATGGCAACCGCCCACAAGATCGCAGTAATCTTTTACACCCATGGTCAAAAACCAAGTCGAATACGACGAGACCATCTGGGACGCACCAGACGCCCAGAGCGAAAAGAGCCTCCAAGCCAAACTCAAACGGCAAGCCAAACAACTAGGTTGGGGAGCCAGAATGAGAATGGCATGGTCGCGACGTCCGACCACATGCGGGGTCGATCAGGCGCCGCCAACAACCCATCTCCGCGCGATCCAAGAACTCCACTGTCCGCCGCACGCAGCGTTTGCCGGGCATTGCCAAGATTCTCTGGCAACGAAGCATGTGAGTCGTTTCCTTCTTCAGAACTCCCAGCCAATCCGCAATGTATGCATTGCGTTGTCTTCTCGAGGTTCCTGGTGCAACTCTAGGTCAGCACACAGAAAAGCAGACCCAAGCTCTGCAACGAGTTCCTCAGACGCATGGCCGGCTTCTCCCCCATGCGGCGGTACTACCTGTTGGAGGGTCCCTCGGAAGTGCGAACTCAAGGTTCACCTGTTTGACTTCAGAGTACAATAGGCCAACCACTTCCGCTGTAGGGTTCCTCCTATGCTGTTGCAGTTTTCCCTTATTCCCGCCTTTGAGCAAGTCCCCACTGGAGGTGTCTGATGTCCGCCCAAACAGCCAATCTTCTTCGGTCCGTGTCGAACGCCGCATGGTCCGCCGCTAGAAATATTAATTCAATCTTGCCGGCTGGCAACTTGCCTCAGCCACCTTGGGCCCCCGCTCCGCTTCCGAAGAGTTCGGAGAGGGCTCCCATGACGATAGGTGTTCCAAGGAGAACGCTATCTCTCTGTCCCGAATGCAATCGTGAGGCAGTCGAGGCCGTGACAAGAGGCGAATCGAGTGTGGACGATGTCAGGGAACGGCCCGGAATTATCGCGGCAGAGATTATCGAGGAAGCAGGGCGCATTCTCATGCGCAAAGCCTGCGAGAAGCACGGTCCTTTTGAAGACGTGCTCTCGAACCATCCCGCGTTTTTCAGACGGATGGAAAGCCTTGGGTTTGGCGGGGACTTCAATTGCGCCGGCGATGAAGCGGTTCACAATCACGGCGTGAACAGCACCAGGACAGGTCGCGGCACGTATCTAATCGTTGACCTCACCAACCGCTGCAATATGTTCTGTTCGCCATGCTATATGGACGCCAACGCCGCCAGCTACGTGCACGAGTTGGATATGCAGGATGTGACTGATTTGTTTGCGAGGGCGAAATCTTTCAAGCCTCAGCGTGAGATTAACGTCCTGTTCTCCGGCGGCGAGGCAACGCTCTCGCCGATATTCCTGGACGCCGTCGAGCACGCCAAAAGGGTCGGTTTCCATCGGCTCCATGTGGCGACCAATGGAATCCGATTCGCTCAAGAGCCCGATTTTGCCGTTAAGGCGAGGGCTGCCGGACTTCACGGGGTTTACCTGCAGTTCGACGGGGTCACCGACGAGAAGAACAGTCACCGCGGAATCGGCAACTACATGGAGCTGAAGCTCCGTGCCCTCGACAATATCGCAGCTGCCGGCATGAAGACCACACTCCAAGTGACCGTCGTGAACGGACTGAACAATGATGGAATTGGCGACATCATTCGATTCGTTGCCGATCACATCGAGAAGATCCACGGTGTCATCTTGCAGCCGGTGATGTTCTGCGGCCGAGATGAAGACATTTCCGCGGACGAACGCTACGCGAAGCGATACCCGGTTTCGCAGATCGCATACGACTTGCAGGCTCAAACTTCCTTTGGATGGGAACCGATGCGCGACTGGTTTCCCGTCTCTGCATATGGAGCTTTTGCCCAGTTGTGTGACATCCTCCACCCAAAAGCTGAGCTGGGAAGTTTGTACAACGACATACATCCCAACCACGGAATGTTCTCCCCGATTCTGATCAACTCCCAGACGAAGGAGATCGTTCCCGTTGCCAGGTTCTTTAACGTGGAGCAGTTCCTCAAAGACATCATCGAGATCGCTGATTCTGGCAGGCGGCCGGCGATCATTAGATCGTTGGTCTCCCTGTCCCTGGCACGCAACTTCGATCCCGATAGTGCACCTCCAAATTTTGGTATCAGCCAGCTCCGCGATTTGCTTGCAGACTGCGTCTACCGGGTAGCCGGCAGCGGGCCCGACTGGTCAGAGCGGGCCTATGCCTATGTCGGCGTATGGAGGCTTGTTATGGTCAGCCCCATGGCCTTCCAGGACGCCTACAACTATGACCTCTCGCTGATCTCCAACTCGAGCACTCCTGTGGCGACACAGGAAGGTGAAATCAACTTCTGTGCCTATAACGGGGGCCGCTGGCGGACGATAGTAGAGCACCTCCACCGGACGGCGAGCTTGGCCGAATGGAATAGGTCGCATGGCCGGCATCCTATCTACGCCAAGGGTAAAGAGGTGGACATGGGTTCCGGGCGGGTTCCACAAAGAGACCTCGTTCAGATAGATCATCAGCACACGGTTTGAGGCTCATGCCGGAGGTTCCAGGACGGCACCTCCGGTTTCCCGGTTTGAGGTAAGCGTCAGACGAAATTCATATTTGGATTGCGGATGCGACGTCCCGAGTGCACCGCACTGATGACGGTAGGGAGTTTTGCAGGCGTGCAAAAGCCACGCTAGGTCAAGTCGGGTAGCTCTTCGCGTGGAATCAGCAGACGGATGGATCGAGCCTGTCCAGGTGTGCGCTCGATTAAGCCGCGGGTTTCGAGTGTCAAGATCATTTGCTGTACCGAAGGCAGTGAGACTTTGAAGTACCGTTGCATTTCGGACTCCGAGGGTGGGGATCCGTGGATTTTGCCGTAGTAGTAAACGAACGCCAAGTACTGACCTTGCTTGTCGGCATAGGGTCTCTTCATCGGTCGCGGTTGGTCGCGCTTACTATTGCGGTATCAGTGCTGGGCGACCCAAGCTGTGGGCGTTAGATCCGATAGATGCTGTAGTTGCATGTTGGCTAAGCCCGGTAGTACGGCGGACAGATATTCACGCACGGGTAGATTGATCCGTCGACAAGTCTCGACAAGCGAAAAAATCGCTGCCACCTTTGGTCCGGCTTGTGGACTGCCCAGGTGGATCCAGTTCTTAGGACCGACGGCGATGGTCGGATGGAGTTCTCTGCCGGGTTCGTACTCAACTCTAATTCCGGTTAGTCCTGAAAGCGGATCAGCTTCGGCCCCGCCGGCGTACGTCGCCGTCTTTTCCCTCGTCCCACTTGTTCTTCGGTCATGAAATTACTTCAACACAGATTTGAAGCGCTGACTACAATGCGGTTGGAGTGATGCTTATGAGATACATGGGAGAAATTCATCGGTTCCCATCGTGAACAGTGGATTAAAAGAGCGCTGCTATGCGATACCTCGGCTTTGCGGCTTCTCAACGAATGCGTTTGACCGGAGAACACGGAATGGGGAGGCACGGGCAGCGTCCAGATTTAAATTGAACAGTATGGATTCGATGTGAAGTTCGCTAGGCACTATGTCCGTGTGTTGGGGGGTGTCGTGAATTACTCCGTGAGCATAGAGTAACGCCGCCGCGTCCCGAAAAGGAGTTGTTGATTGCCATCCCTACCGGAAAATACACGCAACACCAAGTATTTGAACTCGGTGGTGATTTAACCCTTGCCAACAATTGCTGGAGGACAGTGACCTTCGCGACGGGTGTGGATGTAAGCCTCTTGTCGCAACGAATCGCGGACGCGTACCAGTCCCATTGGCAGCTGTGCTCTGCCACCGATGATGGACGATCAATCACACTCATCGATTTCTCACCGGGCCAATGAGGGGTGACCGCGTTCATTGAGGACATCTACTGAATTCGCCCCGGAAAGACTACGACATGCCAAAAGGGATTCTCAAAAAACCACAGGCGGACGCGCCCGCGACGGGAATCAAGAACTACATAACGCGGAGCGGGCTGCAGCGCCTCAAAGACGAGCACCGGTTTCTGCTCACCAGGGAACGCCCGGCCGTTGTGGAGGTAGTGGCGTGGGCTGCCAGCAACGGCGATCGCAGTGAAAACGCCGATTATAAATACGGTAAGCGGCGGCTGCGGCAGATCGATGGTCGGATTCGCTTTCTCACGAAGCGAATCGAAGCCGCGGAAGTCGTAGACCCGGAAGCTCCGAGAGCGGGGCGGGCGGCGACGAGGGCATTCTTCGGAGCGACCGTGCGCTATGCCAATGCCGTGGGAGTGGAGCGAGTGGTGAGTATCGTGGGCACCGACGAGGTCGATCTCAACCGCAATCACATCAGTTGGGTGTCACCTTTGGGGCGCGCATTGATGAAGTCGGCAGCGGGGGACAGCGTAGTGCTTCGAGTGCCGCGCGGTACAGAACGTCTGAACGTGCTGGAAGTGCGTTACGAGCGCATTTCTGTGGAACCGTTCCGAGAACCACCTGGATCCGAGGCCTTAGCGAAAGAGACTTCGTGAAATCAAAAACTAGCACTGATGAGTGATAGAATCGCGTACGGGTGCTCTCTTATGCATTCGAAATGGGCTGTTGGCGCGGGAATAGCCGGAAAGCACTTCACGGGCAAGGAACCAAGAAGCTGTGGAAATGGACGAAAACTTCCACGGTTTGTTACACGGTTTCACATTTGTTGCATTGATCACCGAAGTGAGTTAGTAGAAGAACTGCCTTAGAAACAAGCACTTCCACGAAGTGCCGGGATGGCGGAACTGGCAGACGCAGCGGACTCAAAATCCGCCGGTACTTGGTACCTTGGGGGTTCGACTCCCCCTCCCGGCACCAGCGTTTTCAATCAGTTGACGGAAGAGGGAGGCCTGGCAGGAGTTTCGTCGGCCTCCGATTGTAACTGTCGTGTAACCGCCTCTCTCCGGATCTCGAGCTTCCGCACAGCGTCGTCCAAGTCCCTTTCGCTAACGATGTTGTAGCGCTCGAAGACCGATCGCGTCTTGTGGCCGCTGATGCTCATCGCGACGCGCTCCGGGATGCCAGCGCGCACCATGTTCCTTACGGCCGTTCGCCGGAGATCATGGAAGAGCAGATCGGGGACGCCCGCGGCAGTCGTAACCGCCTCCCACGCCCCCCGAAAGTCCCGCACCACTTCTCCGTCCCGCGTAAAAACGAAATCGTCAGATTGCTTTCCCGCGATCAACGCCGCCAGCAACACCTTCACGCCGGCGGACATCTTGACTGTGCGCGCGTCGTCGTTTTTGGTCTCGCCGGGGTTTAGCCGAATCGTACCGCCCGCGATGTTGATCTGATTTACGCGCAGCCCCAGTAGTTCGGATATTCGCCAGCCGTAGGTATACCCGCATTCAAACAGACCGCGTAACCAGAGCCCGACTTCAGCGCAAGACTTTGCCAGTGCGGCGTACTGGGCATCCTCAAGAAAGCCCTTGCGCACGTTGCGTTCGGCCAGGTGAGGGAAGTGGGGGATCCGAGTCACCTTCGGCGGTGTGGTCTGTGCGCCCAAGGTGAACATCCGCTTCAGCGCCGCCAGTTCACGGTTGATCGTTGCGTTTGACGCCCCCGCCTGTTGGCGATCGTCCACGTACTTATTGAAATGATCGGTCGATACTTGCACGGCGCGCAAATGTCCGAACACAGGTTTGAGATGCAGTTTCCATCGCGTCTCGGCGTCGTCCAATGATTTCTTGCCGTTGATGCGGTAGTCACGAAGGAAATCTTCTGCCAGCTCTGAAATCTTGATCCGTTCAGCCCGCGGCCCGATGAATGTGCCCGTGATGACTTGTGCCAGCCGGCGCTGAAGGAACTTTTCGGCTTTCTCATGGTCGGGCGTTTTGGCCGATTCCGCGAAGGCTTTGCCGTTGCGGTGGTACTTCACCCAATAGACCTTGCCCCGGAGATAGACACATCCCGTACCGCGTAGTCTGCCGCTCATAAAACTTGCTCTTTCTCCTTGGCCATTGCCGCGAAACGGTCCAGGTCTTCGCGGTCAAAGCGCCACTTGCCGCCGGGAATATAGGACAACCGCCCCTCGTGGACGTGATTGCGAAGAGTCCACACGCTCACGCCAAGATACTCCGCGGCTGCTTTGGTCGCAAGAAATCGCGTCTGTATGTGGCTTGCCTTGCGGAAGAGGGAAGAGGCACCAGGGCCGCCAAAGAGCACGGCGGAGAGCTCGGGGGTCATCTTGTAGCTGTAGGATTTGTAGGATGCCTGCATCATAATCCTTTCAAAAACATTTCTAGGTCAATAATTTGGCCTTCGCTTTTTGCGCCGACTCTAAATAGTCCGGCGCTTCGATCTCGAATCCCCACGCCTTCAGCAAAGGCTCGGGAATGAACTTCGAATTCTTATTGCGCCGCGCCCACTCGCGGAGCTGTGATGATTGCAGATATTTATCGGGCGTAAGTTTGTACTCATCAACTGTCTTCTCGAATTCAGTGACGACGGGGACAACCGGACCAGAGTCGGGTTTGCCCCAATTTGGGTTTCCGCGGCGCTTCATAGTGGAATCTCCACGCCGGGATTCTTCGATTCGTCTTCGAACTCCAGGCGCGCAATCATTTGAACGCCTCTCGCACGGATTCTTCTTGTTCTAATTCCTCGGCAGTTTTCGGGGCCTTTTTCTCCGCCAGAAAAGTGTAGCGGCGGCTTCTTGTCTTTCGTTTTCCCGTAGCCACAACTACCTGCGCGTTATCGCAAGCCGCCAAGAATCTCGTGATTTGCCCTTCGGATTGTCCGAGGCAATGCTGAATATCTTTGTAGGTCATGGGCTTGCCTTTAGGAACCACATCGAAAAACGCGGTCTGCTCGATATCCAAAAGATCAATGCCAGCAAGCCGGTCGTATCCAATCGGCTCGCCATGTTGCTTGCTGTAGTTGCGTGCCAGCTTCCACGGCCCAAATTCACCGCGGCCTTTATAAAATCCTCGTACCACCAAGTCCGCGTTATCGGCTTTAGCGTAATCAATCGCGATTCTGGTGAAGGTCTGGTTGATGAGTGCCCGAGAACCGGCGGCGGCTTCAAGCCAATCCAAAACCCGCTCTTCTTTTTCTAGCGGCTGGCGTTTGTCCCTCTTTTCGGTGGAGTTCTTGCGTACGTGGTGCATCAGCAGGAATGCCGCTTTGCGCGATTGCAGTTCAGTGATTAGCCTACTGGCGATTTCGTTCTTGCCGTCGGCATTAGGACAAAAACCCCGCAACGAGTCCACAATCACAAGATCTGGTTTGAATTCCTGCACCAGTTTCAATACTTCTGAAGCATCAACGTTTTGAACGATTCGAAACCACTTCGGATCCATCTCGAAATCCGGAGGCAGCTTCAAGTGTTCGCAAATCTGTCCGACTACATCGGCTAAAGCCTCGGCGTTCTCGTAGTCGACCATCATTACTTTTTTCTGAACGGTTTTTTGCCCCAGAAAATCATGTCCGAGCGCCACGCACAAACCAAGCTGCACAACGAGCGGAGTCTTGCCGAGGCCAGAATCCCCAACAAGAATGTTCGCGGAATTTTCTGAAATAATGCCTTCCACGATTTCGGGATTCGGAGTAGCACTGCGTAGTTTCTTCAGCGTGGCGTGTGTTAACAGCCGTGGATCTTCTTGATTGCCTTGCGATGCCCTCCATGCCTCGTAGTCCGCAGGCAGCTCCCAGAAACCGTCAGGGTCTTTCTGTTCTGCGGCGCACGCCCACGCCGGAGTCTGCTCGACGCGATGCTTAAACAAAGCGAAATCAGCCTCTTTGCTGAAAAGCCAGAGGGGTCCCGTTTGCTGCAACTCGTTCCGCTGCGTCCAAACAAAAGAGGGGGGAAGATTGGCTTCGATGGCGTTGTGGCATTCCTCACAAAAACAAGTCGTAGATTTGTGCCTAATGTGCCACTCGACCATGTCTTCAACATCGTTATCGCCGGGGGGCCGATGCCCGTACTTTTCACCGACAGCTTGGACTATCTCCACCGTCGCGTCTGGATTCTCCGCGTCGAAAATATGCCCAATGAGCCACTTCAGAAGGGGGTGCAGACTGGTGATAACGAAATCATCCGGAAGAGTGAGAATGTCTTCGGGGTTGCCGCGCTTGTGAAGCGCTTCCGCAACCTGATCCATTTCACTTTTCTCGAGCGTGCCAGACCCAGAGCTTTTGGAAGAGGGAGCCTCAGCACGCAATCTGACGGCCGCGTCCTGCAACGGGTCCGGAAAAGGAATCGGTTTGACGCGGCACTTTATTTCGTATGGAGCCTTCGTATCGGGATGGATCGACCCCGGTCCAACAACATACCCCGATTCCCGCCATTCGAATAGCCCCGGAACTTCTAAGATTCCGCCTTCAGTCGCCTGCCAAAACGCGCGAGTCCGATCAGTCTGTTCGAATATCCAGGAACCGCGGTTGAGGCGGGCCGAGATCGTAAAGGTCTTTGGCATTTTGAAGCCCAGAGCTTTTTCTAGGCCCTCTCTGTCGTCCGTCTCAAAAATGGTGTACTTGTCATCGGAGCAAATACCGCAATTGGCGTCCGGCGAGACGGTAGCCGCGAGCGCCTGTAGGCCAGCAAGCGTGTTGGTCTTGGAGTAAAAGCCCCTCAACGGGTGTTGTTTTTTCAGAGCTCGGATTGTCGCGAGCGGCAATCGCGCTTTGGGATCGCCGGTCTCACGCCGATAAGCCTCGGTAGCTTCCCCGATGGCCTTGTCGCGCGCATTCTTGCCATAAGGGCCTTTGTCCCCTACATCACAGGCGATAAAGCTAAAACTGAACTCTTTGAGCAGCGGAACTGTGCGGTCGAGAAAAGCACTCATTGTGCTCCGCCCTTCTCCAGTTCGCTCAAGATCACGGCGACCCGGGTTAGGGCGTCCGGCGACAGCGCTCGCAGGACTTTGTTCTGGGTATAGGTCGTAACAGTGCCGGTGGAGGTGGTGAGTGCGCGCAGAGCTAGAACCTGCCGGAGCGCCTCTTTTACTTCGCGATCGACGGATGTTTCTTGGGGGAGAATTAGAGGTGCGGTACTCATTGTCAGCTCTTTCATCTGATCACTTGCGGCGTAACGTTCGCGCGCCTCTTAGCGGCGCTAATTCTAAAGTAGCATGTCAAGTTTTCCGCTGGGCGCTTCCCGACATTTCTGTCGTGACAGACATGTCAGAATCGCTAGGCTTTAGTTTCATTTCTCTCTTCCATGCGTCGCTCGAAAATGGCCGCGACGCATCGAAGCGCCTCGGGCGATAACCTTCCTAGGATCGCGGCGCGCATCTCGAGAAACTCCGCAACTGCAGCCTCGGCTTCTGTTTCCGCGGCGGTGGTGTTTGCGGTGCTCATAATCTTTCTCCTCAAAACACGCCCTTCGTGGGGCGCAATTCTATAGTGGCATGTCAAGAGGTTGTCTGTTTTCGGGGGTGGAACCACAAGGAGTTGTAGTTTTGAAAAAAGTGCGGTGACAAAAACCACAATAGAATTGATTGTTTCTGAAAAGTCACCCTGCTTATTGGCGAATGGAACGCGAAAGCTTTTTGCGAGGCTCTGTAGGCGGGAGCCCCGAACGAAACCCAATCGACGAGGTACGACCCCACACGCGAGACAGTCGCTCGCTTTCGAACGATCGGTGGTGTGACTCAGTTTGTACGAAGTTGGATTCTGCGGATCGAGAGGATGCGGAGTCCTCCGGATCGTCGGCGTGTGCCCCTGCGGGGCAAGGCGTCGACCGAGAAGGAACTACTGAATCGTGCTTCTCTCTCGCGCCTCCCGCTCCTCACGAAAACACTCATGAGGAATCAGCCAGGATTCCTCGACAGACCCTTCTTGATTGCTGCTGCCTTCATTGTGCGTATGCAACGTTCTCATCAGTCCGGGCTGCACGGTCGCTCTGTGCAGTCTTGAGTATGCATGAATCTGCGAGGTGATACTCGTCGCAGTAATCACCGAATGATTCCCCGCCACACTCTGTGCGGCACTCAGAACAGATCGAGGCTCCGCAGTCAGCGCACTGAACAACGCTAGGTCTACCGCAGCGTACGGCCCCTGCTTGCGAGCTATCCACGAAATTAGTTTGACAGGCGGGATGCATTTGCTCGGGATACCAGCAAAGGCACAGGCGAAAGATTGGGCGAAAACAAAAACGGACAACACACTCCAACCATTAGACTTGCTCCGTGGCACTCCTTAGATTCAGGAAGTGTCTGTTGCGAGTTGACAAATCGTGCTAACATTTTCGGCACTTGAGGTGTTGCAGTGCCTTCCCAGAAGAAGACAAAGAAGAAAGAGGAAAAGGAAGAGAGCCTAGTAGTGAATGCTCGAAAGTGGAAGGCCCTATTTTTGTTAGCACTTGGCGTCGTAGCGTACAACTTCGGAAAAGGTACCGTAGAAGCGATTGTTGACCGTCAACGCGACGTGCCGAGCGTTTCAGCACCGGCACATCCCGAAAAGCAGCTTGATCAGAGCGCACCGAAAAGCGATCCACCAGAGGGACACGAGCCCACTCAACGACTCCGGTTCGTTTATGTTAATGGCAAGGGCGAGGAGAAGACCTTTTTGTATGATACC
>Ga0335077_10002009_pt1 | contig 24305 bp, 22 predicted proteins | sample Lox_Sample_31_FD_207151 | JGI IMG/M metagenome (GOLD analysis project Ga0335077, IMG submission 207151) | Soil microbial communities from Loxahatchee National Wildlife Refuge, Florida, United States - Lox_Sample_3.1 | ecosystem: Environmental > Terrestrial > Soil > Wetlands | place: USA... | reverse complement strand
GCTGGTGCGCTGTTGCTCGCGTTACCGCCGACCTGCGCGGTAACAGGTAACGCCCCGGCACCGGTCACTTCGTGACGGAGCCGTCACGCTGGCTGGCCTGCGGGAACGCGGCGAGCCGTCACGCCCGGCACATGGCCGGTGCCTCTGGCCTGCGGTGTGACGCGTGACGCTCATCTCCGCGGCCCTGGGCCGCTAGCGGCGCCATCGCCCGGCATCCCGACATCGCAAATCAGTACCATGGTGCCGATTTGCCAGCGTCGCGGGGAAACTGTACGTCGATCGTCACGAGGTCACGCTGCGGCCGGAAGCTGTACGGGTGAAGGCCCGGTCAGGACTTCTTTGTACCCGGTACCACTAATTCCCCGTGAGGAGACTTACGGTGCCCTGGGCACCGTAAGTCAAGCGGACGGGTGAAGGCTAAGTCACAAGGCTGGGACTGGTCACGGGTCACTCCGTGCGCCTCTGCTAACACCTGTGACCGAGCCGTCTGCGGGCGCCGGATAGCCCCCGGGGGTATTCCCGGTCAGAGCACTGGCCGACCGGCGATGTACCGCCAGCGACCGCCCCGGCCGCGGCTGGCGCAGGGCGGTCGCTGAGCGGGTCGCCGGGCGACACTTACGGGCAGTTAAGTGTTCCGCCTAAGCCGCGGCCGGGCCACGGAGCGACCGCGCCGGACGGGCGTGGCGCCCGGTGGTCGCTGGCGGTCGCAGGGCGGTCGGCCACGGTACGCGGGCGGTCCGTCCCGGTGCCCTGTGGCGCCCGCGGTCGGCCCAGAACGCCCGGTCGGCGACGGGGGCGGTCACGGGCGGCAGGGCGAACATGCGGAGCTTCACGGTGGTTCCCTGAGCGTCGTAGCGGAGTTCCTCGCCGAGCTGGTTGCCGTCGTCGTACTCGCGCAGGCAGGACAGCCAGCGGGCGCCGGGTCCGTCGAGTGCCAGGGCGAGTCCGGCCGCCCACGCGCGGCGCCTCATGGCGGGCGTGGCGGCCCGGCGCAGGACCGCGGTCACGAGGTCCCATCCTGCGATCTGCGCCCGCTCGAGCGCCCGGTGCAGCCGGTGGCGCACCGTGGACTGGTACGGCTGGGGAGTGGCGTACCACGGGCCGAGCGGCCGCAGTTCCGGGCGGCTCACCCGATCACCAGCTGCTCGATCACGGCCAGCTGCGCCCGGAGCGCGGCCACCGTCGACTCAAGCTCGGTCACCCTGGCCTTGGCCTGCTCGTGCTGGACGTCGAACGCGTCCATGGTCTGCCGGTCAAGCTCGAGCTTCCACGCGAGCAGGTCGATGATCCTCGCGTTGGTGCGCTGGATCGGGTCACTGTCGTCGGGCTCGGCGTGGAGCTGGCCGTCGTCGCCCACGATGATGCTCATTCCGCACCGCCCGCGCGGACGCGGGCCAGCAGGTCGGACGCCTGCCGGTACAGGTACCATCTCGCCGAGCCGTCCCGGCACTCGATGACGAGCCCGTTCACCGGGCGGCCCTGGTCGTGGTAGGAGATGAACGCCGGATCGGCCGTCACCGCGAGCTGGCGGCCGTCGTAGTCGAGCACGTCGCCCGCGCGCACGTCGATCGCCAGCACAGGCTCGGTAGCGGGACATGGGCTGCTCTCTGGATCGGTCGGCGGGGGGTTTGTAGGGTCGGGCATAGGTCTGCCTTCCTGGGTAGTCAGGTTGGGGATCTAGGCCCGGCCGTCGTGCTCGTAACACGCGGCCGGGCCGCTCTCGTCTAGCCGGTGGCCTCCTTCCGCCTGGCGCTGGCCTTGCGGTCAGCGATCGGGGTGACGGAGGCGCCCGCTAGCTCGCTGAGCGCGGCGGCGATCACCTTGTCCCGCTCGGCGGCGGCGTGCTGGTAGCGCAGCGCCGCGGCGGCCGTCGAGTGGCCGAGCCGGGCCATCAGCTCGGCGAGCGTCGCCCCGGTCGCCGCGGCGAGCACGGCGCCGGTGTGGCGCAGGTCATGGAAGCGCAGATCCGGCCGCCCGGCCGCGTCGCGCGCCGGGTAGTACACGCGGTACAGCGTCGCGGTGGCCATGTGCCGCGCCGGGTTCCCGGTCGCCGGGAAGAGCAGGGCGTCGCGGCTGGCGGCCACGTGGTCGCGCAGGTGCCCCCGGACGAGCGGCATCAGGTGCGGCGGGATGGCCACGTCGCGCTTGCCTGCCTGCGTCTTGGGGTCCTTGACCTTCCGGCCGTTCCCGGTGCGCACCACGCCGCGGCGGATGTGGATGACGGCGTTCTTCACGTCGATATCGGAGCGGCGCAGCTCGGCCAGCTCGCCGAACCGCATCGCGCACCACGCGGCCAGCAGCGCCATGAGCCGGTAGCGCTCCGGCAGGGCGGTCACGAGCGCCTCAAGCTCGGCCAGCGACGCCGGGCGGATCGTCTTGGCGCGCTTCACCTGGGAGGCGCCGCGCACGCGGCACGGGCTGGCCGCTATCACGTCGTCGGCAACGGCGGTGTTCATGATCGTGCGGAGCAGCCCGTAGGCGTGTGCCCGCTGCGTCGGCCCGGTGGTGTCCTTGAGCCGGGCGTGCCACTCGCGGACCGCGGCGGGCGTGATGGCCGGCACGGCAGACTCGCCGAACGCCGGGAGGATGTGGTCGCGCAGCACGTGCCCGTAGTGCTCGCGGGTGCGGTCGGCCAGGTCCCGGTCGGCCAGCCAGGCCGCCGAGTACGCGCCGAGCGTGACCGGCGCGGCCGCAGGCGCGGCCGGGGGCAGCCACGCGCCGCGCAGGATCTCGGAGCGCCGCAGCGTCAGCCACGCGTCGGCATCGCCCTTCGTATCGAACGTGAGCGGCCGTCCCTGGGGAGTGCGGGCGGTGTAGGTCACGCCGTCCGGGCCGGTGTAGCGGGCCTGGAAGCGGCCGGAGGGCAGCGTCCGCACGCTGCCGAAGTAGCGCCTGCGGGCTGCCATCCGCGCCTCCGTGCCATCCGCGTGCCAGTTACGTGCCAGAAGTAGCGTACATCAGTGGCAGGGCGTGTCAACGCGTGTCCGCGACAGTAGCAGTCGAATGCGCAGGTCAGAGGCGGTAACCGGCTGGTCAGGCCAGTGTCACCGCGTCGCTTGCGTTACTGGTTCGATCCCAGTATCGCCCACCACCCCTGTTATCGAGGCCTTGCTCCTCTTATCTGTCCTGGTCCTCCCGCGAGCACGGGCTCGGCAGGAGTGGACAACGGTTTACCCGGTCGATGGATATCTCCGAAACCAGCTCGGGTAGTCGCCTGATGACGGAACGCGACCGTGATCCCTGCGTTCCGCAATCCAAGGTCGAGCCACGATGGCGGGACGGGAGATTCGCGTGCTTGAGGACAGTGGGGGCCAGCGCCGCGGACCGGCACTGAAGACGGGAGCCATCGCCGCCGCGATCGCAGCTGTCGCAGTCATCGTGGCGATCGCCGTCCTCGCGGCGACGCACTCGGCGCGTCCCGCAAGCGCCGCGACCAAGGGAGACGCCGCGGGCGGCCGGGCGGTCGCCGGCCCCCTCAGGGTCGTGTCCGTCACGCCGAACACCGCATCGGGCCGGATTGCCGGCGACACCACGCTCCAGGTCGCCTTCACGGTCCCGCTGGCAGCCGGGTCGCCTGACCCGGTGCTCACGCCGTCGGTCCAGGGAAGCTGGCAGTCCGTGGGCAGCACGCTGACGTTCACCCCCGACACTGCATTCCCGCCTTCAACGAAGTTCGACCTTCGAATCCCGGCTGGCCAGGCCGGCGTCCGCTCGGCCGCGGGAAGGACGCTCGACCGGCCGGTGACGGCGTCGTTCAGGACCGAGGGCTACTCCCAGCTCAGGCTCGGCGAGCTGCTCAGCGAGCTCGGTTACCTGCCGCTGACGTGGCAGCCCATGGCCGGTGACCGGATGACCGGAGGCCCGTCGGGCCAGACAGCCATGGCATTCAGCGCGCCGCCCGGGTCCTTCAGCTGGGAACCCGGGTACCCGCAGGCGCTGCGCAGCCAGTGGCGGGCCGGCATGGCCAACCCGCTGCTGCGCGGCGCGGTGATGGCTTTCCAGTCACAGCACGGCATGATGATCAACGGCGTGCTCACCGACCGGCTCTGGAACGCGCTGTTCGACGCCGCGGACGCCAATCACGCGAACACGGTCGGCTACACCTACGCGATCGCGAGCAAGGGATCGCCAGAGACCCTGACGATCTGGCATGACGGGCGCATCGTGCTGCGCAGCCTGGCCAACACCGGCATCCCGGTCGCGCCGACCGCGTCAGGCACGTTTCCGGTGTTTCTGAGATACCGATTCCAGATCATGCAGGGCACGAACCCCGACGGCAGCCACTACGCCGACCCGGTGAGCTTTGTCTCCTACTTCGACGCGGGCGAGGCGGTCCACTACTTCCCGCGCGGCTCGTACGGGTGGCCGCAGAGCCTCGGCTGCGTCGAACTGCCATATGACTCCGCCGAGCGGGCCTGGCCCTACCTGACCTACGGCAGCCTGGTGACCGTCACCGGCTGAGTCGGCTCCTCCGCGGCGCCGCCCGCCCGAACGCTCGCGTGGCCCGGCCGGTACGGCCGGGCCACGCGAGCGCACCGTTGCTCAATTTGTGCCCCATTCTTCACCTGATCCAACCGCCCATGGCCCTGCGCCGTCTCTACACTCGCACGTGAGGAAGAGGTGGTACAGATCGGGGCACACAGCAAGCGGCCTGGCGAAGAGGACCAGCCCGCGGAGACCATAAGCGAGCAAACCGGTTCTGCCTGGCCGTCGGCGTCAGACACGACGGTGCCAGCCGCGCGGGGCGGCGATGCGGGCACGTCGGGGTCGGGGCTGCCGCCGAGCCCGTCCGGCTCGGCCAAGCCCGCCTGGCCGAGCACGGGTTCTGGCGACGACGCCGAGCCATTCCCGACGACGGCCGGCGCGGCCAAGCCCGCCGCGAGCCCGTCGGGCTCGGTCTGGCCGGAGACCGACTCGGTCTGGCCGAAGAGATCCGACTCGGTCTGGCCAGGCGACGCCGAGCCCGCGGGGAACGCGCTCGGTCCGGCCGCTTCGTCCGCCGCGAAGACCTCCGGTGCGCCGGCCGCCGAGCCGCCGGGTGCGCCGGCCGCCGAACCGCCGCGGCCCGCACCCGTCTTCATCCCGAAGAGCCAGACGCAGGCATCGGGCAGCGCCGACGGCCTGCCCAAGAGAACCTCCAAGGCAGCCAGGGCCTCCGGCTCGGTCTGGCCGGATGAGACGCTCGGCGCAGCCGGCTCGGTGTGGCCGGCCGCCGACCGCACGCCGGGACCGGTCTCGGTGTCGAAGTCGGCCAGCCCTGGGGGCTCCGGCACATCGGTCTGGCCGTCCGAGCCGACCCGTCCGGCCAGCGAACCGAGGGCGACCGAGGTCGGATCATGGCCGGGCAGCGTGGCCGGAGCCGCCGAGCCCGCCAGCCCGATCGGCGCGGCGACTCCGGCCTGGTCGCCAGCCTCGCTCGGCCTGACCGCGGCCAGCACCGCGGCTGCCGACGACGCGGCCGGCCCCTTGGGCAGTTCCGCCGCGCCATCTTTCGCCAGTGGCTCGTCGGCGCGCGGCGGCTGGTCGGGCGCATCGGGTCCGGCTGGCGGCTCGGGCTCACTGGGCGGATCAGGTGCCGGGCGCGGCGGGCCTACGGGCCCCGCCAGCCAGCCAGGCTCGGCAGGCGGCGGCTCTGGGCGCCGGTCGGCCAAGGTGCTCGCGGTCGCCGCGGCCGTGATCGTGCTGATCGTCGCTGCCGGCGGGGCCTACCTGTACCTGCAGAAGTCGGGCACGGCGAGCGCCGCCGACAGCAAGAACTCGAAGAGCCACGGCAACGGGACCTCAGACGCGGCTCCCGAGCACGTGGTGTCGATCACCCCTGCCACCGGCTCGACCGGCGTGAACGGTGGTGCGGCGATCCAGGTCGTCTTCTCCGAGCCGCTCAGCGCCACGTCCCCGATGCCGACCGTGACGCCGGTCATCCCAGGCACCTGGCAGCGCACGGGCGACACGGCCGTGTTCACCCCGACCGCCGGATTTAGGCAGCGAACCAAGGTCACCGTCAAGGTCCCGTCCGGCTCGGCCGGCGTCCAGTCGGTCGGTGGCGGGCTGCTCGCCGCGAACGTCACGTCGACATTCAAGACCGGCAGCTACAGCGTGGTCCGGCTGGAGCAACTGCTTGCCCAGCTCGGCTACCTGCCGCTGACATGGGCGCCGACCACCGGCACGGCTGCGACGCTGTCCGACGCGAACGCTCAGGTCACCGCCGCCTTCGACCCGCCGCAGGGCACGTACACCTGGCAGCCCGGCTATCCGAGCGCGCTGATGAGGCTGTGGAAGCCGAACGCGCTGAGCCAGGTACTCCGCGGCGCCGTGGCGGCCTTCCAGGCTGACCACGGGCTGATGTCCGACATGGTCGCCGAGAACCAGGACGGACTGGTCGTCACCGGGGCGATCGGCAGCCGACTGTGGCGTGCCATGTTCCGCGCCATCGCGAGCGACGACACGAACAAGAACGGCTACACCTATGCGCTGGCCAGCCAGAAGACACCGGAGACCCTGACCGTCTGGCACAACGGCACGAAGATCTTCCACAACCTGGCCAACACCGGCATCCCGGAGGCGCCGACGGCCGTGGGGACCGACCCGGTGTACGTCAAGTACCGGTTCCAGATCATGCGCGGGACCAACCCGGACGGGTCGAAGTACGCCGACCCGGTCTCCTGGGTGTCGTACTTCCACGCCGGCGAGGCCGTACATTACTTCCCGCGCTACTCCTACGGATTCCAGCAGAGCCTGGGCTGCGTCGAGCTGCCGTACGCCCCGGCCAAGTTCATCTGGCCGTATCTCACGTACGGGACGCTGGTCACGGTCACCGCACCCTGAGTGCCCGCCCGCAGGTGGCGCGGGTGCCGCCCGCGAGCGCACTCCGCCGTCGCGATAACGGCGCGCGCCCGCTGAGCGGCGCCCGCTAGCATCGAACCATCGCGGCGGCAACTGCGCCGCCGCCGTCTGGTCAGGGTAACCAGGCAATCACCCGAACGAAGGAGACAGCCGTGTCTGCCGACAAGCTTCATATCACTCTCGCCGGACGCGAGCACGTGGTGGAAGCCGGCACGACGGCGGCTGACGCGCTCACCGCCTGGCCGGCGTCCGAGCGTGCCGACGGTGCGGCAGGCGGTGAGATCATCGCGGCCAGGGTCAACGGCATCATGCGCGACCTGGCCGCCGGGCTCGCCGACGGCGACATCGTCGAGCCCGTCGGCCTGCGCTCGGCCGACGGGCTGGCGATCCTGCGGCACTCCACCGCCCACGTGCTCGCGCAGGCCGTGCAGGACCTGCACCCGGAGGCCAAGCTCGGAATCGGGCCACCGGTGGAGAACGGCTTCTACTACGACTTCGACGTCACCGAGCCGTTCAGTCCCGCCGACCTGAAGGCGATCGAGCAGAAGATGCGCCAGATCGTCAAGGCTGGCCAGCGATTCAGCCGGCGCGTCGTCTCCGACGGCGAGGCCCGCGCCGAGCTCGCCAGCGAGCCGTACAAGCTCGAGCTGATCGGCCTGAAGGGCGCCCTTGCGAACGGGCAGAGCGCGGGTGCAGAGGAGTCGGTCGAGGTCGGCGGCGCCGAGCTGACCATCTACGACAACCTGGACGCCTCGACCGGCGCGCTGTGCTGGCGTGACCTGTGCCGCGGCCCGCACCTGCCGTCGACCAGGCACATCCCGGCGTTCAAGCTGATGCGCAGCGGCGGCGCGTACTGGCGCGGCAGCGAGAAGAACCCGCAACTACAGCGGATCTACGGCACCGCGTGGCCGTCCCGCCAGGAACAGGATGACTACCTCACCATGCTGGCCGAAGCAGAGCGGCGCGATCACCGTAAGCTCGGCGCCGAGCTCGACCTGTTCTCGTTCCCGCCGGAGATCGGCAGCGGGCTGCCGGTGTTCCATCCCAAGGGCGGCACCATCCGCCGGGTGATGGAGGACTACTCGCGGCGCAGGCACGAGGAGGGTGGCTACGAGTTCGTCAACACCCCGCACATCACCAAGTCGGCGCTGTTCGAGACCTCCGGGCACCTGGAGTGGTACGCCGACGGGATGTACCCGCCCATGGAGATGGAGGGCGCGTCGTACTACCCCAAGCCGATGAACTGCCCGATGCACATCCTGATCTACGCATCGCGCGGGCGCTCCTACCGCGAGCTTCCGCTGCGGCTGTTCGAGTTCGGCACGGTCTACCGGTACGAGAAGTCCGGCGTGGTGCACGGGCTGACCCGCGCCCGCGGCTTCACCCAGGACGACTCGCATATCTTCTGCCGACCCGACCAGCTCGCCGACGAGCTGGCCAGCCTGCTGGCGTTCGTGATCGGGCTGCTGCGCGACTACGGCCTGACCGAGTTCGAGGCCGAGCTCTCGACCAGGCCGGAGAAGTACGTGGGCGAGATCGCCGAGTGGGACGCCGCCGAGGCGGCGCTCAAGCACGCGCTCGACGTATCCGGCCTGCGCTACGTGATCGCCGAGGGCGAGGGTGCCTTCTACGCGCCGAAGATCGACGTACACGTGAAGGACGCGATCGGCCGCCGCTGGCAGCTCTCCACCCTGCAGGTGGACTTCCAGATGCCAGGCAGGTTCGGTCTTGAGTACACCACCGCCGACGGGACCAGGCAGCGGCCGCAGATGATCCACCGGGCCTTGTTCGGGTCGATCGAACGGTTCTTCGGCATCCTGGTCGAGCACTACGCGGGCGCGTTCCCGCCGTGGCTGGCTCCGGTTCAGGTGATCGGGATCCCGATCACCGACGAGCACGTGCCGTACCTGGACGAGGTCGCGGCCAGGCTGCGGCGGCGCGGCGTCCGGGTGCAGGTCGACGCGGGCGCGGACCGCATGCAGAAGAAGATCAGGACGGCGCAGCAGCAGAAGGTGCCCTGGATGCTGCTGGCTGGCGATGACGACGTCGCGGCCGGGGCGGTCTCGTTCCGCTATCGCAACGGCGACCAGCGCAACGGTGTCCCCGTCGACGAGGCGATCGACGAGATCGTCGCCGCCATTGATCAGCGCGTCCAAGTCTGACCCGCCCCTCGTGAGCCGCTTTTCGGAGTGGGCTGGGGGTTCGGAGCGGATTCATGGTTCGGCTTGAGCGAACGCTAAGGTCGGCGGGGGAGCATGTTCGGGTGTGCTCTGCGCTCGGAAGGAGCCGCGGCGATGTCAGACGAGCCGTCCTGGAACGACGCCAGCACGGATGCCGGCCCCGACGGGACGGCCGGTCAGCCGGGCGAGGCTGGCCAGCCTGAGGTGGTCCAGATGACCGGCGGGGCGGGGCGTCCACGGCGGGTGGCGATCATCGCGGCCGTGGCCGCGGTCGCGATGCTCGGCGGCGCGGGCGTCGCGTACGCCGCCAGCACGTCCACCGCTGCCCCGGCGGTGGCCAGCGCGAGCACCCCGAAGCCGAAGCCGACAGCGGTCCCGAGCCGCCTGGCATGCCCGGCCACCGTGCCGACCTGCCCGCGGTGGCGCATGATCCCGTTCCGGCGGATCGCCGTGCTGCCCGGCGGCGTTTTCGGGCCTGGCCTGGTGGGCGGGCTATTCGGCGCCGTGCATGGTCAGTTCGTCGTGGCCAAGCCGGGTGGCGGCTACCAGACCGTGGACGTGCAGCGCGGCAAGGTCACCGCGGTCGGCGGCAGCTCGATCACGCTGCGCAGCCCCGACGGGTTCACCGCGCATTACGCCGTGAGCGCGTCCACGATGGTGGACGCTCAGCGCAACGGCATCGGGTCGATCAAGGTCGGCGACCAGGTGTCGCTCACGGCTACCGGCAGCGGTTCCACTCTGACCGCCGCCAGCATCACGGACCTGACCCTGCTCGTGCACAGCCACAAGGCATTCAGCTTCAGCTGGCAGTCCGCCAGCTGACCGCGTCGGCCAGCCTGCCCCGGTGCCTGGACCCCGCTCCGGGGCGGGCGGCCGGCCCTGACGGCCCGCACCTATGCTGCATTCCATGACGGGTACCGGGGCGGAGCCACCGACGGCAGAGCCGCCTGCCGCCGAGCCCCTGCCCCAAGCGGGCGTGGGTACGCCGGACGGCTTCCAGCGGCTGTGGACACCGCACCGGATGGCCTACATCAAGGGCGAGAACAAGCCGTCCGGCGTCGGCCAGGACAGCTGCCCGTTCTGCCTGATCAAGGACATGGCAGACGCCGAGGCCCTGATCGTGGCCCGCGGTGCCCTGGTCTTCACGGTGCTCAACCTGTACCCGTACAACAGCGGCCACCTGATGGTCTGCCCGTACCGTCACATCGCCGACTACACCGACCTGGACGATGCCGAGACCGCCGAGCTGGCCTCCTTCACCAAGATCGCGATGACGACGCTCCGGGCCGCCTCAGGCGCTCAGGGCTTCAACATCGGCATGAACATGGGCAACGTAGCCGGGGCCGGCATCGCCGCTCACCTGCACCAGCACGTCGTCCCCCGCTGGGGCGGCGACTCGAACTTCATGCCGATCGTCGCCCGCACCAAGGTCCTGCCTCAGCTCCTCGCCGAGACCCGCGACCTGCTTGCCGAAGCCTGGAAGGACGGTTAAGACCCTCGCCAAGGCGCTGCTAACCCTCGCCAAGGCGCCGCCGACACCCCGGCCCACCGCGTTCAGCGGGGGCCGGGGTCCGCTATCTCTCGCCGCCAGGTCCCGGGCGAAGGTCGTTACCCCGACTTCGCGTCTGCGATGACCTTGTCCATCAGGTGCGAGGGGAGCGGCTCATGCCGCAGGTAGGAACGCGAGAACGTCCCCGTGCCGTGCGACAGCGACCGCAGGTCGATCGCGTACCTGGTCAGCTCGAGCTCCGGCACCTCGGCCTTGACCAGCGTGCGCCCGCCGGGAACCGGCTCGGTACCGAGCACCCGGCCGCGCCGGCCTGACATGTCCGACATCACGGCGCCGACGTAGTCGTCGCCGATCAGCACCGATACCTCGTCCACCGGCTCGAGCAGCTGCGGCCTGGCCTTCTCCGCGGCGTCGCGCAGCGCGGCGCGTCCCGCCTTCTGGAACGCCATGTCCGAGGAGTCCACCGAGTGAGCCTTGCCGTCGAACAGGGTCACCTTGATGTCCACCATCGGGTAGCCGGCGATCACGCCCTGCGCCATCTGGGTGCGCACGCCCTTCTCCACCGACGGGATGAACTGGCGCGGCACCACGCCGCCGACGATCTTGTCGACGAACTCGAACCCGCCGCCCGACGGCAGCGGCTCGAGCTCGATGTGGCAGATCGCGTACTCGCCGTGGCCGCCCGACTGCTTGACGTTCCTGCCGAGGCCCTGGCCCTGACCGCCGACGGTCTCGCGCAGCGGCACGCGCAGCTCGACCGGCTCGACCGCGACGCCGTGCCGGGTCGCGATCCGGTCGAGCAGCAGGTCGGCGTGCGCCTCGCCCATGCACCAGAGCACCAGCTGGTGGGTCTCCGCGTTCATCTCGAGCCGCAGCGTCGAGTCCTCGGCCACCAGCCTGCCGAGCGCCTGCGACATCTTGTCCTCGTCGGCCTTGGACTTGGCCGTGATCGCCACCGGCAGCAGCGGCTCGGGCATCGCCCACGCCTCCATCAGCAGCGGGCGCTCCTTGTCCGACAGCGTGTCGCCGGTCTCCGCGCTGGTCAGCTTCGCCACGGCGCAGATGTCACCGGCCGCGCAGGCCGAGATCGGCCGCTGCTGCTTGCCGAGCGGCGAGGTCAGCGCGCCGATCCGTTCGTCCTCGTCGTGGTCGGCGTGGCCCCGGGCTGCCCGGCCGTGCCCCGAGACGTGCACGGTCGCATCGGGGCGCAGCGTGCCGGAGAACACCCTGACCAGGCTGATCCGGCCGACATACGGGTCCGAGGTGGTCTTGACCACCTCGGCGAGCAGCGGCCCGTCCGGGTCGGACGTGATGCCGCTGACCGGCTTGCCGTCCAGCGAGGTCACGGCGGGCAGCGGGTGCTCCTGCGGCGAGGGGAACGCCTGGGTCATCAGCTCGAGCAGCTCGGCGAGGCCGATGCCCTGCTGGGCAGCGACCGGTATCACCGGGTAGAACGTCCCGCGGGCGACCGCCTTCTCCAGGTCATCGATCAGGATCTTCTGGTCGATCTCCTCGCCGGAGAGGTACCTGTCCATCAGGCCCTCGTCCTCGCTCTCCTGGATGATCGACTCGATCAGCGCGCCTCGGAAGTCCCCCATCGGCCCGGTGTCACCTGGGTCGGGGTCGCGCTCGGCGCGCTTGCCGCTCGTGTAGTCGTAGTAGCGCTCCGATAGCAGTCCGATCAGCCCGTTCACGGTGCCCTGGCCGTCGCCTACGGGCAGGTACAGCGGCGCCACAGACTCACCGAACGCGGACTTGCAGGCGGCAAGCGCCTCGTCGAAGTCGCCGCGATGGTGGTCAAGCTTGGTGATGACGACCGCGCGCGGCGTTCCCGCGCTAGCGCATTCGTCCCAGAGAGTCGCCGTCAGCCCGTCCACGCCGTCGGCGGCGGAGACGGTGAACAGCGCGGCGTCCGCGGCGCGCAGGCCGGCCCGTAGGTCACCCATGAAGTCGGCGTAGCCCGGCGTGTCGAGAAGGTTCACCTTGACGTCATCGTGGATCAGCGGCGCCAGGGTGAGGTTGACCGAGCGCTGCTGCCTGATCTCCACCTCGTCGAAGTCGCTGACCGTGGTGCCCTCTTCGACCCGCCCGGGTCGCTGTATGGTCCCGGTCGCGACGAGCAGCGCCTCGACCAGCGTCGTCTTTCCAGCTCCTGAGTGGCCGACCAGCACTACGTTGCGCACGCTATCGTGCTGGCCGGCCGAGGACGCCCTGCCCGCGGCGCCCGCTGTTGCCTTGTCCGCCATCCGACTGCCTCCTAGCGTTCATGTCCGCTGCTGCTGTTGCCAGCCTTTACCCATGGCCCCGTCACCACAAGCCCCAGCGCACAATCGGCTGGGCCTTCAGGGAAACCGCGGGGGCGATCGCGGGGAGTTGGCCCGGGCGCCTGGTGAAACGGATTGATCAACCGCCAGTAAGATCAAACGGACATGCTCAAGGTGCTGAGACCTGGCCTCGCCCGCTTGCTCGCGCCGGCAGGCAGGGCACTTGCGCGAACCCCGCTGACGCCGAACATGCTGACGGTCACCGGGGCGGTCGGCATGACGGCGGGAGCCCTCTGGTTGTTCCCGACCGGCCACTTGTTCGCCGGGACGATGGTGTGCACCGGCTTCGTGCTTGCCGACATGCTGGACGGCGCGCTGGCCAGGATCACCGGCACGAGCGGGACGTTCGGCGCCTTCCTCGACTCCACCCTGGACCGGGTAGGGGACGCCGCGGTGTTCGCCGGCATCGCGATCTGGCTCGCCACCGGCGGGCACGACAGGGTGCTTGCGGCGGTGGCGCTGTTCTGCCTGGTGGCGGGTGGCCTAGTGTCGTATGCCAAGGCGCGGGCCGAGGGGCTCGGGCTGCGGGCCGACGTCGGAATCGCCGAGCGGACCGAGCGGCTGCTGATCGGTCTCGTCGCCATCGGGCTCAGCGGACTTGGCGTACCGTATGTCCTTTCTATCGGATTGTGGATTCTCGCGGTGCTGAGCGCGATCACGTTTGGCCAGCGGGTCTACGCCGTGCGCAAGGCGGCGTACGCCGCGGACGGTGCCGCCGCGGACAGTACGGCCGAGGACAGTCCAGCGACAACCTGAGGCGGGCCGACCAGGCGCGCCGGAATCGGCGACCGGAGGTGCTATGAAAGCCAGGGTTATCGGCGTGGCCTACGCGCTTGGCTGGTCGGCGCTGTGCCGGGTGCCCGGGTCGTGGGCGGCCGCGATCTTCCGGTTCTTCGCCGACATCGCCTGGCGGCGGCAGGGGCCAGGGGTGCGCACGCTGGAGGGAAACCTGCGGCGCGTGCTCGGCGCCGGGGCTAGCGGGAAGGAATTGCGAGCGACCTCACGGGAGGCGATGCGCTCCTACGCCAGGTACTGGCTGGAGGTGTTCCGGCTGCCGGTCATCCCGATGGACCAGGTCGTCCGGATGACCCACGAGGCCGGCCACGTCGAGGAGATGCTGCGGAACCTGGAGCAGGGCCGCGGCGTGGTGGTGCCGCTGCCGCACATGGGCAACTGGGACCAGGCAGGCGCCTGGGTGATCCGCCGTGGCGCAGGCTCATTCAGCACGGTGATGGAACGGCTGGAGCCCGAGTCGGTGTACGACAGGTTCGTCGCGTTCCGCGAGGGCCTCGGAATGGAGGTGCTGCCGGCCACCGGCGGCCCGCATCCATTCGGTACGCTCGCCCAGCGGCTGCGGGCCGGCAAGCTCGTCACACTGCTGTGTGACCGTGACGTTACTGGCCGTGGAATTGAAGTCGATTTCTTCGGGGAAAAAGCACTAATGATGGGCGGTCCGGCCGCGCTGGCGGTGCAGACTGGTGCCGCGCTGATGCCGGCGACGCTGTGGTACGAGGGCGAGCGCTGGGGCATCCACATCCACGAGGAGATTCCGGTGCCTGCTGTCGGGGACCGGCGGCAGAAGGCCGCCGCCATGACGCAGGAGATCGCGCGCGTCTTCGAGCGCGGGATCTCCGAGCACCCGGCCGACTGGCACATGCTGCAGCGGGTGTTCGTGGCCGACCTCGACCAGGCGAGGCTGGCGGCCGCTAGGGCCAGGCTGAAGCCAGGCGACGCGGGCGACGCTGGCGCCGCCGCGCAGAACGGGGCGGCGCCAGCCGCCGCGCCCACGCCCGACGGTGTCGTGGGCGGCCCATGAGAGTAGGCATCGTCTGTCCGTACTCCTGGGACGTGCCGGGCGGCGTCCAGGAGCACACGAGGGACCTCGCCGAGGCGCTGATGGACCTCGGCCACCAGGTCTCGGTGCTCGCGCCCGCCGACGACGACGAGGGCCTGCCCGATTATGTGGTGCCCGCCGGGCGGGCGGTGGCCGTGCCGTACAACGGCTCGGTGGCGAGGATGGCCTTCGGCCCGCTGTCGGCGAACCGGGTCCGCCGCTGGATCAAGGAAGGCAACTTCGACCTCCTGCACGTGCACGAGCCCGCCGCCCCCAGCCTGTCGCTGCTGGCCTGCTGGGTCGCGGACGGGCCCATCGTGGCCACGGTGCACGGCGCCACCAATCGCTCGCGTGCACTGCACGTTGCCGAGGCGGTACTGAGGTCCGCGCTGGAGAAGATCAGCGGCTGGATCGCGGTATCCGAGGCCGCGCGCACGACCATGGTCAGCCACCTGGGCGGGGATGCGGTGCTGATACCCAACGGGGTGACGGTCCGGCGGTACGAGAAGGCAGAGCCCTTGCCCGGGTGGCCAGGCGAGGGCGGCGCGCTCGGTTTCGTCGGCCGAATGGATGAGCCGCGCAAGGGCCTGCCCGTGCTGCTCCGTGCGTTCGAGAAGGTCGCCGCGGAGCGGCCGGGCCTGCGGCTGCTTGCCGCCGGTCCAGGCGACGAGGCCGAGGTGCTTGCCAGGGTGCGTCCGCAGGTGCGGGACAGGGTCGTCCTGCTCGGCCAGGTCAGCGAGGCGGTCAAGGTGCGGGCCTATCACTCGGTGGACGTGTTCTGCGCGCCCAACACCGGCGGCGAGAGCTTCGGCATCGTGCTGGCCGAGGCCATGGCGGCCGGCGCGCCGATCGTGGCCAGTGACCTCGACGCGTTCCGGCGGGTGCTGCGCGGCGGCCGGGCAGGCGAGCTCTTCGAGAACGGCAACTCCGACGACCTCGCGGCCGCGATCGGGCGGCTGCTCGACGATCCCGAGCGACGCGCCTCGCTGTCGGCGGCGGCTTCGGCCGCGGTGCGCGACTACGACTGGCCGAAGATCGCCCGTGACGTGGTCAAGGTCTACCAGGCCGTGCTTCCCGCACCCCAGGGAACCTGATGAGCCCGCTGATCAGCCTGCTCATCATCGCGCTCATCGCGATGATCGGCGTGTACGTATCCTGGCGGGCCGGCCGCCTGGACCGGCTGCACACCAGGGTGGAGACCGCCCGCGCATCGCTGGATGCCGCCCTGGTCAGGCGCAGCTCGGTGGTGCTTGAGCTCGCCGCGTCCGGGCTGCTCGACCCGGCTGCCAGCTTGCTGCTCGCGGACTGCGCGCACAACGCGAGGTCGGCCGACAGCGGCAGGGAACTCGCCGAGAGCGACCTCACCAGGACGCTGCGGACCGTGCTCAGCCAGCCGGGCTTCGCCGCGTCGATCGAGGGCCGCGACGGCGCTGACGAGCTGATCGGCGAACTCGAGGCCACCACTCAGCAGGTCTTCCTGGCGCGCAAGTTCTACAACGACGCCGTGGCGGTCACGGTCGCCGCCCGGCGCCGCTGGCTGGCGCGAGTGCTGCGGCTGGCCGGCGGAGCCCCGATGCCCGAGTTCTTCGAGATCGACGACATCGTCGTGCCCGGCGGGATGGGGGAGCGAGGCACCGACATGCCGCACCTGGCCGGTTGAGCCCAGCGCCTACCATGGATAGTGAATCCCAGTTCAGGCAGAGAGGCTTCAAGCAGAGCGGCTTCAGGCAGAGTTGCTTTACGAGCGGCCCAGATAGCGAGGCAGTCCCGTGTCAGTCCCCGGCTCCACCGACAGCACCGTAAGCCAGCCCAGCGCGGGCGGTGGCGCCGCCGCGCAGACCGGCACCGACCGGGTCAAGCGCGGCATGGCCGACATGCTCAAGGGCGGCGTGATCATGGACGTCGTCACCGCGGAGCATGCCAAGATCGCCGAGGACGCCGGCGCGGTCGCCGTGATGGCGCTCGAGCGGGTACCCGCCGACATCAGGGCGCAGGGCGGCGTCGCGCGGATGAGTGACCCTGACATGATCGACAAGATCATGGCGGCGGTGTCGGTCCCGGTGATGGCCAAGTGCCGGATCGGGCACTTCGTCGAGGCGCAGGTGCTGCAGGCCATCGGTGTGGACTACGTGGACGAGTCCGAGGTGCTCACCCCGGCCGACGAGGCGAACCACGTGGACAAGTGGTCGTTCACCGTGCCGTTCGTCTGCGGCGCCACCAACCTCGGCGAGGCGCTGCGGCGGATCGGCGAGGGTGCGGCGATGATCCGCTCCAAGGGCGAGGCGGGCACCGGCAACGTGGTCGAGGCCACCAGGCACATGCGGGCGATCAGGGCGGAGATCCGCAGGCTGGCCGGGATGTCGCGGGACGAGCTGTACGCCGCGGCCAAGGACCTGCAGTCGCCGTACGAGCTCGTCGCCGAGGTCGCCGCGGCCGGCAAGCTGCCGGTCGTGCTGTTCACCGCCGGCGGCATCGCCACTCCCGCCGACGCCGCGATGATGATGCAGCTCGGCGCCGACGGCGTGTTCGTCGGCTCGGGGATCTTCAAGTCGGGAAACCCGGCCGCCCGGGCCGCCGCGATCGTGAAGGCCACCACGTTCTACGACGACCCCGACGTGATCGCGAAGGTCTCCCGCGGGCTCGGCGAGGCCATGGTCGGCATCAACATCGACACGCTCCCGCCCGAGCAGCACTACGCCGGCCGCGGCTGGTAGACGGCGGCGACCACCTGCCCGGTGTCGGACAGGTCGGCAAGCACCGCGTGCGCGCCCGCGCGCGCGAGCTCGGCCGCGGCGAACCTGCCGGTGGCGACGCCCACCGCGCGCGCCCCGGCGGCCAGCGCCGCCTCGACGTCCAGCGGGGTGTCGCCGACCAGCACGGTCGCCTGACCGCCGAACTCGGTGCCGTACGCCGCCGCGGCCCTTGACCTGGCCAGGTACACGAGCTCGGACCTGACCGCGTTCTCGTTGCCGTAGGCGCCGACGTTCAGGTCCAGGTGCGCGGTCAGCCCGAGCGGCGCGAGCTTCACCTCGGCCAGCGCCCGGACGTTGCCGGTCAGCAGCGACTGCACCACAAGCGGCGCGGCAAGCCTGCCTGCCGTGCCGCAACCTGCCGTGCCGCCGCCCGCCGGAACCGGCTGAGGCGCGCGGGCGCCGAGCGCGGCCAGGGCGCCGAGCGCGTCAGCCGCCCCGGGCAGCGCCCGCGCGGTGGCCGCCGCCAGCCCGGCCAGGCTCGGCGCCAGCATGCTCAGCGCCGCCTCGAACCTGAGCGCGTCGGCGAGCGGGTCGGGCACGCCGGCCAGTGCGAGCACGTCGAGCACGATCGCGCGGTCGGTACGCCCGGCCATGTTCGCTTCTGCGGCGGCCTCGGGGAGCCCTCGGCCGTACAGCTCGGCGAACGCCAGGTCGTACAGATGCCGGCCCACGCCCGAGGCATCCACGAGGGTGTAGTCGACATCCCAGAGCACGAGAAAGCCGGACACGTCCAGCGAGGTTATCAGCGCCGCCCGGCCCGGCCCCGGGCTAGACTCGCGAAGGTGCCAGGCCGCATCGCCGACGAGGATATCGAGCTCGTCCGCTCCCGCTCTCCGATCGGCGAGGTGGTCGGCGAGTACCTGCAGCTGCGCAGCGCGGGCGGCGGCTCGCTGAAGGGGCTGTGCCCGTTCCATGAGGAGAAGACGCCCTCGTTCAACGTGACCCCGGCCCGCGGCCTGTGGTACTGCTTCTCCTGTGCCGAGGGCGGCGACGTCATCGCGTTCGTGCGCAAGATCGACAGCCTCGGCTTCACCGAGGCCGTGGAGCGGCTCGCCGCGCGCGCGGGCATCGAACTGCGCTACGAGCAGGGCGGCCACGTCCCCGGCCAGGAGCAGTCGAGGCGACGCAGGCTGATCGAGGCACACCGGACGGCCGCAGATTTTTATTCTGAACAATTCCTGTCCGCCAGTGCCGGCCACGCGAGAGACTTCCTCGCCTCCCGCGGGTTCGAGGTCGCCGACGCCCAGCGGTTCGGAGTCGGCTACGCGCCGGATGACTGGGAGGCGACCACCAAGCACCTGCGCGGGCGCGGTTTCACCGAGGACGAGCTGCTGACCGGCGGGCTGGCCGGGCGGGGCAGGCACGGACTGGTCGACAAGTTCCGCGGCCGCCTCATCTGGCCGATCAGGGACCTGGCCGGGGACGTGATCGCGTTCGGCGCCCGCAAGCTGGCCGCCGACGACAACGGCCCCAAGTACCTGAACACGCCGGAGACGCCCATCTTCAAAAAGAGCTCCGTGCTGTACGGCGCCGACCTGGCCAAGCGCGACATCGCGCAGCGCCGCCAGGCCGTCATCGTGGAGGGCTACACCGACGTGATGGCCTGCCACCTGGCGGGCGTGACCACGGCGGTGGCGACCAGCGGCACCTCGTTCGGTGAGGGGCACATCGCGATCCTGCGCCGGCTGATCATGGACGACGACCGGCTCAAGGGCGAGGTAATCTTCACCTTCGACGGCGACGCGGCCGGCCGGCGGGCCGCCCTGCGCGCGTTCGGCCTGGAGGACAGGTTCAAGGCGCAGACCTACGTCGCCGTGCAGCCGGACGGCCTGGACCCCTGCGACCTGCGGCTGAAGGAGGGCGATGCCGCGGTCAAGGACCTCGTCGCTGGCCGGGTGCCGCTGTATGAGTTCGCGGTGCGCGCCGCCATGGCCGACTATGACCTGGAGGCGGCCGAGGGCAGGATCGCCGCGCTCGACGCCGCCGCGGAGATCGTGGCCAAGATCAAGGACCACGGGCTGCGCAAGGTCTACGCGGCCAAGATCGACCGCTGGCTCGGCCTGCTCGACGAGGATCTCGTCATGCGGCGGATCGGCGAGCACATCGCCGGCACCGACCGCGGCACGGTGCGCGGCAGGCGCGGCACGCCAGGTGCCGTGCCGGGCGCCGACGCGGCGCGCGGTGCCGCAGCGCACGGTGTTGATGCGCACGGGGTCGGCGCGCACGGGCCGGGCAGTGCCAGTGCCGGCCCCGAGCCGGTCCGCTACGACACCGCCGACCCCGTCGTCAACCTGGAACGCCAGGCGCTCAAGCTGGCCATCCAGCGCCCGGCACTGCTCGGCCCGGCGTTCGACGGGATGGGGGTCGAGGTGTTCACCGTGCCCGCGCACCGCTCGGTGCGCGAGCTGATCGCGGACTGCGGCGGCGTGGCCACCGCGGGGCCGCCGGTCGAATGGGTCGACCGGCTGCTCGCCGCGGCACCGAACGACAAGGCCAGGCTGTTCCTCACCAGAATGGCGGTCGAGGCGGTCGAGGCTCCTGGCGCCGACGCCGAGCCTGACGTCCGGTACGCCGACGACGTGCTCAGCCGGATCGAGGAGCTGGCGATCTCCCGGCAGATACTCGCGGTCAAGGCCCGCCTGCAGCGGATGAACCCGCTCAACGACCAGGGCGACTACAACCGGCTCTTCGGCGACCTGGTGGCGCTTGAGCAGCGCAAGAAGCTCCTGCTTGAGCGGACCGGCGGGGCGTAGTGCGGAGTTGGCTCAACCCGCACGTACCGCCGGCCGAACCCAGAACAGTATTCCTACCTGCGCGGACGCCTTCTGAAACTTGCCGCCGGGTGACAATTTTAAAACGTCGCAGCGGAGCGTAACCGTTGCACACTTGTGTCCATGACTCCTGTGCTCGCCCCGTCAGAACAGGTCTCCGAGCTCATCTCACGGGCGCGTGACAACGGGACCATCGCGCTGGCCGACCTGAACGCCGCCTTCGAGCGCGACGACCTGCTGCCCGACGTGATCGACGACGTGCTGCGGATGCTGACCGAGGACGGCGTCGAGATCGTCGAGCCAGGCTCGGATGATGCGGACGAGCCGCGGCGCGGCGATCTCGGTGAGCGTGCCCGCCGGTCGGGAACCTCCGACCTGGTCAGGATCTACCTCCGCGAGATCGGCAAGGTGCCGCTGCTGACCGCGCACGAGGAGGTCGAGCTGGCCAAGGCCATCGAGGCCGGCCTGTTCGCCAGGGAGGTGCTGGTCGGCGACTGCGAGGTCGCGGCCTGCCAGGCCGAGAGCGCCGAGCTTCGGGTCATCGCGGACGACGGCGACCGGTCCAGGCAGCGGCTCATCGAGGCCAACCTGCGGCTCGTGGTCTCGATCGCCAAGCGCTACATCGGCCGCGGCATGGTCTTCCTCGACCTGATCCAGGAGGGCAACCTGGGCCTGATCAGGGCGGTGGAGAAGTTCGACTACACCAAGGGCTACAAGTTCTCCACCTACGCGACCTGGTGGATCCGCCAGGCGATCACCCGGGCCATCGCTGACCAGGCCCGCACGATCAGGATCCCGGTGCACATGGTCGAGACCATCAACAAGATGGCCCGGGTGCAGCGGCAGATGCACCAGGATCTCGGCCGCGAGCCGCTGCCCGCCGAGGTCGCCGCCGAGATGGGCATCCCGGCCGACCGAGTGGCCGAGATCCAGCGGATCGCGCAGGAGCCGGTCTCGCTCCAGGCGCCGATCGGCGAAGAGGACTCCGACCTCGGCGACTTCATCGAGGACGCCGACGCCGTGGTGCCGATGGAGGCCGCCGCGTTCATGATGCTCCAGAACCAGCTCGAGCAGGTGCTCGAGACGCTCTCGCCGCGCGAGCAGCGGATCATCCAGCTGAGGTTCGGCCTGATCGACGGCCACCCGCGGACGCTCGAGGAAGTGGGCAGGGACTTCGGAGTCACCAGGGAGCGGATCAGGCAGATCGAGTCCAAGACCCTGGTGAAGCTGCGCCACCCGGGCCGCGCGCAGATGCTGCGCGAGTACCTCGCCTGAGCCGCGGGCGCGAACTGCGTTACATCATGATGACGGTGAGCGGGCGAAGCTACCGTTAGCTGGTACGAAAGGGCGGCTGTCGCCTCCGCTCGGCCGTGCGCCGTCGCCGGACATCGCGGCCGTCGCGCGGGTGCGGCCATCGGGGGAGTTCCGCTTGGTGACCTTGGACGCGCCCTTGCGCACGCCCATCGCCGCCTTGTCCCTCGCCGTCTTCGCTGTCGCGCTCGCCTGCGCCTGCAGGGCGCCCGCCGTCTGCTGCATGGCAGGGCTGTCCGCGGCCTTGCGCGCGAGTTGCTTGAGCTGCTCGTACCGCTCGCGGCCGGCCTGCGCGCCGAGCACGTAACCGACGGCCAGCCCGCCTACGAAGGTGATCCGATAAAAGCGCATCTGGGCCTCTCCACCACGATCAGGTCGCATCCGCCGCATCCCCCGTGGACACGCGCGACTGACCTGCTTCTCATGCCCCGATGCGCTCTTGTTATGCGCGTGTCCGCCGGTGCCCCGTTCACTCGGCGCGCGCACCCGCCGCCGTGCGCTACCCTTGTCCCCGCGGCAGCTTCCCGCCAGGTAACTGCTTGCGATCCCGCGTAGCTCAATCGGCAGAGCGTCCGGCTGTTAACCGGCAGGTTATAGGTTCGAGTCCTATCGCGGGAGCTCGCTGGATGTGCACCATATCCACATGACTTGTTGCCGAACTCTCCGCGTCGTCGTCGCTATCGCTGGATCCGCCTGGCTGCTGTTCGGGCTCGCCTGGCTCGGCGCCCCGGCCGTGGCGGCTCCGGCCGTGGCGGCTCCGGCCGTGACCGCCGGTGACGCGAGCGCGACCGGCTACACCGGGTCGGCGTTCGACACCTGCACGGCGCCGCCGCTGAGCGCGATCACCGCCTGGGGTGCCTCGCCGTATCGCGCGCTCGGCGTCTACATCGGCGGAGTGGACCGGAGTTGCGCCCAGCCGCAGCTCACGGCGTCCTGGGTCACCGCCGTCTCCGGCCTGAGCTGGCGGCTGATTCCGATCTACAAGGGCCTGCAGGCGCCGTGCGGCAGTTCCGCCCACAAGATCCAGCCGGCTGCCGCCGGCAGCGAAGGCACGGCTGCCGCGAACGACGCGGCCGCCAGCGCCAGCGCGCTCGGCATGCTCGCCGGCAGCGCGATCTACTACGACATGGAGTACTACCCGCCGGGCAGCGCCTCCTGCCGCGCGGCGGTACTGGCCTTCCTGTCCGGCTGGACCAGCCAGATTCACCGCCTCGGCTACCTGTCCGGTGTCTACGCCCAGCTCTACTCAGGTGCCGCCGACCTGGCTGGCGTCTACCAGTCGGCCTCGTACGCACGCCCGGACGCCCTGTGGGTGGCCAGGTACGACCTGGATCCTGGCCTGTCCGGCTGGGCCGGCATCCCGGGCTCCGACTGGACGCAGCACCAGCGCGCCAAGCAGTACCGCGGCGGCCACGACGAGAGCTACGGCGGGGTTCGGCTGACCATCGACAACGACCAGTTCGACGCCCCGGTCGCCACCGTGGGCTACGGCTACCAGGTCACCGGAGCCGCCACGGTCCGTGCCAGGTCCGGGCCCGCCCGGAGCTACCCGCTGGTCAAGTCCTACGCCCGCGGAGCGGCGCTGACGCTCAGCTGCCAGGCACCTGGCCAGAAGATCGGCAGCACGACCCTCTGGGACAAGCTGACCGACGGCAGCTATGTCGCCGACTACTACGTGAGCACCCCGTCGAAGACCGGCTACAGTGCCCCGCTGCCGCGCTGCTCTTATCCGTATCAGGTCACCTCCGCGAGCGGTCTCAGCGTGTACACCGGGCCTGGCACGTCTTACCCGGTGACGAGCACGATGGCCCTCGGGGCGCTGGCCTGGGTTACCTGCCAGCAGGTCGGCGGCAAGGTCGGCACCACGTCGGTCTGGGACAAGCTGACCAGCGGCGGGTGGGTCACCGACTACTACGTCGCCACGCCGAGCAAGACGACCTACAGCCCGCCGATACCGCTCTGCTAGGCAAGGGGTCACGCCCGCACAACCAGGCACCCCTGGTAACTGTGCCACAGGCGGTGTTCAATGGAGCGAAACGGGCCTGAGGAGGCAACAATGAAGTTTCCCGGCATGCGTCGTGTTGCGGCGGTAATCGCACTGGCCGTGGCTGGCGTCGCGGCTGCGGGAGTGCCAGCGGCCCAGGCCGCGCCTGCCAGCAGCGGCATCGTGGTCGTCAGTTGCACCGGCCGCGGCCTGGTCCGCCCCGTTATCTACGACATTTCCTGTTCCGCCAGCGGCGAGCACATGGCCGGCATGGACTGGACGACATGGAGCACCGCGGCCCTGGGTGCCGGCCGGGACGAGATCAAGGTGTACGGGAAGTTCCACGGCTACCCGGCGAACGCGAAACTGTGGCGGTTGCGGCCCCGCCCGAATCACCCAGGCGAGCGCTACTACACGCGGATGAAGCTGACCTACACCGGCGCCGTGCCGCGGGGATTCCACCGTACGCGCATCATTATCCTGGTCAACCACATCTGATACAGCGACGACGCTCGGGCACGGCATCGGGTCGTGCCCGTGATCCGGCCTGGCCAGTCAGGACGAACAGTCTCCCGCCGTCTTCCCGCGGCGATCGCAGACGTCACATCCCGGCCAACCGATGCGGCCATGATTCGGTCTCAGGGTAGTGACGGCGCGGTTGATTCCGTAGCGGACGGACGGTGCGAGATGAGTCCAGATCCTGACGGTCCGCCTGGGCCAGCCCGGCTCGGCGGGCGCGGTCGGGCATGCGGGCTGGACTGGCCTGATCGCCGGCGGTTCCTGATGATGGCGGGC
>Ga0335077_10002007_pt1 | contig 24310 bp, 21 predicted proteins | sample Lox_Sample_31_FD_207151 | JGI IMG/M metagenome (GOLD analysis project Ga0335077, IMG submission 207151) | Soil microbial communities from Loxahatchee National Wildlife Refuge, Florida, United States - Lox_Sample_3.1 | ecosystem: Environmental > Terrestrial > Soil > Wetlands | place: USA... | reverse complement strand
GTGGACGTGGCGGATTTCGAAAATTCCGGGAAGGCCGGAATCATCATCACGAATTTCGACAATGAAATGATCGGATTGTACCGCTACGGGGGAAAAGGTTACGACGACGTGGCAATGCAGGAAGGAGTGGGGAACGCTTCGAGGAACACGCTGGGGTTCGGATGCGTTTTTTTCGACGCGAACCTGGACGGCCTGATGGATATTGCCGTCGCGAATGGGCATATCGACGAAACGGTGAGGAACATTCGGGGGAACGTGGGCTATGCGCAACCGGCGCAAATGTTTGAGAACCTCGGTGGCGGAAAATTCCGGGACGTCGCGGACGAGATTGGCGGCGGGTTCAACCAGCCAAAAGTGGGACGAGGACTGGCGGTGGGAGATTTTGACCGCGATGGCGATCTGGATGTGCTGCTGACGACGAATAACGGCTCGGCGTATTTGTATCGCAATGACGTGACAAACGGGAACCACAGCATTCGCTTCAGGCTGGTAGGAACGAAATCGAACCGCGATGCCATCGGGGCAGTGGTGCGCGTGTTTGCAGATGGCAAGCAGCAGACGCGAATGGTGCGAAGCGGGTCGAGTTACTTATCGCAATCAGAGCTGCCGGTAACATTTGGGGTAAGCAAACTGGAGAAGATTGATCGAGTGGTGGTGGAATGGCCGAGCGGGCGGACCGAAGAATACAATGATTTGCGAACGGGGGGATCGTTCCAACTGACTGAAACTAAGGGCATTACAGAAGATTCGCGGTCTTAGTATGTTCGCACTATTGCCAAGCTTGGCTGGCGATTCTATAAAGGGGCAACGATAGATTTGCTTCCACTCAAGGCACAGCCTTCGCCGACACGGGAAGCACCCCAACAAACTTTGCGGCCGGGTCACGACCCCCGGCCGCATTTTTAATTGCAGACGTTTAGAAAAATTAAGTTAAGGGTAGGGATGGGGGACTTGGGAATGCAACGCTGGCGCTCCCTGAGTGTTTGGATTCTGGCAATCACCGCGGGCTACCTCTACGCATATCCAACGGCAACAATTTTGTATGCGGGAACCGTGCTGCTGCACACGGGCGTGGGCGCGTTGGCGACACTCGGCCTGCTTGGGTACGTTTTCCGGGGAATCAAGACGGACGGTTGGCTGGCGCGAGCGGGGTGGATTGCCCTGCTCGGGGGCGGGGTGCTGGGAGTCATCCTGATTGGGATCGGGACGCCACACCGGCTCAAAGGCTGGCTGTACGCGCATATAGCGCTGTGCTGCATAGCGGTGGCGCTGCTGGGCGCGTCGTGGATCGCGGAGCGTGGGCGGATAAACCGAGGATTTGGCCGAGCGGCGGCGGTGCTGGCGGCCGCCGTGGTGGTGGCGGGGATTGCGGCGGGGGCCTGGTGGGCTCGAAACGTGGCGTGGAGCAGTGCGTACCGTGTGAACAACCCGCCAATTTCGCCAGCCACGATGAACGACGAGGGCGACGGGCCACACGGCAAATTCTTCCCCAGTTCGGCGCAGACCAAGGACGGAAAAACAATTCCCGCGGATTATTTCATGCAGTCGAAGGCCTGCGAGCGCTGCCACACGGACATTTACAAACAGTGGCAAAGCTCGATGCATCATTTTTCGTCGTTCAACAACCAGTGGTACCGCAAAAGTATTGAGTACATGCAGGACGTGGCCGGGGTGAAGGCGTCGAAATGGTGCGCGGGTTGCCACGATCCGGCGCTGCTGTTCAGCGGGATGATGGACACGCCGATTCAGGAGATCGTCGACCGGCCGGAAGCGCGAGCAGGGCTGGGCTGCATGATGTGTCACAGCATCGTGCAGGTGAAGAGCACGATGGGCCAAGGGGATTTCGTGCTGGAGTACCCGAAACTGCATGCGCTGGCGGCAAGCGAGAATCCGGTGATTCGCGGATTGCACGACTTCATGGTGCGTCTGAACCCGGAACCGCACCGGCGCGTATTCCTGAAGCCGTTCATGCGGAATCAGGTGCCGGAATTTTGCGCGAGTTGCCACAAGGTACATCTGGACGTGGCGGTGAACAGTTATCGTTGGATCCGCGGATTCAATGAGTATGACAACTGGCAAGGAAGCGGCGTCAGCGGCCAAGGAGCGCGGTCGTTCTATTATCCGGCGACGCCGATGATTTGCGCGGACTGCCACATGCCGCTGGTGCCGTCAAAGGACGACGGAAACATCGGCGGATACGTGCACTCTCACCGTTTCCCCGGCGCCAACACGGCGGTGGCGACGGCGAATGAGGATGCGGTTCAGCTCGAGGCGAGCCAGAAGTTCTTGCAGGACAAGCAGGTGACGGTCGACATTTTCGCCATTTCTCCCGCCGGAAAGCCGGAAGCCGCGAGCGAGAAGGGCGGGTACGCAAGGGCGGAGTTGTCGACGACATTTGCCGTGGGCGAAGAAGCGGACACATCGTTGCCGAAGGGAGTGGCGGGACAGACGAGAGCGATTACGGCGCCGCTTGACCGGGTGGATGCGGCGGTACGGCGCGGCGATGACGCGCTGGTGGAGGTGGTGGTGCGCACGCGCAAGATCGGGCATTTTTTCCCGGGCGGCACCGTTGATGCGTTTGATGTGTGGCTGGAACTGCAGGCCGTGGACGACAAAGGACAGACGATTTTCTGGAGCGGGAAGGTGGAGGACAACGGGAAAGGTCCCGTCGAGCCGGGAGCGCATTTTTACAGGTCGCTGCAGATCGATGCGCATGGAAACCCCATCAACAAACGAAACGCGTGGGCGAGCCGCGCGGTGGTGTATGTCCGCCTGATTCCGCCAGGGGCGGCGGACACAGTGCACTTCCGAATGCACATACCGGAAAACGCGGGCGAGAAGATCACACTGCACTCGAAGCTGAACTACCGGAAATTCCAGTGGTGGAACACGCAGTTTGCGTTTGGCGGAGTGCCGGATGGCAGGCAAACGCGGGGCGAGGTGACGGCGGATTACGACGACCGGAAGTTTGCCTTCAACGGCGACCTTGCGAACGTGTCGAGCGCAAAGAAGGCAATTCCCAACGTGCCGATCATCACGGTGGCGGAAGACACGAAGACCGTGCGCGTGGTGCCGCGTTCGGCCGCCGCGCCTGGGCTGAAGACGCAGTGGGAGAAGGACGACTGGACGCGCTGGAACGACTACGGAATCGGATTGTTTTTGCAGGGTGACTTGAAGGGCGCGGAACAGGCGTTCACGCAGATTACCTTAAATGATCCGCAGAACTTCGAGGGATGGACCAACATGGGCCGCGTGCGCGTGCAGGAGGGCGAACTTGCGGGGGCGCGAGAAGTCCTGGAGAAGGCGCTGGCTTTGAAACCGGGCCTGGCACGGGCGAACTTTTTCTATGCGCGGGTGCTGAAGGAAGAAGGCAAGTACAACGAAGCGGCGAAGGTTCTGCAGGAAGTGCTGGCGCAGTATCCGCGTGACCGCGTGGTGCACAATGAATTGGGGCGAGTACTATTCCTGCAGAAGCGCTATGCGGATGCGGTGAAGGAATTCCAGCAGACGCTGGCGATCGACCCTGAGGATTTGCAGGCCAATTACAACCTGATGCTGTGCTACACGGGACTGGGCGACGAAAAGATGGCCAACGAACACAAGGAACGTTATATGCGTTTCAAGGCGGACGAAGCCGCGCAGGCACTCACAGGCGCGTACCGGCAAGCGCATCCCGAAGATAACAACGAGCGGCAAGCGATTCACGAACATGGAAGTGTGGCGTTGGGGCCGCAGCCGGCGAGCAAACCTGTCGCCGCGAAGGCTACTGCCCCGGCGGCGAAGAAGAGTTCCGTGGCAGCGGGTTCGGGGCGGTAGACGCTCAGCCGCACAACAATTGAAGACAAGGAAGGGCCAATGACCTGGATCAAGACGTTCCGGCTGGAAGAGGACGAGCGCGTGATGAAAGCGGTGATGGAGGAGCGGAAACTATATCCGCAAGAGTACGCGACGCCCGTGCCGAGCGTGGATAGAGGATTCGAGAACAGTATAGTTGGCTCGCACACACTGCTGCCCGACGTGATGTTCCACTCATTTGCCGCATTTGGGGCGATGATGTCGCCCGATCTGCCGTTGCGGCGGGAGCAACACGAAATGATCGCGACGATGGTGTCGGTAACCAACCGGTGCTTTTATTGAATCGAATCGCACGCAGAGTTTCTGCGTCGAGTGACGTTGGACGAAAAGATGGTCGAGGCACTGCGGAAAGATTTTCGAAGCGCGCCGATCAGCGAGCAGAACGAGGTGATGCTGGAATACGTCGTGAAACTGACGAAGGATGCGACGCAGTGCAGCCCAGCGGACCATGTGAAACTGCGAGCGGCCGGTTTCGACGACAAAGGGATTCTGCAAATTACGCTGATTGCGTCGTGGTTCAACTACATCAACCGGGTCGCGGACGCGCTGGGCGTCGGGCGAGACGGAAAAGCGGAGAACACGTGAAACGAGGGTTGGGGGTGTTGTTCCTGGCGACGGCGGGAATCGTGCTTGCGCACGCTTCGGGCGAGACAGGGTCGGCGCCCGCAATCCAGTTTCGCGACGTAACGCAAAAAGCCGGTATTCGATTCGTGCATAACAATGGAGCGTATGGAAAGAAGTATCTGCCAGAGACGATGGGGCCGGGTGTGGCGTTCATCGATTACGACAATGACGGCTGGCCGGACCTATTCCTGGTGAACGGGACGGGTTGGCCGGGGCGAACCTCGAAGCACAGCACGCCGAAGCTATACCACAACAATCACGACGGAACGTTTACCGACGTGACGCACAAGGCCGGCCTTGATGTGGAACTGTTCGGGATGGGCGTGGCGGTCGGCGATTACGACAACGACGGGTATGACGATTTGTTTGTTACGACCATGGGCCAGAGTCACCTGTTCCACAACAACGGCAACGGCACCTTTACGGAGGTGACCCAAAAAGCCGGATTGATGGGGCCAAAGGAATTCAGCACCAGTGCGGCGTGGGTGGATTACGACAAGGACGGGAATCTGGACCTGGTGGTAGCGAATTATGTGCAGTGGTCGATTGAAGGCGACTTGTATTGCACGCTGGACGGAAAGAGCAAGTCGTACTGCACGCCGGAATCGTACAAAGGGACGGCCGTGCGGCTATGGCACAACCGCGGCGATGGGACGTTCGAGGATGTGACGAAGAAAGCGGGACTGGGCGAGCCGACCTCAAAGACCCTGGGAATTGCCGTGCTCGATTACGACAACGACGGCTGGCCGGATCTGCTGCTATCGAACGACACGCAACCGAACAAGCTGTACCGGAACAACGGGAACGGGACGTTCTCGGAAAAAGCTGTGCTGGCGGGCGTGGCGTTCAGCGAAGACGGCGTAGCACGCGCGGGCATGGGAGTGGACGCAGCGGATTACGACCGCTCCGGCGCACCAAGCTTGCTGATCACAAATTTTTCGAACCAGATGATTTCGCTGTACCACAACGAGGGCAAAGGACTGTTCGTGGATGAAGCGCCGCAATCGGCAGTGGGCCGCGCGACATTGCTGACGCTGGGCTTTGGCTGCTTCTTTTTCGATTATGACCTGGACGGCTGGCCGGACATTTTCATCGCGAATGGTCATATCGACGGGGACATCCAGCGGGTGCAGCCGAACGTGAAGTATGCGATGCCGCCGCACGTCTTCCGAAACCTTGGCAAAGGCAGCTTTCAAGAAGTGACGAAGAGTCTCGGGCCGTCGTTTAATGCGCCGCGCGTGGGCCGCGGGGCCGCGTACGGCGATTTCAATAACGACGGGCGGCTGGATCTGCTGCTATCCACGAATGGGGGACCGGCGTATTTATTCGCCAATGAAGCGAGCGGAGACGCGGCGCAGCAGAAAAGTTTGCGCGTGAAATTGGTGGGAGGGAAATCGAATCGCGATGGCATTGGCGCAGCCGTCAAAGTAAGTTCCGGCGGAGAAATTCAGGGCGAGATGATGCGCAGCGGGTCGAGTTACCTTTCGGCCAGCGAACTGGTGCTGACGTTCGGGCTTGGGAAACATGGCAAGGCGGATAGCGTGGAGATTCGTTGGCCGAGCGGGCAAGTGGATCGGCTTTCGAACGTGGAAGCCGGTCAAACGATCACGGTGACGGAAGGCAAGGGAGTTACGGCTAGCCGCAGATACGGAACGGAATAAAGAGCGGGAGGTTTCCCTTCGCAACACAGGGCAACCAGGAGGCGGTTTCTAGGTGCTTTTGGGGCGATGCGCGGCGATGAGCGCCTGGCCGAGGCTGATGCCCCCATCACCCGCAGGAACTTCAGAGTGGAAGTAGACCTCGAAGGATTCCTCAAGCAAGCCCTCGCGCAACAAATCGAACAGCAGAGCATTTTGGAAACAACCACCGCTGAGGCAAACACGGTTGAGTTTGCTCTCTTCGCGGATATTCTCAGCAAGCTCGACAAACGTGGCGGCGAGTCCAGCATGAAAACGGCGGCTGATGTCGGCGACAGGCTCCTGGTGGCGGATGTCGCGCAGTAACCACTGGAACAGGGGAAGCGTGCCGATGATCCAGTGCGTGCCGTCTGGGGTCAGGTCAAACGGATAAACGCCCGGGTCGGTGGAATCGTGAGCGGCCATTTCAAATTCGATGGCGGCCTGGGCTTCGTAATTCACGACGGAGCGGACTCCGACGAGCGCGGCCACGGCGTCGAACAGGCGACCGCAACTGGAAGTACGCGGCGAGTGGATCTGGCGATCGATCATCTGCTGGACCACCTGGAGCTTGCGCGCCTCTATGGTACGGATGAGGGGAAGATCGAAGGTGGAGAGATCCTCGCCATAGTGTTTGGTGAGATAGCTGACGGCGGTGCGCCAGGGCTCGTGAATAGCAGCGGCGCCCCCCGGCAGAGGAATGTACTCGAAGTGCGCGAGGCGTTCGAAATCAGAATAATCGGCGAGCAGTACTTCCCCGCCCCAAATCGCGCCGTCTAGACCGTAACCCGTGCCATCCAGAGCGATGCCGATGACTTTTCCATCGAGATGATTCTCTGCCATGCAAGCAGCGATATGGGCGTGGTGATGTTGCACACCGACGAGGTCGACGCCTTCGCGCGCCAAAGCCCACTTGGTGGAGAAATAATCGGGATGAAGGTCGTAGGCAATGGTTTTGGGATGGACTTCCAGGATGCGCTGCATGTGCTCGACCGCTTCCTCGAAGAATTTGTAGCTTTCGAGGTTCTCGAGGTCGCCGATGTGCTGGCTGAGGAATGCCTCGCTGCCACGGACGATGCAAATCGTGTTTTTGAGTTCGCCGCCAACAGCGAGGATGGGATCGGATTCGTGTTCCAGAGCGACGGGGACAGGAACAAACCCTCGCGAGCGGCGTAATTGCTGCGCGCGCCCGGCAGCGGGACGGACCACGGAATCGTCGCAACGGCGGAGGATATCGCGATCGTGGAGCAGGAAGGCGTCCGCAATATTCCTCAGACGGTGGACCGCTTCTTCATTATCGATGGCGATGGGTTCTTCGCTGAGATTGGCGCTGGTCATCACCAGCGCGCCGAATCTTCCGCTGGCGAACAGTAAGTGCTGCAGGGGCGTGTAGGGCAGATAGAGGCCGAGATAGCAGTTGTGGGGAGCGATCGACGGCGCGAGGCCGGCATCGGGCTTGCGCGGTAAAAGCACGATGGGGCGTTCGATCGACAGCAGCAATTTGCGGCCAGCATCATCGACTTCGCAGAAACGATCGGCATCTTCGATGCGGCGAATCATGACGGCGAAGGGCTTTTCGATACGGCGCTTGCGTTCGCGGAGGAGCGCGACGGCGGCTTCATCGCGCGCGTTGCAGGCAAGGTGGAAGCCACCAAGACCCTTGATGGCAACGATCGAGCCACCCTCCAGAAGACGGGCGGCTTCGCGAACGGGCTCGGCAACATCGATGCGAGAGCCGTCGTCGTCCCAGAGCCGAACTTGCGGGCCGCAGTCCCAGCAGGAATTGGGCTGCGCGTGGAAGCGGCGATTGGCGGGATCATCGTATTCAGCCTGGCAGGCGGCGCACATCCTGAAAGCGGCCAGCGAGGTGCGCGCGCGGTCGTAGGGAATGTCGCGAATGATGGTGAAGCGAGGGCCGCAGTTGGTGCAGTTAATGAGTGGATAGCGGAAACGGCGGTCGCGAGGATGCATCATTTCGCGCAGGCAATCCGTGCACACCGTGACATCGGGGGAGATCAGCGCTCTGGGAGGGGAGTCAAAACGGCTGGAGAGGATGCGGAACGACGCGTCGCCGGCCTGCTGTTCGACTTCGTAGGGCGTCAACGAAGTGATCCTGGCAAGAGGCGGGGCTTCGCTTTGCAAGCGCTGGAGGAAGCTCTCAACAAGCACGTCGTCGCCCTGGACTTCAATGGTCACGCCGGACGGAGTGTTGGCGATGAAGCCAGACAAATGGCAATCGTGGGCCAGGCGATAGACGAACGGGCGAAAGCCAACACCCTGAACGATGCCGGTGACGTCGATGGCTTTGCGCACCGCGACTCCGCTGGGAATTTCCGCCATAGAAGAATTATCGCAGAGTCTTCAGGGATTGGTAGCGGCGGCGTGAGGCTGGACTTTGTGCTGCAGCGCGTTGAGCCAGTGGAGCCACAGATCGAAGCCGTCGCCGGTGCGCGAAGAAAGAGCGATGTATTCGATCTCGGGATGAATCTTGCGGGCATTCGCGAGGGCGAGGTCGGGGTTGAACTCGACGTGAGGAAGAAGATCGGTCTTGGTGAGCAGCATCAGCGTGGAACGATGGAAAATGCCGGGATACTTGAGGGGCTTGTCTTCGCCCTCGGTGACGCTGAGGAGAACGATCTTCGCGTGTTCGCCAAGGTCGTAGCTGGACGGGCAGACGAGATTGCCGACATTTTCAATCAGCAAGAGGCCGGGACCGTGAAAGCCAAGTTCGTTGAGATGACGATCGATCATGCGGGCATCGAGATGGCAGGTGCCGCCTGTGACGATCTGGCGAACGGGAAAACCGTAGCGGGCCAGGCGCCGGGCGTCGTTGTCGGTTTGCAGGTCGCCGGTCAAAACGGCGATGCGGTGGCTCGGCAAGAAAGAAGCGAGGGTGCGCTCGAGAAGCGCGGTCTTGCCGGAACCGGGCGAACTGATGATATTGAGGCAAAGAATGTTCTCGTTCTGATAGCGCTGGCGCAGTTCGGTGGCCAGACGGTCATTTTCGCTGAGGACTTTCTTCTCTACGACTTCGCGCATGGCTCCTCCAGTTCAAGATAGGCGATGTCCAGTTCCGTGCCGCTGATGCAGGTGGTTTGCGGGCTGCCGCATTGGGGGCAGGCAAGTTCAAAGTCGCGCACATCGAATTCCTCGGAGCAGGAAGTACATTTGTGGCGGAGGGGACACCATTCGACGATCAGCTTCAGATGCTCGAGATCGGTGTCGCGGGTGATGGCTTGGAAGGCGAACTCGAGCGCGTCTTTATCGATGTTGGAGAGTTCACCGATACGGACACACACAGAGATGAGCTGCGCGCCGGGATGTTTCTCTGCTTCGGCAGCAACGCATTCGAGAATCGAGGAGGCAATCCCGACTTCGTGCATAGGGCTCCTTAACAGATTCGAGGCAACTGATCTCCGGCAAGCATATCCACAATGCGCGTAGTGCCGAGCGGGGTGCGCATCACGACCATGCGCGGATGGTCCGCGGTGACATGGCCGATGATCGCGGCGTTCTTGCCTAACGGATGCACTCGCAACGCATGGAGGGCGGTTTGCGCCGCGGAAGCTGCCACGACAGCCACAAGCTTGCCCTCATTAGCGACATACATGGGATCGAGCCCGAGCATTTCGCAAGCGCCGCGAACTTCTTCGCGAACGGGGATGGAAGTTTCGTTGAGTTCCATGCCAACACTCGACGAGGCGGAAATTTCATTGAGCGTGCTAGAAAGCCCGCCACGGGTCGGGTCGCGCAGGCAACGCACTTCCCGCGTAGCTTCAAGGAGGCGCGCTACAAGAGTATGGAGCGCGGCGGAATCACTTTGCACCTGAGTTTCGAATTGCAAGCCTTCGCGTTCGGCGAGAATCGCGATGCCGTGATCGCCAAGAAATCCTGAGACAAGAATCGCGTCACCGGGCTGGGCCTGGGATGCGGAAAGTGAAATTCCGTCGCGAACGCGGCCGATGCCGGTGGTGTTAATGAACAGGCCGTCGGCACTTCCCTTTTCGACGACCTTGGTGTCGCCGGTAACGATCGGGACACCGGCCTCGGCGGCCGCTTGATGCATCGAGGCAACAACGCGGCGCAACGTTTCTGTCGGCAAACCTTCCTCGAGGATGAAGGCCGCGCTGAGCCAGAGGGGCTCGGCGCCGCCCATGGCGAGATCGTTGATGGTGCCGTGAACGGCGAGGGAGCCGATATCGCCACCGCGAAAAAAGAGCGGCTTAACGACGAAAGAATCGGTGGTGATGGCGAGGCGGATTCCGTTCAGGGAGACAATGGCCTGATCTTCGAGGAGGTTCAAAACCGGATTGCCCAGGGCGGGCAGAAAAACATCTTTCAGCAGGTCGGCGCTAAGTTTACCGCCACTGCCGTGGCCAAGCAGAATGCGTTCTCGCGCGGGGAGCGGGAGCGGGCAAGAAAAGGCCGCGAGTTCTTTGGGTTCGTCGCTCACGGAGTCAGAGTGTAACGAGGTGGCGGCGGTATTGGTAGTAGGCGGCACAAGCACCTTCCGAGGAAACCATGGGAGCGCCTAGCGGCTTATCGGGCGTGCAGCGCGTCGCAAAAGCCGGGCAATCCGTGGGCTTTTTGTGGCCCAAAAGAACTTCGGCGCTGATACATTCGGCCGGCTCTTCGGCACACACGGAGCTAAGTTCAAAGACGCGTTCCGCATCGAACGCTGCAAATTCGTCCTTGACACGCAATCCACTGACGGGAATCGAGCCGATGCCGCGCCATTTGCGATCGGCAACCTCGAAGACACGGGCGACAGTTTCTTGCGCAAGCCTGTTTCCCTGGTACTGCACAGAGCGGACGTACTGGTTTTCCACTTCGGCGCGGCCTTCTTCGAGCTGTACGACGAGCATGCGAATGGCTTCAAGAATATCGACCGGCTCGAATCCCCCGACGACGATGGGCGCGTGGAATTCGCGAACAAGGTCTTCGTATTCGCGGCAGCCGACGATGGTGCAGACATGGCCGGGAGCAATGAATCCCTGAACGCGATTGCGGGGAGAACTGAGGAGCGTGCGAATGGCGGGCGGCACGAGGACGTGGGACGCGAGAATGCTGAAGTTATGCAGGCCGAGGCGCGCGGCTTGGAGAACAGCCATGGCGTGAGCGGGAGCGGTGGTTTCGAAGCCGACCGCGAAGAAAACGACTTTGCGGCCGGGCTGCAACCGCGCGAGCTTCACGGCGTCGGTCGGAGAATAGACCACGCGTACATCGCCGCCTTCGGCCTTGACATGGAAGAGGTCGGTATTGGAACCGGGAACGCGCAGCATGTCGCCATAAGAAACGAGGGTGACGCCGGGCAGCGCCGCGAGGGCCAGAGCGCGATCGATGGTCTCCAGTGGGGTAACACAGACCGGGCAGCCGGGGCCGTGGACGAGTTGCACGCTCTCACCGAGCAGTTCGTCGATACCATAGCGCATCAGTGTGTGCGTCTGTCCGCCGCAAATCTCCATCAACACCCAGGGACGCGTGGAGCGGCGCCGAATTTCCGCCGCAAGGCCGCGAGCGATGTTGGCGTCCCGGTATTCGTCGAGGTACTTCATGGATTTGTTGGAGGATTGGGCTTTTCAAGGGCCAATTCGTCTTCGAGGACGCCCATGCTTTCGAGCAGGGCGTAGGTGCGCTCGGCTTCGTCTTTGTCGACGACGCTGATGGCGAAGCCAACGTGCACCATCACGTAATCGCCCTCTTTTGCTTCAGGGACGAAATCAAGGCAGGCCGGGCGGATAATGCCGCCGAATTGGACGCGGCCGGTGCGGACGCCGTCATTGACTTCGATTTGCGAGACCTTACCCGGAATAGCCAGGCACATAGTCTTCCTCTTCCGGACAGTTTGAGGATACGTGGTCCTGCCACCAAATGGAAGGTTGGAGCGCACATTCGCGGAGGCGGGGCTGAACACCCAGACGGGTCAGTTCGGCGAGGATGGCGGAGATAGCGGGAACAACGGCGGCACGAACCGGTTGGGCAATCCGACAGCCAAGTTCGGTGACTGCGGGAACTATGCCAACCAGGAGCACTTCGCCGGGGCACGTGCCGCTAAGTTCGGCAAACAGAAGGGCTTCCACGAGCGCGGGATCGTGCGGGCTGACGCGCTGGGGAATGGGCACACGCACGAGCTGGTCCTTGCGATAGAGGCAAACATCGCCGGGCTGGCCTTTGGCGCTGACCGCATCAATCAGGATGACGGCGTCATAATCCGCAAAAAACGAGGTGATGCCCAAACCGGGGGTCCCGAGATCGTGCAGGATGACGTTTGCAGGAAACTCGTAGCGCGACTCCAGAATCTTGAGAACAAATGGGCCAATGCCATCGTCGCCCAGCAGCACGTTGCCGACGCTGAGAACGCCAATCCGCCGGGAACCGGTCATGCGGACGGACCTTCTTTTTTGCTGAGGTACTCGCCGAAGGCCACGTCTTCCGTGGCGATGTGCGTCAGCAGCCAATCGCGGAGTTCGCGGACCAGTTGGAGGGAAGGCAGTTTTTCTCCGTGAAAGACGGTCTCGCGGATTTCGCGCACTTTTTTCATCAAGCGCGTGTGTTCTTCGAGGTGCGTCTCGTAGGCCGGATAAGCGTGGAGGCGCATGACCAGCTGTTCGGAGAGAAAGTGCATGTCCGAGAATTCAATGAACTGCTCGAGGACGTACTTGACGGGAGAAAAATCGCCGCCCGTTTCGAGAGCCATGGTCAGCGAGTCGAGCAACTGCATTTGCAGGTCGTGCTCGGCATCGATGGTCTGTTCTCCCACCTTAACGGGTGCATTGTGCAAAGTTTCGGTCATCACTCACCTCTCTTCGGATACGGAGATGACTCCCTTGCCTTCGGGATCGAAGGTGTGAATCGCGCAAGCCAGGCAGGGATCGAACGAATGGACGGTTCGGAGGACTTCGAGGGGTTTCTCGGCGTCAGCCACCGGATTGCCGAGGAGGGAAGCCTCGTAGGGGCCGTGGGCGCCGTGCTCGTCACGCGGGCCGGCGTTCCAGGTGGTGGGGACAACGGCCTGATAGTTGGCGATCTGGCCGTTTTTAATAGAGACCCAGTGAGAGAGCGTGCCGCGAGGCGCTTCGTGGAAACCCACGCCATGCAAATCCTTCTCTGCAAACTGGGGCTTGACGTAGATCTTAGCGTCACCGGAAGCGATGTTTTTCACGAGCAGATCCCAATGTTTATTCGCAAGATCGGCCAGCATGGAAGCACGAATGGCGCGAGCGGCGATGCGGCCCAGTGTGGAGTGAAGCATCGCCAGGGTCACCTGTTTCCTAGAGATCGCGGAGACCCGGTTGATGGCTTCGCCAGCCCACTTCACAGTGAGCTTATGCCCTTGGGCGTAGCCGATCAATACCTGTGCCAGGGGACCAACCTGCATGGGATGGCCTTCGAAGCGAGGAGATTTGACCCAGGTATATTTGCCGTTGTCCTGGAAGCCGGTGTAGTGGGGATTGGTTTCGCCCTTCCAGGGGTGAAGGGTTTTTTCGCCTTCGTACCAGGCGTGAGAAACGTTTTCCGTTACGCCATTGAGCAAGCGCGAATCGGTGTGGGTTTTGATGGCATAGACCTGGTCGAGTTGGCCTGCGAAGACGATGCCGCCCGGGAGATCGAAGTCGGTCATGGCGCTATCGAGCGGAAGGTCGGGAACGGCAAGGTAGTTGGTCACGCCCGCGCCATAGGAGAACCAGTCTGGATACAAGGCGGCGACAGCGCAAGCATCGACAAAGTAGACGTCCTGGACAAAGCGGATCATATCGTCGAACAGCGTCTTGATCATGAACAGCTTGTCCATGTTCAAGGTGGCCTGGTTATCGAGATTGATGGCGTTGGCGACGCCGCCGACGGCGAGATTCTGGATGTTGGGAGTTTTGCCCCCCAGGACGGCAACGATCTGGTTGGCGAGGCGCTGGTACTCGAGAGCCTGCAGGTAATGGGCAACGGCGAGAAGATTCACTTCCGGGGGGAGCTTCATGGCCGGATGGCCCCAGTAGCCATTGGAGAAAATACCGAGCTGGCCGTTGTCGACGAAGGATTTGACGCGATCCTGAACCTGCTTGAATTCCAGATAGCTGTTGCGCGGCCAGGGGGAGAGACTCTGCGCCAGCTGAGCGGTTTTCACGGGATCGGCCTTGAGAGCGGAGAGCACGTCGACCCAGTCCAGCGCGCAAAGATGGTAGAAGTGGACGGTATGATCCTGCAACGCGTGAGCAATCAGAATCAGGTTGCGGATGTACTGCGCGTTCGGGGGCACCTGGATGCCAGCAGCATTTTCGCAGGCGCGCACCGAGGCAATAGCATGAACCGTGGTGCACACACCACAGAACCGTTGTGCAAAAAGCCACGCTTCGCGAGGGTCGCGGCCCAACAGAATGGTCTCAATGCCGCGAAACATGGTGCCCGAGGCCCAGGAATCACCGACTTTGCCGCCATCAATCTGAACGTCGATGCGGAGGTGGCCTTCGATGCGTGTGATAGGGTCAATCGTGATGCGATTGCTCATGGACCATTCCTTCTCTAGAGAGTGTCAAACGGCCGAATAGCAGCCTCGGCGGCAATTTTTCCCCGGGAGGCGGGCAAAATTGCGAATCTTTTCACGGCAAACAGGAAAATTACGACGGCGAGCGCCGTGAATCCGGCACTCATCAGGATTTCGATCACAGAAGGGAAATAGGTGTAGTTGCCAAGCGGGATGAACGCGATGCTGGTTGGGGTGAACCGGTAGAGCAGGCCACCAATGATCAGCACCAGAGTGAGACGAAAGAGGTTGCCCGGTTTGGAGCGGACACTTTCTATCTGCAGAGCCTGTGCGGGTACTAGAAGAAGAATAGTTTGCAGGAGAAAGACGATGCTGTACCGATCAAAGGTGAAGGCCATCTCAAACACACCGCGGTACGCGAGATCAACAAATTGGATGACCAGCCACCACAGCGTGAGCCACGACATGACCACAGCCAATCGGCCGAGAATCGCGCCGTCCCAGCCTAGCCTCCACACGTAAGTGGAGAGGATTAAAACGAGCAAAACGCACGCGAAGCCCAAGATATAAGCCATCACCAAATACAGCAGCGGGAGGCGGGCGGTCTGCCAAAGAGGATGAACGCGGTCGCCGGCGAGGAACATCAGCGAACCCAGCGACGACTGGTGCATCGAGGGAAGCACGAAGGCCAGGGCAATCCAGAAGGGAAAACTCTTCTGCATGTAGCGGAAGATTTTCAGGGCGCGCTCGCTGCGCTGCGGGTCGCCGCTCTTGTACATGCGCTCGAGGAAAGGCGGCATGTTCTCGAAGTTGAGAGCGAGAATGACGTAAGCGGTCATGCAGACGGCGACCTCGAGAAGGACGGAGTGGTGGTTCCAGGTTTTGGGGTTGAGAATGTGGATGAAATTCCAAGGGCGGCCGACGTCGAAGCCCAAGGCCAACATGCCGGTACCGTAACCGACGAGGCTGGTGAGAACGGCGGTGCGCATGATGGGATGAAATTTGCGGTCGTTGAAAATCCACGCCATGACCGCCACCGCGTAACCGCCCGAACCGAGCGCGGTGAGTGCCGTGACGTTCCAGTTCTTGAACAGCCCCCAGGCGTAACCGTCGTTGAGGCCCGTGACGTAACCCAAGCCGCTCACTTCGCGGAGAATGCCGAGCAGCATGGCGAAAGCGGCAAGCCCGAGAAGGGCCTTGAAGGGTCGTGTGAGCAACGGTTCTTTCAACCGAATGCACTTCTCCCATCTCTCGGTCATGGGTGCATCCCCTTGTCGTGTTGTTGCCGTTCCTGAGCCACATGCGCGAGGTGATCTTTCCAGCGATCACGGACGATGGCGACCAAGCCACCGTATATAACTACGGGAGTGAGAAAACCCTGATAGATCACATTGGTGACGCGGCGTACCCGAGAGGCATTCGATTGCGGCCCCATTTTGGGCAGGCCGAGTTTCGAATACTCGACGTGAGCGAGGATGAGGCATTGCGTGCCGCCGCCCTCAGTTTCGCCGTAAACGCGATCTTCAAAGTAGTAGCCGGGCTTTTCCTGAATGCGGCGATGCGCTTCGGCAAGGAGGTCGGCGCGCTTGCCGTAAATGACGGCATGTGTCGGGCAGACTCGGGTGCAAGCAGGCTGCGCAGCTGTCTTGCCGACGATGTGACGGCAGAGTTCGCATTTCACGATTTTCGGATTGACGCGATACCACTCGAATTTCGGGATGTTGAAGGGACAAGCGATCTGGCAGTACCGGCATCCGATACAGAGACTCGGATCCCAGCCCACCACGCCATGCGGTTCCTTATGCAGTGCCTGCATGGGGCAGCCCGACACGCATGCTGGATCGACGCAGTGCATACATTGCTGCTTAATGAAAGAGCGTTCGTGGCCGTCGGCCGCCACATACAACTTAATCAGGTTCTTGGTCTGGGAATTGAGGGCCTCGGGCTGCATGTAGAGGCCGTGGGAAGAACCGCGATCGGGGACAAGGCCGTTGGCGTTTTCGCAAGCCGGCATGCAGGCGCGGCAGCCGATGCATTTGGTGGCGTCGTAGAGCAGCCCGACGGCATCGTCGAGCGGTTGAATGATGTCAGGCGCGGCCTTGGCAACATGGGACGTGGAACCGGCGATGGCGGTCACCGCGGTTCCGCCGAGTAGAACTTTGAGGACGTCTCTGCGATTTACGTCCATAGGTCTATTCCTTATCAGAGGAGTCGGAATTCTGGTTTGGCGGCGGAGTGTGCGAAGGCGAATCTGGCTTTTCCTTCATTCCGCGAGATGCCATCCATCCAGCACCAAGGAGGGCGCCCCCAATCAAGCCACCCACGGCGGTGGCCAGAGGATTGATGAATCCCTGCGGGGCGGCGACGGGAGCGTAGGTGGAAGGAGGTGTAGGCCGAACGATTTCGGCGGGCTTGAGCATGGGCACGCGAAAGGCCACGGATTGTTCCGTGCAACCAAAACAAGGATGGCCGAGGCCGATGGGCCAGGCATCCACGACTTCGCAGAATTGCAGCGTGGAGCAACTCGCGTGCGTCGATGGACCTTTGCAGCCGAGCTTGTACAGGCAATAGCCGAGGCGGTGGCCTTCGTCGCCGAACTCTTCGGCGAATCTGCCGGAATCGAAATGGGCGCGGCGCGGGCAGTGCTCGTGAATGGTGCGGCCATAAGCGAATTTGGGACGGCCGAGTTCATCCAATTCGGGTAATTTGCCGAGTGCGACGAATTGGAGCAATGTGCCGAACAGAATATAGGGATTGGCAGGGCAGCCCGGCAGCGTGACGACCATTTTCCCTTCGAGAATCTTATTGATGCCGCTGGCACCAGTGGGATTGGGCTCCGCCGAAGGAACACCGCCCCAGGATGCGCACGAGCCGATCGCGACGATGGCACCGGCGGAGGCGGCGACGTGCTTGAGGATGTCGAGGCCGGTCTTCTGCGCGATCTGCATGTAGATGCCGTTTTCTTTGGTGGGCACGGCGCCTTCGACCACAAGAATGTATTTGCCGGCGTTTTTCCGGATGGCGGATTCGAGAGCTTCTTCAGCCTGGTGGCCGGCGGCGGCCATGAGCGTTTCGTGGTAATCGAGCGAAATCAGGTCGAACAGGACTTCCGCGAGGCCGGGATGCGAAGTGCGCAGCAAGGATTCCGTGCAACCGGTGCACTCCTGGAAGTGCAGCCAAATCACGGAAGGCCGGACGCCTTTTTCGACGGCGGCCACCACCTTCGCGGCCATAGCACTGGTCAGGCCGATGGCGGCGGTTGCCTGCGCGACAACCTTTAGAAAGGTACGGCGATCCAGTCCAGGGCGAACCGTGGGCGGAACGGGAAGACTCAGATCAACTCGCACGTGCATGCCTCCTTCAGAAGAGGGGCCAAAGAATGGTGGAGAAGCGACGAAAGAGCGGCCGGGCCCGAGCAGGTAGCGAAGAGCAATTCGCTACGGAAGATTTCCAAACGAGGCAGATAGGAATGCCCACGAGCGCATTGGAGGTACCGGAACCGCAATCCCACGGGCGAGGAGAGTGGCAAGTAGGGTACCAAGTCCGGACAGCGGAATAATATTTCGGAAGCAACAGAAAAATCACGGGGTTATGAAAACGGGGCAAGGAGAGCGTGAGCACAGGCCTGTGTGATTGTACACAGCAGGGTGTTGTGATTCTGGTCGCACTGCGTATTTCCCCGCAGGCATTTGATTCCGCGGGCCTTGCGGACCGCGTTGGTCCGAGACCTGGTGCGCGCGCACGGCGCTCTGTCACATTGGGGATGCCGGAGGGCTGTGCTATCGTCGGGTCCCAGCGATGTTTGCACAACGCACAAACTGGAAATTGACGACGAACCGTTACACCGCGGCGGTGGAGGAAGTGCGTGCGTCGGGCCGCAGGCTTTTCGACTTGACGGTCTCGAATCCGACGCAGTGCGGGTTTTATTACGACTCCGGCGAGATTCTTGGCGCATTTCAGAATCTGAAATCGCTGGCCTACGAACCGGAGGCCAAGGGCTTGCTGGCGGCACGAGAAGAAGTGGCTCGATATTACAAAGAAGACCATGGCGTTGCTGTTGACCCCGAAGCGCTGCTGCTGACCACCAGCACAAGCGAGGCATATTCGTATGTGTTCCGCCTGCTCTGCAATCCTCACGACGAAATTCTGGTTCTGAAGCCGGGTTACCCGCTTTTCGATTTCCTGGCCGATCTGCAGGACGTATCGCTGATTCCCTATTCGCTTCACTATGCGCAGGGTTGGTTCATCGATTTTCATTCGCTGGTGCGTGCTCTGACGCCACGAACGCGAGCGGTGCTGCTGGTACATCCAAACAATCCGACGGGATCGTATGTGCGCGCTGAAGAGTTGCGGCAACTCAATGATTTGTGCCGGGAACGGAATCTGGCGCTGGTGGTGGACGAAGTTTTTCTGGATTACGCGCTGGACGGGCACAAACGAACCACATTTGCTGCCAATCACGATGTGCTGACACTTACGTTGAGTGGACTCTCGAAAATCGCCGCGCTCCCGCAGATGAAAGTGGCCTGGCTGGCAGTCACGGGACCGGAATCTCTCGTGCGGCCGGCGTTAGACCGTTTGGAGATCATCGCAGATACTTATTTATCGCTGAACTCGCCTACACAATGGGCGTTCCCAACGCTTTTCGCGCAGCGGCGCGCACTACAACCGCAAATCCTGGAGCGCGCAAGGCAAAACTGGGCGGCGTTGAAAGCGGAGGCCAGCCCTGGAAGCTCGTGCGAATTGCTGGAGGTCGAGGGCGGATGGTACGCCGTACTAAAAACGAAAAGCGACGAGCCGGACGATGATCTGGCGATCAGACTGGCGCGCGAAGCCGGTGTCCTGGTACATCCGGGGCATTTTTATGATTTCTCGACAGACGAACATATCGTGGTGAGCCTAATCACGCGGACGGAGGAATTGCGCGCAGGAGCGAAGAAGGTGTTGGAATCTGTGAGATAGAGAGGTTGCGTGACGGGAGTCACTAGCGCGAGTGACTTGCGTCATAACAGGCCCGTGAGCCCAACTGGTATATCCACTGACGCGCGGCACAATTCCTATCGCTCCAGTCAGGCGTTACCTTCATGGCGTCTCAACCTGGGTGGGGCTCTTTCCGTTCAATAGGACCAACTCGACAATTTAGGCCCGCAAGAGTGGCACGATGAGCGGCAGGTTCAAAGATTCGGCCCACCTCATTCGCGTGGCTGCGGTCTTGCTGGTCGGAGGCGTGGCGTTTCTGGCGCTGCGCGCGGCGGTGATTCCAAAGAGTTTCGGGCAGTTCGGACCCTATCGGGGCAAAGCGCTGCTGGAGATGCAGGCTCGGCCCGTCAAGTATGCCGGGCACGAAGTGTGCGAGGGCTGCCATCCTGATGTGGCAGAAACAAAGTCGAAGGGCGTTCATGCGCACGTGAACTGCGAAACATGTCACGGCGCGCAAGCTAAACATGCCGACGATCCGGCAACCGTAAAGCCAGTGCTACCCGATGTGGGCAAGCTGTGCGTGCGGTGTCACTCCGAAAACATCGCCAAGCCCAGCGGATTCCCGCAGGTGAATGCCAACGAACATTCCGGCGGGCAGGTTTGCGATACCTGCCACCAACCGCACAGCCCCGGGTTCGACGCGGGAGGCAAAAAGTGAACTTCACACGACGCCAGATTCTGCTCCTGCTGCCGGCGGCCGCGGTGGCGTGGGAATTTGTGAAGGCCGGAACTCCGGACCAGGCACCCAACTACAACATGGACGAGCACTGGTGGGGCATGTTGCTGGACATTACCAAATGCATCGGATGCGGAAGCTGCGTGCGCGCGTGCGCGACGGAAAATGACGTACCCGAAGGATATTTCCGCACCTGGGTGGAGGACTATCACCGGGAGGATTGGCGCATCGAAACACCGGTGGTGAGTTCACCAGAAGGCGGCAAGAACGGATTTCCGCAAAGCGACTTAACAGGCGGTAAGAATTTCTTTGTGCCGAAGCTCTGCAATCACTGCGTGGATTCGCCGTGTACGCAGGTATGCCCGGTGGGGGCGACTTATCACACGAAGGACGGGGTCGTACTGGTGGATTACGAATACTGTCTGGGTTGCCGCTACTGCATCCAGGCGTGCCCTTACGGTTGCCGGTTCTTCCATCCCACAAAACACACGGCGGACAAATGCACGCTGTGCTACCACCGCATCAGCAAAGGCCTGACGACGGCGTGCTGCGAGAACTGTCCCACGGGGGCGCGGCAACTGGCGGATCTAAAAAATCCCCAGGATCCGATTCACGAATTTCTGAAGACGCACTCCGTACAGGTGCTGAAACCGCATCTCGCGACGGGATCGAAGATGTTCTACAACGGCCTGGACGGCTCGGTCCGCTAAGGAGACACCCGTGGAAGGATTCATGTACCCGAACGAAGTGGAACTCCAGTGGAGCGTGCTGATTGTGCTCTACCCGTTCCTGACGGGACTGGTGGCGGGCGCGTTCATCCTGGCCTCACTGGAGAGAGTGTTCCGGGTAGAGGAAGTGAAGCCCACGTACCGGCTGGCGCTGTTGACGGCGTTAGCATTCCTGATCGTCGCGCCGCTGCCGTTGCAGTTGCACCTGGGACACCCGGAACGGTCTCTGGAAATGTACCTGACACCGCACAGGGCATCGGCGATGGCCATGTTTGGATTCGTTTATTTGTGGTACTTGATGGCCGTGCTGCTGTTGGAAATCTGGCTGGACTACCGGCGGGACATCGTCTTGCTGGCGCAATCGTCGAGGGGCGTAAAGAAGCTTTTGTACAAGGCGCTGAGCCTCGGATCGGACAACATCAGCGATGGGGCACTGCGGGTGGATGATCGGGTGGGCTGGATCATAACCCTTATCGGTATTCCCTCGGCGTTTATGTTGCACGGGTATGTCGGATTCATTTTTGGCTCGGTGAAAGCGAATCCCTGGTGGTCGACGCCATTGATGCCGGTGGTGTTCCTGTTCTCGGCGATGGTGTCGGGGATCGCGCTGGTGTTGCTAGTGTACATGGTGACGTCGCGGTTGCGGCGAGCGGCCATTGACATGCGGTGTCTGGACACCATAGCGAAGTATCTTTTCTACACCTTCGTGATCGATTTCACGCTCGAGATGCTAGACCTGATTCACCGGATTTATGAGGCGGACGAATCGTTCCGCAGCCTGGACTTCATGGTGCATACGCGGCTGTTCCTGTCGCAGATCGTGCTGCAGATTTTCCTGGGGACCTTGACCCCGCTGGGTCTGCTGGCCCTGACCCAACTGATGAAGTTTCCGGAGATCGTGCGTAAGCGCATGTACGCCCTGGCGGCCACGTTGACGATCATCGGCATCTTCGCGATGCGCTGGAACGTGGTAATCGGCGGCCAGCTGTTTTCGAAGAGCTTCCTGGGCTACACCACCTACAAACTGGAATTCGTCACGCGCGAGGGATTGCTGCCAGCCGTGGTGCTGATGGCACTTCCCTTCTTCATCCTGTATGCGCTGATTAAGATCCTGCCGCCGTGGCAGGGTGAAAGCGTCCACGTGGCACCGGCAGAATCCGATTAAATTTCCGAGCAGACGAGGCGCCCCAAGCACAAAGGTTGGTGCGCGTCCCATCCCGTGCGCGAATCGCCGGACGCGGCGATGGCCGCCTAATGGTTTCGTCTGACGACGCCCTGAAATTGCACTTTTGCAGTTGTGCGGTACGGCTGCTTTAGATTAGGATGCTGCTCCCAGGTCAGGCAGTGCGACGGAGTGAAACCTCAAGGAGGTAGGTTCCCTTGAAACTCCGCTCGTTCTTTGCGTTTTTGTTGGCCGGCATTTCGTTGTCCGGCGCGAGAGCATTGCTGGCGCAATCCGAAACAAGCACGACGCCCGGACAGCCTATACCAGGAACAACAGGAGTCAGCCCTTTTTCGGGCAGCGTTCCAGAGAAGCCAGTTTCAGGCGTGGTTGCGCTTTCCCTGCAGGACGCGATCCATCGCGGTTTGCAGCAAAATTTGGGATTACTGCTTTCCGATGCCAACATCCGCTCGGCTCGCGGACAGCGGTGGGAGCAGTTAAGCGCGCTGTTGCCGCACGTCAGTGCGTCGCCGTACGTGGCGGAGTCCGAGATCAACCTGGCGGAAATCGGATTCACAAGTATTGGAGGCTCTCCGATCCCTCCGTCGCTCGGTCCGTTCTCGTATTTTGACGCACGTTTCGCCGTCAGCCAGTCGTTGGTAGACCTGAAGGCAATCAAGAATGCGCGGGCCGCCACGCAGAGCCTGAAATCGGCCGAATACACATTCAAAGATGCGCGCGATTTGGTGGTGCTGGCGGTCGGTTATGTTTATTTGAGGGCCATTGCGGACGAAGCGCGCATCCAAACCGCCGAAGCGCAAGTGGAAACCGCGAAGGCGCTTTACGACCAGGCCGCGGACCAGGTGAAAGCGGGCACTGCGCCGGAGATAGACGGTTTGCGCGCCAAGGTGGAGTTGCAGACGCGGCAACAGCAGTTGATCCAGGCGAAGAACGACTTCGCGATCCAGAAATTAACGGTGGCGCGGGTGATCGGGCTGGCTCCCGGCCAGGAATTCGAGCTCACCGACAAGTCACCGTATCATCCGTTTGATGGCATCAGCATGGAGGATGCGCTGAGTCGTGCGTATGCTTCGCGGTCGGATTATCTGGCCGCAATGACCGATGTGCGCGCCGCGGAGTATGCCCGGAAAGCCGCCGTGGCGGGATACTACCCTTCGCTGGCGTTCAATGCCGACTACGGCACGGCCGGATCGCACCCCTCGACAGCAACCCAGGTATTCGACGTGCGCGGCACACTGTCGATTCCGATCTTTCAAGGAAACAGCGTTCACGGGGATATCCTGCAAGCGGACGCCCGGCTGCAGCAGACGCGCGAGCGGCTAGACAATCTGCGGGCGCAAATCGATGCGGATATTCGAACAGCTCTGTTGAATCTGCAATCGTCGGCGGATCAGGTGAAGGTGGCTCGCAGCAATATCGATCTGGCGGAGCAGACGCTGGTGCAGTCTCGAGACCGCTTCAGTGCCGGCGTCACCGACACCGTGGAAGTGGTGCAGTCGCAAGAAGCGGTGGCCAGCGCGCACGAACAGTTCATTTCCAGTCTCTACAATTTTAATTTTGCAAAAATCTCTTTGGCGCGCGCCCAGGGTATGGCGGAAGCGGGCGTCAAAGAGTATTTCAAGGACAAATGAACATGGCGGAAGAGAATCCACCGCGTTCCGTGACGCAAACTGAACCGCCGGTTGCCGAGAGGCGAACCAAGCCGGGAATCTACCTGAGTTCCCGGATCAAGAAAAGAATCGTGTTTCTGGCCGCCGCGCTGGCTGTGCTGGTTGGCGGCGTGTATTTGTGGCGATATTTGAGCAGCTACGAATCGACCGACGATGCGCAGGCGGATGTTCACTTGTATCCGGTCAGCGCACGCATTTCGGGTTATGTGGTGAAGGTGAACATCGGCGACAACCAGTGGGTAGAGAAAGGTGCGGTGCTGGTGGAAATCGACCCGAAGGACTACGAAGTGGCGTTGGCGCAGGCGCAAGCAAATCTAACCAGCGCGGAGGCGACGGCGCAATCGCTAAATATCACCGTGCCGATCACTTCAGTGAGCACTTCCAGCCAGCTGAAATCCACCGCGTCGGATATCGACAATGCGAAGGCCGGAATTGCGGCGGC
>Ga0335077_10002004_pt1 | contig 24328 bp, 21 predicted proteins | sample Lox_Sample_31_FD_207151 | JGI IMG/M metagenome (GOLD analysis project Ga0335077, IMG submission 207151) | Soil microbial communities from Loxahatchee National Wildlife Refuge, Florida, United States - Lox_Sample_3.1 | ecosystem: Environmental > Terrestrial > Soil > Wetlands | place: USA... | reverse complement strand
CGTGATCGCGGCCACCGGTATCATGAACACCGTCGCGGGCGACGGCACCTTCGGCTTCAGCGGCGATGGCGGCCAGGAGCTGGACGCAGTCCTGAACACCCCTACCGGCGTGGCGGTCTGGGATGGCAGCATCTATATCGCGGACCAGAACAACAATCGCGTGCGCCAGGTCTCGGCTGCCGGAACCATCACCACCGTGGCGGGTAACGGGCAGGCATCATACGCGGGCGATGGCCTCGTGGCGACCAGCGGCGCGCTGAACGGACCCACGAGCCTGGTGTTCGACGCTGGTGGCAACCTCTACATCGCCGACACGCGCAACAACCGCGTGCGCCGCGTCGATACCACCGGCGTGATGACGACGTTTGCCGGCGACGGTACCATCAGCGGCTTCGGCGGAGAAGGACAGCCGGCCACCTTGACGCCACTCTACGCTCCGCAAGGACTCGTGGCCGGCGCGGCGGGCGACATTTATATCAGCGATACTGGCCACGACCGGGTGATCCGCGTGGACACTACAGGCAACATGCATACAGTGGCCGGAACCGGCACGCCCGGATCGGTCGGCGCCGGCGGCACTTCCTCCTTGCCTCAACTGAACGGTCCGACCGGCCTGGCCCTGGACGGCGCAGGCAACCTGTACATCGCGGATACGCTGAACCACCGCGTGCTCATGCTCGCGCCGGACGCAACCATTTCAACCATCGCAGGCACCAGCGCCAGCGGTTACAGCGGCGACGGCGGACCCGCCATCGCCGCGGCCCTCAGCTACCCTGGCGGCGTAACGGTGGACGCCAACCTGGACATTTACATTACCGACAGCGGCAACAACGTGGTCCGCCTGATAACGCCCGACGGCACGATTGCCACGATTGCCGGCACGGGCCAAGCGGCCTACATCGGCGATAGCGGCGCGGGACTGACGATTGCGCTCAGCGATCCCTGCGGGCTGGCGGTGGTCAGGACGGGCACGGTTCTGGTCGCGGATTCGGGCAACAATCGCGTGCGCAGCCTGACGCAGGAGCAAACCCAAATCACTCCTCCGCAGTTGATCGCGGTAACGCTGGCCAACGCCGCCAGTTTGCAGCCCGGCCCGCTGGCCCCGGGCGAGATCTTCTCTATCTTCGGCGCCGGCATCGGGCCGGCTGCGGCATCCACCAACTCATACGACGCTTCCGGCCATCTGCCTACCACGTTGGGCAATGTGCAGGTGCTGTTCAACACTACACCCGCTCCGCTCTTCTACGTGCAGGCCGGGCAGATCAACGCCCAGGTGCCGTACGAGATGGCAGGGCAGCCCTCGGCGCAGTTGGAAGTCATGTATCAGAGCGCTCTCGTGGCCAGCACGCAGGTGGCCCTGGCCGATACCAGCCCGGCGCTGTTCACGCTGAACTACGGTACCGGCAACGCGGTCGTGGTGAACCAGGATGGCACGCTGAACTCTGACCAGAATCCCGCCGCGCGCGGTTCCTTCGTGGTGCTCTACGCCACGGGCTCCGGCCAGAGCAATCCTGGCGGCGTGACGGGCCAGGCGGCGGGTGCACCCTATCCGGTTCCGAACCTGCCGGTGTCGCTCACCATGGCCGGAATCTCGGCTAACGTCCTGTGGGCGGGCGGCGCGCCGGGCTTCGTCGGACTGTTGCAGATCAATGCGCAGGTGCCCAGTGGATTCGTGCCAACCGGAGATCTGCCGCTGGTCCTCACTGTGGGACCATATCAGAGTGTGGGCGGAGTCACCATCGCGGTTAAGTAGCTTGCGCCCCATAGATCTCGATGTGGCGCCTGCTTGAAGTCGTGGCTGCTAGCGCCGTGATCGTATATCTGATCCTCTGCGCGCTCCTCTTTTTCTTTCAGCGCTCCTTCATCTATTTTCCGCCGCCCGCCTCGGACAATTATGGCGCCACGATGATCACGTTGCCCGTTACCGGCGCTCGCGTGCTGGTTTCCACGTGGCCAAAAGAAAGCCGGCGCGCTCTGGTCTATTTTGGAGGCAATGCCGAGGATGTCTCCGTCAACATGCCCGCGTTCTCGGCCGGATTTCCGGATCGCGCCATCTACCTCATACATTACCGCGGCTATGGAGGCAGTTCCGGCAAGCCGTCCGAAAAGGCTCTGTTCGCCGACGCTCTCGTTCTGTTTGATGAGGTGTATGCCACACATCCGGATATCGACGTGGTTGGCCGCAGCCTGGGCGGTTCCGTTGCCGTCTATGTGGCCAGCCGGCGGCCGACCGCAAGGCTCGTCCTGGTCACGCCGTTCGACAGTCTCCGGGATCTTGCCGGCCGCCAGTTTCCGTACGTACCCGTGCGCTGGTTCATGTTGGACACGTTCGAGACCCGGAAGTTCGTTCCCCAGGTGACCGCCCCCACCGTGATCATCGCCGCCGAGCACGACGAGATCGTACCGCGAGAGAGCACCGAGTTGCTTCGGTCGCGCTTCAAAAGCGGACTGGCATCCTTCACGGTCCTGCCCGGCGTCGGCCACAACACCATCTCCAACAGCTCGGATTACATGCCGCTGCTCAGGGGAGCGCCGCCGAACGGGCAACACTGACAGCGGTTGCTGCCACCGCGTTCCACTGCGTGATCACCCCCGTGTCGCGTTCATACCCCAGCCGGCTTACTGAGGCCGTGCCCAGCGCGAACAGCCGCCCGTCATTCGGCGGCAGATCCAGCCAGCACGCCGTGAGCACTCGCAGGAAATGCCCGTGCGAAAACAACGCCACATCACCGTCGCCTTCAGCCGCCAGGGAGCGGCCGATGATGCGCCGGGCGCGTTCCGCCACTTGCGTGATGTCTTCCCCTTGCGGCGGCGCGCCCGTCCAGATGGTCCAGCCCGGCGCCTGCTCGCGGATCTCGGCGCTGGTGCGCCCTTCGTAGAGCCCGTAGTCCCATTCCTGCAAGTCCGGATCGATCCGCGCCGCTTCCCCGTAGCCCGCCAAGCGGCACGTTTCGCGCGCGCGTTGCAGCGGGCTGCTCAGCACCAGCGCAAACGCATGCCCGTTCAGCGCGCACTTCAGGTCCGCGGCCTGCCGCTCGCCGGCTGGTGTCAGTGCGATGTCCGTGCGTCCCGTGTGCGCGCCCGTAATGGTCCAGGCGGTCTCGCCGTGCCGGATCAGCCAGATTTCCCGGCTGGGATGATTCGAGTGCATGATAAAGCATAGCCGATCGAGAGAGAATAGGGGAGCATGGCACTCGATCCCAAAGCAGGCAAACCCGCGCCGGCTTCAATGCTGGTCAATGTTCCGCGGCTGATCACGGCCTACTACACCGGCCACCCCGACCCTTTGGATCCCGAACAGCGCGTGGCGTTCGGCACGTCCGGGCACCGGGGGTCGTCGTTCACACTGTCTTTCAACGAAGGGCACATCCTGGCGATCACCCAAGCCATTTGCCAATACCGCCGGCAGGAGAACGTCACCGGCCCGCTTTTCTTGGCGATGGATACCCACGCGTTGTCCGAACCGGCCTGGGCGACGGCGCTGGAGGTGCTGGCCGCCAACGATGTGGACGTGATGATCGATAGCGCCGGCGGCTACACGCCCACCCCCGCACTGTCGCACGCCATCTTAACCTACAATCGCGGCCGTAGCGATGGCCTCGCGGACGGCATCGTGATCACGCCATCGCACAATCCGCCGGACGACGGTGGCTTCAAGTACAATCCTCCAAGCGCCGGCCCGGCCGATACCGCCGCTACGGGCTGGATCGAGGACCGGGCTAACGCCCTCATGCATGGCGGGCTCCGCGAGGTGTTGCGCATGCCGTACGAGGATGCCCTGCGCGCCGCCACTACCCACCGCCACGATTATGTTTCCGCATACGTGAACGATCTGGAGAATGTAGTAGACATGGAGGCCATTCGCGGCGCGCGGCTGAACATCGGCGCGGATCCTCTGGGCGGCGCGGGCGTGGCTTACTGGGGCCGCATCAGCGAGCGTTATGGCGTGCCGCTCGTGGTGCTCAACGACACCGTGGACCCCACCTTCCGCTTCATGAGCGTCGATTGGGACGGCAAGATCCGCATGGATTGCTCGTCGCCCTACGCCATGGCGGGGCTGATCGCTCTGAAGGATCGCTACGACGTGGCCTTCGCCTGCGATACCGATCACGACCGGCACGGCGTAGTAACGCGCAGCGCGGGCCTGTTGAATCCCAATCATTACCTCGCCGTGGCGATCGCCTTCCTGTTCCAGCACCGGCCGGGCTGGCCGCCTCACGCGGCAGTGGGCAAAACCCTGGTCAGCAGCAGCATGATCGACCGGGTGGCCGCCGACCTGCGCCGCAAGCTGGTGGAAGTACCCGTGGGCTTCAAGTGGATGGTGGACGGACTGGTGGACGGCAGCTTCGGCTTCGGCGGCGAAGAAAGCGCGGGCGCCTCGTTCCTGCGCCGCGATGGCAGCGTTTGGACCACCGATAAGGACGGCATCATCATGGGACTGCTGGCGGCCGAGATCCTGGCCCGCACCGGCCGCGATCCTGGCGAGTGGTACAAGAGCCTGACGGAGAAGTTCGGCGCGCCGGCGTATGAGCGCATTGACGCGCCTGCCACACCGGAGCAGAAGGCCATCCTGTCGAAGCTCTCGCCGGATCAGTTGCACGCCCGGGATTTCGCGGGTGAGAAAATCACGGCTACGCTGACCACCGCTCCCGGCAATGGCGCCGCGATCGGCGGCCTGAAGGTAGTGACTGCGAACGGCTGGTTCGCGGCACGGCCGTCGGGAACGGAGAGCGTATACAAGCTCTACGCCGAGAGCTTCCTGGGTGAGGCGCATTTGCGGCGGATTCAGAACGAAGCGCAGGAACTGATCGCGCAGACGTTTGCGCACGCCGAGGCTGGGGCGGGAAGGGCATGAACCGATTCACCCTGGCAGACGCTGCTCTGATCGCGCTGCCAGGCTTCGTCGCGGCTGCTAACCCCCAATTCTCGTTTTCCACCGCACTGACCTGCCGGCCAGAACCTCCGTCGCAGTGGCACCGGCGGACAACCTCTGCTTATCTTTCCCGGCAACGGGCGGCGGGACGCTCCAAAATCCTGTCAGTTACAAGTGGGTTGTCTTCTTTTTTGGGGGCGTTGGCTGATTTCAACGGCAAGGTGGACTTGGCGTCATGGATCGAGGCATGAATTCGATTCACCTGTTGGCCGGGAAAGGTGACGGCACCTTCGGCCCAGTTGTGGAGGTGGAAGCGGCCTAGATGTGCCTAGATGCTACTCGCCGCCCGTGGTCCGCGGACCCCGCGCCGATGCCGTGTGCGCTACCACTGCGGGCTGCTTCCGCGTATGCTTCGCTGGATGCCTGGCCGTGGCCTGTGCCAGCCGCCCCCCGCGAGCCTCACGATACGCAGCGGGAATCACCAGCAGATTGCCGGCCGCTGGCGATGCCGACCCAAGCCCGTTTGCCGCCGCAATACTGCCCGGGCTCAAGCCAAATTGCCTGCTGATGGAAGCCAGCGTTTCGCCGCTCGACACGCGGTGCATGCGCCACGAAGCGCGTCGCTCCGCGGGGATCAGTTGCAGAGAAGCGGTCAGCGCGCTGCCCGATCCCTTGGGCACGTGCAGCACATACCCAGCGGGCGCGACTCCGCGCAGAAGCGCCGGGTTCAGCTCCAACAACTCAGAAACCGGTGCGTCGGTCAAGTCCGCCACCAGCGCCATGTGTGTGGGCGATGCCACCTCGATGGTGTCGTATTCCAGCGGCGCATCCGGCGAGACACTCTCCAGCCCGTACTGCGACGCGTTCTTGGCCATGATGGTCATCGCCAGGATGATTGGCACGTAGTTCGTGGTTTCGAGCGGCAAAACGTTGCGCCGCCGCAGTTCGAAGAAGTCCGCATAGCCGGTGCGCTCCACGGCCTTCTGCACCACGCCTGGCCCACAGTTGTAAGCCGCGATGGCGAGGTACCAGTCGCCGAACATGTTATACAGATCGTGCAGGTGGCGCGCCGAAGCCCTGGTGGCCTTCTCGGGGTCGAACCGGTCGTCGGTATTGATGGTGCGCATCAGCCCGTATTGCTGCCCGCGCCACGCCACAAACTGCCACATGCCACCCGCGGCCTTGCGGGAAACGGCGCGCGGAAAGAATCCCGATTCGGCCTGCGCCAGGTGGACGAGCTCCTGCGGAATTCCTTCCTCTTCCAGGATCCTTTGAATGAGTGGCCGGTACCTTCCCGCCCGCTCCAGGCCGGCGATCAAAGTGCGGCGGCCCCGCCCCGAGAAATAGTTGATATACCCCAGCACCGCATCGTTAAAGGAAAGGGGAAGCTGAGAGGCAGTGGCCTGCACCTGTTCTCTCACCTTGTCCTTGAGACTGGGATCGACCGGGAAGGTCATCTGCAGAATATCTTCCAGCGGCGCCTTGTCGAAGCCGGCCTCCTGCACCTCGACCCCGGCACCCATCCCCGCGAGATCGTAACGGTGAATCGAATCCACCATCTCGTCGAGGCGGGCCTCGAACGACTGGCGGTCATCAGGATTCTTTTCCGATGCAGCAAGCATCAAATCGATAGCCGTGTCGAATTCCCGCCGCGACTGTTCGACATCGTTGGCCTGATACGCCCTGCGCCCGCGCTGGAATGCCTGCTCGGCGCGGCGCATTAATTGATCGGCGGCGGAGGGTAAGGCGGGCGTCTTGATGGCCTGAATCAGAAGAGGTGGCGCGTCATGCAAGTAGACGTTCGGTTCCAGCGAGGGAGGCTGGGCAAGGGCAAAGGCTGCTCCGCGTGGCGGCGGTGAAGGCAGGAAGGCATTTTGGAACCGGGATTGCTGGTTATATCCGCAGCCGGCTATGCCTAAAGTGATGGAGGTGCAACAAACGTAAAAACGCCGCTTTGTTTGACCCGTCATTAACCTTCCTTCGAACGACAAAGGATCCTTGCCGCGCCCGAACGGTTGGGTCGGCACCAACTTTCAGGGTTGTTACCTAAATGAAACCCTGAATCTAGCGTATTGCTCGCCCCGGGTCAACCCGGGTACGGGGTTATCCTGTGTCAACCCCGGCACGAAATGTGTCTCACCGACACGTTTTCGTCTATTCCTCTTCTTCCTCTTCGCCAGCCTTGGCTGCTTTAGCCGCTGCGATGATCTTCTCCGCCTGCACGGCCGGCACGTAATCGTAATGATCGAACTCCATGATGAAGGAGCCGCGCCCCTGGGTCATGGATGTAAGATCATTCTGATAGTTTAGCATTTCCGCCATGGGTGCTTGGGCGCGGATAAACTGTGTGTTTCCTTTGGTATCCATACCTGCGATGCGGCCACGCCGTCCGTTCAGGTCGCCCATCAGGTCTCCAGCGTACTCCACGGGAGCCTGAATCTCTACATTCATTATCGGCTCCAGCAGCGCCGGCTTGGCCTCCTGCATGGCGTTCTTGAAGGCCTTCCGGGCGGCGAGCTTGAAGGAAAGCTCCGAGGAATCCACGTCATGGTACGATCCATCGTATAGTACCACCCGGAAGTCGACCATCGGATAGCCGGCCAGGAACCCGTTTTCCGCCGCTTCCAGAATCCCTTTCTCCACCGCCGGGATGTAGTTCTTGGGAATCGATCCACCAAATATCTCGTTCACGAACTCGAATTTAGCGCCACGCGGCAGAGGCTCCATTTTGATCCAGCAATCGCCGAATTGGCCGTGCCCGCCGGTCTGCTTCTTATGCCGCCCTTGGACGTCGGCATGACCGCGGATCGTCTCGCGATAGGGGATCTTGGGCGCCTTCAGCGTGACATCCACCCCGTAACGCTTTTTGAGTCGACTGACTACGACTTCCACATGCTGTTGCCCGCTGCCGCCCAGCAGAAACTCCTTCGTCTGAGGATCGCGATAGAATCGCAGCGACTGGTCTTCTTCCAGAATCCGGTGTACCGCGTTGCCCATGCGATCTTCGTCCTGGCGGGATTTGGCCTCGATTGCAAAAGCGATTGAGGGTTCAGGCAGTTGCACCGGCGGATATGTGATGCTAAGTCCTTTTTCCGCAAGCGTGTCGCCAGTCAGAGTGTCCTTCAGCTTGGCCACCGCGCCGATATCGCCGGCATGCAACTCCGTCACCGGTGTCAAGGTCTTGCCGATGGGCACTCCGATGTGCGACAGACGCTCCGCCGCGCCCTTCTGTACGTTTTGCAGGTTGGCATCGTTTTTCAGCAGGCCGGAATACACCTTGAAATAGGTGATGCGCCCGGCAAACGGATCCGCGGTGGTCTTGAAAACAAAGGCCGAACAGGGCCCGGAGTAGGCAATCTTGCGTGCGGACTCGTCGCCGTTCGTTTTGGCCATAACTTCTCGTTGGACAGGCGACGGAAAATTCTCGGTCACAAAATTGAGGATCAGGTCGGAGCCGGCGTTATGCAAGGCCGAGGCACAAATTACAGGAAACAGCCGCATTTCACGGACCCCGGCCTGGATACCTTCCAGAATGTGCTCCGGCGCTAGCGTTCCCTTATCGAAAAACTCCTCCATCAGGGCATCGTTGCCCTCCGCCACCATTTCGATGAGCGCTTCATGCGCGGTCTGCGCGGCGGCCGCCAAGTCTCCCGGAATTTCGCCCTCTTTCCCTTTGCCATCGCCATCAGGAGTATAAGTGTAGGCCTTCATTCGAATCAGGTCCACGACACCCTTGAATTCACGCTCCCCGCCAATCGGGATCTGGATGGGAACCGCCGTGCGGCCGAAAGTCTCCTGAATGCTATCGAGCGCGCGCTCAAACGACGAACGCTCGCGGTCTAGCTTGTTGATCACCACCGCGCGCGGCAGCTTGTAGTCGTTCGCGTAGGCCCAAACCTTCTCTGTCTGCACCTCGACGCCCGCCACGCCGTCCACGACCACCAGCGCAGAATCCGCCGCGATCAAGGCTGCCCGCGTGTCATTGATGAATATGTTGTACCCGGGAGTGTCCAGCAGATTGATCTTCGTCTTCTTCCACTCGGCCACTGCAATCGCAGTCGAGATGCTGACCTTGCGCTGCACCTCTTCTTCGTCAAAGTCGGTGATGGTATTGCCCTCGTCGACGCGCAACAGGCGATTCGTGGCCCCTGCCGTAAAGAGCAACGCCGCGGTGAGCGTGGTCTTGCCGGAATCGCCGTGGCCCACCACACCAACGTTCCGGATATCCTTGCCTTCGTAAGTCTTCACAGAAAAAGCTCCCGTTTGAAAACGGAGTGTAACACAGGCGGCTACCGGGCCTTGCTTCGCGATGATGGCAACAGTTTGCGCCTGCGTCGTCCTGGCAACTACGCCAGCCGCGTGCAGTTGCGCGCAGCCGCGCGGAAGTTCTCACTCGATGACGATCACCGGTACAGCCGCACTGCCCACTCCGCGTAAGCCGCCGGCTTCGCCGCGCCCTCCAGGTCCACAGTGACCGCCCATACCACCTGCCAGCCGCCCTCGACCACCTCCACAGCTTGCGGCGTGAACCGCGCTCTCACGCGCGCCCCGGCCGGCACGGCCGACGGAAACCGCACACGGTTCAGACCATAATTGATGCGCACTGGATAATCGCCCCGGATCTCGAAACACTCCCGCGACAACTGGCTCAGCAGCGACAGCGTCAGGAACCCGTGCGCGATCGTGCCGCCGTAGGGCGACTCCACCTTGGCCCGCTCCACATCCACGTGGATCCACTGATGATCGCCGGTTACTTCCGCGAATCCGTTGATCCGCGCTTGGTCCACGGTAAACCATTCGCCCACCGCCGCCTCGTGGCCGATCAGCGCTCGAAGTTCGTCGATGCTCTCAAAGACCCGCATATGCTCGTACCCTACCTGAACGTGCGCTGCCGCGGATCGCTCAAGTGCGCCACGCCGTTGAACGTGAACAGCATCGTGTCGCCGTCCCGCATTCGCAGCGTCGTCACAGCCGCGTTGTACAGCACCCCCGCCAGCCGCATGATCTGCCCGTCCGATACGCCCAACACTTTCGCCACCCAGATGGCAACCGGACAGGCGGAAGTAAACACGGCCACCGCGTCGCCAGATCCGTAAATGGCCAGCGCCTCCCGCCGGCCTAGCACGCGCGCGTAGAACGCCGACCACGTTTCCGTGCGGCACGGATAGCGGCCCTCCATCCACGCCCGCATTGCCTGCGTGTCGCACTCCGTCCACGCATGGTGAATCGGCGAACGCGTATCCTGCAGTGCCCGCATCAGCGCGTCGTAATCCTGCTTGAACTGCGGGTCGGCCTCGCACAACCGCGGCGCAAACTCGTTGAATACCGCGGCCATATCGAATTCGTTCCAGCCCTCGTCGATTACTATCTCCGGCGCCGCCAAGCCCGCCTCGCGATACGCGCGCCACATCTCCTGCGCGGTCTGTTGCTGGCGGTTCAGGCGCCCCGCAATGAACGCGCGGAACTGCACCTTCTGCGCCGCCAGGTATTGCCCGCACAGATAGGCCTGTTGCCGCCCCAATGCGGAAAGCTCGTCGTATTGATCCCGCGTGCCGGCTTGCCCGTGACGGATCAGGTAGAGCGAACTCAACCGGCCTTCTCCGCCACCGCTGCCGCCACCTCGACGAGCCCGCGCACGCGCTCATCGAAATTGCTGAAGCGCTCGTCGCGGGTCTGCCCGCGCTGGTACCGGAAGTAGATCTGTTGCAGCACCACGGCGATCTTGAATATCCCGAACACCTCATAGTAGCCGAGGCCCGAAACATCCCGCCCGGTCTTTTGCGCGTAGCGCTCCACAAGCTGTGCGCGCGTGAACCAGCCCGGCAGCGTGGTGATGCTGCTGAGCGCCTCGCGCCGCACCAGGGGATCACCCGCCTCCGGCCAATAACACATCACGCAGCCCAAGTCCACCAGAGGGTCTCCCGCAGTGGCCATCTCCCAATCGAGCACCGCCTCCACGCGCCCCGGATCCGCCGAGTCCAGCATCAGGTTGTCCAGCTTGTAATCGTTATGCACCACGGTGGCCGGCGGCGAATCCGGCAAGCGGTCGCGCAACCACGTGATGAGCTGCTCCATTTGCGGCAGCGCCTCGGTCTGCGCCCGCTGCCAGCGCTCGGCCCAACCCGTCACCTGCCGCTCCAGGAATCCCGCGGGCTTGCCCAGCCTCACGCGGCTCACGTCCACCGCATGCAGTGCCGCTAGGCAATCCACGAACGCCTCGCTCACTCGCCTGCCGAAATCCGGATCGCTTGCCCACGGCGCGGGAACCTCGCGCCGTAGCACCAGCCCCCGCCGCCGCTCCATAACAAAGAAGACCGCGCCGATCACAGTCGGATCCTCGCACAACAGAAATGCGCGCGGCGCCTGCGGAAAGAGTGGATGAACCGCCCCCAGCACGTTGTACTCGCGTGCCATGTCGTGCGCCTTGGGCGCCACCGGACCAAGGGGCGGCCGACGCAACACATACTCCCTGAGGCCTGCCTCAAGTAAATATGTCAGGTTCGAGTGCCCGCCGGGGAACTGCCGTACCGTGACCCCGTTCTCGACGCCTTCTAGCTTGCCGTACAAGTACGCAGCCAGGGCTACGGCGTCGATTTGCTCCCCTTCCCGCACCGCGGCCAGTTCAGGCGACATGGAACTCATGTGATGGCCAGCGGCCGGATAGGCGATCCGGTACCTCCCCGGATCTTCAGGGGCGCGGCCACAAACAGAAAAGTATACCGGCGTTCCGCGGCCAGTTGCTCCAGGTTCAGGCACTCGATAATGTGGATGCCGCTCTCCACCAGCAGGTGGACATGCACCGGCATCGCCGGCGCGGGCACCTTCTCAAACGCCACCGTGTCCGACCCCGCCGCAAACACGCCCCTTTCGCTCAGCCACCGCGCGCCCGCCGCGCCCGGTCCCGGCCCGTGGACTTGCGAGATGAAACGCGCCGCATCATCCCAGAACCCCGCCCATCCCGTGCGCAACAGCACGACATCGCCGCGCTGCACTTCCACCTGCGCCGCGCTCGCCGCCGCGCCCAGATGCTCCGGCGTGACTTCGAAATCCGCCGCCAGCGCCTCCACCCCCGCGAGCCCAGCGATATCCAACAGAATTCCGCGCCGCAAAATCGGCGCCACCCCATCGATCGAGTGCCGCTGCAAGCCGCGCTCGTAACTCTGCAGCCCCGCCGCCTCCTCGCCGCCGTGCAGCTTTCCGCTGCACGAGAAGTGACACAGCGCATCGATGTGCGTGCCTACATGCCCGCCCAGCGTCAGCGCCTCGGACGCCGAACTCCCCCCCGTCGGCCCCACATAGTCGCCATGCTTCTTGTTCAACCCGAACAGAAACGGCGGGTGGTTCGGATGGTGCGGCATCCCCACATAGTAAGGTTGGGCCAAATCGCAGACGCGGCATGATTGAATCGCGGTTAATAATTGTTCCATCGCTGGCGTACTCACTACCGAATTCCCGAAGCCCCTTAAGGCCAGTAACGATTCTCGCATGCCGCGATATACAATCGGAGCGTGAAAACGCGCCTCGTCCTTCTTGCGTTGCTCGCCCACGCCGCATTCGCCGCCGCCCCCGCACAAATCGCCGGCAAAAACCTCCGCATCGAATTCGACCGCTCCCTGCACAGCCGCGTTGTCGCACTGTTCGACGGCCACGAACAGACCATCGGCGATTTCACGCCCTCCGAATCCATCCGCCTCGCCGCAACGGACGTCACCGATTTCGCCCTCCAGAACCAGCACAGCGAACCTGTCCACGACCGCCTCGGCTCCGGCGCCCGCACCGTCCTCACAGGCAAGGCCGCGTCGCTAACCAAAACAGTGACCGTCACGGTTTACGACGCCTTCCCGCGTATGGCATTCTTCGACGTCGCCTACACCAATTCCGGCAACGCCGATCTCGCCGTCACCGCCTGGACCAATCATCACTACCTCATCACCGCCACCACGGACACTCAGCCGGCCTTCTGGTCCTATCAGAGCGGCTCCTACGAAAAGCGCCCCGATTGGGTGCTGCCTCTTAAGCCCAGTTTCAAACAGCAGAACTACCTGGGCATGAACGCATCCGACTACGGCGGCGGAACTCCGGTCGTCGATGTGTGGCGCACGGACGCTGGCATCGGCGTGGGACACATCGAGATGGCGCCGAAACTGGTCTCGCTGCCTGTAACTCAGCCTGCCGCCGACCGCGCCACCGTCGCCATCACCTTCGAACACTCCCAGACGCTCACGCCCGGCGAAACGCTGCACACCTTCCGCACCTTCGTCGCAGTTCACCAGGGCGACTACTTCCAAACCCTGCATGACTACCGCGAGGTTATGCTCGCGCAAGGCGTGCACTTCGACGCCTCACCCGATAGCGCCTTCGGCCCCATCTGGTGCGCCTGGGGATACGGCCGCAAGATGAAGCCCAGCCAGCTTTACGGCGCGCTGCCCATCGTCCAAAAACTCGGCTTCACCTGGGTCACGCTTGATGACGGCTGGCAGACCGCCCAGGGCGACTGGTTCCTGCAGCCGCAGAAATATCCGAACGGCGACTCCGACATGCGCGCGCTGGTGGACAAGATCCACGCCGAAGGCTTCAAAGCGCAGTTATGGTGGGCGCCGCTGGCTGCCGACCCCGGCACGGAACTCGTCAAAAAGCACCCCGACTGGCTGTTGCTCAACGCCGATGGCACCAAGCAGAAGATCTCCTATTGGAACTCCTGGTATCTTTGCCCCGCCGACCCGGACGTGATCGCCTACCACCAAGCCATCGTGACCAAGGCCATTAAAGACTGGGGCTTCGACGGCCTCAAGCTCGACGGCCAGCATATGAACGGCGCGCCGCCCTGCTTCAATCCGGCTCACCACCACGCCCGCCCCGAGGACTCCGTCGAGGGCATGCCGAAGTTCTTCCGAGCTCTGTACGACACGGCGCGTCAGGCCAAGCACAACGCCCTGGTCGAGTTCTGCCCGTGCGGCACCGCCTACTCGTTCTTCACGCTTCCGTATCTGAATATGTCTGTGGCATCCGATCCGGAATCAGCGTGGCAAGTGCGCACCAAGGGGAAAACGCTCAAGGCTCTGCAAGGCGATTCGGTGGCCTACTTCGGCGACCACGTCGACATGACCAAAGACGATTTCGCCTCCACGGTCGGCGTAGGCGGCGTCATCGGCACCAACTTCACCTGGCCCGAGGGTTCCGCCGAGCGCAAACGCGGCGACCTCACGCCCGCGCGCCAGCAGAATTTCGAAAAGTGGATTGCGATCTACAAAGACAAGATGCTCCCGCGCGGCGAATATCTCGGCACTCTCTACGACATCGGCTTCGACAGGCCCGAAGCGCACGCCGTGCGAAAAGACGGTAATATGTTCTACGCGTTTTTCGCCCCGCGCTGGAGCGGCAAGATCACCCTGCGCGGCCTCGCCGAGCGCGCCTACCACGTCACCGATTATGTGGACGGCAAGGACCTGGGCACGGTCCGCGGGCCGGCTGCCACGCTGGAAGTCCAGTTTGAGAAGCACCTGTTGCTTCAAGCCACACCGGAGTAGCCAACATGAATCGACGCGCGTTTCTGCAATCCGCCGGCGGAGTGGGCGTCGCGGCCGGCCTGGCACCCGCAGCCCACGCCTACATCCCCGAACACAATTGGGAGCACTACGACTGGGGTTCCGGCCCCGAAGTGAAAGACCGCCTGTATCAGGGGCCGTTCCCGCAGTACCCGCCCGCCGCCGTAGTGCCCGACAGCGACGTCGTGATGGTCACCACGCCTTCCACCGACATCGTGCCCAATTACGGCATGGGCCTCGTCGTCTACGTCTCAGGCGACACAGGCCCCCCACGCCTGCCTGGAGAGACACTCGAAAAATCGCTCGAAGATCTGGTCAAACTTCCCTTCACCCAGAAGATCTACATTCGCCCCAACTGGCGCGAAGTGCAGAGCCGTCCCGGCAGGCTCGATTTCCCCGATTGGTGGCAGATCACCTTCGATCTGGCCCGGCGATACAACAAGCGAGTCGGATTCCGCATCATGCTCGAGAACCCCGATTTCCCTGAGCCCGGCATGCCAGAGTTCCTGATGCAGAGGGTGCCCTACCTCAAGCTCAAGGGAGAATGGAAAGGCAACCCCTCGCAGACGCGCTACAAGAAAGAGCACCGCATGCCGCAATACGAGCACCCCGCGTATCAGGCGGCCTTTCGCGAACTCAACGCCCTGCTGGCCGAACAATTCAACGGCCAACCGCAGATCGAATTCATGGACACCATGATGTACGGCTTCTGGGGCGAAGCGCACTCCTGGCCGTTCGAAGGCAACGCCTTCCCGAACAACGTCGTCGCCGAGCAGACTTGGATGAAGATGTTAGAAACTCAGTTGGAGTTCTGGACCAAGACTCCTCTGGTCACCAACACCCAGCCCGACTTTAGCCTGGTGGGAAACGCCGATCTCCTCGACCGCACCGTGCGCACGCACAACTGGATCCGCACCGATACCATCTTCATCGAGAACACCCAGATCGAAGCCCTCAGCAATCGCCCGCCCTGGACCGCCGCCGTCTGCGAAGTCGGCATGACCACTGGCGACCCGCAACACGTCAACCTCGACGAAGGCATCACTTACAACGAGAAGATAACGTCGCACGTGCTGGATGTTGGCGCCAACTACTGGTCCGTCTGGAATTGGCACAACGAAGCCGCGCGCAACGTCCTGAGTTATTACGAGAAGTACCCCGAACCGATCGATTACATCGCGCGTCACATCGGATACCGCGTCTATCCGTCGTTCATCTGGACCTTCGCGCGCGAAGGCACGCCGGGCCTCGTCGTGGGCCTCGCCAACAAAGGCGTCGCGGGCGTGCCGGGGGTACTACGGCTGACTGTCTTCAGCGACGATGGCAAAGTCAACGTCTCCGGCTGCGTCGATCCCGGCTATCCCAAACCCGCCGGCATCCGCCAGGCGATGCTCCTGCTGCCGCCCGGCACGGACTGGAAAGGCCTCAAGCTGAAAGCGGAGCTTGAGGTCAAGGGCGTCCGGTATCCCGTGAATTGGGCGTGCCGGCAATCGATTAACCCGGATGGCTCCCTGACCTTGAGGCGCAACGTACGCGGATGAATCGCCGTCAATTCCTGGCATCGATCCCACTCGCTGCGTGCCTCAAAGGGAATGAAGCTCCCTTCGAGCGTATCGACACACACACGCACATCCACCGCGTCGCACCGGAACTATTCGCCGCCCTGGAACAACAACGCTGGCGCTGCCTGAGTATCTGTGTCGCACGAGCTATCGGCAACGAACCCTCCGACCTGGAGGAAATGATCCGCGGCACTGCCGAAGCCTTTCGCGCCGCCAAAGGACGCATCTCGTGGGCCACTGCCTTCGACGCCCGCGGCTTCGAAGACCCCGGCTTCGCCGAACGCGCTATCACGGGCCTGCAAGAGTCGTTTCACCAGGGCGCCATCGCCGTCAAAATCTGGAAGAACATCGGCATGGGCATTCGCGGCAAATCCGGCGCGTATCTCCTGCCCGACAACCCGGCGCTCTCGCCCGTCTTCAACGCCATCCAGAAAGCCGGCAAGACCCTGATCGCGCACATCGCCGAGCCGGACGGAGCCTGGCTGCCGCTGGACAAGAACAACCCGGAAATCGGCTACTACAGCCAGCACCCCGAGTGGCACATGTACGGCCGCCGCGAAGTTCCGCGCAAAGAGGCCATCCTCGAAGCGCGCGATCACCTCCTCGCCCGCCATCCCAAACTTCGCGTAGTCGGCTGCCACCTGGGCAGCGACGAGGAGCACTGGGATCGCCTGGCCAAACGGCTGGATACCTACCCCAACTTCGCCGTCGACGTGGCCGCGCGTGTGCGCTACTTCGTCAGCGGCGACCACGATCAGGCTCGCGAATTCCTGACGAAATACCAGGACCGCGTGCTCTACGCCACCGATTTCACGCTGGACTCAGGCGACACCGCCAAAGCCGCCGATCACCTGCGACAAACCCACGATTGGGATTGGAACTTCTTCGCCACCAAAGGCCCGTTCGACTTCCGCGGACGGCAAGTCGAGGGCCTCGGGCTACCTGAACCGGTCGTGCGTAAGATCTTCCGCGACAACGCTCTCCGCTGGTTGCCGGGCCTCACCGCGTAGGCGCGACTCACTGCCCGCGATACAATCTTTATCAGGCGTGAAGATCACCATCTCGAAGGAGAACTATCTCAAAGCCATCGCCGAAGCCGAGTCTGAAGGTGAGCACGTCAAAGCAGCTACCCTCGCGCGTTGGGTGAGTGTCTCGGCACCCGCCGTGACCATGGCCATCAAACGCCTCAAGCGCGACGCCCTTATCCGGGTCGATGATGATGGCCACATCAGCCTGACCGCCGCCGGCCGCGAGATCGCCAACCGCGTCCTCAACCGCCACCACCTGATCGAGCGGATGCTGACAGAAATCTTCGGCATGGAGTGGTACAAGGTGCACGACGAGGCCGAGCAACTCGAACACGCCGTCTCCGGCGACTTCGAGCGCAAGTTGGTGGAAAAACTCGGCACCGGCGAGGCCTGCCCCCACGGCAACCTGGTCGGCATGGATACGCCCGCCGACCGCCGCAACCGCGGCCTGAGAACCCTGGACGAAAGTGCCGCCAACGAAACCGTAGCCGTCGCCAGCGTCTACGAGCGCGACCGGCAATTGCTGGAGTACCTGGAAGGGCTCGGCGTGCGCCCCGGTTCCACCGTGAGCATAGAGTCCTTGAATTACGACGACACCCTTACGCTGCGCGTCAATGGCCGCTCGGTTCAGTTGGGCCGGACCGCCGCGCAAAAGGTTTGGGTGCGCGCTGCCTGACACTGCCCCGCGATTGGGGTAGGCTGGTCAGAGGAGACCAATCCATGTTCAAGCCTTACACTATGCTCGCCGCCATAAGTGCGGCCACCGTCAGCCTCTGCCTCGCCCAGCCAAGCCCCCCGGCCAACACTACAGTCACCTTCGGCGGCAAGGCCATCACTATCAAGTATTCCGCGCCGTCCGTGCGCGGCCGCAAGATCTTCGGCGAGGGCGGGTTGATCTCGCACGAGAAGAACTATCCCGTTTGGCGCGCGGGCGCGAACGCCGCCACCGCACTGCACACCGATGCCGCCCTCGATATCAAGGGGCTGAAAGTGCCGCCCGGTGACTATACCATCTACGCCAACGTCGCCGATCCGGATAATTGGGAGCTCATCATCAACAAGCAGACCGGGCAGTGGGGCCTCACCTACAAGCAGGATATGGATCTCGGCCGCGTGAAAATGGACATGAGCAAGCCTCCATCGCCGATTGAAGTCTACAAAATCGAGCTTTCTTCCAAGGGCGGCAACGCCGGCGAGCTGAAACTCGAGTGGGAGAACCATATCGCCGCCGTGCCCTTCACCGCCAACTGAGGGCCGCCGGCCGCGGACCGGCCCGTAGCCGCAACCGCTTCCAAAACATAAGGTTGCCGGAACATTCCGTCTTGGCGTAACGTATCAGATTACGGATGCCCTATTGCAGCCAATGCGGAAACCAGGTGGAGGACGCGGATCTGTACTGCGCGCGCTGCGGCCACCGGCAACCTGTGTCCCCCCCCCGCCCGGTTGACCCGCTCCGCACCATCACGCCGCGCACGGCATCCATTCTGTGTTACATCCCCGGCCTCGGCTGGATCGCTTCGATTGTGGTGCTGGCCTCGGAGCGGTTCCGCGACAATCGCACCGTCCGGTTCCACGCCTTCCAAGGCCTCTACCTGTTTGTGGCGTGGCTGATCGAAGACTGGGTCCTCACGCCCATCTTTTCGGGCATCCCGCACTTCCATCTGAACGGCATCATCAAAGCCGTCCTGCTGGCCATGTCGATCTTTATGATCATCAAGGCGAGCCAGGAAGAGACCTACGCACTGCCGATTATAGGCGAACTGGCCTCAAAATCGGTCTCTGAAAAGTAACCGCTGCCCGCGCGCCCGGGTTGACTTGGCGGTGCAAGGTTCGCCGCGGTTAATCCTTCGCTAATCGCCGCTCGGGCGGGTAAGGCAGAATGAAGTGCAGCTTGCCCGCCATGATGCGACGCTGCACTTCATCCCAGTAGCTCACCGTAAACAGGTCGCCGTGCTTGCTTCGAAAGTACGCCTGTAGGTCCGGCGGCACGCCGAGATAGCGCTCCCACTCATCCACCAGTACGTCGTTTTCGTCTACCCTAAACCAGGCTCCGTCCGTTTCCGAGTTCCACAACAGTTCGTCGCGCTCGTCCGCCATGCGCGGCGTCTCGCGGAAGGTATGCCGCAGTATCGGCCCCAGATCGTCGAAGTCGAACAGAGTCACATTGGACGCGTGAGTCAGCCCCGTATTGAACGGCAGACCGTAGCAATCGGCGATGAAGAAGCCCATCCCTGCCAGGTCCTTGATAAACGAACCCAGCGCATCCGCCGCCCGTTCCCGCGCCGCGCGGTCGCCAACATCGTCGAAAAATGTGCTCAGCGGCTGTACTCGCCGTTGCGCGTACACGTGCTTCAAAACCACCGTGCCTCCGTCCATCCTGACGCTGCTCGGAGCACTGCGCAGTAACTCGTCCAGCACTCCCGCGTCGAACGCCCTTTGCGGAAAGTGCAGGTTGCGGTAAAGCCAGGCGTCCAGCATAAGCCGGCCACGATTCATCTCATGCACCCAGCGGTACAACTCCATGATGTGCGCGCGCCCCACCCATCCGGCCTTCGTCGAATAATCGCGGACTACCTTGAACACGTAAGGAAACGATGGCGGCGAAAAGACGATCATGGCCATTCCGGTCCTGCCCGGCGCGGGACTGAACCGTTCGCCGGTTTCCTCCAGGTGGCGGCGCAGCCGCTGGTTCAATGCCACGCGCGCCGGATGCGTGAACCCCAGCACCGCGCACATTGCCGGATGCCCCCGCTCCGGCGCCAGCGTGTCCAGGAATTGCAGCACCTCCCGATACGCCTGCGTGTGTACCTGAAACGTTGAGCGCGTGGAGACAAACAGAATGTTCCGCATATCTTCCTTGCCGCTCAACACCGCGTCCACCGCGATGCCCCGTTGGTCGTGCCTTAGCGCCAGCACCACGGGCAGCTCCGCCTCAGCCCTTAACAACTTTCCTACCAGATATGCTTCGCGGTCCCGAAATAGCAGCGGGCGCAGCATAAGGAGTTCTTCCGGCGGCGCCGCGCCGTGTTGCCGCCTCCAGTCCTCCAGTAGGCGCGCCGCCACCAGTTCCGCATCCCGAGCCGCATCCTCAAACGGCGCGCGAAACCGGCACGCCATGAGCACCTCACACAATGAGGCCCGCAAACTGACGGGAGCCGCGGTCCACGAGCGCCACACCGGCTCTGCGCTCGCTACGTGCCAGTGCTCCGCCAGGCCATCATCGGCATACTCCACGGGCCTGTCCTGCACGTCGAAAGCGATCCGCATGCAGGAATAAAAGAAGGTCAGTGCAACGTCGGCCTCGTAATCGTCGAACACCTGCTCCAGAAAAGCCTGCCGCGCTCCCATCCAGAAGTTCCGCTCCCGCACTCGTTCCGGACACAGCCTTTGAATTTTGCTCCAGGTTCCCCGTACGGCCTCCCGGTAAAGCTGAGTCCGGCGTCCGGCATCGAGCGCACCCTGCGTCCAGGCCCGGTTCTCGAACGACGTCCGCGCTCTGAGGGTCAGATCGTTGAACGCCGCCCGGTATACCCGGTGTGCGCTGAAGATCAATTCGGCAACCTGTTGCGCGTCCGCCTGCGCCTCAGCGGGCAACGTCTCTAGGGGCGGCTTCTCTACGGGCGGGAACAGCCGCTCCCACGCCTGGCGGCGGGTGGTGGACACACCTGGAACACACATCACATCGTGCCCTACTCCGTCGCAATGATCCGCTTTGGGATCTTGCCCACGGGAATCCGGCTCAACTCTTTGAAGGTCGCCGTGTCGATCGATGAAACCGAATTCGATCCTGCGTTGGAAACATAGCAGCGCCGCCCGTCGGGAGTGAAAGTAAGCCAGTCCGGGCCGCGGCCCGCGGGAATCGTCGCGAGGCGCTTCAAGTCCGGCAGTGAGAAGACGGTCACAGAGTTGGCAAGCAGGCTGTTCACCCACAGCGTGCCGTGGTCCGGCGCAACCCCGATGCCGTGCGAGAATGTTTCAGGAATCAGAGGACGCGCGCCCGGCGGCGCGTCTGGTAGCAGCACTTTGTCGATCAGCCGCCGCGATCGATAATCGATCACCGCGAAGCCATGCAAGCCGGAAAGCTGCACGAACAGCCGCCGGATGGCGCCGTCGGCAGCTGCGTCGATGGCGAGCGGGCGCGGCACACCGTTTACTGGAATCTCGAACTCCGGTTCTTCGGCCTGCACGTCGATCACGGTCAGCTTGTGGTCGTCCATGGAGGTAGCGATCATATGGCGCCCGTCCGGCGTGCGATAGATGTTGTGCGGGCCACGGCCTACCGGGATGCTTTTGACGTTCTCGAGCGACGCGGTATCCACGATATCCACCCGGGCCTCGCCGCGAATGCATACGTAGACTCGCCGTCCGTCGGCGGTGATAGCGAGGTTGTTCGGCCGGTTCCCGAGCGGTATGCGCCGGACCACCTGCAGGGTGTGGCGGTCGATTACATCCAGAACGTCTTTGCTTTCGCTCGATACATAGAAGCGCGCGCCGTCCGGTGAGGGCACGATGCCATGGGGATTCGGCGATACCGCAATCTCGCCGGTCACACTGTCGGTGGCGGGGTCGATGATGCTGACCTTGTCGTCGTCGCTGTTCGCCACGTAGATGCGGAGGGAAGCAGCCAGCAACGGTCCGGCGATCAACACAGGCAGAAACTGGAGGAGTCGCATGTCGAGTTGCTCCTGAACCATCATATGATGTGATCCATGACACCCAACATGCTGGGCGCGTATGGGGAATGGGCCGCTCAATCGCTGCCCGATCCGCCGCGGCTTTCCTTCAGGCAGCCGATGTTCACCAACGTCGATGCGTGGCGCGCTGTGGCAAGAGCTCGCTTCCTGGAGGCCATGCAATCGCCGGGGCCTGCCGCTACCCCCGCAGCCGTGCTGCAGCATCAATTGGAGTTTGACGGCCTCTCGATCGAGCATCTGCAATGGCAGTTGCCGTTCGGACCGCCCACCGAGGCGCTGCTGCTCAAGCCAGCCGGCGCTAAAACGAAGCTGCCCGGAATTGTCGGCCTGCATGACCATGGCGGCAACAAGTACTTCGGGCTGCGCAAGATCACCCGAATGTCGAAGGACCCGCATCCCGCTATGCTCCGCCATCAAGAGCAGTATTACGGCGGTGTGGCGTGGGCCAACGAACTGGCGCGCCGCGGCTACGTGGTGCTGGTCCATGACACATTCACTTTCGGCAGCCGGCGGGTGCGTCTGGGCGACGTGCCCGGCGTTATCCGGAACAACATGGTGGAGTCAGACCCCGAGGCCGAAGACGAGATCGCGCGCTACAACCAGTTCGCCGCCGGACACGAACACATCATCGCCAAAAGCCTGTTCAGCGCGGGCATGACATGGCCGGGTATTTTCGTTTTCGACGATCGCCGCGCCCTGGATTATCTCGCCTCCCGGCCCGAGGTAGAGGCAACCCGGATCGGCTGCGCCGGCCTTTCCGGCGGCGGTCTTCGCACCGTGATGCTCAGCGGCGCCGACGAGCGCATCCGGTGTGCCTGCTGCGTGGGCATGATGACCACGTGGCGGGACTATCTTCTGAATAAGTCTTACACGCATACCTGGATGTGCTACGTTCCGCACCTTCCGCGAGACCTGGATTACCCTGAGATTCTTGGATTAATGGCGCCCCAGCCTCTCCTGGTGTTAAACAATCGCCAAGACCAACTATTTACCATGCCGGAAATGGAACGCGCTGATCAGATTCTGACCGATGTCTACCGTAAGGCAGGTGTGCCCGGCCACTATCACGCGTCTTTCTACGATGGCCCCCACAAGTTCGACCGCGACATGCAACAGGAAGCGTTCGCCTGGTTCGACAAGTGGCTCAAGGGATAACCGGGCCGTGGTTACTTACATGGCTGCCAGCATTGTGCAAGCTGCATCTGTGATGATTCGTTCTCTTCGCTTAAGCTCGACGGGAAGCAGTCGTTGATTTATGCATTACTTCCACAATTGCCTGGAAGAGGCGTGACTTTACTTCGTAGCGCTGTGGGGCGCGGGTGATGTAACGGACGTTGACCATCAGCCCGGTGGGGCCGGGGCGGAGGTCGGCGGCGGGCTTGGCGGAGAAGACGCGGGTGCCGTATTGGCGGGTCACTCGCTCCCACTCCTGTTCGGCCAGTTGGGCATCCGTTAATGTCTCTCGTTCGACCAGTTGGCGAATCTATTTGGCTATTTCATAAGGCTGTTCGACGCCGGCGAGAGTTACTTGTAACTCGTCCCAAAGCCATTGGCCGGTCGTGGAGAAATTGAAGAAGTGACCTTCTATGGCGAAGTTATTCATGAAAGCCACGCGGCGTCTGGTTGGGTGGCCGGTGTCGGTCCAGTTGCCCATTTCGAGTAACACGGTGCGGAGGACGCCGATCTCGATGACTTCGCCTCCCACGCCGGTGATATCGACCCAATCGCCGAGGCGGATGCCGTTGTGGCTCATCCATCCGAAGAAGGCGACTATGAAATCCTTCAGCACCACGATCAGGCCGGCGGTGGCGAGCGCGGCAATGCGCGTGATGACCTGTAACTGGTGAAGGCGGCGGCGGTCGGCGCTGCGGCCCAGGAAACGCATCACCGCACGATTCACCAGCATTGCCACGAGGAGGATCACCAGGATGGCGGCGAGAGAGGCCAGAATGCCGTGCAGCGCGGCGCGCCGGCGGTCAGCGCTGGTAGACGCCGCTCAACTGGCGGCAGGTTTCGGTGCGCTTGTCGAGGCCCGCCAGGGTCTTGCGCTGATCGGAGAGCGTACGCAACCGGGCGACGATGGTCCCAATGTCTTCTTCGTCGTCACCGCCGTCAGATGAGACTTGGGGCGCGGGTGCGAGGTGGCCTTCGAGGCCTTGGTGCGCCTGGGTCAGCGTGACGGCTTTCCTATCGGCGTCGCGGCGGGCGGCGTCCACCTGGTCCTGGCGCGAACCGAGAGAGACCCACAACTGGAGTTGTTCGCGGAGGGTGACCGGGATGGCGGCGCTGGAGATCTTGCCGAGCTGGAGCGGGGTTTGCTGGGCGCCGTCGAGTTCGTCCTGTTGCAGGGCGACTTGGGCCTGGATCCGTTGCAGGCGGCCAGCGGCGGCGGCTTCGCGGATGGCGGTTTCGAACTGCTGATCGAGCTCCTGGCCGGCCAGGCGCTCGGTTTCGAGGGCGAGGTCCTGTTCGGCGCGAGAGTCCACAAGGGGCGAGCTGGCGGGCGGTTTGCAGCAGGCGCTGGTCAACGCTGGTAGACTTGGCATGGCTCCGGTTGAAGCTCGCGCGCGTTAAATGAGTCAGTGTACACCAGCAGCGCGGTACGATGGCTGCATGAAGATGGTGG
>Ga0335077_10002003_pt1 | contig 24331 bp, 21 predicted proteins | sample Lox_Sample_31_FD_207151 | JGI IMG/M metagenome (GOLD analysis project Ga0335077, IMG submission 207151) | Soil microbial communities from Loxahatchee National Wildlife Refuge, Florida, United States - Lox_Sample_3.1 | ecosystem: Environmental > Terrestrial > Soil > Wetlands | place: USA... | reverse complement strand
GTTCTGCGGAGTCTGTTCGAGGCGGCGCGCTGGGCGCCCTCGAGCGCCAACGAGCAGCCTTGGGCGTTTCTCGTAGCCACGAAAGATGATTCCGAGACTCACGCAAAGCTCCTCAGCACTTTGGTGGAGGCCAACCAGATTTGGGCCAGATACGCCCCGGTACTTGGGATCGTGGTTACTCGCTTGAATTGGGCCAAGACCGGCCAGCCGAACCGCACCGCCTTTTATGACACCGGTGCCGCCATGGCTGGTCTCACCGCGGAAGCCACTTCGCGCGGCCTCTTTGTTCATCAGATGGGCGGCTTCGATCCCCAAAAGGCCCGCGAACTTTTTCATGTTCCCGCGGACTGGGAACCCATCGCCGCGTTCGTCGTCGGCTATCCAGGCGTCCCGGAATCACTTCCCGAGCCTTATCTCACACGCGAAAAGAATCTTCGCACTCGCAAACCCCTGAGTGAATTTGTGATGTCCGGCGATTGGGGCAGACCCGCCGGCTTCTTGAAATCGTAACGAGACGCACGAACGCTTTTTATGCATCCACTCTTCGACATCCTGTTTGCCCACGGCTACGCAATCCTGCTGGGTTGGGTGTTTCTCGAGCAACTTGGCCTTCCGGTTCCTTCGGTTCCATTGCTGCTCGCCGTCGGCGCCATGTCGGGTATGGGACGAATGAACGTCGTCTATTCGCTCACGGTTTGTGTGCTCGCCAGCGTCGTTGCGGATGTGTTGTGGTACGAACTGGGACGCCGTAAGGGTGTAAAGGTTGTGCAGTGGCTTTGCAAGATTTCCCTGGAACCCGATTCGTGTGTTCGTCGCACCGAGGGCGTCTTCGAGCGCCAGGGTGCCAAATCCCTCCTCATCGCGAAATTCGTTCCCGGCCTGAATGCGGTGGCCACTCCCCTTGCCGGGATCTTCCGCATGAAATTTGGCAAGTTCCTCTTGTACGACGCGCTCGGTGCCGCCTTATGGGCCGGCACATTTCTTGCCTGCGGTTTTCTCTTCAGCAATCAGCTGGAAGTCATCGCCCGATCGGCCGCCACGCTGGGCGGCTGGCTCGTTGTGATTCTTCTCGCCGCACTCGTCGGCTACATCCTCTTCAAGTTCTACACCCGCCGCAAATTTCTCCGCGATCTGCGTATCAGCCGCATCACTGTCGATGAACTCAAACAAATGATTGACGCGGGTGAAGAAGTAACCATTGTCGATCTCCGCCACTCCCTCGACTTTGAAGCCGACCCGGAAACGATTCCCGGCGCCCTGCACATCGACTCCAAGCAATTGAGCGATGCAAAACCACCCTGGCCACCCGAGCGCGAGGTGATTCTCTACTGCACTTGACCCAACGAAGCTACCAGCGCCCGTGTGGCACTTCTCTTACGAAATCGCGGAGTCAAACGCATCCGTCCACTGCAGGGTGGTTTGGAAGCCTGGCGCGAGCGCGGCTACCCCCTGGCATCAACGCTGAAATAACGCTCGAACATTTTGAATTTCCCATGAAACGAAATAGGAGGCAGTGATGAGCATCAAGGTCCAAGTGGTCTTCTACAGCATGTACGGCCACGTTTACAAAATGGCCGAAGCGGTCGCCGAAGGCGTGCGGCAATTGCCTGGCGCCGAAGTCAGCGTCTATTAGGTTCCGGAACTCATTTCCGACGATGTCCTGGAGAAATACGCTGCAAAGGCCGCGAAAGCCGCGTTTGCAAAGATTCCTTTCGCCAAGGTTGACCAACTTGCGGACGCCCACGCCATCATCTTCGGCACACCCACGCGCTTCGGTAACATGGCGGCACAGATGCGCAACTTCCTCGATCAAACCGGGCAACTCTGGTTCAAAGGAACGCTTATCGGCAAGGTCGGCAGCGTGTTCGCCTCGACGGGAACGCAATACGGCGGCCAGGAAACCACCATCACCAGCTTCCACACCACACTGTTGCACCACGGCATGGTCATCGTTGGCGTGCCCTACAGCGAATCCGGCCTGAGCCACATGGGCGACATCACGGGCGGCACTCCTTACGGCGCGACCACTCTCGCCGGCTCCGATGGCTCGCGCCAGCCCAGCGAAAACGAACTCAAGATCGCCCGCTACCAGGGCAAGCACGTCGCCGAAATCGCCTCCAAGCTCTTTCGCTAAGCTCTAGCCCGTCTCGCACTGTAGCTCAGGCCTTCAGGCCTGAGGCTTTTCCGACGTGCTTGGCGAGATCCGTGGTTTAGCCTGTGCAAGGCTGGCCATGGAAAGTTGCCATCCTGAGGAGCGCTGCTTGTTACGAAGGATCTCGACGCTTCGGATGTGGCTCGCGCTAAAACAGCAGAGCGCGTCCCGATCCCCCAGACGCGCTCAGCAGATCGTCGTTAATCGTTCTTACAGTCGCGGCAACACAATCCCGCCCTGCGCCTGATACTTCCCTTTTTTATCCTTGTAGCTGACCTCGCAATCTTCGTCGCTCTCGAAGAACAGCACCTGGCACAACCCTTCATTCGCATAAATTTTCGCAGGCAGCGGCGTGGTGTTGCTGATCTCCAGCGTCACGAATCCTTCCCACTCCGGCTCAAACGGCGTCACATTCACGATGATTCCGCAGCGGGCGTACGTCGACTTCCCCAGACACACTGTCAACACATTGCGCGGAATCCGGAAATATTCCACCGAGCGCGCCAGCGCGAACGAGTTCGGCGGCACGATGCAGGCCTCGCCTTTGTACGACACCAGCGAGCGGGGATCAAAATGTTTCGGATCGACGATCGTGGTATTCACGTTCGTGAAGATCTGGAATTCGTCCGCCACCCGAATGTCATATCCGTACGAGGATACGCCGTAACTGATCACGCCTTCGCGCACCTGCCGGTCCGTGAACGGCTCAATCATCTTGTGCTCCAGGGCCATGCGGCGAATCCACTTGTCGGGCTTGACGGACATCCAGCTCCTCCTCGGATAATGAAGAAGGTCTTGTTCTCTCAAAGAGATAAAGTGTAGATTAGCCAGTGTAGTTGAGCCTGCAACTCTTGACAACCTGGGTGGCAACCTCTAGCATCTGGCCCACGGATTACGGGGAGGGCGTGTGATCAAGCTCGACATTGTGAACGCGGTGGTGGCAAAAACAAACATCAGCCGCACCAAGGCCGAACAGGCCGTCGAAACCGTTTTTGAATCGTTGAAGAGTGCTCTTGGCCGCGGACAGCGCATCGAACTGCGCAAATTCGGCGTCTTCAGCGTCAAACCTCGTAAAACCGGCATTGGCCGCAATCCCCGCACCGGTGAAGAAGTCAGCATTCCCCCGGGAAAAGCCGTGCGCTTCAAACCCGGAAAAGAATTGCAGGGTTTGGAAGACACCACCGCCGCCGCGCCCAAGTAAATTGTTGTGAATCCCCAGGAATCGGAACAGCGCTCTCCCATTTTTTTGCGGCCACCCGTGTGGGCCGGCGCTTCATCGATTCCCTACTACGAGCAGATCCGGCCGCACCCTTCCGCGCGTTCACTGGCCTTCGCCACATTGTTGTTTTTCCTGACCCTGGGAACCTGCCTCGTTGCCGGCGCGCATTTCTCCGCGGCCTACGCGCACAATCAGGCCGCGTCCTTCGACACTTTTCTCCAGTCGTTCCGTCTTGCGTACAGACATCCGGGGTTCCTTCTCACCGGCGTGCCCTTTGCGCTGACGCTGCTCACCATTCTGCTGGCGCACGAACTCGGCCATTACTTCGCCTGCCGCCATCACCACATTCGCGCCAGCTATCCCTTCTTCATTCCTGCTCCTACGTTGATCGGCACATTCGGCGCGTTCATCCTGATTCGTTCTCCGATTCGTTCGGCGCGCGCGCTTTTCGATGTGGGCGCTTCGGGTCCGCTTGTCGGATTCGTTGTCGCTCTGCCGGCGCTGGCTTACGGCGTGCTCCACGCGCGCATTGTTCCCACACTTAGCTACGACAATAACGCGGACGTCATCTTCGGCGTCCCGTTGGTTCTCAAACTGGTCGGTGCAATTCTCCAGCCCAACACGCATGCCGGCGATCTTCTGCTTCATCCTGTGGGCCGGGCCGCGTGGGTCGGCCTGTTTGCCACGGCACTGAACTTGCTCCCCGTCGGCCAGCTCGACGGCGGCCACATCGTGCGTTCCCTCAGCCCGCGCTTTCACCGCTGGATTTCCTTCCTGCTTCCACTGGTGCTTGTGCCGCTTGGAATCTTTCTTTGGCGCGGCTGGCTGATCTGGGCGTGCCTGCTAATCGGCCTGCGCTTCTTCCCGGTCGCTCCGATCCACGATCCCATCCCACTCGATCCCAATCGGCGTTTCGGCGCATTTGTGGCACTGCTGGTTTTCGTTCTGTGCTTCATGCCGAGCCCCGTCTGATGTCGGATTCCCCTGGTCACAAACTGGCGCGCAGCTTACGCGAACGCGACCTGCTTCTCCTCTTCATCGGATCCGTGATTGGCTCCGGCATTTTCCTTACGCCGGGTTTGATTCTGCGGCAGCTGGGTGGCTCGGTCGGTTACTCGTTGCTGGTCTGGCTCTTCGGTGGCGTGCTCTCGCTGCTCGGTGCGCTCACTTACGCCGAACTTTCCGCGGCGAATCCGGAAGCGGGTGGCCTGTACTGTTACATCCGCGACGGCTTCGGTCGTTTGCCCGCCTTTCTTTATGGCTGGTCGCTGCTATTGGTGATTGCCAGCGCGTCGGTCGCCGCGCTCGCACATGCTTTCACGGCGCATCTTCAGGAAATCATCTCTCTTTCGGATACGCAAGAGAAGGTAGTCTCGCTCTTGATGATCGCGGTGGTCACGGTGGTGAATATCTGGGGCACGCGAAAGAGCTCCGACCTGCAAAATGTTACGACGCTGATCAAAGTCGGAATCATCGTGGTGCTGGGTTCCATCCTGCTCGCCATCGGCCTGACTCACGGCCATCACGCTGCCGAACTGCCCGCGGCCATAGGTTCCGCGAAAACGGGGTTTGGACTCGTCTCCGCTTTCGGCTTCGCAATGATTACGGTCCTGTGGGCCTATGAAGGCTGGCAATTCGGAACCTACAGCGCCGGCGAGGTCGAGAATCCTCAGAAAAGCTTCCCGAGAGCGTTCCTGATCGGCTCACTGCTTCTGGCGGGCCTGTATTTATTCGCGGTGATTGCGTACCTCGTCGCGCTGGGGCCAAAGGCTGCCACCGCCAGCAACACCATCGCCGCCGAAGCAGCCACCTCGGTGCTCGGCCCCTGGGCGGGAATGCTGGTGGCGGGAACGATTCTCATTTCCACGTTCAGTTCCACGAACAGCATCATGCTGACGGCGCCGCGCGTCTTTTTCGCGATGGCCAACGACAATCTATTTTTCAAGAAGCTCGCCGAGGTTCATCCGCGCTTCGGCACACCCGCCGCAGCAGTGCTGATTCTGGGAGTGTGGTCGTGCATCCTGGCGCTGGCCGGCGGCTTTGAGAAACTGACCAGCGGTGCAATTCTGATCGGCTGGATTTTCTATGGCTTGGGCGCCGCCGCAATTTTCCCGATTCGTTCTGCAAACGGGAGCAAGCCTGTTCCCTACCGCGTGCCGGGTTACCCATTTACGCCGCTTCTGTTCGTGCTCGCAGCGCTGGCCATTGTCGGTAATGCGGTATACAGCGCAGTCAGCGGCCCTCGCCAATTCACGTACTTACTTGTGGCACTGGGAATTATGCTGCTGGGCTTGCCGGGCTATTTCTTCTGGTCGCGCCGCGCACAGTCGTCGTAACCTGCCAACCTAGCAAGTGTCGGCGAATTGTAAAATGTCGGCGCGCCGACATTTAAACGTATTACTTTAACTATCAGCGAATTTTCGTTCGAATGGCGAGACTATTCGGAATGTTTTGGAGTTGCGCTCAAAAGAATGGGTTTACCGCGTTCGAATCAGAGCATCCCCCGTAACTACTAAAGTAACGTCAATGGATCCATGTCGACGAGAACCGCCGTTTGCGGGATTTCCTTCGCCTGACAAAAGGCCAGCGCGCCACTCAGCACGCGGGAAATGAGCGACTTCTTCGGCGACTTCAGCAAGAACTGGTAGCGATGCTCCTTCTTCAGCCGCGCCAGCGGCGCCGACGCGGGGCCCAGCACGCGCATTCCTTTTCCGTCGTGGCCCGAAAGATATTCCGATAACTTTCGCGACCACTGGATGGCATTTTCCAGATTCGTGTCGCGCACAATGACGTTGGCCAGCGACGTGAACGGCGGATAGCTCATCATCCGGCGAAACTGCAATTCCCTTTCGTAAAACGACAGATAGTCCTGCCGCACCGCGTCCTGAATCGCGTAATGATCCGGATAGTAGGTCTGAATCAGCACGTGCCCCGGCAATTCGCCCCGCCCCGCTCGCCCCGCAACCTGCGTCAACAATTGAAAAGTGCGTTCGGCCGCGCGAAAATCCGGCATGCTGAGCGAGGAATCCGCCGAGATGACACCGACCATGGTCACGCGCTGAAAGTCGTGGCCCTTCGCGAGCATTTGCGTGCCCACCAGAATGTCCAGCGCCCCACTGGCAAACGCGCCCAGCGTCTCTTGATACTGCTGCTTGGTTCGTGCCGTGTCGCGATCGAGCCGGGCGATGCGCGCGCCGGGGAATTCCCTGCGCAGCCGCTCCTCCAGGTGCTCCGAACCTTCTCCGAAAAAATATACGTACTTCGATTCGCACTTCGGGCAAACCTTGGGCACCGCCTGAATCGATCCGCAATAGTGACACTCCAGCCGGTTGCGGCTTTTGTGATGGGTCATGGAAATACTGCAATTCGCACACTGCACCGCAGCGCCACAACTGCGACACAGCACGGACCAGGAATAGCCGCGGCGATTGATCAGCACCAGCGCTTGCATCTTGAATTCCAGGCACTCCGCAATGCCGTCGTGTAACACCTTGGAGATCGGGCTGGCCTGGTGCGTCTGCTGAAACTCCTGGCGCAGATCGACGATTTCGACGGCAGCGAGTGATCGGTTCTCCACACGGGTGGCCATGCTCAGCAATTCGTATTTGCCATTCACCGCGTGGTGATAGGTCTCCAGCGACGGCGTGGCCGATCCGAGCAGGGCGGCGGCGTTTTCCAGCTTGGCGCGCATAATGGCGACGTCGCGCCCGTGATACCGCGGCGTTTCTTCCTGCTTGTAGCTGTTCTCCTGCTCCTCATCCACGATGAGGAGTCCAACATTCTCGACCGGAGCGAACACTGCGGAACGCGTGCCAACCACGACGCGCGCCTGCCCATTCCGCACACGCCACCATTCCCGCGCGCGTTCCACATCGCTCAACGCCGAATGGAGAACCGCCACGCCTTCAAATCGAGCCCCGAACCACGCCCGGCATTGCCGGCCAATCCACAGCGTCAACGCGATTTCCGGCACCAACACAATCGCGGTCTTCCCGCGCGCGAGGGTGTCCTGCACGCTGCGCAGGTACACTTCCGTTTTGCCGCTGCCGGTCACGCCGTGCAGCAGTTGGACGCCGAATTCGCCCAGCTCGAAGCGTCCACGAATCGCGTTGAAGGCGCGCTCCTGCGTTTCATTTAGCGTGTGAGCCGGCGGCGAGTAGCCCGTGTCGAATGGGTCTTCCGCCGGATCGATGATTTCCTCCCAACCCTCGAGCAGGCCATCGCGCAGCATCCGCTCCAGCCCTGCGCGCGACACGTTCGCCAGTCTGGCGAGGTGCGCCAGCGGGAGTGGTCCACGTTCCGCCAATAATCCGCGAATACGCGATTCCTTCGCGTCCAGTTCAACTGCCGCTGCCGATTCGCTGCTCTTCCACGCAACGATTTTTTGCGTCTTGCGCTTGCGTCCCTGCACGGATTCACGGATTTCCACGTAACCGCGTTTTTGTAGCCGCTGCAATTCTGCTGGGCCGACTCCCAGTTTGCTCTCCGGGCCAATGTTCAACTCACCCTTCCGTTCCGCAAGCTTGGCGAGGAACTCGGCTTCAGGGCCGCTCAAATCCGTCAGCGTCCTTCCCGTTTTCCACTGCCTGGCGAAACTCCGCCCGGCCTCGGTCAAGACGATCTGGCGCTTCAGAGCGATTTCTGTCACCGGCGGAAGCATGGCGCGGAAGACTTCGCCGATGGGCGCGACGTAATAGCTGGCGATCCACTGGCCCAATTCAATGAGTTTCGGTGTAAGCGCGGGAACGAGATCAATCACCTTGCCGATTTCGCGGATTTTCGTTGCTTCCGGAGCGCAATCGATGAACTCCGTAACCACGCCGACCAGGGACTTTTTGCGGAAGGGCACAAGCACGCGGCTGCCCACCTGAACGTGCTCCTTCATCGCTTCCGGCACCGCATAGGTGAAGGTGGTCCGCAGCAGCACAGGCAAAGCTACGTTGCAAAAGGATTCGGTCATTTGTGGTCGGTGCGTTCGCCGCGAGCGATCGCCAGGGGCACGCGTGTTAGTTTAACAGCTGTCGCGTTGTGGGCGTGCGGCTCAGCGGCTGATCAGCACAATTCCTGCGAAAATTGCCGCAATACCCAGCCACTGCAGGCGCGCAATCTTCTCTTTCAGAATGAGCGCAGCCAGCGCGACCGTGACCGCACCATACAGCGACGCCAGCACACTCACAACCGACACCTGCTCGTGCATCATTCCGTAGTTGTTGAACACGTACGCGCTGGTATCCAGCAGCCCGATGCCCAGGATCCATCGATTCGCGCCAAGCTCCGGCAGTTTCATCGGCTGGCCGGCGCCCAGCATCACCACCGCGGTCATCACCACGCTTGTCAAGCGGATCATCCAAACCGACGGCGCCGCTCCCATCATGGGCACCACGCGAATCCCCAGCAGCCAGAACATCACGCCGAAACCGAGTGCCGCCAGCAGCGCCCATCCAACGCCGAGATATTTTTTCGCCGGTCGCGTGTCGTCCAGCGGATTCGCGTCACCTGGCATGGCCTCGCCGCGTGCCACCATCACCACACCGAGAATGATCAGCACGATGCCCGCGAAACGCGGCGCGGTCAAGCGTTCACCGGTGATGGCAGACAAGACCATGGTGAGCGCCGGATAAGCCGCCGAAATTGGCGCCACGATCGACATTTTGCCGATCTCAAACGAACGATACAGCGCCAGCGTCCCCAGCGTGTTCAACACACCTGCGCCAATGCCCCATGCCCAGATGCGCCAGCCGGAACCATCCGCGAGATGACCCCAGCCGCCAAGCCAAGGAATCGCCGCGGTCAGCAGCAGGAAGCCCGTCAACTGCATGTACAGCATGGTGCGAAACGTGCCGATGCTTCGCGTGGCAAAGCGAGCGAGCAGGTCCGCACTTCCCCAACTGAGCGCGGATGCCAACCCCAGCAGAATTCCCATGATGAGAGGTTACGAGGACTTCTTTTTCGGCAGCTGCAATCCGAGCTCGGCCATGACCTTCTGCAGGTCCTTCCAGACATCGGCCTTGGCGGGCGGATTGCGCAGCAGGTACGCGGGGTGATAGGTGGCCATCAGCTTGCGCCCGCGCCACTCCAACCATTCGCCGCGAAACGAGGAAATGCCGCGCGTGGTGTTCAGCAGCGTTTTCGCCGCCACCGCGCCGAGGCAGACAATCACCTGCGGATTGATGACGTCAATTTGCCGCAATAAATAAGGGGAACACGTGGCCACTTCGTCCGGCTCGGGCGCGCGATTTTCCGGCGGACGGCACTTCACTACGTTGCAAATGTACACATCCTTACGCTGCAGGCCCATCGCTTCGATCATCTGCGTCAGCAGCTTTCCGGCGCGGCCCACGAACGGCAGGCCTTGCGCGTCTTCATCGGCGCCAGGCCCTTCACCCACAAACACCAGCTTGGCATTCGAGCTGCCATCGCCGAAAACAATCTTGCTCCGCCCCTTGTGCAGCTTGCACCGTGTGCAATCCGGGCCAATATCTTCGCGAATTTTCAGCAGCGTGTCGTCCGCGACCTTATCGACAGCTTCGAAAAGCGACACGCCCGTTGGAGCAACCACGGGGAGTACATGCGGCGCAGGCTTCGCAGGCGCTTCGGTCTTCCTCTTCGGCAACGGATTCTCCTCGACGACGGCAACGTGCGGTGTTTCGACCTGCTCCACGGGCGGCGCCGTTTGCCGCGCCACTTCGCCGGTGATGCGGTCCTTGTAGAAAAGGCGGATGCCGATGTCTTCGTAATAGCGAAGGCGCTCTTCCACTTTCTGTTGCAAGGAGAGCTGCAGAGTTTCCGGCATGGTCGATCAGTCGCCGGCGCGCTGCGAGGCAGGCTTGCTCCGCATCACGCCGCGCAGCCTTAGCGCTTCGTCCAGAATGCGTTGTGCCACATCGCTCTTGCTCATGCGCGCCAGGGGGAGATCGCGGCCGTCCCGCGAAAACAGGGTCACAATATTCGTTTCGGTATCGAACCCTGCCCCTTGCGCGCCCACATCGTTCGCCACAATCAGGTCCGCGTTTTTCTGCGCCAGCTTCTTGCGCGCATTTTCCGCGACATTGTCCGTCTCCGCGGCGAACCCAATCACCATCCGGTCGCCCTTTTCTTTCGCCATGGTCGCCAGAATGTCTGGATTGGGCTCGAGCTTCAGCGTAAACGGTTCGGCACCGCGCTTGATCTTGTGAGTCGCCGGGGCCGCCACGCGATAATCAGCCACGGCCGCCGCAAAAATCGCGATAGTGCTTCCCGCAAATTTGTTACGAACGGCCCGAAGCATTTCTTCGGCGCTGCGCACATCGACGCGCTCGACTCCTTCGGGAATTGCCAACGCCGTCGGCCCGCTCACCAGCACGACTCTTGCGCCACGCCTAGCCGCCGCGATGGCAATCGCATAGCCCATCTTGCCCGAAGATCGATTCGTCAGGAACCGCACAGGGTCAATGTCCTCGCAGGTGGGCCCCGCCGTTACGAGCACGGATTCGCCGCGCAGATCCTGTTGCGCATTTACAGTTTCGCGCACCGCCTGCAAGATCGCGTCGAGCTCCGCCAGGCGCCCCGCACCGACCATCCCGCAGGCGAGATAGCCCTCGCTTGGTTCCACCACGCACACGCCGCGCTTTCGCAGCGCCGACGCATTCTCTTGCGTGGCCGCATGCTGCCACATGTTCACATTCATCGCCGGCGCCACGACCACCGGCGCCGTGCACGCCAGGTACAGCGTGCTGAGAAAATCGTCGGCGACGCCGCGGGCAAATTTTGCCAGGATGTCCGCGGTGGCGGGCGCGACCAGCAGCAAATCCGTGCGCTGCGCCACGGCAATGTGGTCGATGGCGGATTCCAGGCTGGCCGAACCGCCGGGCTCATTCGTAAACAGATCGGTGATGACGCGCTGTCCGCTGAGAGCGGCAAAGGTGAGAGGGGAGATAAACTCGCGCGCCGCGCGGGTCATGACCACCTGGATGCTGTGGCCGTCGTCTTGCAACCGGCGCACCAACTCCGCCGACTTGTAAGCCGCCATGCCGCCGGTGACCCCGAGGGTGATGCGCATGAATACCTCGCGGGCAGACTACTTGCGCCGCTTGCCGTCCTTGTCCTCTTCGGTCGATCCCGGTTCGTTGAACTCGTACTCGATCAGGCCGTGATTCACTTCCTCGCAGGCGAGCCGCGTGGCTTTCTGCGTGCGGGTGTTCTCCACCATGGGTGGCGCGCCCGCCATGATCTGTCGCGCTCGGCGAGCCGCCAGCACGACATAGGCAAACTGGCTCTCGGGAGCTTTGCTCTGCACGGTCATGAGTGTCTTACCCTCCAAACGACGCCAGCACTTGATTCAACCGACTGCGGCCCCGTGCGCTGGAGCAACGCAAAGCCGTCAAGATGGCTTGCGCTTCCCTTCCCGCACGTTCCACGTCGTCGTTCACTACATAAAAATCATAAAACTTCTCGCTCGCCGCAATCTCAGCACGCGCCTTGGAAAGCCTGCGGGCAATTTCCTCGTCCGAGTCCTGCCCCCGGCTGCGCAAGCGCCGTTCCAGCTCTTGGCGCGAGGGAGGCAGTATAAAGATCGCCACGGATTCCGGCAACTTTTGCTTCACCTGCTCCGCGCCCTGCACGTCGATCTCGAGCACCAGGTCCAGCCCGCGGCGTTTCGATTCCTGCAGCCACTTCTTGGGCGTGCCGTAGGAATGCTTGCCGAAGACGCGGGCGTGTTCGAGAAATTCGTCGCGCGCCACCATGGCCTCGAACTCGGCTTCAGTTACGAAATCATAACATTTTCCACTTGCCTCAGTCGCCCGGGGAGGCCTGGTAGTACACGACCGGGAGGCCATCGTTCCCGGCATCTCCAGAATCTTCTGCACCAGCGTGCTCTTGCCGGAGCCCGACGGGCCGGAAACGATCAACACTACCGGATCATTGCCTGCGCCCGCGCTCATTCGATGTTCTGGACCTGTTCCCGCAATTTTTCGATCTCCGCCTTGATTTCCAGCGCCAGCCCGGTAATGGCCAGCGCTTCGCTTTCCACTCCCGGGGTTTTCGAAAGCATGGTGTTGGCTTCCCGGTGCATCTCTTGCAACAGAAAATCCAGCTTCTTGCCGAGCTCGCCCGCGCCGTCCAGCAATTTCGAGAACTGTAGCAGGTGACTGCGGAGTCTATCTAATTCTTCACTGATATCGCTGCGTTCTGCAAGGAGCGCGGCCTCTTGCGCCAGGCGCGACGGCTCCACGTTGGTTCCGTTGAGCAATTCACGCAGCCGCGCTTCCAAGCGGCGCGCAAACGCGGGGCGTAGAATGGCCACCAGATCGCGCACCTGGTCGGTCATCGAGCTGATGTTCCCGGTGCGCAACCGCAATTCTTCCGCGATGTGCCGGCCCTCGGCCTTGCGCATCTCGTCCATCTTCGTGACCGCTTCCAGCAGGTATTTCTCCAGAACTTTCCCGAACGCTTCCTGCTCTTCGTCGGTTTCCGGCAAAACGGAAGCAAGTCCGGTGATCACGCCGGGCAGGCGCAAGAGCGAAACGCAATCCAGTTCCGCTTTCCCCGCGGTCTGATCGCGCAATTCCTGGGCGGTACTGACGTACGCGTTCAACAGCGCGCGGTTCACATGCACCGGCGCCGCTTCACCCGGATCGACACTGACGTGCACGTCCAGGTGGCCGCGGTGAATCCTGCCTCGTACCGCTTGCCGCAACCTGTGCTCGTATGGCTCGAGCGAATCGGGAATGCGCACCTTCACGTCCAGAAACCGGTGATTCACGCTCTTCACACTGACCCGAATCAGCCATCCCGAGAATTCGCCGCGCACCATCGCGTAGCCCGTCATCGACCTGCATTCGGCCTTGCTTCCCGCCGGCACTGCTCCCGCTTCACTAGCTGTCTTTGCATTCATCCCTGTTCGCCTGTCCTTGCTGCGTTGGGATTGGGCGCGTCCGCCGGAGCCAGCAAATCCTCATCCGTGAATTGCAGTTCGTGCAACCGGGCGTAAGTTCCGCCGGCAGCCATCAGCTCAGCATGCGTTCCGCTTTCGCGAATCAACCCATCCTCCAACACGAGAATCTTATCGGCTTTTCGAATGGTTCCCAAACGGTGAGCGATGACAAAAGCCGTCCTTCCGACCATCAGGTTGCTCAAAGCGCGCTGGACGTACTGTTCGGACTCGGAATCGAGTTCGGACGTGGCCTCGTCCAGGATCAGAATCGGGGAATTCTTAAGTATGGCGCGCGCAATCGCGATGCGCTGCCGTTGCCCGCCGCTCAGGCGCGTGCCTCGCTCGCCGATCACCGTGTCGTAGCCCCGCGGCAATTCCAGGATGAAGTCGTGCGCGAGTGCCGCCTTTGCGGCTTCGATGACTCGCTCGTTGCTGACATCGGGCTGGCCGTAACAGATGTTGTTTCGGACCGTGTCGTGGAACAGGATGTTTTCCTGCGCCACCATGGCGATCTGCGAACGGAGAGAACGAATGGTGACCTCGCGAATGTCGCGTCCATCGACGCGAATGACGCCCGACGTAACTTCATAGAAGCGCGGAATCAGATTGACCAGCGTGGTCTTGCCCGCGCCGCTGGAGCCCACGAACGCCACGATCTCACCCTTCTTCGCGGAGAAACTGACATCGCGCAACACCGGGGTGGAGTCGTAGCAGAAGCCGACGCGATCGAACTGAATCTCCCGCGAGAATGATGGTAACTCCTGCGCACCTGGCGCGTCGCGCTCTTCTTCCTGCAAGTCGAGATAAGCAAAAACCTGAGTCGTAGCCCCTTCGGCCTGCTGGAACTGCTGGTAGACCGAGCCCATGCGCTTGACCGGTTCATAGGCTTTGAAGAGTGCGCCAATGAAAGTGATGAAGAGAGGGATGGTCATCTGGTGGTGGACGATTTTGTCGCGCGCGTAAAGCAGGAGCAGCGAGATGACCACCGGCTGGAGCAGATCCATGAGCGGGGAAGTGACCACCTGCGCACGCACCCAGCGCATCGTTTCGCGCAGCAGCCGTCTGGCGGCGGCGCCGAACTTACGGGTCTCGGAATCCTCCATGCCGAACGCTTTCACCACGCGGTTTCCGGTGACGGTCTCTTGCAGGATCTGATTGAGCTCACCCAGTTTCGACTGACTGCTCTCCACGGATCGACGGATGTGCCGCCCCAGCTTGCCCACCGGCCACAAGATCATCGGCAGAAAGACGCCGCAAGCCAGTGTCAGTCTCCAATCGATGCTTACCAGCACGCCGATCAGCGCGATGAACGTGAAGGACTGGCGAAAAATGTCCGCCAAGTATTCCGAGACCGCGGGCCGCGCCCGCTCCACATCGTTAATCACGGCCGACATGATGCGCCCGGTGGACTGGTGCTGAAAAAAGGCCATCGGCTGGCGAATAATTTTCTGATACACCGCGTTGCGCAAATCGGTGATCGCGCGGTGCCCCGAAAACTGCACCAGCGTATTGCCGCCGTACTCGGCAACCGACTTCACCGCGAACACAACCAGCAGTGAAATGGACACCACCGTCCAGACGTTGTGAATGCTGTGCGGGAAAAAGCGGTTCAGGTAAACGGATGGTCCGCCGTTCGGCATGGTAAACAGCAGCACATTCGAATCGGGCGCCGACGGATTCAACACGCGGTCGATGATCGGCCGGATCATCAGCATGATGATGCCTTCGGCGATGCCGACGATCGCCAGCAACACGACTCCCGTAGCCATCGAAAACCGGTACGGCCACACGTATCCCAGGAGTCTTCGAATCTGTGGTGAAAGAAAAAACTTCACTCTGCCCCCGGTAAAGGCCTGCAACGCCCCTCTAGGTACGCTATTCGGCCCTAGCGCAGTGTGTCAAGTTTTGGCGAAGGGCCGCAAAGTGTTTCATACTGCTGGGGGCTACCGTCTACATTCATGAATATCCGCTTCTATCGCTTCGTCGACCGTTACGTTGGCGCGCCCATCTGCGCAGCGCTCTCCGCCATCGATCGCTTACGCCGTAAGCGGGAAGCCGCGAACCCGCCCCGCAGGATACTGATCATTCTGCTTTCCGAAATGGGCACACTGGTATTGGCCTATCCCATGTTGCAGCGACTCAAGCGGCAGTACCCCGGCGCGTCGTTGCATATCTTGATGTTCGCCAGAAATCGCGAGGCCAGCGATCTGATCGGCGTGATTCGGGCGGAAAATGTGCTGACTCTCGACGACTGCTCTCTCTCCCAACTTGCCAGTGAGGCTCTTCGAGTGCTGCGTGCCCTGTGGACCTTGAAAGTGGACGTGGTGATCGACTGCGAATTGTTCTCCCGCGTCAGCAGTATCTTCTCGTACCTGTCGGGCGCGCCAGTGCGCGTGGGGTTTCATCGTTATACTCAAGAAGGTCTCTACCGCGGTTCCTTCCTAACGCGCCCCGTGCTCTACAACCCCTACCGGCACATCTCCCAGCAACTCCTGACGCTGGCAATGGCAATTGACTGCGATACCGTGCCCACCGGGAAATGCCTGTCTCCATTTGTGGCGGAGACCGTGCCCACGATAGCCATAGGGGAAGCCGAGGCCCGCCAGAGAATCACCAAGCTTCACGCGGACTTTCCCGCGCTGCAAGGCAAGTCGTTGGTGTTGGTCTACGCGAGCGGAGGCATCCTGCCGATTCGCGCCTGGCCGCTCGAGAACTTTAAAGACCTCTGCTCAAACCTGCTAAAGGACGGACACGCGATAGGCATCATCGGCCTGAAGCAAGACGCTCCGCTGGGGCAAGCGATCGTCGCCCATTGCCAGGATGCACGTTGCGTCGATCTTAGCGGGTACACCGATTCCATTCGGCATCTGTTGGCGCTATTTCAGCGCGCTGCCCTGCTGGTCGCCAACGACGGAGCACCGGGACAATTCGCCGCTGTAAGCACCATCCCGGCCATCGTTCTTTTTGGGCCAGAAACGCCGGTGTTGTACGGCCCGCTGACCCCGAACGTGCACTCCATCTTCCTGCAACTTCCCTGCTCCCCTTGTTTGACCGCCTACAATCACCGCAATTCTCCATGCGACGGAGACAATCTTTGTTTGAAACAAATCACACCCGAACAGGTGCTGGCAAAAGCTCGCGAACTGCTGGCTGCGCCGGCGTCGGCTGGAGGGTACATTGACGCCCGCTAATCACAAATGCCTGATTAGGGCTTCTGCCGACAACGGCTCTCTGGTATATGATCGTTGGAACTGCCGAGCTGTTCGATTATGTGCCTGCTTGGGGAATCGCGGAGGGGACCCTGTCGTCCGTTCCTGCTAGTTCTGTGTCCAATAACCTAAGGAATGCAAATCAGAGCCGCCTTCTGCTGGTCTGGTACAGCATTTTTCTGCTGCTCGCCGTCGCCATTTATTTCTACGGTCTGGACGGCCTGCACATTCCGAAAAACGGTGATGAATACCCATACGCGCACATCACTCGTCTCACGGCGGCAACCGGTGAACTGTTGCCGCTGCAATCGCAACTGCAGGATATGCGGAACACCAAACCTCCACTGCTGTTCTGGCAGGGCATCGCCTCGACGGATTGGGGAAAGCATTGGAGCCTGCTGAGGCTGCGCTATCCGAGCGTCATTTATACCCTTCTTACGGCATTGATGGTGTTCTTCCTCGGACGCAAGCTCTCGGGCCAGCCTGAAGTCGGAGCTTTAGCCTCTCTCACGTTCCTTGCTTTCTTTAACATCTACCGCTATGGCCGCCCTTTTCTTACCGAAGCGCCGATGACTTTCTGGACGTTCCTGCCGATTTTTACTTTTCTGTTCTGGCAGCCGTCCGCATTCGAATCATCGCTCATCATGCCCGTGTTGTTAGGTCTGGCGCTCGGTGTCAGTCTCCTTTACAAGTCTTTTGTGCTGGTTGTTCCCGTGGTCCTGGCCTTCTCCTGGTGGTATTTGGATCATCGTGGCTACGGCGTGAGAACATTCTTGATCAAGGATGCCGGCAGGATCGCCATCATGGGGTCAGTGTCCCTCGTCTTCTTCTCCCTTTGGTTTTGGCTAGACCCGAAGCCGTGGGAGGTTCTTCACGAGTTCGTCCTGAAAGAAAATTTATCGAGATTCGATCCACAGGGCAAAAGTTACTTGACGCAATTTTTCTCGGGAGTATCCAGCATCTGGGGCCTGGCACTGAGCTATCCGGTCAATGCCGGCTTGCTGCTATTTCCGGTGATGGCGCTGTTTTGGGTGTCCTTCAAGCGGCGGCACGAATTGGGCGCAGCCGAGAGGATGCTCTGGATCTGGATCATCTCCCTGTTTTTCGTATTCAGCCTTCCCAGTGTGCGGTCGGGCCGCTATCTTCTCTCGGCGATGCCGGCAATTGCCGTGCTTTGTGCTCTCAATTGGGAACGTCTTGGTCGAAAAGCATTTGTCGCCTCACTTCTAACAAGCGCTATCGCTATTGCCTCGGTTGCCTATCTTTGCCTGCGACTCCAATTCGCCATCGCAGGACCGGCATTTTGGGCGTGGAGCTTCTGGTTGCTTATGTCTTTGACATTCGCGCTCACGCTTTTCGGACTTTTTGTGCGCAAATTTACCAAGCCAGCCGTCCCGGCGGTGGCACTTTTGGCGTGTCTTGCGCTGGCAGTAGCGCTTCGCCCACTCGAAGGAATTCGCGGCCGATTCAGTTCGGAAGCGCAGCAGTACGTGAGCGGCAAACAGGTCTGGGTACCCTGTAATTTTGTCGCCGTTGATGAGGGCTATCGCTTCCTTTTACCGGGAGCTGATGTTCACTGCTACGATGATAACGGAAACGCGGCTCTAGCCTCGCTGGAAACGCAGCACCCGATTTTCGCAATCCGGCTGCCGTTGGCGGCGCCAGAAATCACCAATCTCCGGGTGATCGGCCAACGCCTCGAGCTGCGCAGCCGCCACAATTCCCGCCAACTTTTCGACATGCTGCGTGGAAACGCATTCAATCAGCTGTTCGTTCGCGAGCTACTTGTGGAAGGCCCCTGTGCCCAGGCCGCAGCCACGCCAGCGGATCACTTGCCGGTCGCGTCAGGCCCTTAATGCGCTTGCGAATCTGGAGCTACTTGTCGATGTCGCGATGCACGGCGCGGGTGGCGAACCCTTTTTTCGTGAGCGCGTGTTTCATCCACTCGGCCATCATCACCGAGCGGTGCTTGCCGCCGGTACAGCCGAAAGCAATGGTCAGGTAGCTTTTCCCCTCATCGATATAGTGGGGAATCAGGTAGGTGAGCATGCCCTGCATGCGCCGCAAAAATTCGCCGGTCTGCGGGAAGGACTGAATGTAGCGCCGCACTCGCGCGTCCTTTCCCGTGAAGCGCCGCAACTTCGGCACAAAATGAGGATTGGGCAGGAAGCGCACATCGAACATCAGATCCGCGTCGGTGGGCACGCCGTATTTGTAGCCGAAGCTCACCAGCGAAAGCAGCAGCGGCCGCTTCCCTTCCGCTTTGAACCGGTCGTTGATGAATTGCCGCAGCTCGTGAACATTGAACTGCGAAGTGTCGATGACCACATCCGCGAGTTTACGGATCGGCTCCATCAACACCATTTCGTGGCGCAGGCTCTCGCGCACCGAATAATCCTTGCCGAGGGGATGCGGGCGCCGCGTCTCGCTGTAGCGCCGCAACAGGGCGTCTTCGTTAGCCTCGATGAACACCAGGATGATGGGATATTCGTGCCGCAAATGCTTCAGCAGTCCCGGCAATTTTTCCAGCTGTAGCCCTTCGCGCGCGTCCACCAGCAGCGCCGCTTTGGCGTAATCGCCCTCGCCGGCGGCGTGCAGCTCCGCAAAAATCGGAATCAGTTCCACGGGCAGGTTATCAACGCAGTAGTAGCCCATGTCTTCAAAGGCCCTGAGGACGGTGCTTTTTCCGGAGCCCGACAGCCCGGTGAGAATAACGAGTTGCCGGCCTTGTTCCTTTGCGGCTTGGGATTGACTCTTGGAGCGCTTCACGGTCAGTGCGAGCTCAACTCTTCACGCGGCGCTGGTGCGTGCTCGGGATGCGCATATCTTCGCGATACTTCGCCACCGTGCGCCGTGTCACGTGGATCCCGTTTTCATCCAGCTTTTTGGCAATCTGTTCGTCGGTCAGCGGCCTGGCCGTATCTTCTTCATCGATCATCTTTTTCACCACGCGTTTCAGCGTAAGCAGCGACATGCCGCCGCCTTCCGGGCCGTTCACGGCCTCGCTGAAGAACGAGCGCAACTCGATGACGCCCTGTGGTGTGTGCGCGTACTTGCTGGCCACGGCGCGGCTCACCGTCGAAGGATGCACGCCGACTTCTTCCGCGACCTCTTTGATCATCATGGGCTTTAGCGCGTCCGGCCCGTGGTCCAGAAATTCACCCTGCCGCGCAATGATCGATTGGCACACGCGCAATATGGTGTGCTTGCGCTGCTCGATATTTTTCATCAGCTGAATCGCGGCGGTGAAGCGCTCCTTCACGTAATTCCGCACGTCCTTGTCGGCGGCGTCGCGCGTCAGGAGGCGGCGGTAGGTGGGGCTCAGGCGCAGCTGCGGCATGTCGTCTTCGTTCAGGAAGACCTGCCACAGATCGTCGACCTTCCGGAAGTACACATCGGGCTCGACCAGGCGCGGCTCGGTCTTGTTGTAACGCAGCCCCGGCCGCGGATCGAGTTTCTTGATCGCGTCGATGGCGTGCTTCACCACGTCCAGGGGCCGGTTCAGCGCGCGCGCAATTTCTTTCAGCTGGTTGGACTGCACCTGCTTGAGGTGGTCGGAAACGATCTGTTGCGCCAGCGTATTCTGCGGATCGAATGCTTTCAGCTGCAGCAGCAGGCACTCACGCAAATCCCGCGCGCCCACCCCAATAGGATCGAAATCCTGTACTACGGCCAGCGCATCTTCCAGATCGTCTTGCGAATATTTGCCTTCCTGCGCCAGTTCCTCGGTCGACGCGGTCAGGTAGCCGTTTTCGTCCAGATTGCCGATGATGTTCTCCGCGATTTCTTGCACGGATTCGGAGCAAATGGTCATGCTCAGCTGCCATACGAGGTGATCGGTAAGGCCCGCGGGCGAAGACAAAAACTTTTCGAACGACGGCCGCTCGGAAATTTCACGCTCCTGCGACTTTCCTCCATCACCGCCGGTGTCGAGATACTGATTGAAGAATGTGCCGACGTCGAACTCGTCAAACGGATTCGCTTCCGGTTTCTCGGGCACTTTCTCAGTTTCGTTTTTCAGGAAGTTTTCGTCGGCGTAGTTATCAGTTTGCGTGGGTTCTTCGCTCAGCTCTTCCAGGACAGGGTTGGCAATCATCTCCTGATTGATCATCTCGCGCAGTTCCAGGCGATTCAGCGCCAGCACGCTGACCATTTGCACCAGGCCTGGCGTCAGAATCTGCTTCTGCGTCACCTTCAGATTAAGTTTGAGTCCCTGCCACGCCATCGGTTCGTTCTCAGCCCCTAGGATAGCCCTAATTCAGCCGGAAGTTATCCCCTAGATAGACCCGCCGGACTTCCGGGTCGCTGCTCAATTCCTCGGGGGTACCTTTCTTCATGATTTTCCCATGATTTACGATGTACGCGCGATCCGTTACGGTGAGAGTTTCCCGCACGTTGTGATCGGTGATCAATACGCCAATGCCAGAGCGGCTCAGTTCCCGGATCAAATCCTGTAAGTCCTTCACCGTCAACGGGTCGATGCCGGAAAAGGGCTCGTCGAGCAGGATGAAAGACGGTTGCAAGGTCAGCGACCTCGCAATTTCCAGCCTGCGCCGTTCGCCGCCCGAAAGCATGTAGGCCTTGCTGTGCCGCACCGTCTCCAGCCCCATCTGTGCCAGCAATTCCTCCAGGCGATCCCGCTGCTGCTCCGGTGTCAGCGGCAGTGTCTCCAGCACCGCCAGGAGGTTCTGCTCACTGGTCAGTTGCCGAAAGACCGAGGGCTCCTGCGGCAGGTAGCTGATCCCGCTACGGGCGCGAAGATACATCGGAAGGTCGGTGATCTCTTCGTTGTTCAGCAGCACGCGGCCCGAGTCCGGCCGCGCCAGACCCACAATCATGTAAAAGGTGGTGGTTTTCCCGGCGCCATTCGGACCGAGCAGCCCCACAACTTCGCCCTGGCCGATTTCCAGTTCTACGTTATCGACTACTTTGCGTCCCCGGTAGGATTTGCTTAATTCGACGCCTTGGAGTGTGGGCATTCCGCTTCACGAGGGATCGCAGGGCGGTCCCGATTATCTCTGGACCCGGTGCTTCGTGAGTGTGCGTGATCCAGTTCCCGAATCCACGATGATCGTATCATCCGCCAAATTGAAGGTCAATTCACGGCCCGTGGTGGCGCCTTCTTCCGCGTCGTAAAGCGTGGGAGTTCCGCCGCTCAAGACGAATTTTCTGTCGGCGGCGGTGTAGACGCCCTTCTCCGCGGTGCCGCGCCGGTCCCCTTGCTCGACCACCACACCGCCCGTGGCGACCGCGCGCTCGATCTGCGAAGTCCCCTGGCTTCCACTCGAGCCGTTGGACTGACGCGTGAAGTACAGGTCCAGCACCGGTCCGCGCATGCGCTCCTCCACGGACTGCACCACCACGTCTTCTTCCAGGTGCGCGCGATTCTCCGTATCCCAATATGTCAGCGTATCCGACGAAACATGCCAAATGGTGGGCGGTTTGGAGGGGTCCTTCGCCTGATTATTGTCGGTGGCCGCCTGAGGAAAGATGGCGCGCACATTTCCGGCCGCATTCAGGATCCGGCTCTCTCGCAGCAGTTCGATGGAATCGGCTTCGAGGACGGAAGGCCCTTGCCAGAGCCGTGCGTGGCCGGTGTAGAGCGCCTTGCCGGTCTTCGTGTTTCCGGTCATGTGCTCGGCGGAAATGTTCGAAGGCGCTGGGCTCAGCTGGATTCCACTCTTGCGCGTGGAAAGATCGGTGGAACGCACCTTGCCTTCGGCAACCATGTCGCCGCTGTCCTGATGAAAAGTGATTTTGCTGGCGCGCGTTTCGCTGCTGGCATCGCGGGCCACGGCTTGACCGGTCAGGACAGCAGTCTGCGTAGCGCGCACGAAGACCGCCTGCTGGGCCTCGGCACTGCGTTCTCCTTCCTTCATCCTTACTTTGCCGTGCAGCATCATCTGCGTCCAGCCGCCTGCCGCGTCCAGTAGCACTTCGCCATTTTCGGCGGTGGCCGTCTGCGTCGCCCTACCTTTCAGGTCGCGTTGCGTCTCCACGTTTCCGAGAGCGTTGAGCTGTTGCGCCTTGCCGGCCGGGCCGAAATCCACCACCAGTCGATTTGCGCTGAGCTTCGAGAGCGCGCCGGCGGTGTCGGTCCATTCCATGGTGCCGCGGTCCAGCGTTTCCGCATGCTGAATCTTGCTCTTCTGATCCGCAGTACCGCCGCTCAACGCCATCTGCAGCTGCAGCGCGTTGGTCGTCACTTTGCGCGAGGTCCCGCTCTTCGGATCGTGCTCTTGCATGACCACGTTTCCGCGCAGCGTCACTACTTTGGCCTGGTTCAACTTCGGCCACATCTCCACGGTGCTGTGATCCGCTTCCATCTGCTCGCTCGGCGTGTTTCCTCGCACCAGCCCGTCCGCTTCGACCGTTCGCACCCAGCCCTCCGGCGCCATTTCCGCTCTAATCTCGTTCGCCGTCAGCGTCTCCGGTTCTTTGCCCGTCGTAGAGACCAGCCGCGGCGTCTCTGCACGGCTGCCGGGCCCGGCAATGATGGTCTGCGCGCGGAACTGCTCGTCGAGCAGCATCGTGAATTCTCCCGCCGTTAATTGCTCCGTGCGCGTCGTCGCGCTGGCCGGACCCGCAAGAACCGCCCGGCGTGAAAGCTTGCCCAGCTCCAGGCTGCTTCCTAGCAGGAGCACTTCCTTCACCGTAGGCAATCCGGGCTTGGACGATCCCGCGCCCGGAGTTTCAGGCGGCCGCACTTTGATCTGCACATCCTTCACCAGCCGCAGTGTGCCTTCCTCCGAAAAATAGACCGCTCCCAGGCCTTCGCCCTCGCCATTGGTGAACATAAATTTCACTGGCTGCACCGTCTGGGCGCGCCCGGTGTTTTTCTCGAACGTTACGCCGCTGGTTTCCACGTGAATGACATTGGCCTTGTTCCCACCCTGCTGGCTCGCGCGGCCGAAATCAGCGGCGCTCTGCAGGTCCATTTGCACGTTTCCGTTGCACTGAATCGCGCCATCGGCTTTGGAATAGCGGCAGCTTTGCGTATGGATGACGTCGTGGCGGTCGCCGGTCTTCCCGAAGACGGTGACCTTCACGTCTTCCAGCAAACTGATATCTTGCCCTCTGAAATCGGTGGACTTGGAAGCTTGCAGGGTAAAAACGGTGCGTTCGCCCTCGCCTTTGGAAAGCGTCAGGCCAATGGATTGCCGTTCTTTGTCTTCCGTCAACGGCGGCGGCGCCTGTTTCCGCTCTACGTGTGCCACCCACTGCCGGCGCAGGTAGATTCCTCCGGTAACCAGCGCCAACACCAGCGCCACCAGCGCGGACCAGCGCGCATATTGCGCCGCTGCACTTCGCTTCATGTTTTCAGTTAATCAGAATTTCGCAAACGTGTACACAAGACGGATCAGCGCGGCCCCGCAGCGGTAGAGCGAACTGGCCACGAGCACCGCGCTCCGGCATCCGCGCGGAAAGACAATTCGCCCTCCTGAATCCCGGCGCGCGGGTCCCAATACGAGCCTTTCCGGTCACCCGACAAACTAGGAGTTGACCATGGGACTAGAATTGTATGCGGCGATTTCACCGTGAAAACACTTTGGCAAAGACTAGTCGAGCGCAATAGGCGCATGAAAGCAGAGCTTGACCAAGTGGCATTGGAGATGGCGAAAGAGAACGCATTAAAGAAGCCTCTACTCTTGTTTCCCAAGAGACCATACAAGGCTTCGACAATTGCACTTTTCTGCGTGTTCGGGTTTTTCGTTGCAATCGCGACTTGGGTTTGTTTCAAAGAATTGGTCATTCCGTTCTTCCGGTCGAGAACGGGGTATTAGGAGGAAGTTGTCCGGTAAGAATTCATGCGCCCTTGGCGCACCACCAAGCATGAA
>Ga0335077_10002002_pt1 | contig 24337 bp, 19 predicted proteins | sample Lox_Sample_31_FD_207151 | JGI IMG/M metagenome (GOLD analysis project Ga0335077, IMG submission 207151) | Soil microbial communities from Loxahatchee National Wildlife Refuge, Florida, United States - Lox_Sample_3.1 | ecosystem: Environmental > Terrestrial > Soil > Wetlands | place: USA... | reverse complement strand
TGCAACTCCTGTAACGCCAGTTTTACTTCATCCGGAGTGGGTGCGGTGCCATGAAACTTCGGATTGTTTTCCATGAAAGAAACGCCCTTGCCCTTAATCGTGTGAGCGATGATTGCCGTGGGCACGTCTTTGGTGCGGGCGGCTTCCTGGAACGCGGCCTGAATAGACGGGATGTCATGCCCATCTATCTCAATGGCGTGCCAGCCGAATGCGCGCCATTTTTCCGCCAGGGGTTTGACTTCCATGATGTCTTTGACGAACCCGTCGAGCTGAATGCCGTTGTAGTCCACGATGGCCACGACGTTGTCGACCTTGTGATACGCACCGAACATGGCGCCTTCCCAGACCTGTCCTTCCTGAATTTCGCCATCGCCCAGCATGACGTAGGTGCGCGAGGGGCTTCCATTCAGTCGTGCGGCCAGTGCCATGCCCAGCGCGAGCGATACTCCTTCTCCGAGCGAACCGGTGGAGGCTTCGAGCGCAGGGAGGAAACGCACATCCGGATGTCCCTGGTACATCGAACCGAGCTTGCGCAGCGTGTTTAGCTGGTCGCGCGGCGTGTACCCTGCTTCGGCCATCGCGGTATACAAGACCGGCGCCGCATGTCCCTTGGAGAGGATGAAGCGATCACGGTCGGGCCATTTCGGGTTGGCGGGATCATGGCGCATCACATCGAAGTACAGGGTGACGACCAATTCGACAGCGGAAAGCGATCCACCCGGATGGCCGGACTTGGCGGCTCCGATCATCTCGACGATTTCTCGCCGCATTCTCTTGGCTAGGGCCTGCATCTCAGGTACGGTTTTCTTCTGCAGCATGGGAACTTTCAATTCTACACGAGCCGGAGGAGCCGCTTGGATAGCCGGTCGTGTGATATCACACGACCGCTTCTACTGGAGCAACCTCGCGGCAGGCTTGGCAAAATAGGTCAGCACGAAATCAGCGCCGGCGCGGCGGATGGAAGTCAAGCTCTCCATCATGGCGCGCTCGCAATCGATCCAGCCGTTGCGCGCCGCGGCCATGATCATGGAAAACTCACCGCTCACCTGATACGCGCCGAGCGGAACGTCGAAGCGCTGGCGCGCCTGATAGATCAGGTCGAGATACGGCATGGCCGGCTTGACCATGATCATGTCCGCGCCCTCTTCCAGATCCAGCTCGATCTCGCGCATGGCCTCGCGCCCGTTGGCGGGGTCCATCTGGTAACTACGCCGGTCGCCGAACTGGGGAGCCGATTCCGCCGCTTCGCGAAAAGGGCCGTAGAACACCGAGGCGAACTTAGCGGCATAGGAAAGGATCGGCGTGTTTGGGAAGCCGCTCGAATCCAGAGCCGCTCGGATGGCGGCCACGCGGCCGTCCATCATGTCGGAAGGAGCTACGATGTCCGCACCCGCGCGGGTATGGGAGACGGCCGTCGCCGCCAGCCACTTGAGCGTCTCGTCATTATCGACGTCGCCATCGACCACCTTTCCACAATGCCCATGGCTGGTGTATTCACAATTACAGACGTCGGTCATTACCAGGAGCCCACTGACCTCCTGCTTGATGGCGCGCAGCGCGCGCTGCACGATGCCGTCGTCGGCATACGCGCCCGAGGCCATTTCGTCTTTCCCTTCCGGCAGTCCGAAGAGAATGACGCCGCCAATGCCTAGAGATTTTGCCTCTGTGCATTCGTGGACCACCTCATCCACCGACACTTGATAATGGCCAGGCATGGAGCTGATCTCATGCCGGACGCCTTTGCCGGGACAAACAAACAGCGGGAGGATGAACTGCGCCGGATCCAGCCGGGTTTCGCGCACGAGCCGGCGCAACGGATCGCTGGCTCGCAGCCTTCGCATACGTTGAATGGGGAAGGGCATACTTCAGGATCGATTGTAACCTGAGAGGAAGCTTTGACGGACGCCGATCTGCCGTGCAGCGAGCACGGCGTTGTTACTCGATTGACGCAGCGGTCGGCTGTACGCGGCGGCGCGCGCAGGGGCGTATAATTGGATGGAAACACAGTTCAACCTAGGGGCGTCTCAGCCCTACGGAGAAGGACCTCAGACATAGATGTCAACGATTGAGCTTTCGCCGGCCGCGTCACGGTCCGGCGAATATCACCAACCTGTCGTCAACGATTTCAGCATTCAGGTGGCAACGATCAACGGTTCCGGCAGCCAGACCGCCAACAGCGTGCTGATGCGCGCCATTTTTCAGATGGGTGTTCCGGTCTCGGGAAAGAATATGTTCCCGTCGAACATTCAGGGGCTGCCCACATGGTTCACCATCCGCGCCAGTAAGCACGGGTACATCGGCCGCAAGAAGGAAGTCGACTTTCTAGTCGCCATGAATCCCGAGACGGCTCGCGAGGATGTCATGAAGCTAGACAGCGGCGCCGCGGTGGTATACGACGAGCCCCTGAAGCTCGACGCGCTGCGTTCGGATCTGCACTTTTATCCCGTGCCTTTCGACAAACTCGTGGGTCCCGTCTGCCCTGAGGCCAAGTTGCGCAAACTGGTGCGCAACATGATCTACGACGGCATTGTAGCCCAGCTCCTCTCCATCGATATGGAGGAGATCCACAAAGCGTTATTCAAGCAATTTGGAAAGAAGAAGGCGAAGGCTGCGGAGCTGAACTGGGGCGCTTGCCAGGCAGGCTACGATTACGCCGTCAAGAATTTCACCAAGAGCGACCCTTACCACATCGAGCGCATGAACGCCACGACCGGCAAGATCATCATCGAAGGCAATTCGGCTGCGGCGCTGGGCTGCGTATTCGGAGGAGTCACGGTGGTCACCTGGTATCCCATCACGCCCTCCTCATCGCTGGTGGAAGCCATGATCGGTTATCTGAAACGCTTCCGCATCGATAAAGAAACCGGCAAGGCCACTTTTGCCGTGGTGCAAGCGGAAGACGAGCTGTCGGCGATCGGCATGGTGCTGGGTGCGGGCTGGGCCGGCGCGCGCAGCGTCACGTCCACCGCCGGACCCGGGATCTCGCTGATGTCCGAGTTCGTCGGACTCGGCTACTATGCCGAGATTCCCGGCGTGATTTTCGATGTGCAACGGGTGGGCCCTTCCACAGGGCTGCCGACGCGCACGGCGCAGGGCGACATCATATCCACGGCGCTGCTTTCGCACGGCGATACCAGGCACCCCATGCTGTTTCCCTGCTCGCCTGAAGAGTGCTTCAGCATGGCCATTGAGGCGTTCGATCTGGCGGAGCACTTCCAAACGCCGGTATTCGTGATGATCGACCTCGACCTGGGCATGAACAACTGGATGGCGGATCCCTTTGAATACCCCACCAAGCCGATCCGACGCGGCAAAGTCCTGACCGCTGAGGATCTGGATCGGTTGGGCGGTTTCGCGCGCTACAGGGATGTGGACGGGGATGGCATCGGCTACCGGACTTTGCCCGGCACCAATCATCCGCACGGCGCCTATTTCACCCGCGGCAGCGGGCACAACGAAAAAGCGCAGTACACGGAGCGTGAAGACGATTACGTAAACAACCTGGATCGCCTGGCGCGCAAGTTCGAAACGATGCGATCACGCTTCCCAGCGCCGGCAGTCGAGTACCAACCGAAAGCCCAGGTCGGTTTGATTGCGTTTGGCACCTCACACTACCCGGTGGACGAGAGCCGCGATCAGTTGCGGTCTGAATACGGGATCGAGACCAGCTACCTGCGGCTGAAAGCCTATCCGTTCAATAAGGAGTTGTCCGAGTTCATTCGCCGCCACCAGAGGGTGTACGTGGTTGAGCAAAACCGCGATGCCCAAATGCTGGGGCTGATGCGGCTCGAGTGCACGGCGGAAGAGATCGGCAAGCTGAGAAGCATGCGATATTACGGCGGCCTTCCGCTGGACGCGCGGACCGTCACGGATGATATTGCGGGCCAGGAGGGGAAATGAGCACCACCGTAACGCCGCCGCCCAAGAAACTGAATCGCCTGGGCCTTGAGGTCCTGAGTTACAAGGGGGCCAAGACCACGCTGTGCGCCGGCTGCGGTCACAACGCTATTTCAGAGCGAGTCATTGAATGCTTCTACGAGTTGGGCGTCGAGCCCTGGAACGTGGCGAAGTTTTCCGGCATCGGCTGCTCGTCGAAATCGCCGGCTTACTTTCTGGGTCTTTCGCACGGCTTCAACGGAGTGCACGGCCGCATGCCTTCGATCGCCACGGGCGCTATGCTCGCCAATCGCACCGTGCTCGGAATTGGCGTCACTGGCGACGGCGACACAGCGTCGATCGGCATGGGCCAGTTCATGCATTTGCTTCGCCGGAACCTGCCGTTCATTTACATCATTGAGGACAACGGCGTCTATGGGCTGACGAAAGGGCAGTTCTCGGCGACCGCCGATCTCGGCTCCAAGCTGAAGACCGGCGTGATCAACGATCTTCCCCCCTTCGATTGCTGTGCCCTGGCACTGCGGTGCGGCGCCACATTCGTGGCGCGCTCGTTCTCCGGCGACAAAAGGCAGCTACAGGCCATTCTCAAGACTGCCATTGCACACAACGGCCTTTCAGTAATCGACGTGATTTCGCCCTGCACCACGTTCAATGATCACGAAGGCTCTACCAAGAGCTACAGCTACATGAAGGAACACGACGAGATCTTGAATGAACTGGATTTCGTGCCATTCTACGATGACATTTCAGTCGAGATCGCCGAGGGCGAGGTGCAGGAAGTCGAGTTGCACGACGGTTCAAAGCTCCGCATTAAAAAGCTGGGACGTGATTACAATCCTAGCGACAAGTTCGATGCGCTCAAGGCCATGGAGGAAGCGGCGAAGAAAGGCGAAGTCTTGACCGGCGTTTTCTACGTGGACACGCACAAGCCCAATTTCATGGAGATGCTAAATCTGGAAGACGCTCCGCTGGCCACTCTGTCTGAATCGAAGGTCCGGCCGCCGAAAGAGGTGCTGGATCAAGTTATGGAAGAGTTGCGATAGGGCAATCTGCGCCGCATGGCATACTGATCGGTAGTGGGAGGCCGCCGAGACTCGGCCTTGCCGGATGGATTCCATGGCAAAGACCACAGTTTCTCCAGAAACCAAGGTCATCAACGAGGAAGAGCTCATTCCGCTCTACCGCGTGGTGTTGCTCGATGATGACGATCACACCTACGATTACGTCATCGAGATGCTACAGAAGATCTTCGTTTTTTCCATGGATCAAGCGTACCGGCACGCTGAAGAAGTGGACACAGCCGGTCGCACGGTGCTCATCACCTGCGAATTACCCCAGGCAGAATTTGCGCGCGACCAAATACACTCGTATGGCGCCGACTGGCGCCTGCCGCGTTCGAAAGGACCGATGTCGGCGATCGTGGAACCCGCCGGCGCAGGGTAAATCCGCAAGCAGCTTGCTGATATCATGAGGGAATGAATTTTTCCGGATTTATCTTGTTATTAGGCGGTGCGGCGTGTCTTTACGCACAGACGCCCGCGCCCAGCCAGATTCCAACGCCTCCTCCGGCGCGCCTCGGCGTTCCTGCTGCCAAACCTCCGGCAAGCGCGCCGGTTCCACCGGACAAGGTGGTTCTGACCGTCGGCGATGAAAAATTGACCGCAGGTGAGTTCGATCAACTGGTCGACGCGCTTCCCGAGCAGGTTCGCGCAGCGGCGCGAGGCCCCAATAAGCGGCAGTTCGCCGAGCAACTCGTGCGCATCAAGGTGATGTCGCAGGAGGCGCACAAGCGAAAGCTCGACCAAAATCCAACCGTGCAGCGCCAGATCGAGCTGCAAAAGGAAAATTTGCTTGCAAACGTGCTCTTTCAGGACATGGTGACCAACGTGAAAGTGGACGATGCGACCGCGCAGCAGTACTACGAGCAGCATAAGTCAGAGTACGAGACCGTGCATGCGCGCCACATTCTGGTTCGCACGAAAGGTTCACAGCTCGCTCTACCGTCCGGCAAAAAGGAGCTGACGGACGAAGAAGCGCTGGCGAAAGCACAGGAGATCCGCAAGAAGCTACTCGCGGGGGAGGATTTCGCTACCCTCGCCAAAACGGAATCAGACGACGTGCAATCGGGTGCCAAAGGCGGCGATTTGGGCACATTCAAGCACGGCCAGATGGTGCAGGAGTTCGACCAGGCGGTTTTCAGCTCTCCCGTGGGTCAAATCAGCGAACCGGTGAAGACCAAGTTCGGCTATCACTTAATTAAAGTTGAACAGCATGAAACCAAGAGCTTTCAGGAATTGAAGCCTGAACTGGAAAAGAAGATGGGGCCCGACCTGGCGCGCAACGAAGTGGACAAATTGGAAAAGCAGGTCGCTGTCGCTATCGACGACAGCTTCTTCGGCCCGCCAGGATCCAAGCTACCGCAATAGTTGACGCTTAGCGTTGGCGGAAGAAACTGCAGTTGGATTCCTCGATGGTTGGGAAGGTCTTCGACATGTGGTCATGCCAGGCGAGTTTTTCTTCGTCGGCCAAGGCCCACAACAGGCCGATGCCGCCTGCGCAAAAGCTCAGGCACGCGCCGATGGCGCGTAGCATCCTGGCGCGCCGCTCTGCGGGGAACCCGTCGAAGTCGATCAGGCGGAGCCCCGTACAACGCATCCCCACGGTCTGCCGGTCCGCCCAAATCCAAAGAAGACCGTAGAACATCGCCAGGGTACCGAATGCGCCGACGAAGAAGGGGAGGGTTTGCCGGTTCAAACGGAACATTCCGCCCATCAGGTGGAAGGCAAAGAGAAACAGACCGAACCCGATGAAAATCATCCCGCCGTCGATGGCTGCCGCAATGGCGCGATGCTTGGGCGTTGCCACATCGGCATCGCAGTAGATAACGGCTTCCACCTGGGTCTTCAGCGTACGCGGGCCCTGGGGAAGAGGCACCAGAAAATCCAGCTCGGGCTGAGTTTGATTTTTGTCAGTCTTCGCGGGCGGCCGGCCAGCGCTGGGGCGAACGGGCGACGCTGGGTTTGCGCTTGGTGCGACGGCCGGGCGCGCTGGGGGCGGCGACGCGACCGGCTCAATACGGTGCGCGGCGAAGGATTCAAACGGGATCACTTTCGCGCCAGGGACTTCTGCAAATCTCAATTCTTGTGCGACGGGTGTGCGGCCGCGAAGAGCCGGCTCCTCGACAACCAAGGCCGGCTCCTCCGCCAGTGCCAGAGCGGGGGCTGACCGGCTCGCCGGATAGCTTGATGAAACCCCGGCGTTCATCAGCCGTCTACCGCAACGAGTGCAACGGTGTTCGTCTTCGGCATTCCAACTCGCGCAATACTTGCAATTCATCTTCGTATCCGCACATGGCCCCAAGCAATTGTGTTACGTTGCTCGATTGGGGCCCTCCGCGCGAAATTTCTCTTTCTGTCTTGATAGCATGCTGCCTGGGGTTTGTCACGAGTTTTCCCGCACTGGGAAAATTTTCCTTGCCCTGATTTTTGCAGTTCCGATTTCTTCCGCGCAGATCGTAAGCCCGCCGCTGGAATCAGCGGCCCCGCAACCCGCTTCTGCCGACGCGCCGAACTTCAGCGTCAAGATTCCGCGCCCGCATGCCCCGCCGGAGGGCGAGTGGAACATCGGCGCGGATCAACGCCTCGAAACCGAAGGGCGCATTTACCATCTGCGGGGGCACGCCTCCATTGAGGGCGCTGACCTCCTGCTGACGGCTGACGAGATCGACTACGACGAAGACACCGGAAATGCCCAGGCCCGCGGTAACGTAACTTTCCACCAGTACGCGAAAGACGAAGAGATTCACGCCGACCGCGTTGAATACAACACGCACGACGAGACCGGAAAATACTACAACGTCCGTGGTTGGAGCCGGACGCACGTGGTCGCACGCCCGGGCGTGCTCACGTCCAACAACCCGTTGTACTTCGAAGCAGTGTGGGCCGAGCGGGTGCAGGACAAATACATTCTTCACGATGGCATGGTCACCAACTGCAAGCTGCCTAATCCGTGGTGGACGTTGCGCGGGCCGACCTTCGACATTATTCCCGACGAGCGCGCTATCGCGCGCCGCAGCGTGTTCCGTCTAAAGTGGCTGCCCCTGTTCTACACACCTTATTTTTATAAGTCGCTCGAAAAGTTTCCGCGTAAGAGCGGGTTTCTAACTCCGTTAGTCGGGCACAGCACACTGCGCGGCTACACCTTTGGGTTGGGGTACTACTGGGCGATCAACCGCAGTTACGACGTGACATACCGCTTTCAGGATTTCTCGCAAGGCGCTCTAGCTCATCACATAGATCTTCGCGGCAAGCCGACAGCCGGCTCCGACTTTAACGTAATTTTCTACGGCGTGCAGGATAACACGCCGCTGAAGGCGAGCGGGTACAGCATCTACGGAACAGGTAAGGCCGACCTCGGGGATGGATTTACCGCACGTGGCACGATCGATTACCTGAGCTCGCTCACGTTCCGCCAGTCGTTCACGCAGTCGTTCAACGAAGCGATCTTTTCGGCTAGTTCATCGGTCGGAATCATTACCAAGCATTGGTCTAGCTTCAGTTTCGACGGTGAGTTTTCCCGGCTGGAGAATTTTCAAAGCACGCTGCCGGGCGATACCATCGTAATCCGCAAGCTGCCGGAAGTGGATTTCTCGAGCCGCGACCGTCAGATCTCGAGCGGCATCGTGCCCATTTGGGTCTCGTTCGATTCAAGCGCCGCCCTGCTGTACCGGTCGCAATTGCTTTTCCAGACGCGGCAGTTCGTGGACCGCGTGGATCTTTCGCCGCATGTGATGACCACGTTTGACTGGAAAGGCTTTCATCTGGTCCCCAGCTTCTCTTTCGAGGAGACGCATTACGGTGAACAGCAGCAGAACCTGACCATTATAGGGCGGGGGCTGAACCGCAGTTCGCGCGAGTTTGACGCCGAGCTGATCGCGCCCTCGCTCGAACGCACCTTCAATCGCAAGACCTGGCTGGGCGACAAGCTGAAACACGTCATCGAGCCGCGTGTATCCTATCACTACGTCACCGGCGTGCAGGATTTCAACGAGGTCATCCGTTTCGATGGCGCGGACTTGATCTCCAACACCAACCAGTTGGAAATCTCTTTGACGAACCGGGTTTATGCCAAGCAGGGCACCAACGTATTCGAAGTCTTCAGTTGGGAACTCAAACAGGATCGCTATTTTGATCCCACCTTCGGCGGCGCCGTCATTCCCGGCCAGAGAAATGTAATTCTGAGCTCGGACGAATTGACGCCTTATGCTTTTTTGAACGGCCCGCGGAATTACTCGCCGGTTGTCTCCACGTTCAAGGCCAGTCCGAAACTCGGGTACACGCTGGAGTGGCGGGCTGACTATGATCCCCTGGTGCACAAGATTGTAGACAGCGGCGTCACAGCGGATCTTCGCCGCGGCAATTTTTTCCTATCCGTGGGCCACAACTTCGTGACCTGCCGGCCGCTGACGCCCGCGGATAACGGTCAATGCCAGTTGACAAATCCTGATAGCAGCCGGCTGCTCTCGCCCAAGGCCAATCAATTGCGCGGCCGCGTCGGTTGGGGAGACCCAAATCATCGCGGGTGGAATGCGGGCTTCGACACGGTTTACGACTACCGGCTGGGCATCATGCAATACGGGACCGCTCAAGTGACTTACAACACGGATTGCTGCGGCATCAGCGCACAGCTTCGGCGATTCAACTTCGGAGTCCGGGATGAAACACAAATTTTGGTCTCATTCTCCGTCGCCAACATGGGCAGCTTCGGAACCCTGCGGAAGCAGGAACGCCTGTTCTAGTAGCATCAGCGCTTTTTACAAGTCGAAATACGCAACCCGCCGGCACCGCACAAAGTTTTCGATACACTGGGATATCAGGAGAAATATCGTCCATGGCAAGCCCTTCCAAGGCCGAAAGACCGGCAACTTACGACGACGCGAACCTTCTGCTGCGGCTTTACGAGCTGCGGCGCGAGGAGAAACTCCGCCAGGCGCGCGAATGGTTCATGAAGAACTTTCACGCGAAGACGCTGGAAGAGTTCGAGAAGCTTTGCCCGCAGGGTTCCCAGGAAAACGCCTATGCGCGCATGATTTGGAGCTACTGGGACATGGCGGCTTCTTTTGTGACCAGCGGCATTCTTCATCGGGAGCTGTTCATTCAAAATTCGAACGAACTGCTTTTTGTATGGCTCCGCGTATCTGAGGTCATCACTCTCTGGCGGGCGCGGATGAATAATCCTCACATGGCTGAAAACCTGGAAACGGTGGCCAACCTCATGATCGAACAGAAAAAGCAGGCGGGCTCGTTTGAGGCGTTTCGCAAGATGGTCCAAGGCGCGTAGAGTGTGAACTTCTTCTCTCCCGACAAGCCAAACGCAGCCGATGTCGATCTGAGGCGAATCTACGACGCGGTCGTAGTGGGCTCGGGTGCGGCCGGTGGGATGGCGGCACACGTTCTCACGTCGCACGGGATGAAAGTGCTGCTCCTCGAAGCGGGTAAGAAGCTCGACATCAACAGAGAGTTGAAGTCGATGCAGTGGCCGTACGATCATCCGCGCCGCGGCGACATCCCCGCCGACACCCACTCACTGACTCCCGCCGAATACCGCTTCCGCGACCGGCCGTACGCCAAAGGCACGCCCTACACTCACGTGTATTCGTATATCGAGTCGTGGGGCAAAGGAGATTACAGCAAGAACATCGTGGTGGATGAGAAAGACAATCCCTACACGGGCACGCCGTACGCCTGGGCCCGCGCGCGCTGCCTGGGCGGCAAGACCAATATCTGGGGACGTCTGGGTTTGCGGCTTTCCGATTATGACTTCAAGGCCAAGAGCCGCGATGGGTATGGCGAAGACTGGCCTATCTCATACTCCGACCTGGCGCCGTATTATGACAAGGTCGACCTCTACCTCGGCATTTCCGGCCACAAGGAAAATCTGGATTATCTGCCGGACAGTATTTTCCAGAGATCCATTCGGTTGAGCCCGTCAGAGGTGATGCTGCGCGAGAGCCTGGCACGAATCGGCCGTGTGCTGACGCCGTATCGCGCGGGCGTTACGACCGATGGCCTCAAACACAACCAATATCGCAGCCGCTGCTTCGGGCGCGGAGCCTGCGAGCGCCACACGGGCGGTTGCGACATTCACGCGGCGTTTGATTCGCCCACAGGGCTGATCTTTCCGGCGCTTGAAACAGGTAATCTGACGATTCGCACGAATGCCACCGCCTTCGAAGTCACGGTCGAGCCGGTGTCGGGAAAAGCGCGCGGCGTTTCCTTCGTGGACACCGAAACGGGCAAAACTTTCGAAGCGCGCGGCAAAGCCGTCGTGCTGGCGGCTTCGACTCTCGAAAGCGCGCGCCTGATGCTGCTCTCAAAATCCAAAGTTCACCCCAACGGCATCGGAAATTCCAGCGGCCATGTGGGCCACAATCTGTGCGACCACATTATGGGTCCGGGCGTTACGGGCCTGGTGAAGGATCTCGTCGGCAAGCCGCGCACGCTGGATGACGGACGGCCCGGTGGGTTCTATGTGCCGAGGTTCCGGAATCTCAAGGACCGCAACCCGAATTTCATTCGCGCTTACGGGTTTGAAGGGTTCGGCGGAATGACCATGGAACCCGGATTCGCAATGTCCACGCCGGGATTTGGCCGCGGATACAAGAAGGCCGTGCGCGATCACGCTGGTGCGTTCATCCACTTGTCAGGTTTCGGGGAAGTGCTGGCGCGGTACGAAAACCACATCGAGATCGATCCCGAAGTCAACGACAAGTGGGGAATCCCGGTGGTTCGGTTCCACTATAAGTACGGCGACAACGAAAGAAAGATGGCGGTCGACATGGGTAATGCCGCCAGGGAAATGTTCGAAGAGGCTGGGTTCGAAGTGGTTCATACGAGCCATGAAATCCTCACAGAGGGCTGGTCGATACACGAACTGGGCACGGCGCGCATGGGAACGGATCCGAAGAAGTCGGTGTTAAACCAGTTCCAGCAGTCGCACGACGTGAAAAACCTCTTTGTGGTGGATGGCAGCAGTCACGTGAGCGCATCGTGCCACAATCCCACCTGGACCATCATGGCGCTCGCCTGGCGCTCATGCGATTACCTGGCGGAGCAGTTTCGCCGGGGGGAGATCTAAATGGCAGACGGCGAGCAACTGACGCGCCGCGCATTGATTCAGGTCAGCCTGGCTGCTAGTGTGGCAGCGCCAGGAGTTGAACGCGGGTCGGCCGCGGGGCCGGCGCTGAAGTTTTTTTCTCCCGACGAGTTCGCTATGTTAGACGAGCTGACCGAGATCATCATCCCGACCGACGATCATTCGCCGGGTGCGCGCGCCGCAGGCGTTGCGGCCTACCTCGATGGCCGACTCGCGGAAACCATCGAAGAAGATCGCAAGCGTGAGTGGCATGACGGCCTGAAACGCGTTGACACCCTCGCGCGTGAAATGCTCGGCGTGCCATTGATGCAGGCAACGCAAGAGCAGCGTGTTGCCGTATTGGCGCGCATGGCGGGGAACGAGAAAAATCCGCAAACGCCCGAGGAGAAGTTCTTTGTGGAGCTGAAGTACCGCACCGCGGACGCTTATTACTCGTCGAAAATCGGCATCCACCAGGAAATGGAGTACAAAGGCAATGTCTTGTTGCCTGAGTTTGCCGGTTACGAATTGAAGTGACCAGCAGCTAACCGGTGGATGGCATCCTCGATGGCTCGCGTAGCGGTTGCCTCATCGTGTTCCTGCTCGAAATGCAGCGGCGCGCCGATCCGCACGCGTACAGGCCCACGGTGCGGCCAGCTCGCGGTGGCGGGATAAATCTCAAATAGCCCAGTAATGTGGATCGGTACCACCGGCACGCGGAGGCGCGTGGCCATAAGGCCAATGCCTGTCTTGAAGGGCTGCAACGTGCCGTCGGGTGTGCGTGTCCCTTCCGGAAAGACCAGCGGGCAGTAGCCCTCGCCGATCAGTTCGCCGGTGTATTTCAATGCGCGCCGCACTCCGGCCATCCGCTGGGGCAGGGGATAGGCGTTGAATAAACCGGTGGCCAGAAAATATTGAAACATGGTCCACGTTCGTTCCCATAACGATGCTCGACCGGGTTCGAGCCACGCGCGGAAGTAATCCTGGGACATGGCCGGAGCAACCCGATAGCGCCAGCGCGGCGGGAGCGCTGTTTGAATGGCGGGCGTGTCCAGATGGCTCTGATGATTGGATACGAACAAGCACGGAGGTTCGAGGTTCCGCAGATTGTCCCGGCCCTCCACGGTCAGCGTCAACAAGCCTCGAAACAAAGGAAGCATCACAGCTTGAAAAACGAGAAACCGGAGCGCACGCACGGGATAGCTGCGCGTCCACCGCGGCAATAGAGTCCGTTCCACGCGTCGGGTCTGCTCGCCCGCATCGCGCAGCAGAGCATTCAACTCTTCCACTGACGAGATTTCCGCGAAGCGGCGCTCGTCCAGTTCCACGCCGTATTGATTTTCCAGTTCGGAAAGCAGCTCGACGCGCTCGAGAGAAGATATGGCGAGTTCGTGGCCCGGCGCGCCACCTTTCAGCCGCGCCAGAATGCTTTCGGCGCCTTCGCTTTTCCCGGTTGTCCGTCCTTGAGCGATCCGCCGCGCCACTTCGCCACGCTTCACTTTCATGGTGGATGGGGTGCGCGGGAAATCCTCGTCCGGCCAAACTGACCAGCTTTGAATCCTCTGATGCGATTCCAGGCCCCGGTTGGCTGCCGCGATGATTTGAGCCGCGTCAGCGGACGGTTCACGCAGGATCAGCGCGGCATGTACCTGCTCCTCTCCATTGCGCCGGCAGGCAACCACGGCGCTGTCCTTCACCTGAGGAATCGCGTTCAGCACCCTTTCGACATCCTGCGGGTAGACGTTCAGTCCTTCAGAAGTGACGATCAGCTCCTTCTTGCGGCCTTTGTAATATAGCCGCCCCTCGGCGTCGATCTCACCAATGTCGCCGGTGTGCAGCCAGCCCTCCTCGTCAACGTGTCCCTGCTCGGCGGCGCGCGCTCCCAGATACTCCCGGATAACGCTCTTGCCGCGCACCAGAATTTCACCATCGGGCGCGATCCGGATTTCCTGCCCGTGCAGTGGTTTTCCGATCGACCCGCTTCGCGTATTGAATGGATGATTGAGGGCGACCACCGGGCTGGTTTCGGTGAGCCCATAACCCTGGATTACCAGGTACCCGAGACGCGTCCAGTATGCTTCCGCTCCCGGGCTGACCTCCGCGCCGCCCACGATCAGCGCCCAGAATTTGAACCCCAGCCCGCGGTGTACCTTCCGGTACCGCAACCAGCGTTCCACAATTCCTGGAATACCCTGGCGCTTTGCAGGAACGTCCGGCGGATGATACCGGCGCTCCACTTCGTGCTGCAGATTGGTCAGCAGCTTGGGCACCGACACCAGAACTGAGACGTGCTCGCGCCGGATCGTATCCACGATTGCGCCCGCATGCAGCTCCAGCATAAACACCGCGCCGCCGCCCAGCAATGGCGGAATGAAGATGCCGAGCGATTGCCCGAACAGGTGGCTGAGCGGCAGCATGTCGAGAATGCGCACGGGCTGAAACGGGCGCGCCCACTTTTGGTACTTGCGCATCTCCTCCTGGATGGGAGTGAGGTTCGCGCAGATGTTCTTGTGGCGGTGAACCACGCCCATGGGCTCGCCCGTCGTGCCGGATGTGTAGACGATCTCGACGATGTCTTCCGGCGAGATCTCAGACGGCGTGAACGCAACGTTCCCAGGAAGATCTGCAATGGCTGTTGCGGGAAACCGCGGAACTTCCAGGCCTTCGTATCGCACGGCGTCGCCGGTGACAATGAGCCGCGCATGCACTTCGTCCTGAATGCGGCGTACCAGTTCCACCGACGAACGGTAATCGACAGGAACAACCTGTACACCGCGGGCCACCGAGGCCCAGAAAGCGCTCACCCACTCGGCCCGGTTCTCAGCCCAGATGATGACGCGGTCTCCTCTCTCGAAGCCAATACGTTCCAGGTACGCGATGAAGGCCCCGATTTGCCGGTACAGATCCCCATAGGTCAGCTTCCATGTACGGAAGCCGTTCGAGTAGCGCAGGGCTTCGCGCTCATCCAGGCGGCGAATTTCTGCGAGCAGTTCGAGGAGAGTCTGCATGAACGGCGTTGCGCGGCGGTCCGGCGTTTTACGGTCCGTTTGGGAAGACCGGGTACATGGCGCTCAGGTCCGGCAAGCCGCCTATCACAGCAAGGCCGCAGTGCGAAACCATCGCCGGAGCTCTGACGGCCACTCGGTTCCGATTATAGAACAGCAGAAGACGCTGGAAGCCGGACGGAAGGTCAGGCCGTGCGCGCACTCTCGGACAGGCTCTTAAGTTTGGCCGAGAGAGTTGTCCGCTTGAGCCGCAGCATTCCGGCAGCCTGTGCTTTGTTGCCACCCGTTTTGCGCAAGGCTTGCTCGAGGATGGTGCGTTCCATGTGAGCGACCACCTGCTCGAAATCGAGCCCTTCGTCGGGAAGGGAAACTGCCGGCCACGAAACGGGCGCCCCGGCATCCAGCCGCGGCGAACGAGGAAGTGGGAAATCCGCTGGATAGAGCGTATCGCGATCGCCGCTCAACGCTATGGCCATCTCTACCGCGTTTTCGAGCTGCCGGACGTTGCCGGGCCAGGAATAGTTGGCCAGCCGCTCGAGGGTCTCCCGCGCCAGCCGTCTCGGCGGCAGGTTCTCCTGCCGGCAGATCTTGTCGATCAGATGATGCACCAGGATCGGAACATCGGACGGCCTCTCGCGCAGGGCCGGCACGCGCAAAGGGACGACGTTGAGCCGGTAATAGAGGTCTTCGCGGAACTTGCCGTCGCTAACGGCCTGTTCGAGATCCGTGTTGGTGGCGGCGATGACGCGAACGTCCACCTTGATGGTCTCCGAGCTGCCAATGCGCTGAAACTCGCGTTCCTGCAGAACCCGGAGGAGCTTGGCTTGAATCTCGAGCGGCAAATCGCCGACTTCATCCAAAAACAACGTACTGCGATGGGCCTGCTCGAAGCGACCCACCCGGTGGTTGATGGCTCCGGTGAAGGCGCCCTTTACGTGACCGAACAGTTCGGCTTCGAGGAGGTTTTCCGGCAGCGCGGTGCAGTTGACGGCCACCATGGGCAGGTTCCGCCGGTCGCTGGCCAGGTGAATCGCGCGCGCCACCATCTCCTTGCCAGCGCCGGTCTCTCCCGAGATCAGCACCGTCGACCGCCGGTTCCCCACCAGGCGAATCACCTGCATTACCTGCTGCATGGCGCGGCTCTCGCCCACCAGGAATTGCCGCCAGGGCTCGCCGGACAGGCCGTGCCCCAGCATCGCCAGATCCCGCGAGTGGCTGTGTTCCGCGGCCCACTCCAGGATCTGCCGGAACTCTTCGGGGTCTTCTCCCTTGGCGAAAGAAAATGCGCCCAGCTTCATAAACCGCACGGCGTCGGCTACGGTTCCTTGCGGATCGCAGACGATGACCGGAATGAGCGCCTGGGTTCGATGGATCCGCTCGAGCAGATCTTCGGCATTCCAATGCTCCAGGGGGAGATGGATCGTCACGGCATCGAATTTCGCGACGTTCAACCTCTCGAGAGCCTCCCAGGGACTGAGCTGCTCCATTTCGATGCCATCGAGGGACTGGAGGAGATTCCGTAGATCGCCGGTGCAGATGCAGACGAAGCGCATGGTTGTTGCTACTGGAACCATCGACGGAATCCCCGCGGGCTTTAATATTTCTTACGCCTTAGGCCACCTGAGCCCACCGGTACTATGCCCGGGTTAGAGGTCTTTCGCGTACGGCAGCCAGAATCGCGCCGGCAACATGGGTGAGCGGCTGGACATGATTCGCGGCCCCCAGGCGGATGGCTTCCCGCGGCATCCCAAAGACCACGCAGGAGGCTTCATCCTGTGCGATGGTCTCGGCCCCGGCCTGCCGCATCTGTAGCAGGCCGGCAGCGCCGTCGGAGCCCATCCCGGTCAACAACACCCCCACCGCTTTTGGGCCCGCCACCTCCGCGACCGATCGAAACAACACGTCCACCGAAGGGCGCTGGTAGCATACGCGGGGACCCTCCTTTACCGCGACCGAGTATCCCCCGGGCCGCTTGCGCAAAAGCATGTGAAAATCCCCAGGGGCCACCAGGGCATGGCCGGGTTTAAGTTCATCGCCGTCTACGGCTTCCTTCACGCGGATCTGGCAAATGCGGTCCAGGCGCTCCGCAAAGGCCCGCGAGAAATTCGCCGGGATGTGTTGGGTGATTACGATTCCGGGACTTCGTTCTGGGATGTGTGTGAGCACCTCGGCGATGGCTTCGGTCCCCCCGGTGGAAGCGCCGATGGCCACCACTGTCATGGGGTCGAAGCCCTCGATCGAGACCGGTTTGTGTTTCCCGCTCGCAACACTGGTCCCGGCTGTCTGCGGCTTTCCAGAACGGGGCCGAAGACGCGCGGCTGCCGCGGCGCGGATCTTGCCGGCAATCGCCATGCGCAGCTCGCCCACCGAATAGGGCCCGCCGGGCTTGGCCAGAACCTCCACCGCTCCCGATTCCAGCGCCTCCATGGCAGCCTTGCAGGAGGCCTGGCCCAGCGAGCTGATCACGATCACCGGCATGGGATGGAATTCCATCAGCTTACGCAGAAACGTGAGGCCATCCATGCGCGGCATTTCGATGTCCAGGGTCAGAACATCCGGGTGGAGCGCCAGGATCTTGTCTCGAGCCACGTAGGGATCGGGCGCCGTTCCCACAACTTCGATATCCGGCTCCCCGGCCAGCGCCTCGCTCAGAATCTTGCGCACGATGGCGGAGTCGTCGACAATGAGCGTTCGGATGGGCTGGCTCACGGCTGGGCGTCCAGGTGAAGAAATATGGCGACCTGTCCCTCACCCAGGTCGAACGCCCGCGAAACCGATCCCGGCGTGGGCACCTCCAGCGGATCTACGAGTTCGGGATGCCCCAGGTCAAAGTGCGCTTCGCGGTCCAAACGGCTCAGCACGCTGCCGCAGAGCATGTTGGTCAGCTCACAGATTACGTCCTGTACTTGGCCCGAAGCCGGCTGCCCGGCTTCCTCGCCCAGGAAATTGGCGGCCATGTTTTCCGCCGCGGCGGTGGAAATCCGTACTGCAAATGTGCCTGACCTGCCGCCCGAAAACTGCAGCCGCGCGGCCAGCGTGGCTGCGGGCATGCCCGCTTCGGCTGCAACCTCGGCCATCACGGGACTGAAGAACATGGTTTCCAGGACATCCGCGGCTGCAGTGGAAATCGCTTCACTCATCTCAGTCATGGGCCACCCCTAACACCCGTTCCAGTTCGCCACGCAGCGCCTCGGGGGAAAACGGTTTCACCACGTACCCGCGGGCGCCGATCTCAATCATGCGGCGAATGCGATTTTCCGTCGCATCGGTCGACACGACAACCACCGGGATCGCCCGATATGCGTCTTGCCGCTCGAGCTCCGCCACAAGCTCCTCGCCGTTCATTTCCGGCATGTTGATATCCGTCAGAATGATGTCCACGGGATGCGTGCGCAGCAAGGCCAGCGCCTCGGCGCCATTGGCTGCGTCCCAGCACGAGCCGACTTCAAATCCGGACAGGTCCATGACACGCCGCACGAACTTACGCATCGACTGGGAGTCATCCACGATCAGCACGGAATAAGCCATCAGTCGCTCCTTTCCAGGCGGCGTGGGCGACCGGCATCTCCTGCTCCGGTTGCCCCGCGGTTCGCAGCCAGAACGTCCCCGTCCCTACTTCCAGGCGCACGGTTCGGGACGTATCCCCGCCAACCGCTTCGCCGTGCACCAGCACGCCAGCCTTCCAAAGAATCTTTCGCACCGCCAGATAATTGCGTTTGCCGATATTGAAAATACCCTTGTCATCCATGACCTGCGCCCCGCCCGCCAGCCGAACCGTCAGACGGCGCTTGTCCGCCCCGTGTTTGTAGGCGGTCTGGAACAGCAACGGAACGCCCGTGTCGGCAAACATGTAGGGGTTGCTTTGCGCCTTCGCCGGATCGATGGCGGATTCCGGCAGCATGAAGTGCAGCAATCCGCCAACGCCCGCCGCCGCATCGTGAATGGCGATGGCGATACACGACCCGAGAGCGTACGTCACCAGCGTGCCCTCCCGATCGTTGCTGACCTGGCAATCCGCCACTCCCACCACCAGCGCACTCAAGCGGCGCTCCTGCGGTAGATCGTGGGCCGCACATAGCTCAGCGGGTGGTCGATCGCGGTGAGGCTTTCCGAGTGACCGATGAGCAAATAACCGCCGGGTTCGAGCTGGCCGGCCAGTTGGCGCACCAGCCTCTGCTGCGTTGGGCGGTCAAAGTAGATCATGACGTTTCGGCACAGAATCACCGAGAAGGGCTCGGGATGAGAAAATGACTCATTCAAATTGAGACGGCGAAACCGGACGAGCGCCGCGACCTCCGGCTTCACCCGGTAGCTTCCTTGCCATTTCCCCTCACCCCGCAGAAAATAAGACCGCTGCCACGCCGCTGGAAGGTTGGCCAGCCGGGCAGCCGGGTAAACGCCGCGCTGTGCGTGCTCGAGCGCACGCGACGAGATGTCGGTGGCCACGATCTCCAAACGCGGGCGGCCGGCGTTGCCCAGCGCGTCCAGCAGGGCAAAGGCAATGCTGTATGGCTCCTCGCCCGTCGAGCAGGCCGTGCTCCAGATGCGCACCCGCTCCCGTTTCAGCCACCGGGCGAGCGCTTCCTGGCGCAGGAATTCGAAGTGCGCCGGCTCGCGCATGAAGTCGGTAAAGTTGGTGGTCAGCGCATCGATCAGTTCAATGAGAGATTCGCCGGTCGAATCGGCGACCACGCTCTCATAGTATTCGTCGAAGGACCTGCAGCCGGCAGCGCGCACTTTCTTGCCTAACCGCGCCGAGACCAACTGCTGCTTGCCGGGCTTCAACTCCAGGCCGAATTTCTCGTACGCCAGCCGGCTGATCTTCCCGAATTCCCGCTCCGTGAGGGGCCGGATCGCTGGCTGCGGATCGAGCGGCGGATGTGTGGTCCTAGGCACCCGAGGCCTCTAAGTAGACGCCTTCCAGATCCAGGATCAGCCCCACCCGTCCGTCCCCCAGAATGGCGCCGCCGGCAACGCCCGCAATGCGTTGCATGGTGGGGCCCAGGCTCTTGATCACCACTTCTTGTTTTCCGATGACCTCATCCACCATCACGCAGAAGTCCTTGCCGGCGCTCTCGACCAGAATGAGCACATTGCCGGCGGCCTCCTCCGAACGTGGGACCACGCCAAAGCGCCGGTAGAGGCGCACCACGGGAAACAGCCGGCCTCGCACCAGCGCCATCTCGTCCCGGTTTTCCACCGTGAACATCATGTCCTCGCGCGGCCGCAGCATCTCCTTCACGGCGAATACCGGCACCACGTAGCGCTCTTTGCCCACTCCCACCACCAAGCCGTCAATAATGGCCAGCGTGAGCGGCAGCTTCAACATGAACGTGCTTCCGCGCCCGGGCGTGGACTGGATCTCCACCCGCCCGCGCAGTTTTTGTATCCTCTTGCGGACCACGTCCATGCCCACGCCGCGCCCGGAGATGTCGGTAACCTGATCGGCCGTCGAGAATCCGGGCTCGAAGATGAGGTTGAAAATTTCGCTGTCGGAAAGGTGATCGGCGTCCTGAATCAGCCCCTTCTGGCGCGCCTTGGCGACTATTTTCTCTTTGTTGAGACCGCGCCCGTCGTCCGACACCTCGATGCAAATGTGCCCCCCCCGGTGAGCCGCGCTGAGGGTGAGCTTCGCCGTCGAATCCTTACCCGCGGCCTGGCGTTGCTCGGGCGTTTCGACGCCATGGTCGATGGCGTTGCGCACCATGTGCATGAGCGGGTCGCCCAGCTCTTCGACGATGTTGCGATCGAGTTCCGTATCCTCGCCGGCCGTCACCAACTCCACCTGCTTCGCCTGCTTGCGGGAGGTGTCCCGCACCAGGCGCGCCATCTTCTGGAACAACTGGCCGATGGTCACCATACGCATGGACATGGCCGTCTTCTGTACTTCGCTGGTCATGCGCTCGAGCTGCGTCAGCGCGCGCAGCACGCGCGTGCTCTTCAACTCCGCCAGCTCCGGCGTGTGCCGGAGGATGGAATCGGCAATCACCATCTCTCCGACCATATCTACCAGCGAATCCAGCTTCGCGGTATCCACCTTCACCGCCGCGGCGCCCTTCTTTTCGCTTCGGGCGTCTTGCGCCGCAGGACGTTCCTCGGCTTTGGAGTGCTCGGACGCCAGGATCGATTTCGACAGCGCCGCCAGGTCCGGGCCCGCTGACTTCGCCTTCTCGTCCGGCGTGGCACCGGGGGCCGGCGGTCGCATCAGCGAGCGGATGGCCTCTAGCATCTTCCCGTTTTCTGTCGCCGGCTCCGCCGGTGCGCCATTCAGTTCGCGCTCCACTCGGTTGATTTCGATGCCCAGGTAATCCGCGCCCGCCAACACCGCGTCGACCACCGCGCCCGCCACGACAACCCGGCCGTTGCGCGCCAGATCCAATAAGGTCTCGACCTCGTGCGCGACCTCCTGGATCGCCGCAAATTCCAAAAATCCCGCCAGTCCCTTGATGGTGTGAAATCCCCGAAAGATCGAATGGATGGGCTCCAGGGCGCCGGGATTCTCCTCGAGCGCCAGCAACTGCGCCTCGATGTTGGCGAGGTGCTCTCGCGCCTCCAAAATGAAGTCCGCAACCAGCTCCCGGTCCTGGGCCAGGGCGTTGACCGGCGGGCGCACGGCGGCCTCGACTGTAGACGATGCCGCGCCGGTGCGCTCCACGGCTTCCTGAAGTTGCACGATCCCCGACTGGAGCGCAGCTGCGAAGGCGCCCGGTTCGTCGTCGCCTCGCCGCACGCGGGCAGCCCGCTGCTCCAAGGGCAGGCTCAGGCTGCGAATGTCCGGCCTCCCGGTCAACTCGGCCATCGCCCCGATTCGGGCCAGGATGCTGGTGAGCTCCTCAATCCACGGGCCCGACCACTTCCCGTCGTCGAGGATCAACCTGGCAGCCAAATCATCCAGCATCTGCCGCATGATCGATGCGGTTTCCAACAGATCTTGTTCGCTAGAGGGCATCGAGAATTCTCAGATCACGACAGCCTGCAACTTGAGACCTGGCATACCCGGCTCTCAGGGCGCGGATTGGTCGCCAGGATCGCACAAACAGCCCGAGGCGATCTCTTCAAACTGATCGGCGGGAAACCGGGAAAGATTAGTGAGGAATTGCCGAGCGTCGTCCGTCATGATACGCATCGGGCACGCCCGCCCCTCTCCCGCCGAGGGTGCGCTTTGCTGCCAGCCCTCCCGTACGGCGGAAGGCTGCATTGGTTCTGTCTCTCGGCGCGTCTACCTCTGGCGAGTCTTCAGAACTCCTTGAAGTTTTCCTCCAGGGGAAATGCGCTCTTGTCGGCGCGTACTCCTGCCGTGTCCCGCTCTCCGGCCGGTAGATCACGATGTGCCGGTGATCCAGGAGCGTGCGCGGCCCCTGGCCCCAAATTTGAGCTCCGGCGGTTTCTCGGGGCTGAGTGCCCCGCCTGGTGGCCGGCAGAATGTTCCGAACCGCCGCCGACTAGACCGTTCAAACGCGCGACGATGGCGCGCAGCGTGTCGGATTGCGCGCTCAACTCCTCGCTGGCCGAGGCGCTTTCTTCCGCATTGGCCGCCGTGGTCTGCGTCACCTTCTCCATCTGCGTGATGGCTTTGGCCACCTGCTCGATGCCCCGCGCCTGCTCCTCGCTGCCCAGCCTTACTTCGTCCACCAGGGTCTTTACCTTGGTGGCGCTGTCGGTGATCGACCCCACCGCCGTGGCCACCTGATCCAGCTTGGTTTTGCCGTCGTTGGACTTGGAAATCGATTCCTCGATCAGCCCCGCGGTATCCTTGGCCGCCTGCGCGCAGCGTTGCGCCAGGTTGCGGACTTCATCGGCCACCACCGCAAATCCCATGCCGGCTTCGCCCGCCCGCGCCGCCTCCACCGCCGCGTTCAAGGCCAGAATGTTGGTTTGAAACGCGATCTCGTCAATCACCTTGATGATTTTGGAGATTTTGTCGCTGGAGGCGTTGATCTCGTTCATCGAAGTCACCATCTGCTCGAGATTCCGGTTGGCTTCCTCGATCCGCTGCGCCGCTTCCACCATGTTGTCCGCCGCGATTTTGGAGTTCTCGGCATTTTTGCGCGACATGGAGTTGATCTCTTCGCTCGAAGCCGAAGTTTGTTCAATGGAAGCCGCCTGCTCGGACGATCCCTGGGCCAGCGACTGGCTGGAAGAGGAGACCTGCGATGCTGCCGCCGCCACCTGCTCGGCGCCATCGCCCATCTCGCCCGCGATCTGGCGCAGATCTCTGTTTAAATTGCGAATGACGGCGAAAGCCGCGCCTGCCCCGGCCAAGGCGCATGAAACCAAAGTGATCACCAGAAGCCAGAGTGTCCGTCCATAGGTTTGCTGCGATTCGGCGGCGTCCTTTTCGCCATTGCTCCGGTTTAGCTGGATTTCCGCTCCCAGCAGCTCCTTCGCGGCATTCAATGCATCGAGGGCTTCGGCATCGTATTTGTTGCTGGCCTCCTCGCTCTTGCCGGCACGGCTGAGCGCCAGCACCCCCGGCAGCGCGTCCAGGTAGCGCTGCAAGGCGGGCTTGAGCTTCTCAAAAAGAGCGCGGTCTTCCGCGGTTGTGATGGTTGGCTCGTACTCCTGCAATGCCTTCGAGAGGGTGGCCTTGCTCTCCTCGATGCTCCGCTCCATTTCCGCCTTCTTCGATGCGCCTGCCTCGGAAATGTGGCGCCACACATCACCCCGGATGGTCATGGTAGCCGCCCGCGTTGCGGCCATCCTGTCCATTCCGGGTAGTGGATCGCTGATGATTAGTTGCGTCACCTGGTTGAGGCGCGCGAGATTGTAGATAGAGATGACGCCTACCAACACCATCACCGCGACGAGCCCGCCGCTAGTCAGTGCGAATTTCTTTCCAACTGTCATCTGCTGTTGCACTCTCGTAATCCTTTCTCAAACTCTTAGCTTTCTGGATGTTGTGTTCTCATTAGAAGGCTGAAATTTTGGGAGCTGAACTCCAGCCGCAGACCACCTTCGCCGCCTGCTTGATTCTGCGCCGAAGGTTTGATCGGTAGTATCGTGAGAAGAGTTTAGTCGACCGAACCAGCTCATCTAGCCCGCCCACGCTACCTTGTCCAGAGAACATGCGGTGCGGATCACGAAGCCCACGCCAAGGTACCAGTGCGGAGGCTGGCGGCGCGTTGCAGAAACCGGTGCGGTCTTCCGTGAGGAGATCGTTGGGTCTGAGCGGAAAGGGCTTTTCTCATGGGTGGGGATGACGGCTCCGTCTGACACCGGGGCTAGGGAAGCACCGACTCCAGCCCGTGCAGTTCCTGGCTGGTCAGCACCTGGTCAATATCCAGCAGAATTTTGACATTACC
>Ga0335077_10002000_pt1 | contig 24351 bp, 17 predicted proteins | sample Lox_Sample_31_FD_207151 | JGI IMG/M metagenome (GOLD analysis project Ga0335077, IMG submission 207151) | Soil microbial communities from Loxahatchee National Wildlife Refuge, Florida, United States - Lox_Sample_3.1 | ecosystem: Environmental > Terrestrial > Soil > Wetlands | place: USA... | reverse complement strand
CCTTTGCGCACACGAACGGGCGGGCAGCCGCTGCCTGAGCGGCCGTCAGGTGAGCCCGAGGATGCCCGCGAGGGTGCGGGCGGGCGCGCCGCCGGTCTCGATGGCCAGGTCCAGCGCGGCCGGGACGTCGAGCTCCGCTGCGAGCAGCCGGCGCAGCTCCGCCACGCCCGCGGGGTCGCTGGCCGCGGTGCGCCCGGCCGCGGAGTACAGGCTCTCCAGCCTGGCCGCGGCCGCGTCGAGCAGCGCCGGCCGGTAGTCCCAGCTCTGCGCCCAGGGACGGTCCAGGATCATCAGCCTGACCGCTGCCGCCGGATGGCCGGCCAGGAGTTCTTCGAGCAGGACCAGGTTCCCCGCCGACTTGGCCATCTTCGCGCCCGCGACCGTGACGGTGCCCACGTGCAGCCAGGCCCGGGCGTACGGCCGCACGCCGGTGAACGCCTCGGCCATGGCCGCGTGGTAGGCGTGGTGCGGGAAGCGCAGGTCGGCGCCGCCGGCGTGGATGTCCACCGCGGGCCCGAACAGCGACATCGCCATCGCGGCGCACTCGGCGTGCCAGCCCGGCCGGCCCAGGCCCCACGGGGAGTCCCAGGCCGGGTGACCCGGCTCGCTGACCTGCCACACCGCCACATCCAGCGGATCGTCCTTGGCCGGGTCGTCCGGGCGGCCAGCGTACTCGCCGGACAGCCGGAGCGCCTCGGCCCGGTCCAGCCCGGCCCGGCCCGCCACGTCGCCGCCGCGGAAATAGACGCTCCCGTCGCGGGCGTAGGCCACGCCCAGGTCCAGCAGCCCGGACGCGAGCAGGATGACCTGCTCCACGTACTGGTGGGCACGCGGTTCGTGCTCGGGAGCGCGGACGTTCAGCGCGGCCATGTCCCGGTCGAACTGGAATTGCTGGATCGCCGCGAAGCTCCCGTAGGCCGCGCCCGCCCGGCGCGCCGCCGCGTCGAGCACATCGTCCACGTCGGTGACGTTCCGGCAGACCTCGGGCTCCACCCCCAGGAAGCGCAGCGCGCGGCCGAGCGTGTCCACCCAGACGAAGGCGGCCGCGTGCCCGAGGTGCGTCACGTCGTAGGGGGTGATGCCGCATGCGTAGACGCGGGCCCGGTCCAGCAGTTCCACCCGCTGGCCCGCGATCACCGTCGCGGGCGCGCCGTCGGCTGTGCGGATTCTGGTCATGGTCCCAGTGTCGGCCATCGGGGGCCCGCCCGGGACCCGCGCCCCGCCGTCACGACCGGGTCCTGCCGGGGGGATGGTGCGGGCCGTACCGGTGTCGGGGGCCGGGAGTAGCCTCCAGCCATGGCCGCCGAACTGGATTTCCTTGCCCACCTTGCGCGCGAGTCGGCCCGCTTCGCCCAGGCGATCGGCGACGCCCAGCCGATGGCGCTGGTCCCTTCCTGCCCGGGCTGGAACGCCGACGACCTGCTGTGGCACCTGGGCGAGGTGCAGTGGTTCTGGGGCACGGTCGTGCGTGAGCGGCTGACCGGCGACCAGGCGGAGGCGCGCAAGCCACCGCGGCCCGGCGACCGGGCCGGCCTGGCCGCCTTCTACCAGCGGGCCAGCAGCGATCTGGGGGAGATCCTCGCCGCGGCCGCGCCGGACACCCCCGCCTGGACGTGGTCCCCGGACCAGACCGTCGGCTTCATCCGGCGGCGGCAGGCTCATGAGGCACTCATCCACCGGGTGGACGCCGAGCTGACCGCCGGCGACCGCACCCCGATGGACCCGGGCCTGAGCGCGGACGGCGTGGACGAGGCGCTGCGGGTCATGTACGGCGGCGTGCCCGGCTGGGGCACGTTCACCCCGGATCCCGGGAGCACGCTCCGGCTGGGCGCCTCGGACACCGGTGACAGCTGGCTCGTCACCCTCGGCCGGTTCACCGGCACCGACCCGGACGACGGGATCCACTACGACGAGCCCGACATCCACCCCGCCGGCAGCGACCCGGGTGGCCCGGCCGCGGCCGAGGTCCGGGGCAGCGCCGCCGACCTCGACTGCTGGCTGTGGCACCGGCCGGCTTTCGCGCCGGTCACCTCCGCCGGCGACCACGAGGTGCTCAGCCGCTTCGCGTCGGCCATCGGGCCGGGCATCAGATAGCCGGCGGGCCGTAGCCGCCCCCGCCGGGGGTCTCGAGCACGAACAGGTCGCCGGCGCCGGCCGTGACCGAGTCGCAGCCCTGCATCGGCACGACCGTCCCGTCCGCCCGCTCGATCCAGCTCCGGCCGAGCGCCCCCGGCGAGCCGCCGGCCATCCCGTACGGCGGCACCCGCCGGTGGCTGGCCAGCGTGGTCACGGTCATTGGCTCGCCGAACCGGATCTCCCGGCGGCCCCCGTCGCCGCCCCGCCAGCGTCCCGCGCCCCCGCTGCCCCGCCGGATCGCGTACCGTTCCAGCCGCACCGGGTAGCGCCACTCCAGCACCTCGGGATCGGTGAGCCGGGAGTTGGTCATGTGCGTCTGCACCACGTCGGTGCCCGCGAAACCCTCCCCCGCGCCTGACCCGCTGGACACGGTCTCGTAGTACTGGTGCGCCTCGTTGCCGATCGTGACGTTGTTCATCGTGCCCGAGCCCTCCGCCTGCACCCCCAGCGCCGCGTACAGCGCGCCGGTGACCGCCTGCGAGGTTTCCACGTTCCCGGCCGCCACCGCCGCCGGGTACGCCGGCGCGAGCATGCAGCCCGGCGGGATGATCACGGTGACCGGCTTCAGGCAGCCCGAGTTCAGCGGGATGTCGTCGGCCACCAGCGTGCGCAGCACGTACAGCACCGCGGCCATCGCCACCGACGACGGCGCGTTGAAGTTGCCCGGCAGCTGCGGCGAGGTGCCGGTGAAGTCGATCACCGCGGACCGCGCCGCCCGGTCCACCCGGACCGCGACCCTGATCACGGCCCCGTTGTCGAGCTCGTAGGCGCACTCGCCGTCCCGCAGCGCCCCGATCACCCGGCGCACGGCCTCCTCGGCGTTGTCCTGCACGTGCCCCATGTAGGCCTGCACCACGTCCAGCCCGAAATGGCGGGTCATCCGGCCCAGCTCGGCGACCCCCTTCTCGTTGGCGGCGATCTGCGCGCGCAGGTCGGCCATGTTCACCTCGGCGTTGCGCGACGGGTAGGCCGCGGACCGCAGCAGGTCCAGCGTGGCCGCCTCGCGCAGTTCGCCGTCGCGCACCAGCAGCCAGTTGTCGATCAGCACCCCCTCCTCCTCGATCCGGGTGCTGAACGCCGGCATCGAGCCCGGCGTGATCCCGCCGATCTCGGCGTGGTGTCCCCGGGAGGCCACGTAGAACTGGATCGGGCCCGCCCGGCCGAACACCGGCGTGACCACGGTGACGTCGGGCAGGTGGGTGCCGCCGTGGTAGGGGTCGTTGAGCACGTACACGTCGCCGGGCCGCATCCGGCCGGCGTTGCGGACCGCGATGATCTTGATGCTCTCGCCCATCGACCCGAGGTGGACGGGCATGTGCGGCGCGTTGGCGATCAGCCCGCCGCCGGCGTCGAAGAGCGCGCACGAGAAGTCGAGCCGCTCCTTGACGTTGACCGAGTGCGCGGTGGCCTGCAGCCGCACCCCCATCTGCTCGGCGACCGACATGAACAGGTTGTTGAAGATCTCCAGCATCACCGGGTCCACCGCGGTGCCCGCACCGGCCCGGCCCGGCCGGGCGCCCACCCGCGCCAGCAGCAGGTCCCCCCGCCGGGTCAGCTCCGCCCGCCAGCCCGGCTCGACCACGGTGGTCGCGAAGTCCTCCACGATCAGCGCGGGCCCGGCGACCCGCTCCCCCGGGCGCAGGTCCCGCCGCCGTGCCAGCGGCGCCCGCACCCACCCACCGGCGGAATACAGCACAACGGATGGCTCCCCGCCACCGCCGCGGCCCGGCGCGGGCGGCTGCCCCCGTGCCGGCTGCCCCCGTGCCGCCCCGTCCGCCGCGGCCGCCAGCTCCGGCGCGTCCACCGGCGCGGACGGGGCGGCGAGCTCGACCGACACGGCCTCGGCGATGATCGCCTTGCCGCGCATGAGGAAGGAGAAGTACCGCCGGTAGGCCCGCTCGAAGGCGGCCACCATCGCGGGCAGCGTGCCCAGCGGGACCGGCAGCGCGGTGTCGGTGCCCTCGTACCGCAGGTGGGCCCGGCGGACCTGGCGGACCCCGCCCGGCACGTCCGCGCCCAGCTCGCCCGGCTCGCCCGTCACGGCGCCCGCCTTCTCCAGTTCCGCCAGCGCGTCGGCGGCCAGGGCGCCGGCCACCCGGCCGAGCTCGGGCAGCAGGGCGGTGGACAGCGGCGCCTCGACCGACCTCTCCCGCATCGCGGTCACGTCGGCGAGGCCCATCCCGTACGCGGACAGCACACCGGCAAGCGGGTGGATGAGCACCTCGGTGATGCCCAGCGCGTCGGCGACCGCGCACGCGTGCTGGCCGCCGGCCCCGCCGAACGTCGCCAGCACATACCGGGTGATGTCGTAGCCGCGCTGGACCGAGATCTTCTTGATCGCGTTCGCCATGTTGGCCACCGCGATCTCCAGGAAACCGGCGGCGACCTTCTCAGGGCTGGGCGCGGACCCGGCGGCCGACTGCCCGGGGCCTGGTGCCGACCCGGCAGCCGACTGCCCGGGGCTGGGTACCGATCTGGCGGCGGCTTGACCGGGGTCAGGCGCCGTCCCCGCGCCAGTCTGGCCTGCGGCTTCGCCGATCTGGCGGGCCAGGGACGCGAACTTCTCCCGTACGATCCCCGCGTCGGCCGGCTCGTCGCCGCCCGCACCGAACACGGCGGGGAAATACGCCGGCTGGATCCGGCCGAGCATGATGTTGGCGTCGGTGACGGTGAGCGGGCCGCCGCGGCGGTAGGCGGCCGGGCCGGGGTCCGCCCCGGCCGAGTCCGGGCCCACCCGGTACCGGCTGCCGTCGAAATGCAGCACGGAGCCGCCGCCCGCGGCGACGGTGTGGATGCTCAGCATCGGTGCCCGCATCCGCACCCCGGCGACCTGGGTCTCGTACTGCCGCTCGAACTCGCCAGCGAAGTGGGACACGTCGGTCGAGGTGCCGCCCATGTCGAACCCGATCACCCGGCCGAAACCCGCCGCCTGCGCGGTGCGGGCCATGCCGACGATCCCGCCGGCCGGGCCGGACAGGATCGCGTCCTTGCCCCGGAACAGGTGCGCGTCGGTGAGGCCGCCGCTGGACTGCATGAACTGGATCCGGGCGCCGCCGAGCTCGGCGGCCACCTGGTCCACGTAACGGGCGATGATCGGTGACAGGTAGGCGTCCACCACGGTGGTGTCGCCGCGGGAGATGAGCTTCATCAGCGGGCTGGTGGCGTGCGACTCCGACACCTGGGTGAACCCGATCGCGCGGGCGATCTCGCCGATCCGCGCCTCGTGCGCGGGGTACCGGTAGCCGTGCATGCACACCACGGCCACCGACCGGAAGCCCTCGGCGTAGGCGGCCCGCAGGTCACCGGCGGCCCGGCCGGCGTCCAGCGGCACGATGACCTCGCCGTGGGCGCCGACCCGCTCGGCCACCTCGATCACCCGCGAGTACACCATCTCGGGCCGGATGATCTGGCGGGCGAAGATCGCCGGACGGTCCTGGTAGGCGATCCGCAGCGCGTCGGCGAACCCGGCCGTGATGACCAGCACGGTCGGCTCGCCCTTGCGCTCCAGCAGCGCATTCGTCGCCACCGTGGTGCCAAGGCGGACCACGCTGATCCGTTTGGCGGGAATGGGGTCGCCGGCCGGGACCGACAGCAGGTGGCGGATGCCGGCGACGGCCGGGTCGGCGTAGCTGCCCGGGTTCTCCGACAGCAGCTTGTGGACGGCCAGCGTGCCGTCCGGGCGGCGGGCGACCACGTCGGTGAACGTGCCGCCACGGTCGATCCAGAACTCCCAGCGACCGTCCATGCAGCCTCCTGAAAGCCATCCTGCCGCCCCCGCACGGACGGCAGAACCCGCCCGTCCCGGTCCCGGGCGTACATTTGGCCTCGAAGGGCGATCCCCTGGAAAGGAAAGCCGGCCGTGGTGGAAGTGCTCCCGATCGAGACAGCGGCCCTCGGTGACCGCAGCTACCTGGTGCATGACGGCGAGGCTGCCCTGGTCATCGACCCGCAGCGGGACATCGACCGGGTCACCGAGCTGGCCGCCGACACCGGGGTGCGCGTCACCCACGTCGCCGAGACGCACGTGCACAACGACTATGTCACCGGCGGCTTCGCGCTCGCCCGGGCGGCCGGCGCGTCCTATCTGGTCAACGCCGATGACCCGGTCTCGTTCGGCCGCACCCCGGTCAGCGACGGCGACCTGGTGGAGGTCGGCGGCGGGATGCGGGTCCGGGTGCTGGCCACCCCCGGGCACACCTTCACCCATCTGGCCTACGTGGTGGAGGCCGCTGGTGAGGTGGCCGGCGTCTTCACCGGCGGGTCGCTGCTGTACGGCTCGACCGGCCGGACGGATCTGCTCGGCCCGGACGCGACGGACACGCTCAGCCGCGCGCAATGGGCGTCGGCCCGCCGGCTCGCCCGTGAGCTGCCGGACGCCGCCCGGATCTTCCCCACCCATGGGTTCGGCAGCTTCTGCTCGGCCACGCAGTCGGCGGCCACCTCGTCCACCATCGGGCAGGAGAAGCTGGCCAACCCGGTGCTCACCCTGGACGAGCGGGCCTACGTGGAGTCGCTGCTGGCCGGGCTGGACGCCTGGCCGGCCTACTACGCCCACATGGCCCCGGCCAACCTCGCCGGGCCGGCCGGCCCCGACCTGTCGCCACCACGCCCGGCCGACGCCGCCGAGCTCCGGCGGCGCATCGAGGCCGGTGAGTGGGTGGTCGATCTGCGGGACCGGATCGCCTTCGCGGCCGGCCACGTGCCCGGCACGTTCAGCATCCCGCTGGACAACCGTTTTGCCACCTACCTGGGCTGGGTGATCCCGTGGGGAACGCCGCTGACGCTGCTGGGGGACTCCCCAGCGCAGGTCGCCCAGGCGCAGCGGGAGCTGGCCAGGATCGGCATCGACCGGCTCGCCGCCACGGCGACCGGGCGCCCCGAGACCTGGGCCGGGGAGGGTGGCCTCGCCTCGATGCGGCTGGCCAAGTTCGGGGATCTGGCCGCGGCCCTCGCCGCCGGGAGCGGCCGCCCGGCCGTGCTCGACGTCCGCCGCCGGCTGGAGTGGGAGGAGAGCCACATCGCCGGCGCCGTCCACATCCCGCTGCACGAGCTACCGGGCCGGCCCGCCGAGCTGCCGCCGGGCGAGGTGTGGGTGCACTGCGAGAGCGGCTACCGCTCCATCGTGGCGGCGTCCATGCTCGCCGCCCGGGGCCAGCCGGTGGTCAGCGTCAACGACGACTTCACCAACGCCGCGGCGGCTGGATTGCCGCTGCAACCGGCCTGACACCTGCCGTACCGGCAGACAGCCGGTTCGTGCGCTTAGGGCCGTTGCGTGGTTACGAGGGGGATGAAGATGTCGTCGACGATCTGGCGCAGGACGTGGTCGGGGACAGGTTTGAGGGTCATCATCATTTCGTGGCGGAACAGGTCGAAGGGAAGGTCGATGATCCGGGGGGTGAGCCGGGCTGGGTCGATCTCCCCGCGCTCGACGGCGCGGTTGACGACCTGCTCGACGGCAGAGCCGCGCTGGCCTAGGAACTCGTCGCGTAGCTCGGCCGGGGTGGGGCCGGTCTGGTTGTAGTAGCTGCCGAGCATGCTGCTCACCAGGGCGGCCATGGGGTTGCGGGTGGTGTTGGCGCGGGTGAGCAGCGCGAGAAGGTCGCCGCGGAGGGTGCCGGTGTCGGGACTGGGCGGCTGATCGGCGGCACCGCGGTGGCGGACGGTGGCGCGCAGCAGGTCTTCGCGGGTCCTCCAGCGGCGGTAGAGCACGGGCTTGCTGGTCCGGGCGCGGGCGGCGATGGTGTCGATGGTGAAGTGCTCGTAGCCCTCGGCGATCAGCTGCTGCCACGCGGCGTCGAGGATCGCTGTTTCGAGCTCGGCGCCGCGGCGGCGGGTCTGCTTGTCGCCGGCCTGCTTGGTGTGGTTGTCCGGGATCTTGCTCACTGCCGTATTCTCGCTGCTCTGGCAGCCTTGGCTGAAGCCGACTGTGGCTGGGAACGGCCGCATGTCAGTCGCGGGCTGCCGCCCGGGCGGTCGGGAGGGCGAGCGCCGGGATCAGCGCGGCGATGGTGATGCCGATCGCCCACCAGAACGCGCCCTGGAAGGCGCCGGTGGCGCCGTGCGCGAGGAGGGACTGGAGAGCGACGGCAACGATCGCAACGCCGAAGGAGGCGCCGACCTGCTGGGTGATGCGGGTGTTCATGGTGGCGTGGGGGATGCCAGCTCGCGGGACGTCCTGGTAGGCGACCGACATCGGCGGGACGAGCACGGTGCCGATCCCGAAGCCGCGGATCAGGAGCACAGCGCCGAGCGGCCACAGGCTGGTATCCGGGCCGGCGAACGCGAACGGCACGGTCGCGGCGGCTGCTACCAGGAAGCTGGCGATCGTGACCAGGCGGGCGCCGAGCCGGGCGACGAGCTTGCCGACCGTGAGGCGGGAGGCCAGCGAGCCGACGCCCTGGGGGATGAGCAGCAGCCCGGCGCGCAGCACCGTCTCGCCGTGCAACTGCTGGTAATAGAGCGGCAGCAGGAACATGCCGGCGTACATGGCTGCGCCGGCGGTGAACAAGACGGCAGAGGCGGTCCCGAGCGACCGTAGTCTCAGCAGCCGAATGTCGACGATGGGCTGACGGTCGCCGGCACACAGCGCCCAGGCGGCGAACGCGCCGAGCAGCGCGATCCCGGCCAGCATCGGGACGATCACGCTGGCGTGGCCGATCCCGCCGTCTTCAGAGAGGTTCGACAGGCCGAGCAGGATCCCGGCCAGCGCCGGCGCGAGCAGGGCGAGCCCGGTCACGTCCAGGCGCGCCCGCCCGGCGGCGGGATCTGGGCGGTCGGGGGGCAGCAGCCGCCAGGCGAGCGCCAGTCCCGCCGCGACCACGGGTACGTTGACCAGGAACAGCCAGCGCCAGCTCAGCCAGTTGAGGATCACCCCGCCGATCACCGGGCCGAGGATCGGCCCGAGCGCCAGCGGGAGGCTGACCGCGGCGATCAGGCTGCTGCTGGCGCGCCCGCCCGCGGCCCTGACGCCCAGGGTCTGCATCAGCGGGAAGATCAGGCCGGCGGCGAAGCCCTGCAGGACCCGGAAGCCGATCAGGCTGGCGGCGCTCCAGGACAGCGCGCACAGGACCGACCCGGCGACGAAGACCACCAGCGCGGCCATCCAGGCGCGCTGGCCGCCCCACCGGCTCTCCGCCCACCCGGTGACCGGGATCGCGACGGCCATCGCCAGCAGGTAGCCGGTCGTGACCCACTGGATCGTGCCGTCCGTGGAGTGCAGGCTGACCACCAGCGTGTGCAGCGCCAGGGTCACCATCGTCGAGTCCAGGATCGCCGCGATCCCCCCGACGATCAGCGCCAGCAACGCGCCCCGGACCTCCGGAGTCAGCCCCGCCGCGTTATCTGCTCGTTCAGCCGTCGTCGCGGTCACGGCGATCCTTCCATTTAGATACTAATTAGAATCTTATGCTGACCAGAGTGGCTACGTCAAGATACTAGTTAGTATCTTATGAGGCAACAGCGCCGATCTGCCGCGATCCGGACTGCGCAGAGCGGTCGATCACGCCCCAACCGCCAGGCCTGTCAGGGCAGCGGTTCCCGTGAGGCCGCATGCTCACGATCTGTCGCTGGCGGGCGGAAGGGACCGCGTGGCTCGCCTCGATCGTGGACCGGTGCTTTCCCGGCAGCTTCTGCTATGCGCTGTCTCGCCTCCCGCTGGTGGCGGCGGAATTCAGTTGCTGCCGGTGCCCGGGCGTGGCACCCTCGGGCCCACGGGCTGAGACCGGCGACGCCTGCTGAGCGGAAGGGAGGGCTACGGATGTCGACCACCGTTTCGGGCTTCATGCTGCCCACCCTGACCGCCTGCCCGAGGAGCGCCACCAGTGCCCGACTTTGCCTTCGACCGCCGCGGAAAGCGGCGCTTTGACGACGACGAGCCGACCTTCGCCAAACGCCAGCGTCACCGTCCGTCCCTGCCCGCTCCGGATGCCCTCGATTCCGTGGACGGCCTGCCCGAAGGGGACCGCTGGTCCACCTGGGATCAGCCCAGCGCCGGAGAGCGTGGGCCCCGCCCGTACCCGGACTGGCTGGTCACCGAGCTGGCTGCCGTCGATACCGAGCTCGGGATCCTGAAGACCGGCAAGGAAGCCGACGTCTTCCTGCTACGCCGCGGCGTGCCGGGAACAGGCCGCTCCTGCCTGCTTGCCGCCAAACGGTACCGGGACGCCGAGCACAAGATGTTCCACCGCGACAGCGCCTACCTGGAAGGCCGGCGGACCCGCGAATCCCGCGCCGGCCGGGCGATGGCCAACCGCACCTCGGCCGGGCGGGAGATGATCGCCAGGCATTGGGCGAACGCCGAGTTCAGCGCCCTGTGCCAGCTCCATCAGGGGGGTGTCCCCGTGCCCTACCCGGTGCAGGTGCTCGGCACCGAGGTCCTGATCGAGTTCATTGGCGAGCCCGACGGCACCGCCGCGCCACGGCTGGCCGACACCCGCCCGCGCGGCAGCGAGCTGGCAGGGCTATGGGATCAGCTCGTGCAGGCCCTGGTCACGCTCGCCGGCCATGGGCTGGCGCACGGCGACATGTCCGCGTACAACCTGCTGGTCCACCACGGGCGCCTTGTCATGATCGACCTGCCCCAGGTCGTCGACGTGATCGGCAATCCCCGCGGCGCGGAGTTCCTGGACCGGGACGCCACCAACATCGCCAGATGGTTCTCCGCGCACGGCCTTGACAGCACCGCCCCCGGCCCCGGCGACCTGCCCGCCCTGCTGCGCTCCGAAGCACGCATCAGGTAGTGCCGCCTTGCGCGGCGCCGCCGTTCGCCCGGGGCGTTCCTGGCGGCTGAGCACCCAGCTGGCTCCGCTCAGCGGAGCGCGCCGGTGAGCCTGACGCAGCAGATGCCGGGCTCGGGGTCGTGGACGGCCTCGGCGCTGGTGGCGCCGAGACCGTCCAGCAGCCCGGTCAGGTAGGCGTGATTGACCGCACAGACCACGTCCGGGGCGCGGGCGGCGAGCGGATGGAACGGGCAGTTGCGCAGGCGCAGCTGGGTGGGGGCCTCCCGCTGCGGCTCGTACCCGCACTCGTCGAGGATCTCCCCGGCCACGGTCAGGGCCCGCTCGGCCCCGAGGCGGCCGGGGCGCAGGCGCTCGCGCTGGCTGGCGCCATGCTCGGCGCCCTTGATCCGGGCGGCCTGCGTGGCGGCCGACCGGGGATCGGTGCCCGATGCCCCGGCACGGACGGCATCGATCAGGATGTCGGCCAGCACGTCATGGCGGCGGGCCGGGATGCTGATGGCGATGTCCACGCCGGACGGCTCATAGGTCTTTGGCGTGCGGCCAACCCGGCGCGGCCCCAGCGGGGCGTCGTAACGGGCGCGGAGCAGTCCCGCGCTGACGAGCTTGTCGAGGTGGAAGGCGGCCAGCTTGCGGGAGATCCCGGTGCTGGCGGCCGCCTCCTCCCGGCTGACCGGCCGGTGCGCGGCGCGGACGATGGCGTACAGGCGCCAGCGCATCTCCTCGCTGAGCACGGCCAGCGTGGCAAGCGAGGCATCCTGAGGATCGGTCGAACCGCTTACCCGGACCAAATTAACACCAACCGCTGGATCTGATAATTTCTGATTGATCAAGCTTGCTCTCCTTTTTTGACCCGCCAATCAATATAACCAGCAGACATTGGTTAAATATGCCTCAACTGGATTAGCAGGCGGATGACCTGGTCCTCCCTGGCCGCCTGCCCCCGCAGCGCGCGCCAGCCAATAAGCCATCCATTGCTGGTAACGGCTGCCGCCGCCGCCTGGTTCGCGACTGGGCCGCCGATCCGGCGGGCCCGCCACCGCCAGGGCCGTTCAGGCCTCGGGCCCCGGGCCCACTGTCCAGCCCGGCGCGCCCTCCTGACCAGGGGCGCTAGTGCGCGGGCGGGGGGACGTCCAGCGTGGGGTTCCGGCCGAAGAACCCGGTGGGCTTGAGCGCGAAACCGCACCGGGCGACCGGCATCACCGGCCAGTCCTCCGGCCGCGGGAAATGCGTCGGCCCGAACGTGTGCCACACCACGATGTCGGTCCCGTCGATGTCGCGGTCGCCCGCGATGAAGGCCGGGAGCCCCGCCCCGCCGGGGTGCTGGTTGACGAAGTCGCCCGCCGGGTAGCGCTGCGCCGGGTCGTACCGGGTGACCCACAGGTGGTTGGCGGCAAAGCCCGCCCGCTCGTGCAGCGGAGAGCCGGGCTCGGCCAGCAGCACCGGCGCCGCCTCCGGGTACAGGGTGTAGCCGGTGGGCTGGCCGAACCGGTTGACCTGCTCCGTGCTCACCACCCGCCAGGCCCGCCCCCGCTCCGGCGCCACCCGGCGCCCGGCCTGCGACTCGTGGCGCAGCCGGGTCACCTGCTGGAGCATGGCGTTGCCGTGCGGGTTGCCGGGCCCGGCCGGGACGCCGGTGACGTCGACCTCCTCGACGGCGTTGGCCAGGCCGTCGACGGTCATGTCCAGCCGCGCGCCGAACAGGTGCTGGTGGACGGGCGCGCCCAGGCCCGGGGCGACCTCGGCCGAATACGGGTTGCCGCCGGCCGGATAGGCGGCGGTGAACAGCACGCCGGTCATCTTGACCTCGAGCTCGATGGTGCCGTCCAGGTAGAAGTACCAGTAGAAGCCGTAGTCGTAGTTGCCGACCGTGGTGAAGAAGGACACGACCAGGCGGCGCTGGCGGCGGGAGGCGGCCGAGCCGTTGAACATGTCGGTGTGCTTCCACAGGATGCCGAAGTCCTCCTCGTGGATGCAGATCGCGTTGCTGATCACGTGCGGCTCGCCGAGGTCGTCGGCGACCGTCGCGTCGAGGTAGGCGATCTCGCCCAGGCAGTCGCAGCCGCGCTCGAGGGAGTTCACCCACTTGCCCACGTGGTACTCACCGGCGTCGAAGTAGGCCTGCCAGTAGCGGAAGGCCGGGTCGCCGTAGGGCACCACCATCTCGGGAATGGACGCCCGGTAGATCACCGGGCGCTCGCGGCCGCCGTCGCCGATGCTGACCTGGTGCAGCGTCAGCCCCTCGCGGGCGTCGAACCCGACCCGCATCGACCAGTTCTGCCAGCGCAGCCAGTGGCCGTCCAGGGTGAAGCTCGGCCCGTCCGGCTGGGTGATCTCCACCGGCCGCAGCGTCGTGCGCAGCGGCCCGCGCACGGCCGGGTCGTCGTAGTCGCCGGACTCGGCGGGCACCGGCAGGTCGAGCTCGTCGATCACCTTGAAGACCCGGCCCTCGATCAGGTCCACATAGGCGGCGACGCCGTCCACCGGATGGGCCCAGGCGAGATCGTGCTCGTCGTTCTGCACGAACGCGAGCACCCGCATCATCCGGCGGGCCCGCTCGTCCGCGTCCCCGAACGAGCCGGCCGTCAGCGGGCATGTCCGGATCTTGGAGACGTCGGTGAGGCCGCGCCTGGCCATCGCGGCGCGCCAGGCGGGATCGGCGCGGACGACCCGCTCGGCGAGCGCGAAGTCCTGGTTCAGGATCTGCACCCGGCCGTCGGTCAGCGGGTCCAGCACGCGGCGGGAGACCACCCGGTTCCCGGTCAGCGACACGACCACGTCGGCCGACTCGCCACTCGCCACATCGATCAGGAAGGCCCGCAGCCGCCGGTCGGCCGGCCGGCCGTTCCCGGCGGCGGCGAGCACCTCGTCCTTGGGCGGCTCCTCCAGCCCGAAGTAGGCGAACCTGACCGTGTCCCCGGCCAGGCCCGCCTCGGCCAGGATCCGCCGCCCGGCCAGGTATTCCTGCCCGCTGGCCGGGGTGAGCGGGTGCGCCGGGAGCGAGCCGGCCACGCCGCCGGGCTTCGCGGCTGTCTCGGTCATGGGCTTACCTCTTGGAGTTCAGAACGGATGCCTCCCACGCACCTGCGGCCCGGGCCCGGCTACTCGTCGGCGACGATCGAGCCGACCCGGCTCCCCAGTTCCGGGTCCCGGCGGTTCCGCACGAAGGCGTAGATGAGCGCCACCACGACGATGGCCAGGGCCGCCCACGGGAACCAGTTGTAGGGCTGGGACTGGCCGGGCTTGGTGAGGTAGTACACCGGCACCCCGATCGCGAGCAGGCCCAGCACCGGCAGGATGATGTGCTTGAGCGCGCTGAACTCCTGCGGCCGGTACTTGCGGTAGTAGAACGGCAGCGCCAGGCAGGCCAGGAAGTACACCACCAGGACCAGGATGGTCCCCATCGTGGAGGACTCGAAGAAGAAGTTCAGCGGGTCCATGCTGCCGCTGTTGCCGCCGATCAGGTGGCCGAGCAGCCACACCACGATGATGGCCGAGGCGATCGCGGTGAACGTGAGGATGGCGTTGTTCGGCGTGTGGCGCTTCGGGCTGACCTTGCCGATCCAGCGCGGCAGCAGGCCCTCGCGGCCGGCGTTGAAGATCAGCCGGGCCTGCGAGTTCACCGCCGAGATGAGCACGCCGAGGGTCGAGGTCAGGCCCGCGATGTAGGCGAAGAGGGCGAAGCCGGCCAGCACGTTGTGGGCCACGGAGATGAACGGGATCGGTGCGGCGGCGAGCTTGGCCCCGTTGTAGCCGAAGCCGGTGACGGTGGCGAAGGCGAACAGGACGTAGCCGACTCCCATCATCGCGATCGACAGGAACACCGCCCGCGGCACGTTGCGCCGGGGGTTGCCGGTCTCCTCGGCCAGGGCGGCCGAGTTCTCCCAGCCGATGAACAGGTACACCGCGAGCGGGAAGCCGGCGGCCAGGCCCTTGAAGCCGTTGGTGATGTTGTGCGGCTCGAACGGCGCGGCGCTCAGGTGCCCGGCGTGCTGGATGATGGCGGCGACCGACACCACGATGAGGACCAGCATCTCGAACGCGAAGAAGAACCCGGCCAGCTTGGTCGAGACGCCGACCCCGCGCAGCGTCATGAGGACGGCGCCCCCGGTCAGCAGCACCGACAGGATGATCCACGGGATGTTCCAGCCGAAGTAGTAGTTCAGCGTGTCGGACAGGAATCCGCCGGAGACCGCGAAGACCGACGAGATCGCGATGATGTACCCCGCTCCGCACAGCAGCGCCGTCGTCACGGCCCAGGTGCCGCCGAACGTCTTGCCCACGAACGAGATGAACCCGCCGGTGGACGGGTGGGCGCGGGAGAACTGGGCCAGCGTGTTGCCCAGCAGCGCGACGGCGATGATGGCCGCGATGATCGTCAGCGGCGCGGCGATGCCGGCGGTGATGACCAGGAACCCGAAGCCGAAGTAGAAGCTGTAGGCGGGGCCGATGTTCGCCATCGTCGAGGCGGCGATATCCACCAGGCTGAGTGCGCCCCGGTTCAGCCGGTCCGGAGACTCTGGCGCCTTGGTCTCCGAGAACGGAACGGAAGCAGCGTCGCTCATGTCCACTCCCTCGTGTCAGCCGCCTGGGCGGCGGGCTGATTCGATTGTCTGCCGCGGCGGCGCTGCTGGATAGATGGCAGTGGCCCGGGGAATCTCCGCCTTCTGGCAAGCGCTTTCCACTTGCAGGCGAAGGTACCTGACTCCTCCGCAGGGGCGCAAGAGACGGCAGGCAGCCGGTAACGGGCCGCGCCGCAGGTGACCGGGCGCGGGGCGGGCCCGCGGCAGTGCGGGCCGGCGGGCAGTGCGGGCCGGGCGCTGCCCACGGGTGGCCGGGGCCCAGCGGCCGGGCCCGCGGGGCGGGCCCGGCGCTACCCGCGGAGTGAGCGGACCTGACCTGGCCGGCTCAGCGGTGGGGCGGGCGGGGCACGGTGCTGTCCCGCAGGATGACCTCGCCGGGGACCGGGATGATCCGGGGGCTGCCCGGGTGCGGGTCGCTGAGCATCAGGTTCGCGGCCATCTCCCCCATCCGCTTGAGCGGCAGGGCGACCGTGGTGAGCGGCGGGTAGATGTCGCGCAGGGTGAGGATGTCGTCGAAGCCGGCCACGGCGATGCCGGCGGGCACCGGGATCCCCTCGGCGCGCAGCCGTGCGAGCGCGCCGACCGCCATCACGTCGTTGACAGCGAACACGCAGTCCGGCAGCGGGCCGCCCGCGGCCAGGACCGCGCTCATGGCTTCGTAGCCGCCGTCCCGCGTGAACGGCCCATGGATCACGCGGTCCTGGTCCAGCCCGATCGACCAGGCACGCAGGCCAGCGCGGAAGCCCTCCGTCCGGTCGTGTGCGGTCAGCAGGCCGGGTGGGCCGGCCAGGACGGCAAAGCTGCGGTGACCGAGGGCGGCCAGCGCCCTGGCCAGCGCGTCCGCGGCTGCCGCGTTCTCCGGCATGACCGTGTCCACGCCCAGCAGGTCCTGCCCGACGCAGACCACCCGCCCGCCGGTGGCCGTGAACGCGCCGATCTCCCCGCGCAGCGCATCGCGGGCCGCGGCATCATCGGACCTGCTGCCGACCAGGATCACGGCCCGCGCGCGCTGGGCCCGCATCAGCGAGACGTACTCGAGCTCGCCCGCCTCCCGCGACGTCGTGCTCGAGATGCAGACCAGCAGCTGGCGGGAGTACGCGACCTCGATGAGCCCGGCGGCGATCGAGGCGAAGTACGGGTCGGCGATGTCGTGCACGACCACGCCGACCGTGCTGCTCTGCCCGGTGGCGACCGCCCTGGCCTGGAGATTGGCCGCGTACCCGAGCTCGGCGACAGCCTGGTTGACGCGCCTGGCCATGGCCGGGCCGACCCGGCGGGGCCCCTCGCTGACCACCCTGGACGCGGTCGTCAGCGAGACCCCGGCGCGGTCCGCGACGTCCTGCAGGGTCACCTGCGATCCCGGCCCGTCGCGGCCGGCGCCGCCGCGGGCCCCCCGGCGGCGGCTGCCGGGCTTCGCCTCTGTGCCGGCCACGGGCCACTCCTGTGTCACGGGCCACTCCCGGTCGGGCTTCCCGCCGGTTGACCCAGCTTTTCAGATCAGCCTAGTCTGGGAAAGTGCTTTCCGAGCGGGCGCACACTCTCGCCTGGGCCGCCACGGAGGGTGAGCCATGTCGCGCAAGGTCGTCCAGGTTGCCCTGAACGGCGTCACCGGCCGGATGGGCTACCGGCAGCATCTGGTCCGCTCCCTGCTCAGCATCCGGGAGCAGGGCGGCGTGCTGCTCGATGACGGCACGGCCGTCTACCCGGAGCCGGTCCTTGTCGGGCGCAGCGAGGAGCGGCTGCGCGCCATCGCCGAGCGGCACGGCCTGGAGCGCTGGTCGGCCAGCGTGGACGAGGTGCTGGCCGACCCGGCCATTGACGTCTACTTCGACGCGCAGCCCACCGCCGCCCGCCAGGCGAGCCTGGCCGCGGCCATCGCCGCCGGAAAACACGTGTACACCGAAAAGCCGGTCGCGGATTCGCTGGACGGCGCGCTCTGGCTCGCCAGGGCCGCCCGCCGGGCGGGGATCACGCACGGCGTCGTGCACGACAAGCTGTTCCTGCCCGGCGTGATCAAGCTCCGGCGGCTGGTCAGGGAGGGCTTCTTCGGGCGGGTCCTGTCGGTGCGGCTGGAGTTCGGCTACTGGGTCTTCGAGGGCGAGCCGGTCGCCAGCCAGCGCCCGTCCTGGAACTACCGCAGGGAAGACGGCGGCGGGATCGTGCTGGACATGTTCCCGCACTGGCAGTACCTGCTGGAGGACCTGTTCGGGCCGATCACCGCCGTCTACGCCCGGCAGGCGACGCACATCCCCCGGCGATGGGACGAGTCGGGGGCGCCGTACGAGGTGACCGCCGACGATGCCGCCTACGCGGTACTGGAGTTCGGGAGCGGGGCCGTCGCGTCGGTCAATTCCTCCTGGGCGGTGCGGGTGAACCGGCGGGAGCTCCTGGAGCTCCAGGTCGACGGGACGAACGGGACCGCGGTGGCGGGGCTGCGCGACTGCGCGGTACAGCACCGGGTTTCCACCCCCATGCCGGTATGGAACCCGGACCTGCCGGATCCGATCGACTACCTGGCGCAGTGGACCGACGTCCCGGACAACGCGGACTTCGGCAACGGCTTCAAGGCCGAGTGGGAGCTGTTCCTCAAGCATGTGGCCACCGGCACGCCCTTCCCGTGGGACCTGGCCGAGGGCGCGAAGGGGGTCCAGCTCGCCGAGCTGGCGATGCGGTCGGCGGCGGAGGGCCGCCGCATCGAGGTCCCGCGGCTGGCGGCGTGAGATGAGCGCGGTCATCCAGCTGCCCGGCCGCGCGGAGCCGCTGCCCGTCCCCGACCCGGGGTGGGACCGCAGCTACCCACCGCCGGTGTCGCGCAGCGTCTACGCCGCCGCGCATGTCGCCGCCTTCCCGGGCTCCGCGATCGACTGGGAATCCACGATCGGCTTCCGTGAGCATCTGTGGGCGCACGGATTCGCGGTGGCCGAGGCGATGGACACCGCACAGCGCGGGATGGGGCTGTCCTGGGATCAGGCCAGGGAGCTGATAGCGCGGTCGGCGGCCCGCGCCGCCGAGCTCGGCACCGTGCTCGCGTGCGGCGCCGGCACCGACCAGCTCGGCGGCGGCGGGCACCCGCTCCCGGCGATCGCCCGCGCATACGAGCAGCAGCTGGAGCTGGTGCAATCCACCGGGGCCGGGGTGATCCTCATGGCGAGCAGGGCGCTGGCCGCCAGCGCCCGCTCCGGCAGGGACTACCTCGAGGTCTACGGCTACCTGCTGAAGCAGGCCGACCGGCCGGTCATCCTGCACTGGCTCGGTGAAGCATTCGACCCGGCGCTGCGCGGCTACTGGGGCAGCGGGGATTTCGGCGCGGCCTGCGACACCGTGCTGGAGCTGATCGAGTCGGCCGGCGGGCGGGTCAGCGGGGTCAAGCTGTCCGTTCTCGACGCAGGCAGGGAGGTGGCTCTGCGGCGGCGGTTGCCGCCCGGCGTCCGCCTCTACACCGGCGACGACTTCAACTACGCCGACCTGATCAGGGGCGACTCCGACGGCCACAGCGACGCGCTGCTCGGCACCTTCGCGGCGATCACCGGGCCGGCCGCGGCGGCCCTGCACGCGCTGGACGCGGGCGACGTCGCGGGCTACGACGCGGCCATCGGCCCGACCGTGCCGCTGAGCCGCACCCTGTTCGAGGAGCCGACCTTCAACTACAAGACCGGCATCGCGTTCCTGGCCTGGCTCAACGGCCTGCAGCCGCACTTCGCGATGCTCGGCGGGCTGCAGGACCGGCGCCAGCCCGCGCACCTGATCCGGGTCTTCGAGCTGGCGGCCGCCGCGGGCGCGCTGGCCACCCCGGCCCTGGCCGTCGACCGGATGACGCAGTACCTGGCAGGGGCGGGGCGCCCATGATCGATGCCAGCCGGCTCTCGCTCAACCAGGCCACGGTCAAGCACCTGACCCTGCGCCAGGCCGTGGACCTGTGTGCCCGGCACGAGATCCCGGCGATCGGCCTGTGGCGCGACCGGGTCGCCGAGGCCGGCCTGGACGCCTCGGCGGCGGCGGTGCGGGCGGCCGGGCTGGCGGTGTCCAGCCTGTGCCGGGGCGGGTTTTTCACGCACGCCGACCCGGACGCGCGGGCCGCCGCCCTGGCCGACAACCGCGCGGCCATCGCCGAGGCGGCGGAGCTGGGCGCCGCCACACTGATCCTGGTCTCCGGCGGGCTGGTACCGGGCAGCCGGGACGCCGCCCTGGCGCGCCGCATGATCGCCGACGCGATAGCCGAGCTCGTCCCGCTCGCCCAGCGGATGGGAGTCCGGCTGGGCATCGAGGCGCTGCACCCGATGTTCTGCGCGGACCGGTGCGTGCTGGCCCGCCTGGGCGACGCCGTCGACATGGCCCTGCTGTTTCCCGCCGACGCCGCCGGGGTGGTCGTCGACACCTACCACGTCTGGTGGGATTCGCGGCTGCCCGAGGAGATCGGCCGCGCCCATGGCCGGATCGTCAGCTACCAGCTCAGCGACTGGATCCTGCCGGTGCCGGCCGACACCCTGCTCGGCCGCGGCCATCTCGGCGACGGGGTGATCGACTTCCGGTCCATCTCCGCCCAGGTGCTCGCGGCCGGCTACCGCGGGTACGCCGAGGTAGAGATCTTCAGCCAGGAGATATGGGACGCGCCGCCCGACGACACGGCCGCCACTGTCCGCACCCGCTTCACCGGGCTGCCCGGCTGACGCGGGGCCCGCCACGCAGCTGCTCTGCTGGCGGCCGGCCAGCGCATCCGCCCGGCCAGGCGGGAACGGTGTGCGCGGAAGGGCGGCCGGTCAGGACACGATGTCCTTGGTGCGGAAATGCCGGAACGCCAGCGCGAACAGGACCAGCGCGTAGGAGACCGACACCGCGGCGCCCTCGATCATCGCACCCCAGGACAGCTGCGCCGACAACGCGTCCAGCCAGGCGAACTGCCAGTGCGTCGGCAGGATCTCCCGCCACGCATGCAGCGCGGTCACCGCGTCGAGGATGTTGCTGACGATGACCAGCCCCACCGCGCCGCCGACGGCACCGAGGGGCGAGTCGGTGCTGACCGACAGCAGGAACGCCAGCCCCGCCACCACCAGCTCGGTGACCAGGACATATGCCAGCACGATGCCCAGCCGCGCCAGCGCCGTGCCGTACGGCATCTCCACGCCCGTGCCCGGCAGCCGGAGCGGGTGCCAGCCGAACGCCACCGTGCCGGCCAGCAGCGACATCGCCGGGAAGCTGATCACCGCGACGGTCGCGTACGCGAGCGCGACGGCGAGCTTCTGGCGCAGCAGCCGGGCCCTCGGGACCGGCGCGGCGAGCAGGTAGCGCAGCGACGACCAGCTCGCCTCGCTGGAGATGGTGTCCCCGCAGAACAGCGCGACGGCCACGACCAGCAGGAACCCGGCCGAGGCGAAGAAGCTGAAGGCAGCGAAGTTCAGCCCGCCGGTGGTGGCGAGGTCGACGAGCCCGGGTGCGCCGCCTGGCTGCGGCGGGCCGCCGAGCTCGAACGCGCCCACCAGGATCCACGGCAGCACCAGCAGGATCCCGAAGGCCACCACGGTCCGCCGCCGCCGCAGCTGGCGGACGGCCTCCACCCGCAGCGGCAGCGTGTGCCGCGGGTCGTACCCGGGCGCGGCGGCCGTCGGTGGCGGGGCGGGCGGCGCCGGGGCAGCCGGCGCCTGGGGAGCTGGCGGCGGCACCGCGGCTGGCGAGCCGGCACTGCCGGTCATCGAGCACCCTCCTGGCTGCCCACCAGATCGGGCCCGGACGGTGCCGAACCGGTGCCTTCGGTCCCGCCGGCCGAGCCGCTGACCGGCGCGGCGATCAGGGCCAGGAACGCGTCCTCCAGGCGGCGGCTCGGGCCCACCCGCTCCACCGGTACCCCGGCCCTGACCAGTGCCGCGACCACGGCCGGTGCCGGCACCCCGTCGTGGTGGATCAGCACCCCGTCGGGGTGCACCTCGGCACCGTCGATCCCGGCCGTCTCCCGCATGACGGCGACGGCACGCTCGGGCTCGGGGGTCCCCACCATCAGCGCGCCGGCCTCGCCGATGATCTCCGCGACCGGCCCCGCCGCCAGGCGGCGGCCCTCGTTCATGACCACCACGTGGGTGCAGGTCTGCTCCACCTCGCCGAGCAGGTGACTGGACAGGATCACGGTCCGCCCGTCCGCCGCGTACCGCATGAGCACGTCGCGCATCTCCCGGATCTGCGGCGGGTCCAGGCCGTTCATCGGCTCGTCGAGCACCAGCAGGTCGGGCAGGCCGAGCATCGCCTGCGCGATGGCCAGCCGCTGGCACATGCCGCGCGAGTAGGTGCGGACCCGGCGGTCGACGGCCGCGCCGAGGCCGGCCACCTCGAGCACCTCCGCGAGATGGGCGCCGCCGGCGGGCCGCCCGGTCGACCGCCAGTACAGGACGAGGTTGTCCCGCCCGGACAGGTGGGGCAGGAAGCCGGGGCCCTCCACGAAGGAGCCGAGCCGGGACAGCGCGGCCGACCCGGCGTGCACCCGGCGGCCGAAGATCGTGATGGTGCCGGTCTCCGGGTGCAGCAGTCCCATCAGGGCCCGCAGGGTGGTCGTCTTGCCCGCCCCGTTGGGCCCGAGCAGGCCCAGGATCTGCCCGCGCTCCACCCGCAGCGACAGGTCGTCCACGGCCAGCTGGCCGTCGGCGTACCGCTTGGTCAGCCCCGTGATCTCCAGCGGCACACCGGCCAGACCGGGCACGTCATCATCGCCGCCGCGGCGGCGGCCCAGGAGCAGGATGAGTGCGGCCGCGACCAGCGCCGCCGCCGGGGCCGCCCACACCCACCAGGGCAGCCCGCCGCTGACCACCGTGAGTGCCGGATCCTCGGGCATGGTCAGGCCCGGGCTGGCCAGCGCCACCCGGTACACGGCGGGAACGGGCGAGGTCGCATAGGCGAAGTCGGTGGCGGTCAGGACCAGCCGGAGCCGGTGACCGGCGGCGAAGCTGTAGTCGATCGCGGGCAGGGCGACCGTGACCACCCGGCCTGACTGTGCCCCGGTGACCCGCAGCGGGGCGACGAGCTGGTTGGGCAGAGTGGTGTTCCCGGCCTGGTCTACGTCATACACCTTGGCGAACAGCGTCACCGCGGGGGCGCCGGAGACGCGGATGCGCACCGTCGGGGACCCGGTCACCTGCAGCGCGGACGGCAGCGGCGCCGACGTGAAGACGGCGCTCTGGCCCGGCATGTCGAAGGTGAGCCCGGCCGCCCCGAGCGAGCCGAGGCCGGGGAAGACGGAGATCGAGGCGGGTGCGCCGCCGGCCGGGTTGACGGCGGTCTGCGGCGGCCCGGCCAGGTGCACCACGGTGCGCCTGGTACCGCCGAGGCCGGGGTAGCGGCCGGCGGTCGCGACGCCGAGCGAGACCTCGTCGGTGGAGGGGTCGAAACCGAGCACCCGCGTCACGGCGAACCCGGGCTGGCCGGCGCCGGCGCCGCGGGCCGGATGGCCGGGCGCCAGCCAGCGCCGCAGCCACTGCACGGTCAGCGACTCGACCCGCGCGGTCTCCTGATTGCCGCCGTCGTGGCCGCCGGCGAACCAGACCATGTCCACCGGGGCGCCGTTGCGGCGGATCGCCTGGTAGTTGGCGTTGGCCTGCTCGAGCCCGAACAGCGAGTCGTGCTCGCCCTGGATGAGCAGCGTCGGGGCGCGCATCCGGCCCGCCACACTGGCCGGGCTCGAGCGCAGCAGCAGCGAGATGGCCTGCGGGGTCGGCCGCCCGGTGGCGGCGACCTGCTGGTAGATGGCGCAGATCTGGGGCTGGAAGCGGCCGCACAAGGCGGCCTGGCCCACTGCGGCGGGCGGTAGCGCCTGGCTGCCCAGGCCTGGCTCGCTGCCCGTGCCCGCCTGGCTGCCCGCGCCCTGCCCGCCGCCCGCGCCCTGCCGGCCGCCCTGAGACCCGCCCGCCGACCCGAAGCCCACCGAGCCCTGGGTGAAGAGCAGGCCCGCCCATTGCCGCTTGAACACGCCGCCGCCCGGCCCGCCGCCAGCGGCGTTGGGGAACAGCGCGGTGGCCAGGTTGTTCCAGGTGCTCTGGGCGACGACGGCGTCGATCCGGTGGTCGTAGGCGGCGGCGAGGAGCGAGATCCCGCCGCCATAGGAGGCGCCGGTGATGCCGACCCGCGGATCCCCCGGGTGGTCGAGCAGCACCCGGGGCTGCCGCGCGAGCCAGGTGACGAGCTGCTCGACGTCTTTGACCTCGTAGTCGGGCGAGTCCAGCCCGATCTGCCCGGTGGAGGCGCCGAACCCCCGCGCGGACCAGGCCAGGACGGCGAAACCGGCCCGCGCCAGCTCCTCGGCCTGCGGGCGGACGGCGTCCTTGGTCTCCCCGAACCCATGGGCCAGCAGGACGGCCGGGGCCTTGCCACCCCCCGCCGGCAGGAAAAAGCTGGCGTCGATGACGACGTGCTGGTTGCCGCGCGGCCCGTCCACGACCGGGATGCGCACGTTGCGGATGGTCAGCGGCGCGGGCCCGTTCAGCGCGACCGCGAGCACGGCACCGGCCGCCACCAGCACCAGCGCCACCGCGGCCGCGACGATGACCTTCGCTCGCGGACGCTGACGCAGACCCATGAGAAGGACGCTAGCAATGACGGCCGCATGCTCCGAGCCGTCCCGGCCGCGGCCGCGGCACCGGGGCGAGGCGCCCCAGGCCGCGGCCGGGCGCGTCGGCGGGCCCGGTGATGAACCCGTCCAGTGACATGATGATGTCAGCGACGACCTTCCCCATGGCCATTCCTCCTGCCCTGTCGCCCTTGAGAGCCGGCTTCCCCCGCAGATCAGGTGGCGCTAACTTCTTATGATGATCCACACATCCCCCCGCCTGACCGCCCGGCCGGGCCGGTCTGGGCGGGAAACCTCAGCGGGGCCGGCTGGCCGGGCCGAGCGGCTCACGGCATGACGGGCGGGCCGGGGGACG